>Ga0302314_10005334_pt1 | contig 23448 bp, 20 predicted proteins | sample III_Palsa_N2_3_FD_200533 | JGI IMG/M metagenome (GOLD analysis project Ga0302314, IMG submission 200533) | Peat permafrost microbial communities from Stordalen Mire near Abisko, Sweden - III_Palsa_N2_3 | ecosystem: Environmental > Terrestrial > Soil > Palsa > Peat permafrost | place: Sweden... | reverse complement strand
GCCGATCTGCGCCTTGACCGCCGAGGCATCCTTGTAGCCGAGCGGCGACTCGGAGAGGTCCGGGGTGCCGGTGAACCAGCGGATGTCGAGGCCCGGCGTGAGGTCGGCCAGGAGCTGCCGGATTTGGGCCGGGTCCGTCTCCCCGTCCTCGTTGCGGTACGGCCGCATGAGGGCCGTGCGTGAGAGGTTGCGTCCGGCCCCGTGCGGGGCGAACGACAGGTAGGTGTCATTCCCGCCGCCGAGGACGAGCAGGATCTCGCGGGCCATATTGAGCGGGATGAGGCCCAGGAGCGGGCGGCCCTCCGCGTCCTTCCAGGCCGGGGTGGCGCCCTTGCCGTGCAGGTAGGTGTCGCCCCGGCGCCAGACGAAGTTGTGCTCGTTGCCGACCTGGGCGGATGCGCGAAGGCCGAGGCGCCGCAGGAACGACTCGTGGACCACCTCGTGGTTCGCGCGGGTCCAGCGGCTCACGTACTGCAGCGCCTCCCAGTAGTCGGCGCCCACTGCCGAATCCGCCGGCAGCCAGACGGCGGCGTCGGGGATGTCGCGGGCATTCGCGGCGCAGAAGGCGCGCGCGGCGATCTGGCCGCGCTTGTAGACGTCGGCACCCAGCCCGCGCGAGCCGTGGTGGGTGACGAGAACCGAGAACTCGCCCGGGCCGCGGGAGAGCTGCCTGGCGAGTTCGCCGTAGCCGGCGGACTCCAGCGCCCGGATCTGGCCGGGGGAGAAGGCGATCCGGCCGACGGAGGCGAAGTGGTTGCCGTCGCCCTGGGTGCCGAGGAAGTCCTGGGCGCGGCTGCGCAGGCCGGAAAGGAAGCGGTTGTCCCAGATCGGCTCGTCGAGGACGGCGGCCTGGTGCTGCTGGCCGCGCGGCCGGCCGCCGGGACCGAAGTGGGTCACCGCCTGGAGCTGGTCGAGCATGAAGGCGGTCGGATGGGTCGACTCGAAGAACGTGCAGAACATCGAGCAGCAGATGTCCGCCGAGTGCGCGCCCGGAATCAGCGCGTTCTCGACCTCGATCGCGCCGCCGACCGGGATCGTGGCCGGTTCATTGCCCGCCGGGCAAGTGTCCGGCATCAGGGCGCCGCGGCGGATCACCGGCACGGCCAGGAGCTCCTGCATCTTTGCGCGGGCTTTGGCGACATTGGCCAGCTCGGCGGGGCCCTCGGGGCGGATGGCCTCGGCAAAGGAGGCCGGCGCGGAGCGCAGCGCGGCGAGAACCGGCAGCTTCGGCAGCTCGGATGCGAGCTGCGCGAGGACGGCGTCGCGCGTCAGGCCGGAGGCCTCGAGTTCGCGGCCGCGGCGCAGGGCGGTCCCCAGGCGGGGGCCTTCCGGCCAGCCGGCGGCGATCAGGTCGCGGGCCTTGAGTTCCATGGACATCTTGGGGAGAGTTTGAGTTGGCGATTTGGGTGGGCGATGGGAAAGCGCTCCGGATGCCGCCAGGTGAGGCGCGCGGACGCGTTTGCAAGGAAGTTGGAAGGTGGAGGCCGCGAAAAATGAAAGACCCACTTCCGGACGGGAAGTGGGCTTGGGAAAGGATTGCGGGTTCCGTCGGTCAGGCTTCCACTTCGAAAGGCAGCTGGTTCAAGGGACGGAGCGCTGGCCGGGGAATCAAAGCGCGGGGGATGCTGAGGGAGAGGTGCATGGTAGGAGACGACGTGTTCATTGATTGGTACGGCAACTCTCCGCAGAAAATTAAGGGGGAAGGGAAAATACTGGTGTCGGCCGATCAATAACAGAGTCTTCCCACGATGGCCGAGGGCCGGATGGCATTCTCCATCAGGTTCTTGCCGGATCCGGGCTACCTTTGTGGCCTTGGTATGGTGCCCATGGACCGGTGGATTGGCATCCGGGATGGCGGAATGCGGGCGTTCGGGTGTCCTGAACGGCGTGGGACCACAACTCCGGCCGGATCTCCTTCTCCAAATTCGGACTGTCTTGGTTGCCGCAGCCCTGCTGGTGGCGGCCAATTCCCTGGCGGCACAGGCGCCGGCCGATCTGGACGGTTCGTTCGCATTCATGGAAACCACCTCAGCGTACCCCAGCGGGGCAACCATCTATTTTTCGGACGACGGCACCTTCTATGCGATTTCCCAGTCCGCGTTGGAGCCGGGCCCGCAAAGTGGGCTGTATTACTTCCCGTCCCAGAAGGGAACCTATGTCTACCAGCCAAGTTCGGGCATTCCTTATCAAGCGAATCTCACGCTGAGCTACGACGGTGGTTCCCAGCTCAGCGAGACGCTGGACTTTGCGCCGAATCGCTCGGCGCTGAGCGCGGACCGGTTCTATCGTTTCAGCTTCTTCTTTCCGACCACCGAGGGCCAGCTCTTGAATGTCAGCAACCGGGCGTTGCTGCGGGCCGGAGACACAGCCATCGCGGGCTTCGTGATCGGCGGGACGGCCCCGCGGCCGGTGCTGATCCGGGCGGTCGGGCCCTCCCTGGCCAACTTTGGAGTGTCGCCGGTCGCCAAGGCGCCGCAGTTCAGCCTGTTCCAGGGGACCGGCACGGTCGCGCTCGCCGCCAGTTACCCCTGGAACCCTCAGGACAATACCGAGCTCGGCGGCGCCGCCGGACCCTATGCGTACGACAGCCAGGCCATGGGCTGGATCTTCGGGATCATCGGGGCCTTTGCCTTGGACTCCTCCGCGAACGAGCAGGTGTTCTTCGGGTTTGTGGCGCCCGGGGTGTACACGGTCCAGACCTCGGACCCGTCGGCGACGGCGACGGGAGGATGGGAGCTGACCGAAGTGTATGTCTTCCCGGACTCGGGCTGAGCCCGCCGAGGGCTGCGCTCCTCTACGGCAAATTGCGGCTGGCCGACGGCCTCCGATGCGGTCATCTCGAGGGGAACCGCCGCCATGCCGAACTCCGAGGCAGCCGATGAGAAGCAGATGCACGAGGCGCTGCGCGTGCTCAATAGCTACTACACGCGCCTGGCCCGGGAGATGTCGGCCGAGATCGTGGAGGAGAGGGAGACCTTCGAGGCGGGTTCGGGCAGTTCCGCTCATGTGGTCATCGAGAAGTATGCGGAGCAGATCCGGCTGTTGGGATCGGTCTACCACCTGCTGAAATGGAAGGCGCCGGTGATGAAGAAGCCGGAGGGCTTGTTGCCGCTGGCGAAAACGGAATTCCGGTGCTTCTCCTGTGGAGCCGCGATCAAGTCGGACGACGCGCAATGCCGGATCTGTGGGTGGACGTGGAACTGAGGGGCCGCGGTCGAGCGGCACCGCGTTGCAGCCGAACCCAGACACGGATGGAATGCGCGTGAGCCCGGCGATCGGTGCCGGGTTTGCGGCTCGTCACCCTCCAAAGGGATCTTCGGCGCAGGGGGTGTGACATGGCTTCAAACTGTCATAAGCGGCTGGTTGCCAGATGAAACGGGATCGAATCTTGGGTTGGCCGTGGCCGAATCGTTCCGGGGCCGGAACGGGCGGCTCCCGCGTTCGGGAATGGCCTAACACCTGGGTCGCACCGGCAGCAGCCCGCGCTCCTGCTCAGATACTCCGCGGTTGGGGCGGGCAGTCGTCGAAGCCCGATTTCCCTGACCCCGGCGAATTTCGCTGGGCCTTAGCGAGGCGCAGCGCCGCCACCCGGCGGTCGATCCCGTGGGCGTTCCTATTCCCGCGCCACCGACGGCCTCACCATGGCCAAGCCGCGACGATCCGCTTGGCGTCCGCCGTCCACGCCGGGGAGAAGTAGAGCGAAAGCGCCAGCATCTGGAGGGCGAAAATATAGGCGGCGCCAGCCAGGTACGCCGGGTGCTGGCGGCGGCGGGTCGCGAGGTCGTAGGCTCCGGCGAGGAGGACGAGTAGGTTGCTGCCACCGTAGAGCGCCACCCAGAAGGGCCAGTAGCTGTCGCCCAGGCGGTTGATGATGGGGGTGGCCAGCCAGCGGGCGAAGCCCGCATCCGTGATGTAGAGGGTCCCGAGGAGCATCAGTCGCTTGTGGGTTGCGGGCCTTTTCCGGAGCAGGATCGCGGCGGCCGTCAGGCCGCTGAAGGCGAGGATGTCCGTGAACTGGACACTGAGGAAGGCCGGGTCGGCGTGGGGATTGGCCATCGTCCTATGCTGCACCGTGAGGGCGGTCGCCGGCCCGAGGACCGCCATCGCGACCGCGAGACCGGCGAGCGCGAAGCCCAGCTTCTTGTGGACGGCGAGTCTCCGCGACCGGATGAGGAGGACCTGGACGGTGAAAAGGACGAGCCAGGCGACGAAGACGACCGCGTGCACGTGGACGATGGGGGCAAAGGCTTCCTTGTGCTTGGCGATGTGGTCGGCGATCTCGCTTCCAAAGCCGACGCCGATGCCAAGCCAGGCGAGGCCCACCATGACGAGGAAGAAGTTGCGGTCCCAGGGGTGGTTCGGCGCAAACGCCGGGGGCGGCGCGCGGCCCGCCGGCGCGGCGGAGACGGGAAAATCCTCAGTCATGGAGTTGAAGCGGCGGCGGGATGGACAGCCCGCGGCGGCCGCTACCCAAAGGAAATCCGGGTCGGAGGCAACGTGGATCCGGTTCCCGGGCGAGATCCTGGGGCGGGCGCGGGCCCATGCGCCCCAAAACCGGCCCTAGGTGGCATGCGCCGGTCCCGCCGGCGGCGGGAGCGAGCGGGTGAACCAGCCGGGGAAGATCGCGATCGCCGCGCCCGCCACGAGGCAGCCCGCGGCCGGGAACAGGAGGCAGTCCGGGCCCCAGTGGGCGTTGGCCGCGGCGCCCAGGAGGACGCCGGTCCCGAAGGCCAGGACCAGCCCCAGCATCAGCGCCAGCTTGCGGCGCTCGACGTGGCGGTGGCGGAGCCAGTGGCCCAGCATGACCCCCAGGTCCGTCACGGTTCCCGTGACATGGGTCGTCCGGATCATGAGCCCGCAGTAGCTGCTGGTCGCGGCGTTCTGCAGGCCGCAGGCGAGCGCGATCAGGAGCACCCCGGAGTGGCGGCCGTGGAGCAGGAGGCCCATGGCGACGAGGAGCAGGCCGCCCTCGGCGAGGATTGCCGCGCCGTAGCGGCGGCCGGGGGCAAGGTTGTGGGCCCCGATCACCAGGCCGGCCGCGGCCGCTCCCGCCATGAAGGCCAGGATGACCGAGCACGCGCCGAGGGCGGGGCCGGCGCGGCCGGCGGCGGCCTCGATCCCGAGGTAGGAGAGGGCGCCGGTCATGTGGCTCACCGGGGAGTTGAAGACCGAGAGGGCGACCGAGTTGATGAAGCCGGCCGTCCCGGCGAAGGCGAGGGCGCCGGGCAGGAGGTGGGAGACGCGGCCCAGGGCCTGCTCCCGGGTGAGGGCCTGGGGATGGGAGTACGGCATGCTTGTGTCTATTCCCGTTGCGCCTGAAAAGCGAGGGGACCTCCGGGCGTCCGCCACAAAGGGGCCGCCGCCCTGTTCGGTTTGGCGCGCGGCGGGCACCCTTGGGATAGGCATGACCTCGGACCAGCAGCTCCTCGACCTCTACGCCCACGCCGGTTCGCAGGAGGCCTTTGCCGAACTCGTGCGCCGGCATGTCGGCCTCGTCTACGGGTCGGCCCTCCGGCAGCTGTGCGGCAACGCGTCGCTGGCCGAGGAGGCGGCGCAGTCGGTCTTCATCGCCCTGGCCGCCCAGGCCCAGAGCCGGACGAAGGTGGCGCACCTGGCGGCGTGGCTCCACGCCACGACGCGCTTCACGGTGTCGCACGTCGTGCGCGCCGAGCGCCGCCGGCAGGACCGCGAGCGGAAGGCCCAGGCGCTGGCCGCGGTCGAGGAGGAACCAGGGCGAGAGGAGATGGCCGCGCTGCCGCCCGAAATGCTGGAGCCGGTGCTCGAGGCCCTGCCGGAGGGCGACCGCGAGGTCCTGCTGCAGCGCTTCATCGAGGGCCGCCCGTACGCGGCGCTGGCAGGGGGGCTGGGCGTCTCGGAGGACGCCGCCCGGATGCGGGTGGCGCGTGCGCTTGAGCGGGCGCGGGAGGTGTTCGCGCGCCGCGGGATCACCTCCACGGCGGCGGCGATCGGCGCCGCCCTGGCCGGGCAGGCGGTGGCGGCGCCCGCCGGTTTGGCGGCGCAGGTCGCGGCGGTCGCCGCCGTCCACGGGACCGCGATCGCCGGCGCCACGGGCGCCGGGGCCGGCCTCCTTTCCCTAATGACGACTGCCAAGACTGCCGCCTGGATCGCCGGCGCCCTCGCCGTGCTGGCCCTCGGGCTTGCGACCTACGAGGGTCAGCTGAATGCCGGCCTCCGCCGGGAAAACGCCCGGCTCCTCGCCGCGCAGGGCCGCCTGCAGGGCGCCCTCGGGCAGAGTCGGGGACAGCTGGGCGACGCCACCCTGCGGGCGGCCCGGGCCGAGCGGCAGCGGGCCGACCTCCAGCACCGCCTGGCCGCCGCGCTCCCGCCAAGGGCCGCGCCGCCGGCGGCGGTCCCGGCCGAGACGGTAGCGGCGAGGCTTGCCCGGATGAAGCCGGCGCTCGCGGCCGGGCAGCCCATTCGCGGTGCGCTGATCGTACTCGTCAATGGGGAGCCCAGGACGCAGGAGGTCGCCTTCGTGATGGGAAAAGAAACCCGCTGGGCGGTCGACGACCGCCAGGTCTACTCGGTGCGTCCGACGCTGGAGGATGACGGGACGGTCAAGTACGCGATCGAGGTGCTCAAGCGCGATCCCGCCGGCGGTCCGGACCAGGTGCTCAGCCTGCCGTTTGTCGTCCAGACGCCCTGGGAAGGCTACTCGCTGGACGACGGCCAGCACACGGTGGCGTTCGACCCCGACCCGCCCGGCCCCTGACGGCCGCGCGGGCAAGGCTTGGCGGCGGCCGCGGTTTTCCCCATTTCTCGGGACTGTGAAGAAGACCGCTGTCGTCCGGAACTACGTTGTCCTGCCCTGCTGCCTCCTGCTGCTCAACCTCTGCACGGGGCTGGTGAGCTACAAGGCGAAGCTGGTCTCCGACCCGTTCCTCCAGGTGGGGATCGTGATCGCCATGGTGCTCTTCGGGGGCTCGCTGGTCGGGTTCTTCCTGGCCCCGGCCATCGAGGCCACGGTCGGCAACCTGCACCGCAGCAGCCGCAGGCGGATGGGGGAGCTGGGCGAGATCCTCTTCATCCTCGCCCTCGGCCTCCTCGTCTTCTGGCTCTACTACCGGATGTACATCCTCGGGCCCGAGTACCTCCTGCCGCCGGAGTGGCGCAACCCGCGCCACCACCTCTAGCTCCGACCGGGAGCGTCGGGCAGCCGGATCACCTGGACGGGAATCCGCACCATCAGCCCGCCGTCGACGCTCACATCGAAGGAGTACTGCGAGGCGGTGGGAAAAGTGAGTCCCTGGAGGTTGAGGACGCAGTTGCTCGACATGAAGAAGGACTGGCCCGGGAGCGGGGGAACCATGATCTCGATGCCGATCGGACCCTTGGGCAGGAGCTGGCGGCCGTCCGGGTCGATGAGGCCGACCTCGATCTTGTGGGGGCCGCGGTCGCCGTCGCGCAGCAGGAAGCGGAGCGCGACCGAGCAGGACGGGTGGATGGTCGGCAGCTGCCGGGCCTGGATCGTGTCGAAGGCCCCGAGGATGCAGAGCTTGCCGTTATAGTCGGCGGCCGAGTCGCAGAGGCAGGCAGTCAGGACTTCCATGGGACAGGGTGGGCCGGTGGGCCGGCCGGCGGCAAGCCGCATCCCGGCGGCCGGCGAAACCCGCTCGACCGCTTCGGCCGGCCGGTGCAGCCTCCTGTCCCCATGCCCCCAGCGAATGGCCCCGTCCCCGCCGCGCCCGCCCCGAATTCCGCCCGCCGCATCCTGGTCGCGAGCGTCGCCGGCACGACGATCGAGTTCTTCGACTTCTACATCTACGCCACCGCGGCCGTCCTGGTCTTCCCGCGGCTCTTTTTCCCGGCGTCGGACCCGACCTCGGCGCAGCTGCAGTCGCTGGCGACCTTCGCGATCGCCTTCTACGCCCGGCCGCTGGGCTCGGCGGTCTTCGGGCACTTCGGGGACCGGGTGGGGCGGAAGGCGACCCTGGTCGCCGCGATCCTCACCATGGGGCTGGCGACGGTGACGATCGGGTTCCTGCCGACCTACGCCGCGATCGGGACCTGGGCGCCGCTGGCGCTCGCCCTCTGCCGGTTCTTCCAGGGCCTGGGCCTCGGCGGGGAGTGGGGCGGGGCGGTCCTCCTCGCCACCGAGAACGCCCCGCCCGGGCGCAAGGCGTGGTACGGGATGTTCCCGCAGCTCGGCGCGCCCATCGGGTTCCTCTGCTCGGGCCTGTCCTTCCTCGCGCTTTCGGCGGGCCTCTCGAACGAGCAGTTCCTGGCCTTCGGCTGGCGGATCCCGTTCCTCGCCAGCAGCCTCCTGATCGCCGTCGGCCTTTACGTGCGGCTCCGCATCACGGAGACGCCGGCTTTCCGGGCAGCGGTGGAGCGCGAGGAGCGCGTGGCCGTCCCGTTCCTTTCCGTCATTCAGCGGCACTTCGGAGTCCTGGTGCTCGGCTCGTTCGCGACGGTTTCGGTGTTCGTGCTGTTTTATCTCCTCACGGTGTTCTGCCTCGGCTGGGGCACGGGCCACCTGGGCTACGGCCGCAACCATTTCCTCATCATCCAGCTGATCGGCATCGTCTTCTTTGGCCTGACGATCCCGTGGTCGGCGGCGCTCGCCGACCGGCGGGGCCGCCGCCGGACGCTCATGCTCGTCACCGCCTTCGTGGTGGTCTTCGGCCCCTTCCTCGGGCCGCTCCTCGGCGGGGGACAGGCGGGGGTCATTGCCGCGCTCGTCGTCGGCTTCGGCGTGATGGGCCTCGCCTACGGGCCGATCGGGACCTTCCTCGCGGAGCTCTTCCCGACGGCGGTGCGCTACACCGGCGCCTCGATCTGCTTCAACGTCGCCGGCATCCTCGGCGCCTCGATGGCGCCGTCCATCGCAACCTGGCTCGCGAAGACTTACGGCCTGCCCTGGGTGGGCTATTACCTTTCGGTCGCCTCGCTGGTTTCGCTGGTGGCCCTCGCCCTCTGCCCGGCCGAGGCGGCACCCTAGGCCATCGTGGCGGCGTCCATGCCCTCGGTCGCGTATTCGCGGCTGCGCTGGGCGTACTTCATCCAGCGCCGCCCCTTCCAGCGGTGGTACATCATGACGCCGCGCAGCCACTCGTCGGTCGCCATGGCGATGTAGATGCCGAGGAGGCCGTAGCCCAGGTGCAGGCCGAGGAACCAGGCGAGCGGCACCCAGACGCACCACATCGAGAGCACCGCCATCTGGATCGGGAACCAGACGTCGCCGGTCGCGCGCAGCGAGCTGATGACGATGATGTTGAAGACCCGGCCGGGCTCGAGGACCAGGGCCACGCGCAGGAGCACCATGCCCCCGGCGATGATGGCGGCGTCGTGGGTGAAGCGCCCGAGGATGTAGTGGGAGAAGGCGTACAGGACGAGGATCACGCCGGCGACGAGGACGAGGCCGGTGCGCAGGCTCGCGAGCAGGCGGTGGTAGGCCTCCTCGAAGAGGCCGGCGCCGACCAGGTGGCCGATGATGATCTCGGTGCCGAGGCCGATCGAGAAGCTGAAGAGCATGGCCAGGCGCTGGATCTGCTGGGCGTAGGACTGGATCTCCAGGCTCCGGCTGCCGAGGCGGGCGACGAAGCTGGTGACGAGGAGGAAGGCCGTCCAGTAGCAGACCTGCTCGCCGGCGGCCGGCAGCCCGATGTGCAGGATGCGGCGGACCTTGGCCACGCTGATGGTGACGAAGTCGAGCGCCCGCAGCCGGAGGTGGATCCGGTAGTCGAGCAGGATCCAGAGGGCGACGCAGGCCAGGCAGCGGCTGATGATGCCGGAGAGGGCGACGCCGAGGACGCCGAGCGGCGGGCAGCCGAGGAGGCCGAAGAGGGTGATGCAGTTGCCGGCGACGTTGAGGATGTTCTGGCCGAGGGTCACCAGCATGGCGTCGCGGGTGTGGTGGTGGGCGCGCAGCACCGCGGCGATCGAGATGTTCATGGACTCCATGAACAGGGTGCCGCCCATCAGGGTGAGGAAGGGCAGGGCGTACTCCATCAGCTCGCTCGGCAGCTGGAGCAGGCGGAGCATGGGCCGCGCGCCGAAGTACACGGCGGCGCTGAAGCCGGCCCCGAGCCAGGTGTTGACCGCGATGGCGTTCGTCGCGATCAGGTCCGCCCCGGCCCGGTCCCGGGCACCCAGGTGGTGGGTGATCACCACGCTGGTGCCGATGCCGATGAAGTTGAAGGCGATCATGAAGAACACGATCACCTGGTTGGCGACGCCGAGCGCCGCCACCGCCCCGTCGGAGACGTGGCTCACCATGAACGTGTCGACCGTCCCGATCAGGATCCGGAGGGTCTGCTCCACCAGGATGGGCCAGGCGATGCCGAGGAGGCTCAGCTTGGGCGCGGCGGCGGTGGACATGGTTTTCGCGGGTAGCATAGGGCAGGCCGCCGGCGCGGGAAGTCAACCGGATCGGGGTTCATCCCCGGGCCCTCCGGCCCGGAAGCTGCTGGGCTCAGCCATGCTCCGCCGCATCCTCCCCGTCCTGCTCCTCCTCTGCCTGCCGGCCGTGGCGGCCCGGGCCGATGCTCCCGTCAAGGTGAAGGTGGTGGTCGTCGCGATGTTCGAGGTGGGCGAGGACACCGGCGACGTGCCCGGCGAGTACCAGTTCTGGGTCGAGCGCGAGCACCTGGACCGCACGTGGGACTTCCCGCAGGGCGAGCGGCGCCTGCGCTCGACGCCGGACGGGAGCATCCTCGGGGTCGTGACCGGGGTCGGCACGATCCACAGCACCGCCACCATCATGGCCCTCGGCCTCGATCCCCGCTTCGACCTCTCCGAGGCCTACTGGGTCGTGGCCGGGATTGCCGGCGCCAACCCCGACGTGATGTCGCTCGGCTCGGCCGCCTGGGCGGAGTGGGTGGTGGACGGCGACCTGGGGCACGAGCTCGACGCCCGCGAGATGCCCGCCGGCTGGCCCACGGGGCACATCCCGCTCCGCAAGAAGGCGCCCTACGAGCCGCCGGTCGCCGCCACCGAGGGGCAGGTCTTCCACCTGGACCCGGCGCTCGTCGACTGGGCCTACCGCCTGACCAGGGACACGCCGCTCCCCGACAGCGCGCCGCTCCAGAAGCACCGCGCCCTCTACGCCGGCTATCCCCAGGCGCAGCGGCCGCCCTTCGTCCTCAAGGGCGACAACGTCGCCTCCATGAACTACTGGCACGGGAAGCTCATGAACGCCTGGGCCGAGGAGTGGGTGCGGTACTACACCGGCGGCCAGGGCACCTTTGCGACCAGCGCCATGGAGGACACGGGGACGATGCAGGCCCTCACCTGGCTGGCCCGGGCCGGGCGCGTCGATGTCCGGCGCGCCCTCGTCCTGCGGACCGCCTCGAACTACGACATGCAGTGGCCGGGGGCCACGGCGATCGCGAGCCTCTCGGGCGAGAGCCTGGATCAGGGCTACTCCGCCTACCTGCCCTCGCTCGAGGCCGCGTACCGGGTGGGCAGCCGGGTGGTCCACGCGCTGGCGGACCACTGGGACACGACCGAGAAGACGCCGCCCCGTTAGGGGCGGGGCGCCTACTTGAGGAGCATCTCCTTCACCGACTTGCCGGCCGGGATCATCGGCAGCACGTGCTCGGTGTAGGGGACGACGACGTCGAGGACGAAGGGACCGTCGCAGTCCAGCATCTCCTGGATGGCCGCGCGCAGCTCGCTTTTCTTGATCACGCGGCGGCCCCGGACGCCGAAGCCCTCGGCGATCTTGACGAAGTCGGGGTAGAGGGCGTCGGGATTGTCCGGGCTGCCGACGTTGGTCTCGTCGCCCAGGATGGTGTTGCCGCGCACGCTGCCGTAGAAGCGGTCCTCCCACTGCACGACCATGCCGAGGTGCTGGTTGTTGAGGATCATCGCCTTGGCGCCGATCTTCTCGATGTGGGCGGTGGCGAGTTCCTGGATGTTCATGGCGAAGGAGCCGTCGCCGTCGATGTCGATCACCTGCTTGTCCGGGCAGGCCACCTTGGCGCCGAGGGCGGCGGGATAGCCGAAGCCCATCGCGCCGAGGCCGAGGGAGCTGATGTACCGGCGGGGCTCGTTGAAGCGGTAGAACTGCGCGGCCCACATCTGGTGCTGGCCGACGCCGGTCGCGATGATGGCGTCGCCCTTCGTGAGCTCAAAGAGGACCTGCACGGCCTCCTGGGGCTGGATATGCTGGGAGGGCTCGTAGGCGAAGGGGTGGTCCCGCTTCCACTCGCCGATCTGGGCCTGCCAGGCGGAGGTGTCCGGCGGCGTGAAGCGGGCGGCGGCCAGGAGCTCGACCAGGCGGCCGAGGGCGTACTTCACGTCGGAGAGGATCGCCAGGTCGGCCCGCTTGTTCTTGTTGTGCTCCGAGGCGTCGACGTCGACGTGGACGATCTTGGCGCGGCTCGCGAATTTCTTGGTGTCGCCGGTGATCCGGTCGTCGAAGCGCGCGCCGAGGACCAGCAGGAGGTCGCATTCGTCGACCGCCCAGTTGCCGTAAGCGGCGCCGTGCATGCCGAACCACTGCAGGGAGAGGGGATGGCTCTCCGGGAAGATGCCGACGCCCATCAGCGTCGTCGCCACCGGGATGTTGGCCTTCAGGGCGAAGGCGCGCAGCTCGGCGTGGGCCTCGGCGGAGACGATGCCGCCGCCGGCGTAGATCACCGGGCGCTCGGCCGCCGCGACCAGCGCCACCACCTGCTTCAGGGCCTCGTCGCTCGCGTGGTGGATCTCGGTGATGAGCGGGTTGCGGAACGCGACCGAGCCGGGATACACCGGCCGGAACTTCGTCTGCTGGATGTCCTTCGGGATGTCGATGACGATGGGGCCGGGCCGGCCGCTGCGCGCCAGGTGGAACGCCTCCTTCATGATGCGCGGGATCTCCTCCACGTTCATGACGAGGTAGGAGTGCTTCACGATCGGCAGCGTCATCCCGAAGAAGTCGGTCTCCTGGAAGGCCATCTTGCCGATGAACTCCTTCTTCACCTGGCCGGTGATGGCGACCAGCGGGATCGAGTCCATGTAGGCGTCCGCCAGGGCGGAGACGAGGTTGGTGGCGCCGGGGCCGGAGGTCGCCATGCACACGCCGACCTTGCCGTTCGCCTTGGCGTAGCCCTCGGCGGCGAAGGACCCGCCCTGCTCATGGCGGGGGAGGATGACCCGGATCTTGTCGGTCCGCGCCAGCGACTGGTGCAGCTCCTGGGAGGCCCCGCCCGGGTACGCGAAGATGACGTCCACGCCCTCGCGGATCAGGCACTCGACGACGGCGTCGGAACCCTTCATCTCGGGACCAATCTCGTCCTTGGGGAACTGGGTGGGCTGGGGGCTGGTTTTCATGGCGGGTGGGCGTGCTGAAAAAGCCGGCCATCAGAAGGGATTTGGCCGGCGGAGGCAAGCCCGGGGAGCGGCGGGCGCTCAGGGGGCGCCGCCGAGGATCGACAGCATGTGCTGGGCGGCCGGGTCGCCGGGGTGCAGCTCCAGCACCCGCCGGAACTCCGCCACCGCCTCATCGCGTTGCCCGGACTGGAGGAAGACGATGCCGCGCGCGAAATGGGCCGGCGCATAGTCGGGCTGGATGCGGATGGCCGCCTCGATGCGCGCCAGGCCCTCGCGGACCCGGCCGGTGCGGCAGAGGACGATCCCGAGGTTGTTGCTCACCTCGGCCCGGGCCGGCTCCAGCTCAAGTGATCTCTCAAAGTGGCCGATCGCCTCCTCGGTCCGGCCGGACTGCACCAGGGCGTTCGCCAGGTAGAAGTGGGCGTCCGAGTAGTCCGGCTCCAGGCGCAGCGCCTCCTCGTACTCGGCGATGGCGTCGTCCCGGCGGCCGGGCTGGCGGATCCAGATGTTGCCGAGGTTGGCGTGCGTCCGGGCGTTGTCGGGCTTCAGCTTCAGGGCGGCCTGGTACTCCGCCTCCGCGTCGTCGGTCCGCCCCGGCAGCTTGGACAGGAGAAGGCCCAGGTTGTTGTGGGCCATCCAGGCGCCGGGGTTGCGCTCCAGGGTGGTCCGGTAGAGCGTCTCGTTGTCGCGAAACATCGCGCAGTGGGCCCAGCTCAGGGAGCCGAGCACCAGGGCGGCGGCGGCAACGGCGGCGGCCCCGAGCCCGCGGGGCACCCGGGGCAGGTGCCTCCACGCCGCGACGAGCGCACCGGCCGCGAGGGCGATCGGGCCGAGGTCGGGCAGGTATTGCCAGTGGTCCCAGACCCAGGAGTAGAGCTGGCCGTAGAGGCTCACCACCCCCAGGACCGGAAACAGGGAGCCGACAAAGAAGAGGTAGGCGGCCAGGGGGCCGCGGGTGCGGCCGCGAATCGCCCAGAGCGCGACGCCGAGGGCGAGGGCCGCGGCGGGAAAAAGCCACTGGGGGGCGGAGCCCGGCTCGGGGTTCCAGCGCGGATAGATGAAGTTGAGGTCGGCGGGCCAGGCCAGTTTCCCGAGGTAAAACCAGACCGCGCGCCCGGCCACGAGCGGCTTGGCGGCCGCGCCGAGCTCGAAACTCGCCCCCTCCGCGCCGACGAAGGTCTTCTCGACCCAGCTGCTGAAAACTCCCATGGCGGCGCCGAAGGCGAACCACGGCAGCAGGGGCACGATGTCGCGGCGCCAGCCGAGCCGGCCGCGCCGCCACCAGAGCGCCACCAGGAGGCCGGCCGGAAGCGTGACCGTCACCGTCTTGCTGAGCACGGAGAGGACGAAGAACGCGAAGGCGGCGGCATAGGCAGCCGGCCGGCGGTCGCGGTCAAAGCGCAGGTAGGCGAGGGCGGCGGCCAAATAAAGGGCGAGCGAGAGCGTGTTCTTCTGCTCCGTGATCCAGGCGACCGACTCCACGTGCACCGGGTGCAGGGCGAAGAGGAGCGCCGCCAGCCAGGCCGCGGCCGCCGGCGCCGCGGTCACGCCGGTGAAGAGGCGCCGCAGGACCAGGCCGAAGAGCACCGCCGAGGCCGCATGCAGAATGAGCGTGACCCCGTGGTAGCCGAGGGGATGGTCGCCCCAGAGCCGGTACTGCACCCAGAACGCGCTATGGAGCAGGGGATAGTACTGCTGGGTGACCCCGGGCTGGACCCAGATGTACCGCAGCCCCGCCACGGAGCGCAGCGCCGGGGCGGTCACGTAGTCGGCGTCGTTCCAGATGAAGTCCCCGGACAGCGAGGGCAGGTAGGCGGCCAGCGTGGCCAGGACGACGAGGACCGGCGGGGCGAGGCGCCCGAGCAGGCTCGCCGGGGGCAGGGCCTGGGCGGAGGTGGATCTGGTCAAGCGAGGTCCCGGGAGGGTCACCGGCGGCGAGGTTGGGAGCGGCCGTCCCGGATCCCGAGCACTGCGCCCACCCGGCTAGGCGGTCGCAAGCAGAAAAGGTCCCGCGCCGGCCGGCCTCCCGCCGGCGGACCCCAACGAAGGATTGCCACCCCCCGTTGCGGCCGGCTCATAGTCCGCCCTGACCCGGCGCGGGTCAACCCATGATCAAACTCATCGGCATCGCCATCATCGCGGCGGGTTTCGCGCTTCGCTTCAACACGCTGCTTGTCGTCCTGGCGGCGGGCATCGCCACCGGCCTCGTCGCCGGGATGCCGTTTGACGCGATCATGGAGGAGTTTGGGCGGCTGTTCCTGGCCAACCGCTATGTGACGCTGGCGGCCGTGATGATGCTGCCGGTCGTGGGCGTCCTGGAGCGCTACGGGCTCCGCGAGCGGGCCGAGACGCTGATCCGCCGGTTCACCGCCGCCACCGCCGGGCGGATGCTCCTGCTCTACACCGGGGCGCGGCAGGTCTCGATCGCCCTCGGCATCACCTCCAGCATGGGCGCCCAGGCCACCGTGGTGCGGCCGATCCTGGCGCCGCTCGCCGAGGGCGCCGCCCGCGCCCGGCATGGGACCCTTCCGCCGGCCGCCGTGGCCCGCATCCGGGCGCATGCGGCGGCGGCCGAGAATGTCGGCAGCTTCTTTGGCGAGGACATCTTCATCGCCGTGGGCGCGATCCTCCTCATGAAGGGCTTCTTCGATGACCTGAAGATCGAGGTCAGCGTCTGGGCCATGGCGCTCTGGGGGATCCCGACCGCGGTGGCCGCCTTTGTCCTCATGGCGTGGCGGACCCGCGTCCTCGACCGGAGGATAACCCGCGACGTGGCCGAGGCCCGCCCGGCCGGAACGGGAAAACCATGAGCCTCCTCAGCCTCGGCACTTTCTACGTCCTCGCCGGCGCCCTGATGCTCGCGACCGCCCTCCGCGTGGCGATCGACCCGGGCCACCCGCGGCGCGCGACCACGGCCCTTTTCTGGGGACTCCTGGGGGGCGCCTTTGCCTTCGGCGGGCTGCTGCCGCCCCGGTGGATCGGCTATCTGGTGCTCGTCGTCGCGATCCTGGCGGCCTGCGGAGGGGTGGCCCGGTCCCGCGAGCACACGACGAGCCCGGACGAACGGCTCGAGTCGGCGCGGCGCCTGGGCAACCGGCTGTTCTGGCCCGCGCTGCTGGTTCCCCTGACGGCGGTCGTCGGTTCGCTTGGTTTCGGGCGGATCCACTGGCGCGGGATCGCGCTCGTGAGCCCGGTCAACCTGTCCGTCACGGCCGTGTGCATCGGGGCCGCGCTGGCCCTGGTGCTCGCGCTGCGGCTGACGCGGGCCCCGGTGGGGGTGGTGTTGGCGGAGGGCAGCCGCCTGCTCCAGGCGGTGGGCTGGACGCTCATCCTGCCCCAGGCCCTGGCGGCGCTCGGCGGGCTCTTCGCCCGCGCCGGCGTGGGCGCGGTCGTGGCCGGGCTGGTGGAGCAGGCCCTCCCGACCCAGTACCCGTGGGTTGCGGTGGCCGCTTACGCCCTCGGGATGATGCTGTTCACCGTCTGCATGGGCAATGCGTTCGCGGCCTTCGCGGTCATCACCGGCGGCATCGGGATCCCGCTCATTGTCCGCGCCCACGGCGGCAACCCCGCGATCATGGCGGCAATCGGCATGCTCTCGGGCTACTGCGGCACCCTGCTGACGCCCCTGGCGGCCAACTTCAACCTGGTGCCGGTCCTGCTCCTCGACCTGGAGGACAAGAACGCCGTCATCAAGGCCCAGCTGCCGCTCGCCTTGGCCCTGCTCGGGTTTAACGTGCTCCTCATGGAATTCTGCGTCTACCGCTTCTGACCATGGCCCGCGCGCTGACTCCCGCCCTCGCCGCGAAACTGGCGGGCCTGGCGCTCGCCGGCGTGGGACGCGAGTGGCCGCATGTCTACGTGCACGTGGCGGGAGGCCCCGCGGACATCCGGCGGCCGCGCCATCTCCATCCCGCCTTCTACGGCTGCTACGACTGGCATTCGGCGGTGCACGGTCACTGGACCCTCGTCCGCCTCCTCCGGCTCTTCCCGGCACTGCCGTCGGCCGCGCGGATCCGCGCGGCGCTGGACCGGAACCTCACGCGCGAGAACCTCGCCGCCGAACTCGCGTATTTTCAGGCCCCGGACCGCGGTTCCTTCGAGCGGCCGTACGGGTGGGGATGGCTGCTCGCCCTGGCTGCCGAGGTGCGCGCGGGCCCCGAACCCTGCTTCCGCCGGTGGGCCGCGGCGATCCGGCCCCTGGAGAAGTTCATCGCGCGGAGCTTCCGCACTTACCTGCCGCGGCTGCCCTATCCCATCCGGACCGGGGTGCACAGCAACACGGCCTTCGCCCTGGGCCTCGCCCTCGACTATGCCCGGGCGGCCGGGGACCGGCGGCTGGAGGAGGTGATTGTCGCGCGGAGCCGGGACTTCTACGCCGCCGACCGCGGCGCGCCCGCCGCCTGGGAGCCAAGCGGCGACGATTTCCTGTCCCCGGCGCTCACGGAGTCCGACCTGATGTCGCGCGTGCTGGCGCCGGCGCCGTTCCGGCGCTGGCTGGGGCGGTTCCTGCCGGGCCTGGCGCGGGGCCGGCCGCCGGCGCTCCTGAACCCGCCGGTCGTGTTGGATCGCCGCGACGGAAAGCAGGTCCACTTGGACGGCCTCTGCCTCAGCCGGGCCTGGGGGCTCGCGCGCCTTGCGGCGGTGGTGCCGAAGAATGGCAAGGTCCGTGCCGCGGCCGAGCGGCATGCGAAGGCGGGGTTGGCCCGGGTTTCGAGCGGCAACTATGCCGGCGAGCACTGGCTGGCCTCGTTTGCGGTCTACCTGCTCCAAGGGGATCTTCCCTGATCCTCACTGTCTGCGGCCGGGAACCGGGGCGTCCCGTGCCACCCTGGCGTCATCGCTCCGGGATCATCCCCATCGACCCCAGCCACGTTGCAACCAGTTCGGGCCATCTCGAAGCCGGAAGGCTCGTGCGCCGGAGCCCAAAGGCATGGCCGCCCTCCGGGTACAGGTGCATCTCCACGGGCACTCCCGCCTTCTTGAGCGCGGCGTAGTACGACAGGGAGTCCTCGACCCGGTCGACGTGGTCATCCTCGTTTTGGAGCAGAAAGGTGGGCGGGGTCTGTCGGCTCAGGTGAGCCGCGATGTCCGGATTGAGGCCGAAGCTGTTGTCGGCCAGGGAAAGATGCCCCGGATAAATCGCCACGGCGAAATCCGGGCGGCAGCTTTCCCGGTCGGCGGCGTCGGCCACCGGGTACAAGCGCTGCGCAAAATGGGTGCTGAGGGCGGCCACCATGTGTCCGCCCGCCGAGAACCCCAGGACGCCGATCTTGTGCGGATCAATGTTCCATGCGGCGGCGTGCAGCCGCACCAGGCCCACCGTTCGCTGGGCATCCTCCAGCGCCAGCGCCTTGGGCAGCACGTGACGCTGGGTGCGTTCATCCCAGTAGGGACCCGAGAACGGCACCCGGTACTTCAGGAGGATGCCGGTGACCCCGATCGAGGTGAGCCACTGGCAGACTTCGGTTCCTTCCAGATCGATCGCCAGGATCTCGTACCCGCCCCCCGGAAAGACGACGACGGCGGCGCCCGTATTGCGTCCCGACGGGGGGTAGACGGTCATGGTTGGTTGTGAAACATTGGTGACCATGGTCCACGGCTGGCCGGCGACCGGCTCCTCCGTCACGGTCCTCGTCCGATTCTCCGGCAGGATCGGGGGCTGGGAGTCGGGCGCGGCGCCGGACCAGATCGGGACCTGGGGGTGATTCGCGGGCGGGGGCCAGCCAAAGTCTGCGGCCTGCAAGCCAGCCAAGCCGAGCATCACGCCGGTTCCAAGAATTGCTGCCCTTAACATGGGGTTCAAAGGCTCCGCGCTGGGTGATTTTCCTGGGGCCCAGCTCCATCGATGGCGTGCATCTCCACCGGCTCGCTCCGCCCGCGCACCGGCAGCGTGCCGAGGGGACGGGACTGGAACGGCCCGGCCGCTGCGCGCAGGGTGGTTCCGCTCACCAGCACGGTGGCCTTGAATTCCGGGGTGCGGGTCAGGTCCTGCAGGCGCGCCGCCACGTTCACGCCGTCGCCGACGACGGAGTAGTTGAGCCGGCGGGTCGAGCCCAGGTTGCCGGCGATGATCCGCGAGGTGTTGATGCCGATGCCGATGGCGAGCGGCGGCAGCCCTTCGGCGGCCAGCTCGGCATTCAGGTCGGCGAGGGCGGCGACCATGCCGAGCGCGGCGCGGACCGCGTCTTCGGCCGCCTGGTCCGAGCTCACGGGCGCGCCGAAGAGCGCCATGATCGCGTCGCCGATGTACTTGTCGACGACCCCGTGGTGGGCCTCCACCACCCGGCTCATCCGGTCGAAGTAGCGGTTGAGGAGGTTCAGCACCTCGCGCGGGGGCAGCGGCTCGCTGAGCCGGGTGAAGCCCCGCAGGTCGGAGAAAAGCACGGTCACCTCGCGCTCCTCGCCGCCGAGGACGGCGCCGTCGCGCAGGAGCTGGGCGGCCACCTCAGGCGAGACGTTCTTGTCCAGCAAGTCGCGGACGCGGTCGCGCTCGGCGAGCCCCGTGCTCATGCGGTTGAACGCCTCCGCCAGCTGGCCCACCTCGTCGACGCGGTCGAGGCTGAGCCTCCGGTCATAGTCGCCGCGCGCGATCACCTCGGTGTGCTCCGCCAGCACGCGGAGCGGCTGGCTCAGGTTGCGGGAAATCCCGAAGGCGAGGAGGGCGGCCCCGCCCAGCGAGGCGACGAGAAGCTCCTCCAGGGTCCGCTCGAGGCGCCGGGTCGGCGCGAGCTCGGCCCCGAGGGAGCGCTGGAGGGCGATCGCCGCCCGTCCCGGCGTGACGAGCGGGAGCGGCCGGAACTCGCTCACGTAGGAGTCGCCGGGAACCGCCATGACCTGGATGCCCGAGGCGTCGAGGCCCGCGGTCGCCGCGCGGGCGGTACGGGGGGGAAGGGTGGAGACGGCGGGGCGCAGCCCGGCGGCGTCGCCGAGGAGGAAGGTCACGTCGAGCTGGGCGTCCTGCTTCAGGCCGTCCGCGAATTCGCTGTCGATCGGCAGCGCGAGGCCGATCCACGCCACGATCTCCGGCGGGGGCGCGTAGATCGGGACGACGAGGAGCGCGAAGAGCTGGGCGTCGCCCCCGGCCCCTTCCAGCCGGGCGAAGCCGTTGGCGCGGGCCTCATCGGAGCCGCTGGCCCGCTGGACCAGGGCGCGGAAGGGAATGAGCGCCGCGGCGGGCCGCGGTCCGCCGGAGTCGCCGAGGAGGGAGCCGTCGGGCCCGAGCAGCGTCATGAAGGGCACCCGCAGGCGGACGGTGTAGCTCTCGAGCGCCGAGCGGACGGTCGCCGGGTCCAATTGCTCCTTGAGGAACAACTGGCGAATGGCGTAGTCGCCCGACAGGAGCGCGGCGCGGGAGGAAAGGTCATCCAGCCGGCCGACGACCCGGCGCTCGAAGAGCCCGACGCCGGCCTCCAGGCTCGCACCGATGCGATCGAGGGCGTTCGCCTGGCTGGCCCGGTCGACGAGGACGAAGGTCACGCACTGCGCGAGGGCGACCAGGCCCACGATCAGGAAGAGCAGCCGGGTGCCAAAGCGCCGGAACCTCGGCCAGCGGTGGGGGGCGGTCGCCACGGTTCGGGCCTACCGGTAGCCGGCGGCGCCGGCGTCGGGCGCCCGGCGGATGCGGCGGTCGGGCCGAAGGACGACGGATACGACCTGGGTGGCCTCGCCCTGGTCCGGAACGGCCACGTCGACCTCGACTGCCGCCTTCAGGCGCGGGTGCCAGACCGAGAGCCGGTAGTGGCCCGGCGGCAGGGCGGCCACCAGCGCCGACCCGTCGGCGCCGGTCTTCGCGAAGTAGGGGGTGGAGAGGACGACCACGTAGGCCACCATCCAGTCGTGGATGTTGCAGCCCAGGGTGACGACGCCCGGGTGGTCGAAGACGATGGCCTCCTTCGAGTCGCCGATGTAGAGCGGGATCTCGAAGCGCTTGGCCGGCGAGACGGAGTAGACGTGGTGCTGGACCTTGTCGCGGTTCGGGAACGCGACGCGCGTGCCGACCAGCACCGGGGTCACGTACGGCTCGAATTCCTCGTCGCGCTGGACGATCTCGACCGGCGCGGGGGCGGCCGGGGGCGCCGCCGGCCGCGCCCCGTCCAGGGTCAGGGAGGCGACGGCGTCGGCGACCGGCAGGCCGGCGGGGTCCCGGGTCATGACGCGCACCGCGGCGGCGTGGGCGGGCCCCGCGGCGCCGAGGATGAGGAGGGCGAGGGCGACGCGCCTAGAAGTCATGGGTGATGCTGGCGCTGAAGACATTGTTGAAATAGAGGTCGTAGCCCTGGGTCTTGCAGCGCAGGAACTGCAGAAGGAGCGTGGTGTGGGCCCCAAGGGCCGGCGCCAGGGCCCCGCCGCCGGAGACGGTGCGGCCCCGCAGGCGATAGGCGAGGTAGGGCGCGCCAAAGGTGGAGATGTACTTGTAGGGGCGGGCGTAGGCGTAGGCGCCCGGGTCCACCGGGTACCATTCCCCGGCTTCGCCCAGGGCGGCGTAGGTGGTCACCACGTCCCCGTCCCGCCAGCCGCCGAGCAGCTTGAGGCGCCAGGTCTCGGTCACGTCCCAGTTGAGGGTGAGGCCGGCGTCGGCGTAGGAACCGCTGAAGACCTCGTCCCGGGCGCTCTGCCAGCCGAGGTGCACGCTGGCCACCACCTGCAGCGCGTCGGTCAGGCGCTGGCCCGCCCCGATCGCCAGGTCCCCCGCGACCTCGCTTCGCTCGGTGTCCTGGTAACCGGTCGCGCCGCCTTCGGCGGCGACGGACACGTACGGGGCGAAGGCCCCGAGGCCCAGCTTGCGCCGGAGGGTCAGGGACCCGTCGAGGCCGGCCGCATCCAGGCCGTGGAAGGTCGGGCAGTCCTCCGCCGAGGCCTGGAGGCTGGACGTCAGCAGGGTGCCGAAGTCGAGGGAGGCGATCCAGGCCCCCTCCGCCGACGCCTGCGTCGTCCAGGCCGAGCGCGTCACGTCGGGCGGCGGGGCGTTGTTGACGTTGGATTGCCAGGTCTCGCCTGCCGCCACGGACAAGTAGGGACCGTCCGCGGCCAGCCGGGCGGCGCCGAGGGCGAAAAGGAAGGCGAGCCGGGCTGCGGTCGAAAAAGGCACGCGGTGAAGCAGGAGTCGGTGGCGCAGAGTTTACTGCATGATGCAAAGGCTTCGGGGAGACAAGCCCGCGCGGCCAAGTCGCGCCTTGCGCCCCCTTTCCGGTGGGTCTACGCCTCTCCCGCCCACTTCCAGCCTGGGAGACCCCCCCGGGTGGGCATACTATGACGATACCCCCCCGCGCCGGCGTGTTGGTTTTCCTGGCCATGTCCTCGGCGGCCCTGGCCAGCGAGTTCGCGGACCTCAAGCGGGAGGCCCCGGTCCCCGCGACCGAGCCGATCCCGGTCATCGATTTCGTGCGGCCCGTGCTCTACCAGCAGCCGCAGATCAACTACACCGGCACCCAGATCGGGGCCATCGTCCCGGGCGACGACGACCACGAGAGCCTCGTCACCTACAACCGCCTCACCCAGAAGCTGGACGGCATGTCCGCCCGCGGCGACCGCGACATCTCCAGCTTCGCCTGGCTCGATGGGGACCGCCTGATCTGCATCATGAGCGAGAAGAAGATCGTCGGCCGCGTCATCCTGAGCGGCGAGGCCGGCAAGCTGGTGACGTCGACGCCGCTCCGGATCGGCTCCTCCGCCTCGATCATCGCCATCCCGCCGGGCGACCGGACCTCGATGCTGATGAACCTCTTCGGCTTCGGCCTCCGCTACGACCATCCGGCCACCCTCAACGCCCGCGACTTTGGCCATGTCCTTGTCCGCTACCCGGAGCTGAAGACCGACCACGGTTTCAACACCGGCTTCGTCGCGGACAAGAAGGGCGCGCTCGCCTTCGGCTTCACCGCCGAGGACGGGGTCTTTGCGCTCAGCCAGCTGGCGGGCGAATCCTGGGTCAAGTGCCCGGAAGACCTCGACCAGGTCAGCGTGTTTGGCTGCGGCGACGAGCCCGGCCAGATCGTGGTCCTGGGGCCGCGCGATGGGACGGGCCCCCGTCCCTTGGAATTCATGGACGCCACCAGCGGCAAGCCCGGCGAGGTCATCCTCCAGGACAAGAGCTACGACTTTGACGGCTGGCTGTTCCGGGACCCGGCGACCCACGACATCGTGGGCGCGATCTACGACCGCGCCGGACCGCAC
>Ga0302314_10005333_pt1 | contig 23448 bp, 20 predicted proteins | sample III_Palsa_N2_3_FD_200533 | JGI IMG/M metagenome (GOLD analysis project Ga0302314, IMG submission 200533) | Peat permafrost microbial communities from Stordalen Mire near Abisko, Sweden - III_Palsa_N2_3 | ecosystem: Environmental > Terrestrial > Soil > Palsa > Peat permafrost | place: Sweden... | reverse complement strand
TGGCTCAGCGCCCTGACGGCCCTGCTACACTCATATCCATAGCCGCATGAAACCCGGTGTCTACGTCCCGGGGGTCACCTCAGGATTGGCTTGCCCCCTCGCTGGGTCATTCGAAGTCGCTGTTGATCCGGGTATGTGCGCCGGGTAGCGTGGTTGGATCAATGGCTACGAGTGAGGGGAGATGCCTGCGATGTCCGTTCTCTGCAGGAATATAAGAGAAGTGCACGCACAGCCAGCGCATCGAGGGGCGCGGCGCGCGAGCGGAGGCCGGAGGATATGAGCAGCGACGGGTTCAAGATCGAGATAGACGACCTGCTGTCGACCGCGCCCAGCTTCGACGGCAACGCGCAGGCGATCGTCGAGTACCTGAACCAGGCTGCTACGAGCCTGCAATCGCTCGGCGCGTTCTGGGGCGATGACAAGCCCGGAACCCAGTTCGTCGCCACGTACCAGAAGATCGCGTCCGAGGTGATGTTGATGCTCACCAAGAGCGCGGAGGATCTTGAAGGCATCAGCCAGGGGCTGACGCAGATGGCCGCCCGCTATGGCCAGACCGAGGCGGATATTACCACCACGTTCCGCCACGGCCGCTCGGGACCGGTTGCGTACTGATGCGTCCCGATATATCACCTATAGAAGAAGGAGGGGACCATGCCTGACGGACCGGGCGGCTGGGGGCTGCCCGCGCGGACGAGCGGCGGCGGTAGCGACAGCCTTGGTGGCGTCCTGCGTGAGTTCCATGTTCCCTGGCCGGCCTGCAACCAGGACGCTGCACGGCAGGCCGCCGATGCGTGGACCGCCCTGGCGGACGGCATAGAGGACGTTCTCACCGCGTGCAACAACATGGTCGCCTCCATTACGGTCAACAACGCGGGCGCTGCCATCGACGCGTTCGCCGCCAAGTGGCAGCAGTACGGCGGCAAGACGGGGTCGCTCACCCTCACCATCGGGGCCTGCCGGGCGCTGGCCAAGGCGTGCAACGACTTCGCCGACCAGGTTTCCGAAGTCAAGGCCCAGATCGAGCACAAGGCCGAGGAGCTTGTCGCCGCCGTCGTCGGCGCCGCAATCGCGTTGATCTTCACGTGGGGTGCTTCAGTCGCAGTCGCGGAAGCGGCCGGGGTGCAGGTGGCCGCATGGGTCACCGCCCTGATGGATACGCTCGACATCGAGGCAACGGGCATCTCGGGCGTCCTTGAGGACGCCGTGGGCTCGATCAGCAGCGCTGCCGTCCCGGCTGCTTCGTCCGCGGCGGAGGGCTTCACGGCCAATGCCGTTCGGGGCACGTTTGCGGCGATGTTCACCGAAGAGTTCGACACGTCGCTCAACGCGGCGAACGGCGAACCCCAACCGTCCACGAGTGACCTCATATCGGATATCAAGGACGATGTGGCGGTAAGCACGCTCCTGGGCGTTCTCGCGGAAGCCGCGCCCACCGTGGTCAGCAAGGCAATAGCTCCACCCGTCGTAGTCATGCAGGCGTACAACGAGGCTCTAGACTTCAGCCCGCAGCTCGCCGGCATCATCATGTCCAGTGCCAGGGTCACCGAACTGCTCGACACCCCCGCAGGCAAGGCCTTTGTGGCGAGTGGCGGCATCGCGGCACTCAACACCAAGGGCATACTCGACGAGACGGGTACCACGGCGAAGTCGGTCGAGACCTCGCTGGAGGCATTGCTCAACCAGATGACCTCCACAGGTGGTGGCGAGTGAGGGTCTATCGTTACCCGCCGCTGGCTGCGGCTGAGTAGAAGGGCTGCGTGACCGTGTCGGGACTCCACGCGGATTTTGTCGATGCCGGGTCGGTGTGCGCGCTGATCGTCGGTCTCCTCTTCTTGGGTGTCTCGGTGCACGCGCTGAGGGTCCTGGTGGTCGGCATGCGGGGCAGCGAGGCGATGGGGCACGTCGAGGTCGCGCGCGAGGCCAAGTACGACAAGTACGGCGACCCGATCAGCTGGAACGTGACCATGGCGTTCCGCGCGGAGATCGGCGACAGCCATCGCGAGATTCGGTTCACCGAGGAGCAGAGCGTCGCCTTCACAAAAAAGCAGGAGGTGACCGTGCACTACAGTCCGAAACGCCCGGATGCCTCGGCCACCATCAAACGGCCGCGAGCCAGCCTCGCCAAGGCCTCGGCCTTCCTCGCCCTCACCGCATTCTGCTTCTGGCTTTCAACGGCCTGGGTGCTTAAATTATAGCCCGCTAACTTCCCCAGCCGGACTATTGCCGCCGGTCCGCGCCACGGTTCGCGCAGATCGGCGGTGATCGATATGGAAAAATGCCGTTCAGTGGTGTTCGTCGAAGAGCACGGCGATCACTGGAGTCGGCACGGTTCTGGACACCACTTTGGATTATGCGGCGGTTGACATGCGCTGTTGCCAGTCGATTCGGGCTTCGAGTGGGGTCTGGTAGCCGAGGGCGGAGTGCAGGCGCCGCTCGTTGTACGACGTGATCCAGTTCTCGATGTCGCGGCGGGCGGCGGTGCGGTCCGGCCAGTAGTCGACGCCGATCTCGGTCTTGATGGTGGCGAAGAACGACTCGGCGGCGGCGCCGTCGAGGCAGGAGCCGGTCCGGCTGGTGCTCTGCCGGACCTCCAGGCGGCGTAGCGCGTTGCGGTAGGGCGTCGAATGGTACTGAGATCCGCGATCCGTGTGCATGATCGCGTTCCCGGCGACCAGGCCGGCGCGATGCGCAGTGGTGATCGCGTCGATGGCGAGACTGGCGCGCATGTGCGGCGCGATGGCGTACCCGATCAGCTCCTTGCTGCATAAGTCCAGGACCGTCGCGAGGTAGAGCCAGCCCTCGCCGGTCTTGAAGCAGCTGATGTCGCCGATTAGCTTCAGCCCGGGCATCGGCGCGGTGAACTTGCGGTGGATCAAGTCGGGCACGGCCGCCGCGTGTCTGTCCGGCTTGGTCAGGTTCCGGCGCTTGCGCCGGGTGATCCCGGCGATGCTGTGTTCGCGCATCAGCCGGGTCACGCGACGGCGGCCGACGTCGACGCTCTGCCGTTTGAGCTCGCGGGTGACGCGTTCGGCTCCGTACGCCGGATGCGCGGTGTGGATCTCGATGATCCATGCGAGCAGGTCCCGGTCGTCGACCGCGCGCTCGTCGCGACGGGCCTTCGCCCTGACCCAGGCGTGATAGTTGCTGTGGTCGGTCGCCAGGATCCGGCACAGCCGCCGAATGCCGAAGCGGTCGCGCAGGCGGTGGACGAAGGCGAAGCGCTCGCGCGCGGGAGCGTGGTGGATCAACGGTTCCGCGGCCTCGCGCAGGACCTCGTTCTCCACGCGCAAACGCTGGATCTCGCGCCGCTGTTCGCGCAGTTCGCCGTGCAAGTGCTTGATCGTGGTGTTCGGGTCGCGGTGATCGCGTCGGCGGGCTGGCATGAGCAAGGACTCTGCCGAATAGATCCGGGCGAGCCGCGTGGTGTTGCCGAATCGTGCCCAGATTCCACTGCCGACTCGGGGACTGAGCCCAGAACGGACGCAGCCCGACCTGCACGGACGCCAAAGTGGTGTTGAAAACCGTGCTGACTCCACAGCGACCCATCGTGGCCCGGGCACACCGCCCGGGCCCCGAGCCGTGCAGACGGCGACACCGACCGACAACAGCCCTGATCCGGACCGAGCGGCCCCGTACCGACCGCGCGGCACGGGATGTCACGGACCGTCAGAGAATCGCGTGAAACCCGGCATGAATCACGGTTCTACGACACCCCGCCCGTACTGATCTTGAACGGAAACTCGCACCGAACTCGCACACCGACCACATCGTGAGAATGATCATCCGACATGCGGACAACATGTCAACCGCAGAGATGGCAAAAGCCCGGGTCACACGGTGTGTGACCCGGGCTTTCCACTGTCGGGCTGACAGGATTTGAACCTGCGACCCCCTGACCCCCAGTCAGGTGCGCTACCAAGCTGCGCTACAGCCCGATACTGCCTTTGACCCCGCAACTTGCGCTGCTTGGGCCAGGAAGAACCATACCGCATCCGCGCCGGGAATCTCACCTCGATGCCTCCGTGTTGCCCCGTGAGAGGTGGGCAGCGTCAGCGAGCAGATGGAGGCAGCAGATGAGTGGTACGCCGTTTGACGAGGGCGCGGTCGTGGACAGCCCGACCGAGTGGGTCAACTCGCACATCCAGTCGTATGTGTCCGCGGACTGGGCGGCGGGGCAGGAGTTGGAGTTCGCGGACGGTGTGCCGCTCCTGCTGTTGACCGTGCTTGGGCGCAGGTCGGGGGTGTGGCGGCGGAGCGCGCTGATCTATGGGGAGGGCGGGGGGTCGTACGTGATCGTGGCCTCTAAGGGCGGGGCGCCTCAGCATCCGGCGTGGTACGTGAACCTGGTGGCCGAGCCCACGGTGCACGTGCAGGTCAAGGAGGCGAAGTTCACCGCTCGGGCGCGTACGGCCGAGGGCGGGGAGCGGGCCGCGCTCTGGGCGGAGATGGCGGAGATCTGGCCTGCCTACAACGAGTATCAGACGAAGACCGCGCGGGAGATTCCGGTGGTTGTGCTGGACCCGATGGAGGGCTAGCGCGCCGCTATACGACCAGGCGCAGGGTACGCCGCGCGGGGGTGATGGTGACGGTCTGGCCCCAGGTCAGGGGGACGCGGTCCGCTTCCATGCCGTCGCCGAAGATGACCAGGGACTCGCTTCTGACCAGCACTTTCAGCGCCTGGTCCGCTTCGATCACGCCCTGCGTCAGCTCCGCGCCGCTGGTGGGTGACGGCCAGGCCTCGCGGACGAACCAGCCGAGGCCGCGGTCGGTCGGGCCGGGCAGTGCCAGGGTGCTGTTCCGCTCGCGGGCGGCGGAGAGCAGCCAGCCGGTGGCGCCGGTGCCGGTGCCGGCGAGCAGGCCGGAGGAGGATTGGGCTTCGGCGCGGCCGTCGGGCAGCGTCAGTTCGTAGCGCGCCGATTGGTGGGTGGGGCTGCCCAGGTAGATCTCGTTGAGGGCCGTCAGAGCCAGACCGGACGACGGGTCGTCGACTACCGCCTCGACCATCGTGCGCGCTTGCCGCGTCGTACGCCCGTCCGCTGTGGCCTGCAGCAGCCGGCCGCAGTCCTCGGCCCGGTGCCTGGTCAGCACGCCCAAGCCGCTTCCGGGGTTGGGGTCGATGCCGATGACGGGCTGGCCGTCCAGGTACTTCGCGACGTTCGCGACCAGGCCGTCCTGCCCCACCACGACCACGAGGTCCTCCGGCTCGAACAGGAAGCGGTCCAGGTCCTCGCGCTCGACCGCTCCGCGCCGCCACGCGCTCGGGATCGCCGAAGATACCGCCTGCAGGGCACGCTCGGACGCATCGAAGCGCTCGGAGACGGCGCTGAGCGCTACGGACGACTTGCGCAGCTTGGCCTGGAACTTCGCCTGCTCCCAGGTGCCCTGCTCCCGCACGATCTGCTCACGCTCGGTGCGCCGGTGCACGACGACCACCCGCGGCGCGAGGGTCATGACGCGTTCCCGGAGCCCGCGGCCAAGGCGGAGAACGCCGAGGTCAGGACGTCGGGGGTCAGGTTCAGCGTGCCGATCTCGGGCAGCGATCCGGCGAGCGTCTGCGCCGCGATGGCCAGCAGGACGCGCGGGTCCTGGCCTTCGTAGACCCGCATCCGTGCCAGCGCGGCCACGGCCTCCGCCTCGCCGAGTTCCCTGGTCTGCTCGGCCTGGGCCGCCGCCGCGATCCGCATCCGCTCCGCTTCGGCGAGCGCGCCGATCTTGACCCGCTCGGCGTTTCCGGTCGCGGAGATCTTCGCCGCCTCGGCCGCCTCCTGCACCTTGCGCCGTTCGTTCGCGCCTTCCTGCGCGACCAGCTGCTCCTCGCGCATCGCCAGCTCGATCCGGTTCTGCAGCTCGTTCTCGGCGATCGCGCGCTCGCGGTTGACCGCCTCGGCACGCCGTTCGAAGCCGGCCCGGTCCGCCTGCTGCTGGATCAGCTCGCGCGCCGGGGCCCGCAGCGCCCGCTCGACCTCGGCCTCCGGCCTGATCGCCACGATGCGGGTGTCGACGATCTCCAGACCGGTCTCGCCGAGCCGCGGGTCGCCGGACAGGCCCTCGGCGATCCTGGCACGCACGGCGGCCGGGCCCTCGGCGAGCGCCTCGGCCAGCGGGAGCGAGGCGAGCAGGGACAGCGCGTGCTGCTGGGCCAGCTCGGTGAGCAGGCCCGCGACCTGGTCGAGCGGGGTGCCCTGGGCCACCCCCGTCGCCGGGTCGAGGCCGAAGTCGAGCCGGCGCGCGGCCTTGACCGGGTCGGCGAAGCGGTAAGTGACCGAGCCCTGCACGGCCGCCTCCTGAAAGTCCGCGGTCCGGCCGCGGAAGATCAGCGGCAGCTCCCGATCGTCGACCGGAACCTCGGACAGCACGGTGCCCAGCGGCCGGAACCAGAAGGCCTGGCCGACGCCCTGGTGCGCCACCTTGCCGTGCTTGAGGTGCACGACGTGGCCGGTGCCGGTGCCCCGGTAGTGGCTGAGGAACGGTCGGCGGGTGATGTGTGCCATGCGGGTTCTCCCCTTCGCGCAGGACGGGTCCGACCTCTGATATGAGCCCCCTGAGGTCGCTGTCGGAAGGAGACGATACGGCACCGGAGGCTTTATCGTCAAACTGACGAGAAGGCTGACCGCGCTCGTGTCCAACTGAGCGGTCCCCGCCCGGGCCGTGGACCACCGGCTCCGTACACTCGGTGCATGACCGCATCCCGGATCACCGCCGTCGGGCACTACCAGCCCGCCGAGATTCTGACCAACGCCGACCTCGAGAAGCTGGTCGAGACGAACGACGAGTGGATCCGCTCCCGGGTAGGCGTCGAGGAGCGCCGGATCGCGCGGACCGAGTCGGTGGCCGACCTCGCGAGCCAGGCCGCGGCGAAGGCGCTGGCCGCCTCGGGTCGCGCGGCGCAGGACATCGACCTGGTGGTCGTGGCCACCACGACGGCGATCGACCGCTGCCCGAACACCGCGGCCCGGGTCGCGGGCGCGCTCGGTCTGACCGCGCCGGGCGCGATGGACGTCAACACGGCCTGCTCCGGCTTCAGCCACGCGCTCGCGGTCGCCGACCACGCCGTGCGCGCCGGGGCGAGCAGGGCCGCGCTGGTGATCGGCTCGGAGAAGATGTCGGACGTGACCGACTGGACCGACCGGAGCACCTGCGTGCTGGTGGGCGACGGGGCCGGCGCGGTCGTCATCGAGGCCTGCGACGACGAGGAGTGGGGTGTGGGCCCGGTGTTCTGGGGTTCGGCGCCGGAGAAGAGCCGCTCGGTGCTGATCGAGGGCGACGTGCCGATCTTCAGCCAGGAGGGCCAGGCCGTCTACCGCTGGGTCACCGGCGAGGTCGCGAACCTGGCGCGGCGGGCGTGCGACGCGGCCGGGATCGCGGTCGAGGAGCTGGCCGGGTTCGTGCCGCACCAGGCGAACCTGCGGATGATCGAGCCGCTGGCCAGGCAGTTGGGCATGCAGGACAAGGTCGTGGCGCGCGACGTGGTCAAGTCCGGCAACACCTCGGCGGCCAGCGTCGCGCTCGCCCTGGCGAAGCTGGTGGAGAGCGGCGAGCTGCGCAGCGGGGACCTGGCGCTGCTGTTCGGGTTCGGCGGCGGCCTCGCGTACGCCGGCCAAGTGGTGCGCTGCCCCTGACGACGCCGGGCCTCCCAGCGAGTAGATTCGGCCTCATGACCATCACCGCTCTCGGCGCGGACGTGCACCTGATCGACACCGCGATGTCCGGCTACGCGGGTATCACCGCCGCCTACGCGATCCTCGGTTCGAAGCCCTGCCTGGTCGAGACCGGCACGGCAACCAGCGCGAAGACCGTGGTGGAGGCGCTCGGTTCGCTCGGCGTGGGCCCGGACGACCTGGCCACGATCGTGGTCACGCACATCCACCTGGACCACGCGGGCGGGGTCGGGGACCTGGCCGCCGCCTTCCCGCGGGCCCGGATCGTGGTCCAGGAGACCGGCGCCCGGCACCTGGCCGACCCGTCCCGGCTGATGGCCAGCGCGCGCCGCGTGTTCGGCTCGGCGATGGACGAGATCTTCGGCGAACTGCTGCCGACCGACGCGGCCCGGATCGACGCGATCGGGGTGCAGGGCCGGGTGGATCTCGGCAACGGCCGTCACCTGGAGGGGCATCACACGCCGGGCCACGCCCGTCACCACCTCGGCCTGGTCGACTCGGCCACCGGGGACCTGTACGTCGGCGACGCGGCAGGGCTCTACATCCCGCCGGAGGACGCCGACCCGGTCACCGGCCTGGCCGCCGATGACTCGGAGCAGGCCGGCACGATGCTGCCGGGCACTCCCCCGCCGGATTTCGACCTCGGGCTCACGCTGGCCTCGCTCGGCCGGATGCGCGCGCTCGGTTCGACCCGGCTGCTGTTCTCGCACTACGGGCCGATCACGCGGGTGGACGAGTCGCTGGAGCGGGCCGAGCAGGAGCTGCGGCTGTGGGTCGGCCTGGTCCTCGAGGCCCGCTCCGAGCAGCTGGATCTCGACCACACGCTCGCCCTCGTCCGCGAGCGCACCAAGGACCGCTACGCCGCGCTGCTGGCCCGGCCCGAGGTCGCCGCGAAGTTCGAGGCGCTGTCCTCGTCCACCGCGAACGTCGTGGGCATCAGCCGCTGGCTGGAGAGCCTGGACGCCGAGCCCAACCGCTAGAACCATAGAAAGTCAGGGATCGAATCATGCTGGTCGCCTTCTCCGTCACCCCGATCGGCGCCGGCGAGGAAGTCGCCGCGCCCGTCGCCAGGGCCGTCAAGGTGGTGCGCGACTCCGGCCTGCCCAACCGCACCGACGCCATGTTCACCACGCTCGAGGGCGAGTGGGACGAGGTCATGGACGTGGTCAAGCGCGCCTGCGAGGCCGTGCAGGAGGACGGCGGCCGGGTCAGCCTCGTGCTCAAGGCGGACATCCGGCCCGGCGTCGTGGACGCGCTCAACACGAAGGTCGCGAAGGTCGAGCAGCTGCTCGCGGAATAGCGGACGGAACCACACAGCGCGCCGCGTCGTCCAATGACCGGGTTTCGGCAGCGGGGCCGGAACGGGTCGGAGGGGATACGATGCGGCGCGGCATGTTACGCAGCACATTGATAGTAATGGCGCTGCCCACGGGCTTGCTCGCGGGCTGTTCGAGCGGCGGGCCGTCGGCGGCGCCGGTCACGTACGTGACCGCGCAGAAGGCGGCCGACATCACGGTCAGCGGCGCCGCGTACCAGCAGGCCGCGATGGGCTCGGAGGCCTTCGGCCTGGCGCTGCTGCGCAAGCTCGGCGACGGGGCGGCCGGCGGGAACGTGGTCTTCTCGCCGCAGACGCTCGTGGACCTGCTCGCGATGATCCTTCCGGGCGCGACGGGCCAGACCGCGACGCAGCTGTCCGACGCCCTCGGGGACGCGGGCCTGACCGCGAGCAGCACGGCGGGCGCGCTCGGAAAGCTGGACGCGACCGCGCGTGCGGATGCGAACCAGGACTCGAACACGTTGGACGAGTCCAGCGACGTGTGGACCGCCTCCGGTCTCAAGCTCGCGCAGAACTATCTGGCCACGCTCGACGGGGCGTTCGGCACCGGCGTGCACCAGACGGATTTCGCGGGCGACCCGCAGGGCGCGGCGCAGGCGGTCGACAACCTCGTCTCGCAGGAGACGCACGGCTATATACCGCAGCTCTTCAGTCCAGACGCCTTCGACGCGAACACCCGGCTGGTACTGACCGACGCGGTCTACCTGGACGCGTCCTGGGCCTCGAGGTTCGATCCGAACGAGACCGCGACATCAGAGTTCTACCCGGCCGACGGATCGCCGATTCAGGACTCGATGATGAGTCAGATCGGTCAGTTCAAGTACGCGTCCGGCAGCGGCTGGCAGCTCATTGAGATGCCCTACGCCGGCGGCAAGACAGCGATGGACATCCTGTTGCCCGCCAAGGGTTCCGGCACCTTGTCAGCGCTGCGCGACGGCCTGTCCGCCACGTCGCTGAACTCGATGTTGAATTCGATGACCGCGCAGAACGTGACGTTGACCGTTCCCAAGTTCACCACGAGCTACAGCCCGGACTACCTCAGCCGAACCCTGTCGGCGCTCGGCCTCGACCGACTGTTCACCAACGCCGACCTGACGGGGATGACCGCCGACCACGAGCCGTTGGCCGTGAACCAGGTCGTGGAGAAGGCGTACGTGGCGGTGGCCGAGAACGGCACGGTCGCGGCGGCGGCGGCCGGCGCCGCGGTAGGCGCCTCGGCGAGAGTGGCGACCGGCGCCACCTTCGACGCCGACCACCCGTTCCTCTACCTGGTCCGCGACGTGTCCACCGGGCAGATCCTGTTCGCCGGACAGTTCACCGGGCACTGAGAGCGGGCTCAGCCGGTCGCCGCGAAGACCCCGAACTGAGCGCCCTGCGGGTCCTTCAGAACACTGACCCGCAGCTCGTCGCCGGGCACGTCGGCCGGGGCGAGCAGCACGGACCCGCCCTCCCCGGCCGCCTTGGCCGCCGCCTCGTCCACGTCCTCGACCTTGAAGTAGGGCTTCCAGTGCGCGGGGGCGTCGGCGGCCGGGGCGGGCACCCGGTTGAGGTCGACGAGGCCGCCGAAGTGCGTGCCGCCGAGGCTCCACTCGGTGTAGAAGTCGCTCAGGTGCGTGGTCCAGCCGAAGACCGAGGGGTAGAACGTGAGCGCCTGCTTGGGATCGTGGGTGGCCAGCTCGATCCAGCCGAGCGAGTCCGGGTCGCCGAGGATCTCGGCGCTGACGCGCTTCCCGGCCTGCCAGATGCCGAACGCGGCGCCGTCCGGGTCGGCCAGCACCCCGTAGCGGCCGAGTCCCGGCACGTCCGTCGGCGGCATCAGTGTTCTGCCTCCGTGCGCAGCGGCCCTGGCCTCGGTGCGCTCGGCGTCCTCGACGGACAGGCACACGCTCCAGGCCACCGGCTGCGCGTCCTCGACCAGCGGCGAGACCGCGGCCACCGGGGCGTCGCCGTGCCGGAACACCGCGTACCCGGCCACCTCGGACCGCGGGTCGGCCTCGGCCTGCCAGCCGAAGACGGACCCGTAGAAGGATTTGGCCGCCTCCGGGTCCGGCACGCTCAACTCGGTCCAGCACGGCGTGTGCGAGGCGGCGGTTCGCTGCTCCATGGTGGTCCGGACCCTTCCACTCGGTTCACAAGGGCTTTGCACTCTCGAATGCACCCTAGCCGGAGTGGAAGGGCCGGACCTCGCGCTACTGGGCCATCGGGTGGACCGGCAGCAGCCACATCAGCGCGGCGGCGGCCACGCTCACGCCGGTGAGCAGCAGCAGCGCCGCGCCGAAGGCCGCGGTGAACGCCGCGTCACCCGGCCGGCCACCGAGTCCGTCGAAGAAGACGATCCCGGCCAGCGCGATCCCGGTGGCGCCGCCGACCTGCTGCACGGTGGACAGCAGCCCGGACGCCGACGAGGAGTGCTTGGGGTCGACGCCGGCCAGCACGACCCCGAACATCGGCGCGTACGCGAGGCCCATCGCGGCGCCGACCACGACCAGCCCGGGGATCAGCCAGCACACGCTGTGCCCGCCGCCCGCCAGGTGCACGGTCAGGTCGAGCAGCGCGTAGCCCGCGGCCTGCGCGAGGCAGCCGACCATCATCAGCTTCCTGCCGAAGCGCGCGGCGAGCTTGCCCGAGCGGATGGACGTGGCCAGGTACGGGCCGCCGACCGCGATGAACAGCAGCCCCGAGTCCAGCGCCGTCATCCCGCGCCCCTGCTGCAGATACAGCGCGAGGACGAAGAAGAACGAGCCGACCCCGATGTTGTACACCAGCGCGATCGGCACACCCGCGGCGAAGGAGCGTTGGCCGAAGAGCACCGGGTTGAGCACCGGCTCGCCGCCGCGCGCGATCAGCCGCCGCTGGTGGGCGTAGAACAGGCCGAGCAGGATCGGCGAGGCGGCCAGGCAGGCCCAAGTCCAGGCGGGCCAGCCGTCCTGGCGGCCCTCGACGAGCGGGAGGACGAGGGCGACGACGGCGAGCGTGAGCAGCGCCCCGCCGATCGGGTCGAGCCGGGTGCGCCCGGTCCGCGGCACGCTCGGCAGCGCGCGCACGGCCAGCAGCGCGGCGGCCAGGCCGATCGGCACGTTGATCCAGAAGATCGAGCGCCAGCCGAGGTGGAAGGGGTCGGCCTGGATCAGCGCCCCGCCGATGAGCTGGCCGAAGACCGCGCCGAGCCCGGCGGTCAGGCCGTAGCCGGTGAACGCGCGGGCCCGTCCGGCGCCGGAGAAGGCGGCGCCGATCACGCCGAGGATCTGCGGGAAGAACACCGCCGCGCCGAGGCCCTGGGCGACTCGGGCGCCGATCAGCACGTCGGCGTTCGGCGCGAGACCGCAGACCGCGGAGGCACCGGTGAACAGCAGCAGACCGAGGATGAACACCCGCTTGCGGCCGAACAGATCGCCGAGCCGACCGCCGGTGACCAGCCCGGCCGCCATCGCGAGTCCGTACCCCGCGACCACCCATTGGATCGAGGCGGAGGAGGCGTGCAGATCGCTTTCGGTCGAGGGCAGCGCGACGTTGACGATGAAGAAGTCGAGCAGGGCCATGAAGACCCCGGCGAGCAGGACGATCAGGGTGAAGGGGCTGTTGTGCCGCGCCGGCCGCTCGTCCGCGGCGCGCGCTTGGGGGTCCCGGCGGTCCGGGCGCAGGTCCGTAGTCGTCATGTGAGTGAAGCTACGGATGCGCGGCCGGTGCTGAATCAGTCGCGGATAGGTAATCGGAGTAAGTAATCGCGACCGTGTCGTAAGCCGTGGCTAGACTCGAAGGCATGCTGAGCGGGCGGGACGTTGAGCTGGGAACTGTCCGGGGATTGCTATCCGGTGCGGGCGAAGGGCAAGGCGGGAGCCTGCTATTGAGCGGGCAGCCGGGGATCGGCAAGTCCGCGCTGCTCGACGCCCTCGCGCAGGAGGCCGCCGGCTTCTGCGTGCTGCGCGCGACCGGATACGAGGCCGAGTCGCAACTGCCCTACGCCGGTCTGCATCTGCTCCTGCATCCGCTGCTCGACCACCTCAATGTACTGCCAGAGCCTCAGCACCGAGCGTTGTCGACGGCCTTCGGCCTGGCCGCGTCCGAGACCGCCGAGCGCCCCGACTCGCTGCTGATCAGCCTCGCCGTGCTGACGTTGCTCTCGGAGTCGGCCGAGTCCGGGAGCCCGGTGCTGTGCCTGGTGGACGACGCGCACTGGTTCGATCATCCGTCGCTCAGTGCCCTGATCTTCGCGGCGCGCAGGCTCGGCACCGAGAAGGTCACGATCGTCCTGGCCACGCGCGAGGGCTGCACGCTGCTGGAGCGTTCCGGCCTGCCAGGACTCGAACTCAAGGGGCTGTCCGCCGACGCCGCCGAAGCCGTCCTCACCCTCCGCGCGGAAACCGTCTCAGGACCGGCACGGACGCGGATTCTGGCTCAGGCTCACGGAAACCCGCTCGCCCTGCTCGAACTCCCGGCCGTCGCGGGATTCGAGGGCACCGGGCTCGAGCAGGTTCCCGAACTGCCCGAGCGGCTGGTCGAGGCGTTCCGGGCGCGGGTCGAGCGGATGCCGCAGGAGACGCAGTGGCTGCTGAAACTGGCGGCGACGGCGGACGGCCCTGAGTTGGACGTGCTGCTCCGCGCGGCGCCGCTGTTCGGGGTGGGCGCCGAGGCGATCGGTCCGGCCGAGCGCGCCGGGATCCTCCGGGTGGATCAGGGCACGTTCTCGTTCCGGCACCCGCTGCTGCGTACGGCGATCGTGTCGGCGACGCCGGTGCCGCGCCGGCTCGCCGCGCATCGGGCGCTGGCCGGGGCGCTGACCGGCCCGGAGGACGCGGATCGGCGGATCTGGCACGAGGCCGCGGCGGCGACCGAGCCGGACGAGCGTCTGGCGGCCGAACTGGAGCGCACCGCGGAGCGTGCGGGCCGGCGCAGCGGGCGTCCGGCGGTGATCGGCGCGTACGAGCGTGCGGCGCGGCTGAGTCCCGCGCCTGAGGACCGGCTGCGGCGCTGGCTGCTCGCGGCAGCGGCGGCGATCGATCATGGGGACGCCGAGCGGGCCGAGCAGTGCGCGCACAACGCGGAGGCCGTGCGCGCCGAGATCGAGGCGGCGGGCCGCGCGGTCGACGTCCAGCTGCGGTCTTGGCTGATCATCGCGCGCACCGTCACCCGCTTCGAACTCGGCGACCTGCGCGAGGCGTACCGGATCGCGTATGCGGGTGCTGAGGAACTCGGCCGGACCGGCGCGGCGCGCGAGGCGGGCTGGCTGCTGTGCCGGACGCTGGATCTGGCCTGGTTCCTCGGCGACCGCGAGGTCACGGCGTACAGCGAACTGTTCATGCGCCTCGACGCGGTGCCGCCGGAGGACCCGGCGTACATCGTGTGCGCCTTCGCCGAGTCGGCCATCATGCTCTCGCTGCGGCAGGACCTCAGCTTCACGCCGTACCGGCTGGAGGACGCCGCCGCGAAGGCGCGCGAGGCGGGGGTCGGCGACCCGGGCGCGTTCATCACGCTCGGCGCGCTCGCCCCGATCCTCGCGCAGGACGAGGCGGCGTTGACGCTGGCCGCGGAGGTGCTCGCGGAATGCCGAGAGCACGGCCGGATCGCCTGGCACAGCCCCGCCCTCGGCGCGCTGGCCCGGGCCCAGGCGCACCTCGGCAGGCTGGCCGAGGCGCGCACGTCCGCCGAGCAGGCCCTCGCGTTGGCCGAGGCGGCCGGGCAGGCACAGTGGTCGAGCCAGGTCAGCGGCCTGCTGGCGTATCTGGCGGCGGTCGCGGGCGAGCAGGAGGGCTGCCGTGAGTACGCCCGACTCGCGCTGACCGACCTCGCGCCCACCGTCATGTCCCTCGGCGACTCCTGGGGCCGCTGGGCACTCGGCCTGCTGGACCTGGGACTCGGCCGTCCGGCATCAGCCCTCGAACACCTGCGTACGCTGGAGAACGGCCCGGCCGTGCATCAGCTCGCTGCGACGCGCGCCCTGCCGGACCTGCTGGAGGCGGCGGTACGCGCCGGGGACCAGGCGACGGCCGAGCAGGCGTTGGTGCGGTTGACGCGCTGGGCCGGCGAGGTGCACCAGGACTGCGCGGACGCCCTCGTCCTGCGCGGCGAGGCACTGCTCGCGCAGGACGAGGGGACGGCCGCGCGCGGGTTCACCGCGGCATTGCGTCTGTATGAGAAGTCTGATCGACCCTTCGACAGGGCACGTACACAGCTGCTGTGGGGCGAGCGGCTGCGCCGGGAGCGGCGGCGGACGGAGGCGCGGGTGCCGCTCAGCGCCGCGCTGGAGACCTTCGAGCGGCTCGGAGCGCGGCCGTGGGCCGAGCGGGCCGTGAAGGAGCTCGCGGCGAGCGGTGATGCCGCCCGGCCCTCGATCTCGGGCAACGGAGTCGTCACCCCGACCAACAGCCCGGCCCAGGCCGCGCTCGCCGTGCTGACGTCGCAGGAGGCTCAGATCGTCCGGCTCGCCGCGCAGGGCCTGTCGAACCGCGACATCGCCGCGCAGCTGATCCTCAGCCCTCGTACAGTCGGGCATCACCTGTACAAGGCGTACCCGAAGCTCGGCGTGCTCTCCCGTGGGGAACTCCCGGCACTGCTCGGGAAGGGCCCGGCCTAGACGGTCTGACGGCTCGGGAGCATCGCAAGCGCCTGCGACCGCTGGGCGACGAGGTCGGCGTAGGTGCCGTCGCGCTCGGCCCACCGGTGCATCAGCACGCCCTGCACGAGGATCTCGTGCGGGGTGGGGTTGGTCTGGAGCAGGTCCATCACCTCGGTGGCGAAGTCGGCCAGTGCGAGCGCACGAGGGTTGATCTTGGCGTGCTCGGGTGTGAGGGCGACGGCCGGGGGGACGAGTTCGGCGACCTCGATGCCGGTGCCGTCCAGTTGCGCGCGCAGCGCTTCGGAGTACGCGTGCACGCCGGCCTTGGACGCGGCGTACGTGGGCATGAGCGGGAACGGCAGGAACCCGATGCCCGAGGTGACCGTGATGATGGTGCCGGCGCCGCGCGCGATCAGATGAGGAGTGAACGCATCGATGACGCGGATGGTGCCAAGCAGGTTGGTGTCAATAGTCTGCTCCGCGACACTGAAGTGCGCGGGATCGCGCAGGTCCTCAGGGATCAGAACCCCGGACATCGTCACGATCGTGTCGAGGTTCGGGTGGCTGTCGAGGATCGTGTCGCGGGCGCCGGCGATGCTCTCCTGATCGGTCACATCGATGCGAACGGTCGCGAAGCCGTCGGCCGCGATCTGATCGAGCAGCTCGGTTCGCCGGCCGCCGACGATGACGGTGCTGCCGGCCTTGGCGAAGCGCCGGGCGAGCTCGAGACCGATTCCCGAGGTGGCGCCGGCGATGAAGACGGTGCGGTTGGTGATGTCCATGCGGTTCAGTCTCGGCGTGATCCCCGACCCGAGGCAGTGCCCCCGTCCTCCGTGGTCCTCACAGGACCACCCTTCCGGGCCTCCTAGCCCCCGAACTCAACCCTCATGGCCGTCGCCTCGAGCACGGCCTTCGCCGTCGCCGCGTCCGGCGCGACGACGAACGGTAGCGCGTTGCCGCCCGCGAGGCGGAAGGGCGAACCGTCGGAGGTGATCGTGACGCCACCGGCCTCGGCGTGCAGCAGCAGGCCGGCCGCGTGGTCCCACACGTTCTCCCACACCATCAGCGCGCAGGTGCGGTCGCCGCGCGCGAGGGTGAGATATTCGAGCCCTGCTCCGTCGCTGTACATCAGCCAGGCGCCATGCGTACTCAGGGCACTGATCGCGGCGCGGGCCGGCTCGGTCCAGAACTTCGGGCGCGAGGTCGAGACGTCCACGTCCATCAGGCCGGTCGGCGGCACCGCGACGTGCAGCCGCTCGCCGTCCAGGTACGCGCCGCCGCCGCGCACCGCGTACGCCATCCGGTCGAAGCAGGGCTGGTAAATCCACGAGGCCTGCAGTTCGCCGCCCCGGGCCAGCGCGACCAGCACCGTGAAACGCGCGTTCGCGTTGGCGTAGTTCTCGGTGCCGTCGATCGGGTCGATGATCCACACCGGGTCCGGGCCGTCGAGCGCGTCGAGGACGCCGGGGTCCGCGAAGACCGCCTCCTCGCCGACGACCCGCGAACCCGGCAGCAACCGCGTCAGCCGCACGGACAGTTCGCGCTCGGAGGCCTGGTCGGCGACCGTGACGAGATCGCCCGGCCCCTTCTCGATGATCTCGCCCTCGCCGAGGCGGCCGAAGCGCGGGAGGATCTCCGTCGCGCTCACCTCGCGGATGATCTCGGCAACCCGGGCTCTCGCGGCATCGTCCAACATGGTGATCACTGTGCCACAGCCTGACCCGGCGCGGGATGAAAATTCCGTGGCGTTCGCGCGTCGCACGGATAGCCTGCGTGCATGGACAACACAGCGGTACTCGCGCTTTTCGACCGACAGATCCGCCGGGAACACCGCGGCGAGCGCCCCGAAGACGTGGTCGAGACCGTCGACGGCGTGGTGCGGCAGATGGGTTCGGCCGAAGGCTGGAGCGGCGTGCTCTGGTCGGATCTGGACGAGGACACTGTGGACGCGGCGATCGACGGGCAGGTGCGCCACTTCGCCGGGCTCGGGCGCGAGTTCGAGTGGAAGCACTACAGCCACGACCACCCGGCCGACCTCGGCGAACGTCTGCTGAAGGCCGGGTTCGTGCCGGAGGATCCCGAGGCGCTGATGGTCGCCGAGATCGCGAGCCTGCCCACCGAGCCGGTGCTGCCCGAGGGCGTGCGGATCGAGCGGGTGACGGACGCGGCGGGCGTTCAGTTGATGATCGAGGCGCACAACGCCGCGTTCGGCCACCCCTCCCGCCAGGCGGAGCAGGTTCTCAGCCAGATCGAGCAGGATCCGGACTCGCTGATCGCGCTCGTCGTGCTGGCCGGGGAACGCCCGGTGTGCGGCGCGCGGCTCGAGTTCCATCAGGGCACGGATTTCGCCAGCCTGTGGGGCGGCGGCACGGTGCCGGAGTGGCGCGGCAAGGGGATCTACAAGGCCACGGTCGCCTGGCGTACCCGGCTCGCCGCCGAACTCGGCTACCGCTACCTGCAAGTGGACGCATCCGATGACAGCCGCCCGATTCTCGCCCGGCTCGGCTTCGAGCGGCTGAGCACCACGACGCCGTACAACTACGAGCCCTGACAGGCGGCGGACGGGCGATGGGCACAGCAGCGTCGCCGCCGATAAAGTGCCGGGCATGACCGAGACCCATCACCCGTCACCGATGGACCTGCCGCACCACGAGGTGCAGCACGAGGCCCACATCAACGCGCGTCCCACGCTCGAGCACGACGGCCACGCGCCCGGACGTCCGCAGCACGAGCACGACCCCTTCGCGGACTCCCCCGGACGCTCGGGCCCGCACGCCACCACCGAGGTGGACCCGCACTCGCTCGGCCCGGTGCACACCGAGTACGCGCCGAAGCACGACGGCGACCCGGAGCCCGGCGAGGTCGTCTGGACCTGGGTGCCCTACGAGGAGCACGACGGGCGGGGCAAGGACCGTCCGGTGCTCGTCGTCGCGCGGGAGAAGGGCCTCGAGACGCTGCTGGCGGTCAAGCTCACCAGCGTCTGGCACGCCGACGCGGAGAACTGGGTGGACGTCGGCGCCGGGGCCTGGGACCGCGAGGCGCGCGAGTCCTGGGCGGTGGTCGACCGCGTGGTGCGCGTGCACCACGGGGGCATCCGCCGCGAGGCCTGCGCGATGGACCGGCCCGACTTCGACAAGGTGGTCGCGCACCTCCATTCGCGCTATCACTGGAGCTGACGTTCGTGGCCGGGACCGCCTAGCTGCCCACGGCCCCGGCCACCCGTGGGATACGCTGGAGTTTTACGAGGCGACGATCCGGCGAGGGGATTAAGAGCCAGCGATGTACGTCCTGCACGCGCAGTTCAGCGAGGCCGGCCTGTGGGAGCTGTGGGCAGAGGACTCCGAGCGCGCGCGTACGGCCGCGGCCGAGGCGCCGGGCAAGGCGGTCGGCGCGGCGAAGGGCCGGGCCACGCGCCACCCTTTCGCCGCGGAGCCGGCCGAGCTCGCCGAGGTGCTCGCCGGGGCCGGCCCGGTGGTGGCCGCGGCCCTGGCGGAGGCCGACCCGCGCGGCTCACTGCCCCTCGCGCTGCCCTCGGGACCGCACGGACCGCTGCCGGGTGACCGCTTCGCCCGGCTCGCCGGGCACCCGGAACCGGATGGCGCGGACGTCGAACTGCGCGCCTGGATCGTGCCCACCCTCTCGCTGGACCCGGCCGCGGGCGCCGGCCTGCTGCTCGCCCTCGGCGGCGGCGACCAGCTGACCGTGTACGACGAGGAGGGCACCGAGCGGGAACTGCCGCTCGATCCCAGCGTGGCCTACGCGCACGCCGTCGCCGCGTTCGCCGACGCCCTGGTCAGTCGCGGCGAGATCCATCCCTGGCTGGCCTACCAGCCCGAGGACCGCGGCTACTTCGCCAGCTGGGTCCCGGCGTACGCGCTGGAGTCCGCCGCACATCGCAGGGCGCTGATCTCGGCGATGCCCCCGGCGTTCCGCTGCCAACTGCTGGACGCCGAGCTGACCGGGCAGCAGGCCGAGGAGGTCTTCGACCACGCGCTGACCGCGCTCGTCGACGCGTACGTGCTCGCCGCCTTCGCCGGACCGCACGGCCTGCACGGCGAGCCGCTCGCCCCGGCCGCCGTCCGGCACCGCCGCACCAGCGCCGCGGAACTCTGGCTCAGGGCCCTGACCAGCACCAAGAGCAACCAGCTCGACCCCGACCTGCTGCTGCCGGACGAGGCCGACGAGCTGATCGACCTGCTCGAGGCGTGGACCACCGCCGCCGAGGACGAGGCGGGCCCGGTCCGCACCTGCTTCCGGCTGCGCGACCCGGGACAGCAGGAGCACGACGTCGAGGACTGGACCGTCGACCTGCTGCTCCAGTCGACCCAGGACCCCTCCCTGCTGGCCGGCGCCCGGGAGGTCTGGCACCGCGCCGGGGCCGCACGCCTGCTGCGGCAGACCGGCGTGGACCCGCGTCAGGCGCTGCTCCAGGGACTCGGCCGCGCGGCGCGCTATTTCCCGCAGCTCGGCGTCGCGCTGCGGCAGCCGAACCCGGAGAGCGTGCGTCTTGACGCGCAGCAGGCGCTCAATTTCCTGCGGCACACCGCCCCGGCGCTGCGCGAACGCGGCTTCGGCGTGCTGCTGCCGCCGTGGTGGGCCGGGAAGCGCGCGCGGGTCTCGCTGAACCTGCACACCGAGGCGTCCACCGCGCAGCCCGGCGCGGCCGAACCCGCGAAGGACGCGAAGTTCGGGCTCGAGGAACTCGTGAAGTACCGGTGGCAGGCCTCGATCGGCGAGGTCGAGCTCACCGAGACCGAGTTCAAGGAGCTCGCCGCCGCCAAGACCGACCTCGTGCAGTTGCGCGGCGAATGGATCGAGGTGGACGCCGCGCGACTGGCCGCCGCGGCAGCAGCCCTGGGCAGCGCGCAGACCGGCACGATGACCGCCGCCGAGGTCCTCAACAAGGCGATGCACGGCCTCGACCAGCGACGTCTGCCGCGTGCGCTGACCGACGAACCGCTCGAGGTGCGGGTCAGTTCGAGCGGCTGGCTCGGCGACCTGCTCGACGGCTCGGTCGAGCAGCGTTACGCGATGGCCAAGAAGCCGCGCGGGATGAAGGTGGAGCTGCGGCCGTACCAGATGCGCGGCGTCGGCTGGCTGACGTTCATGGACGGGCTCGGCCTCGGCGCGATCCTGGCCGACGACATGGGACTCGGCAAAACCGTCCAGGTCCTGACGCTGCTGGAGCAGGAGCGCCTGGAGGTCGGGCGCAAGCGCGTCGACCCGACGCTGCTGATCTGCCCGATGTCGCTGGTCGCGAACTGGCAGCGGGAGGCGGAGCGGTTCACCCCGAAGCTGAAGGTCCACGTGCACCACGGCTCGGAGCGCCTCGAGGGCAAGGAGTTCCAGCGCGAGGTCAAGGACGCGCACCTGGTCGTGACGACGTACGCGCTGGCCCTGCGCGACTGCGAGCAGCTCGGCAAGGTGGGCTGGCGGCGGATCGTGATCGACGAGGCGCAGGCGATCAAGAACGCGGCGACCAAGCAGGCCAAAGCCGTCCGCTCGCTCAGCGCCCCGCGGCGGATCGCGCTGACCGGCACGCCGGTGGAGAACCGGCTCGCGGACCTGTGGTCGATCATGGAGTTCGCCAACCCCGGTCTGCTCGGCACCGCCGAACAGTTCAAGGACCGCTTCGCCCGCCCGATCGAGCGCGGCAACGAGGGCGCCGACGCCGCGGCCGAGCGGCTGCGCCAGGCCACCTCGGCGTTCGTGCTGCGCAGGGTCAAGACGGACCCGAGCATCATCAGCGACCTGCCGGACAAGGTCGAGATGCCGGTCGTCTGCAACCTGACCAGCGAGCAGGCGAGCCTCTACCAGGCCGAGGTCGACCGGATGCTGGCGGCGGTCCAAGCCTCGAAGGAAGGCATCGCCAAAAAGGGCATCGTCCTAGCCGGCCTCACCCGCCTCAAGCAGATCTGCGACCACCCCGCGCTGTTCCTCAAGGACGGCTCCCGCCTGCCGGGCCGCAGCGGAAAGCTGGCCCGCGTAGAAGACCTCTGCGACGAGGTGCTGTCGGCGGGCGAGAAGGCGCTGCTGTTCACCCAGTACGCGGAGTTCGGCGCTATGCTCCAGCACCACCTGGCCGAACGCTTCGGCCGTCCGGTCTCGTTCCTCCACGGCGGCACGTCCCGCCCCGCCCGCGACGAACTGGTCCGCGGCTTCGAGAAGACGGACGGCCCGCCGCTGTTCGTACTTTCCTTGAAAGCAGGCGGCGTAGGACTCAACCTTACGGCCGCCAACCACGTGTTACATGTAGACAGATGGTGGAACCCGGCGGTCGAGAACCAGGCCACAGACCGCGCGTTCCGGATCGGCCAGCGGAAGAACGTGCAGGTCAGAAAGCTCATGTGCGCGGGTACGCTGGAGGAGCGGATCGACCGGGTGATCGAGGAGAAGAAGGGACTGGCCGAACGGATCGTAGGCTCCGGAGAGAGCTGGCTGACGGAGCTGTCGGTGACTCAGCTGCGCGAACTGGTCCTGCTCTCGAGCGACGCGGTGGCGGAGTAAGAAACCAAATAACAAAGTTTCTGCGGATCCCGAGGAGGGTTGATTTCCATGCCGGTACGACAGTTCGGCGAACACTGGTGGTCCAAGCGCCTGATCACCGTGCTCGAAAGCTTCGGCTACGGCCCGAGGCTGGCCCGCGGCCGAGGCTACGCGCGCAGCGGCGCCGTGCAGGAGCTGGAGATCCGCCCCGGCGAGGTCTACGCCAGCGTGCAGGGTTCGCGCCGCAGGCCCTACAGCGTGACGATCGAGATCGACGTGCTCCAAGCCGAGCAATGGAGCCGCGTCGAGAAACAACTGGCCAGCCGAGTAGACCTGCTCTCAGCCCTACTCGCGGGCGAGATGCCGGAACACATCGAGGACGCGTTCCACGACACCGGCCTGACCCTCTTCCCGACAAGGCGCGAGTTCGTCGCGGACTGCACCTGCCCCGACATGGCCAACCCCTGCAAGCACATCGCGGCCACCTGCTACGTCCTGGCCGACCGCCTGGACGAGGACCCCTTCGCCCTGCTCGCCTGGCGCGGAAGACGCAAGGCGGACCTGATCAGCCGCATCGAGACCCTCCGCGACGCCCAGGCCTGGGCACAGGTGGAGTCCGCCCCCGACCCAGACGACGTCCCCCTGGCCGAAACCGTAGACCGCTTCTGGGAATCCGCCCAGCCCCTGCCCGAACTCCCCAAGGCCCAGCCCGACGACCGCCCCGGCGCGATCCTGGACCGCCTCGGCCCCCTAGGCGTAGGCATCACCGGCGAGGGCCCAAGCCGCAGCCGAGCAGCAGCAGCGGCGGCAGCAGCAGTCGCAGCCACCCCCGAGCAACTGACGCTCGATCGCGAATCCAAGCTCAACGCCGCCGATTCGACGACGTCCCGGCTCTCTGAAACCGCCCCGGAAACCTCGGTAGCAGCGGACCCCTCGGCCGCCGACCTAACCGACCTCCTCCGCCCCGCCTACGCCGCCCTAGCCCGCCGCTAGCCCCAACGCATGGCTCCAGATCGAGTCTGGCTACCGTGTACGGTCGGCCTTCCTACGTTCCGGCACTGCGCTGCGCTTCGTGCCGGACCTCGTACGGGGGCCTGCCTGCGTCGGCGCTTTCTCGTCCTCCCTGCGGTCGTCCTCTACGCGCACTCTGGCCTGTATGTGACGCCGCGTCGGCTCCTGACGTGGGGTTTTGTGCCGGAAATTCAAGGTCAACGGCGCCTCCGGCAGGCCCGGCTCACCGGAAAATAGGCCCGTTCCGAGAGCGTGCGGCCCCCTCCCCGTCACGGACCATTTTCGCGCCACTACGACGGCGCGGCAACACCGTGCCAGGACCACTCAGAGAACGATCGGGGTGTTGGTCGTGTCGGGGTTGGCGCGTGGTGGGGTTTCAACCGTGGTGGCTGTCGCCGGTCGGG
>Ga0302314_10005328_pt1 | contig 23462 bp, 19 predicted proteins | sample III_Palsa_N2_3_FD_200533 | JGI IMG/M metagenome (GOLD analysis project Ga0302314, IMG submission 200533) | Peat permafrost microbial communities from Stordalen Mire near Abisko, Sweden - III_Palsa_N2_3 | ecosystem: Environmental > Terrestrial > Soil > Palsa > Peat permafrost | place: Sweden... | reverse complement strand
GGCAGCATCCGCCAAGGTGAAGATCTCACTGGTGCGCGGCGGCAGGCACGGCGCTGCCGTGCCAGTGGACATATTTGAAACGATTGGCCATTCTTGGGTCGCTGCGACTGCAGATGAGTTGCAAGTAAGCACGGCAAACCCGGCGAAAGCCGGGGACGCAAAGCTTCCGGTCTAAGGGCGTAACGGCCTAAGACAGCGGGGTTGCCACCCCACCGCAAGGTGGGTGCGAGCAGACTCGCCGGTCTTGAGCCCGACGCCCTCCCGACCGCAATCGGCATATTTCGATGTATTGGGGGGCCTCATGAATTCATCTTTGGTCGCGCCGGGTCGCAGTTCAACCGCGGACATTGGGTACAAAGGGCAAGTGGGTACCGGTCGTTTCATGATCACGTTGTGCGAGCTGGCCGCACCTGTTTCCATTCGCCCGCCCCAGTCACCGCATCTGAAGCCGTTCAGCTTCTTCGTGAGCCGCACGGCTGCGCCGGATGGCCGCGAGCGCCTGCTGCTCAACATGGGCTATTTCGCGACTCTTGCCGAGGCACAGCTGTGGGAGCAGCGCGTCAAGGGTCGGTATCCGGAAGCGACCGCAACCCTGGCGCCGACACCGACGGCACTGCAGGAGCCGGGGGGCACCGATGAGGCTGCACAGCAGCCGCTCGAACGGTTTGTACCGGTCGCCAAGGAGCCGTTGACCGACACCGGCGTCATGAAGCTCCTGGAAACCCGCGCCTTCGAGCCACCGCAGAGCGCCGCCGCGGACGGCAGCAGCGCCCAGATCCCGATGGTCCGGCCGGAGGATACGGGCACGCGGCGCGTCCTCAAGGACGCGGTTGCCCAAGGGGCGCCGGTATCGTTTGCGGTCCAGCTCGACTGGTCGCCGCAGCCGATCGATCTCACCCGCGTGCCGTCACTCGGGATCTACAAGGGACACACCCTGTACGTTGCCGAGATCCGCCGCGAGGAGCGTTCCCGCTACTTTCTGCGGCTGGGCTTCTTCGCCGATCCCGTCTCCGCAAAGCAGCTCGCCTTCCAGGCGCGCTCGAAATATTCCTCCTGCACGGTGGTCCCGGTCACCGAGAAGGAGCTCTTGAGTGCGCGTGAGCCGCGATTCGAGAGCACCGCTACCGCGGTGCAGCAGGCTGCAGATCCGGCTCGCAAGGCGAAGCCTGCCCTCAAGGCGAAGCCCGGGAATCGCGGTTCGCGCGCCACTCCCCGCAGCGGCGAGACGCTCGATGAGACGCTCCAATTGCTGGCGCAGCGCGAGATACTGAATGACCCTGATTCGATCAGCGACTCAGGTGTACGCCATCTGAAAGTTGAAATTCAGGAACGAAATTCAGATCGAGATTAAGATGCGCAAGACGGGTTGGACATATATAAATGACTCTGCACGGCGACATCTTGCGCGTCGGGTCCGATCGAGGGGATAGTGGGTCATCCTGGGAGGCCATTTAGGAACATGAAGACACCATATTTGTGTGAGAGCTGCTCGGTCCTGATTGCGGTCGTCCTGCTGGTTGCGGACTATCGTCACATCACCATGCGGTCTCCCGAGGGGCCCGCGGCCAGCGCCGATCAGGCCGGAGTCGACCTGCGGCACATTCTGGATGTCAAACTGCAGATCAGAAATGCCGGCGGCGGTGCTGCAATGCTCAGTGAAAGTGACGTCGGCCGACAGCTGAGCGGCTTATCCGCCCTCATGGCCGCCGGGGCTGCCCGCCGCCCGGATCCTGCCGTGCTGGCCGCGAGCTATCCCGGATCCCGCTAGTCTCGTTCCAGCCGTTCGCGTGCGGCACTCAGAAACTCCTCTGAGACGCCATCGCCGCTCGTTGCCCTAGCCAATATCAACCCACCCACCAGGGTCGCCAGCTGACCCAGGGCCTGCGTCCGGGCCTGCGACTCATCCTGCGTTGGCTGCAGGCCGACCAGAATCTCCAGCAGATCATTCACACCCGCCAGGAAGGCCTCGCGAACCGGTCGATTCGTAGGTTCGCGCGCCACGTCGGTAGCCAGCGCGCTCACGGGACAGCCCAACCCGGCCGCATTGCGACTCCTGGTGCACAGATAGTCGGCGACGATCGAAGTCAGTGCCTCCTTGGGATCGGCACTGTCGGAAATCCGCTTCTTCCACCTGGCCGCTGACTGTTCGAAGGCTGTCGCGCAGGCGACTGCCGCCAGCGCATCCTTCGATGGGAAGTGCCCATAGAAACCGCCGTGGGTCAGCCCGGCAGCGGCCATCAGGTCGGCCACGCTGACGCCGTTAATGCCCTTCTCGCGGAACAACCGCGAAGACTCACGCTCGATCGCTGCTCGATTCAGCTGCGCCTGTTGCTTCGAAACCCGGGACATCCGCGCTATTATACATGACGCATATCATGTAAGAGAGAGACGGCATGTTGCGCTCCGTATTCCGCCCCGGCGTTGCGTCGGTGACGCTGGCTTCGGCCGCGATCCTGATGGTGACGATGGGCGCCCGACAGTCGTTCGGCCTCTTCATCCGCCCGATCAATGCCTCCACGGGCATGGGCATAGCTACCATCAGCTTCGCGCTTGCGATCGGGCAATTCAGCTGGGGCGCGATTCAGCCGGTCGCCGGTGCACTGGCCGATCGCTGGGGACCGCGGCCGATCCTCATCGCGGGCATTTTGGTGCTGGCACTCGCCTGTGGGCTGACGCCTTTCGTCCGGGACGGTTTCGGACTCACCATCCTGTTGGGCCTGCTGGCAAGCATCGGTTCGGGGGCCGGAAGCTTCTCGGTGCTCATCGGCGCTGCCGCGCGCCGTTTGCCGGCCGAGGCCCGCGGCGCGGCCTCCGGGGTCATCAACGCCGGCGGTTCATTCGGTCAGTTCGTCTTCGCGCCGGTCGCGCAGAAGCTGATCCAATCGATCGGCTGGATGGGTTCGATGTGGGCGATGGCAATTGCCGTCCTGGCGGCGTTGCCGTTCGTCGCGAAGCTGACATCCGGTGAGACACCAGCCCATCAGCACGCGGAAATCGACCTGGGACTGCGCCGTGCGCTCACCGACAGCCTGCGCAATCGAAATTACCTCCTGCTGCACCTTGGCTTCTTCACCTGTGGATTTCACATCGCCTTCCTGGTCACGCACCTGCCCGGTGAGGTCAACCTGTGCGGACTGCCGGCATCGGTGGCCAGCTGGTCACTGGCCATCATCGGTCTTGCCAACATCTTCGGCAGTATTTTCGCCGGCTGGTGCATCGCCCGCTACCGCAGCAAGAACGTACTGGCAGTGATGTATGCCTCACGGGCGCTGCTCATAGCCTGGTACCTGATGATGCCGCGGACGGCGTCGATCTTTTACCTCTTTGCCGCCGGCCTGGGATTCACGTGGCTTGCGACCGTACCGCCGACCGCCGCGATCGTCGGCAAGCTGTTCGGCACGCGCTACCTGTCGACCCTCTTCGGCCTGACGCTGCTGACCCACCAGATCGGCGGGTTTCTCGGCGCGTGGCTGGGCGGTGTCGCGATCACGCGCTTCGGGGATTATTCCTGGATGTGGTACGCGGACATGGCCTTGGCGGCATTGGCGGCGCTGGCCAATCTGCCGATCAGGGAGGCACTCAGCGTGAAACCGGCCGTCCAGCCAGCCTGAGGGCTACAGCGCCCCGACGAACCTCAGCAGCTGCGCGCGCTTCTCCGGCGGCAGATGTGCGAATCGTTCGCGGACCACCGCGGCCTCGCCGTCATGCCACAGCACGGCCTCCTCGACCGAGCGCGCGCGCCCATCGTGCAGGAACGTGGGCTTGCTCTCGCGGCTCAGGCGATAGCCGATGCCCCACAGCGGAGCGGTACGAAAGCGCGTGGGATGCACCGCGCCCGACACTTCATGATCCGCGAGCCCCGGCCCCAGATCATGAATGCCGAGGTCCGTGAACGGCGCAATCGTCGCCTTGAGCGGCTGACCATCCGGTTGCAGCAGCAGTACCGGCTGTTGGGGCAGATGGCAGCCCGAGCACCCGGTCGCCCTGAACAGCTGCAGTCCTGCAGCCTGCTGCGCCGGTGGCAGCGCTTTCGGGTTCGCCGGCACCGACAGCCACTTCTCGAAGGTCAGCAGCGCCTCCAGCAGTTCACCCGACATTTCCGGGGTCTGCGGATGGCGCTGCTGCAGGCACCGCATTTCGGCGCTGGTGCAGTCGTCCTCGGGCCGATCGGTGCTGGTGACGCCCATCTCGCGTGCCAGGGCACGCGTCGTCTGATCCCGGACCGACCGTGCGATCGCCTGCCAGCCGAAGCGGCCCGGACCCGGCTGCGCCGCATGTCCCGGTACCGATTCCAAAAGACCCAGGCCGAAGATCGCCGGCGCCAAGCGTGGCTTGATGACGACGTTCGCGGCCAGTGGTCCATAACCGAGATGGGTGATCTCGTACTCGGGACGGCGCAGGGTCCAGGCTGTGCCATCCGGATAGGTCCGCTGCAGCACGTGGTAATGAATGATGACCTGCCCTTCGGCCGTGAAGCCTTCGACCGCTGCCGGGCTCAGCAGTCGGCCATAGACCGGATCTCCCGGCGGATCGGTCGGATCGGTGCTCACACCCGCAGGCAAAGCCTCCAGCTGCACCACCATCGAGTTCGGCATCGCTCCTTCATAGTCGGGCCCGCGGCCATGCGCGCCCTCGTTGTGGCATTCATCGCAGGACGGCGCGTTGAATATCGGCCCCAGACCCGCGCGGCGTCCGGCATTCGGGGTACCGAGCGCCACGAACGGAGTGTTGAACACGGCATGTCCAAGCTGGTACTGATCTTCGAGCGGCTTCGGCAGCGCCAGGTACGGGGGCTGATCGCGGTGATCGATGTAGGGCTTCGAGCCGATGAGCACCGCGACCGGTGCCAGGACCGCTGCGCCCGGCGCAGTACACAACAGCGTGCACAGCGCCGCGATGGTCCACGAGGATCTCACGGCAGCTCCCGCGCAGCCCTTACTGTGGCGCGGCCGTCACGGTGACCTTCACGTCCGGGCTCGAGGCGTTGCTGAACTGCAGCACCAGGTCATTGCCCGCCGGCAGCGGATATTGGACGATCTTGCGCGGGGCGCGGCATTCGTGACTGCCGGTGAAGTCCTCGGTCGGCGCGAACTTGCCGTCCGCGATGACATCGATCCAGAAGCCATCACTCATTGAGACGCGGTACTTGCCGGCGCTCGGAATGTGCAGCTTGACGAGCCCCGCATAGGCACCGTCCGCCAGCGCCTTCTTCGCCGGCGTCACGACGAAGGTGACCTTGTCCTGGGGCGTCAGGGAGATGTCGTACAGTTTGTCGACCTCCACCGTCGGCACGGCACCCGCGGCGGCAGCCGCCGCGATGGCAATCGGCGGCGTCGCAAATATCGCCCGCTCGTGCGTCACGTTCCAGGAAAAACCATCACAGGGGTCGGCGGCGATCGCCGGCGCGCCAGCCATTGCGGTCGCAATCACCGCGGCGATGAGCGTCAGTTTTTCGGCACGCATGCGAAAATCTCCTACTGGTTCGTGAAGCGCTGGCGAACAAAGTACCGGCGATGGAACCCCATGGCAAAGGTGCACCGCCGGCCCGCTTACATTGGTACTGGCTGACCCGCGCGTAGCGCCTCGTCCCGCCCCTCGCGCACGAAGGCGCGGACCTTTTCCGCGTATTGCTGGATCTGCGCGTTGTGGCCGGTGACCAGGGCGCCTGCCATGCGCACTGGGTCACCGAAGAAGAACCGCTCGTACAGCACCTGGCGTGAACCGAATGCCGAGACCGCAACGTCCCAGGCCAGCCGGAACATCGGCACCCGATCGAACGCCTCGGCGCGCGCGGCCTGATAGTACTTGCGGATGTCCTCGGCGAGGGGCCCGTTCATGTCATCGGCGCTGGGCATCGCGACCAGGCCACTGGCACCGATCTGCTGGATGATCTCGACCATCCGCGGATACAGGCGCGGATACAGGTTGCGCGCCGCATCCAGCGGATCCCAGGCCGGCCGCATCACGCCCCACTCATCCACCTGCGCATCGGCCTCGGCGGCCCGCAGGAAGGCGCGCATGGTCTCCAGGTTCACCCAGATCTCGGCGAGCTTCTCCTGGATGTGCTGCAGGCCCTCCGCGCCGATCGCATTGACGAGCATTGCCGCGAGCCCCAGCAGGAACTCCGTCTTCGCGATGTTCTTGACGACCACCTGGTGCGTCATGTGCACGACCGCGCCGGTGCGCGAATACGCCTGGTTGCAGCGGTTGACGTCCCGGTACAGCAGCACGTTCTCCCAGGGCACGAGCACATCATCGAACACCACCACCGCGTCCATTTCCTCGAAGCGCGAGCCCAGCGGATGATCGAAGTGGGAGCGGCCGTAATCCAGGCTCTCCCGGCAGATGAAGCGCAGGCCCGGGGTGTCGTTCGGAATCGAGAAGCCGAAGGCGTAGGGTGCATCCTCGATCGCGCTCTTCAGGAGCGTCGAGGGGAACACCATGATCTCATCGGAGATCGGCAGCGTCGCGAGCATGCGGCAACCGCGGATCACGATGCCCGCATCCGTTTCCTCCTTGACCCGCGCCGCGATGTACGGATCGGATTGCTGCCGGGTGCTCACGGCGCGGTTCGCCTGCGGCGGTATCAGGGTGTGGGTCAGACACAGGTCGTTCTCGCGCAGGTACTCGTGATAGCGCAGGGCGTTCGCACCGAACTGCGGATCCGCCTCGGCCAGGAATGCCGCGCCACCTGCGTAGCCGGTGATGGCCCGATTGATGTAGTCCGGCGCCCGGCCCATCAGTCCATGCGTGTAGTCCTGCCACACCCGCATCGCTGCGGTCACGCTGCGCAGGTCCTCCATGGTGCGTGGGATGAGGAACGAGCGGCCCACCTTGTTGCCCGTGGTCGGCGAGTCGAACAGGCTCACGGCCGGCCGCTGCCACTGCAGGTCATACAGGTGCGCGAGGGTCTGCACACCGCCACGCAGCGCCGGATGCGTCGTCACATCCTTGATCTGCTGGCCCTGATACCACAGCGTCGGCGGCCGCTCGCGCAGCCGCTGCAGCACCTGCTCCCCCCGTCGGGCACCCCGCGCTGCCTGCGGCTGATCTGGCATCATACTAAGGCTTCCCTTCTTGCACTAAGTTGGTTCCTGGGCACCGACACTCGCCAGGTGCGCCTCACGCAGATCGAGCTCGCGTTCGACGCGCCGGCGCGCATCGTCCTTGAGCTCGCCGCGGCGATAGGTGGCGTTGATGAATTCGCGCTCGGCGGCGATCAACCGGTACTCGAGTGCATCCCGATCGCGGCTCAGCGTCGCATGGGCCGCATCGCCGTCGCCGCGCTGTTCGATATGATGCAGACGTTCGCGGTACCGCTGACCCACCTGGCCCACGATCGCCTCGCTCAGCTTATCCTCGCGCTTCCAGTCTTCGAGCCGCAGCAGCGCCGCCTTGATCGCCGCGCGCCGCGCCTTGAACTCCTCCGTCCGGTCGCGCCCGCGTTCGCGGCGGCCGGAGTGCGCCAATCCCAGCCAGGTGATGACACCGGGCAGCGCCAAGCCCTGCCCGACCAGGGTCACCAGGATCACGGCGAACGTCAGGAACAGGATCAGGTTGCGACCCGGAAACTGCGCGCCATTGTCCATCAGCACCGGCAGGGACAGCGCGGCCGCCAGCGATACCACGCCGCGTATGCCGGTGAACGCAAGCGCGAAGGCGCGTTGCCAGGAAATCGAATCATCATCGGGCATCGGCGTGCGGTCCTTGTGATGTCCCAGCACCGCAAGGTAGGCCGCCGGAAAGATCCAGGCGAAGCGCGCCGCGATCACCACGATGCTGACGATCCCCGCGGCCATCGCCAGCTCCCCGGTCGAGAAGCCACGGATGCCCGCCACCACCGCCCGCGCCTGCAGGCCGGTGACCAGGAACACGAGGCCCTCGATGAGGTAGACGAGGAAGTCCCAGAAGAACACGCCCTGCAGGCGCGTTGCCGAACTGATCAGCCGCGGGCCGTTCCAGCTCACGTACAGACCGCAGGCGATGGTCGCGACCACCCCTGAGCCGCCCAGGTGCTGCGGCGGCCAGAAGGCCACGAACGGGGTGAGCACCGACAGGGTGACTTCGATATGCGTGTCCCGCGCCCAGTGGCGCAAATGCAGCATCAGCCAGCCCATTGCGAGGCCCCAGAGGATCTCTCCGGCGATGATCAGTCCGAAGAGCGAGGCGGCATGGCCGATCGAGATGCTGCCCGCGCTCACGGCGACCACCGCGAACCGGTACAGGACCAGCGCCGTCGCATCATTCGCCAGGCCCTCGCCTTCGAGGATCGTGAGAATGCGCCGCGGGATCTGCATCCGCCGGGCGATCGACAGCGGTGCCACGGCGTCCGGCGGCGAGACGATGGCCCCCAGCGTGAAGCCGACCGGCCAGGACAGCTGCAGGAACTGGTGGCAGGCGGCCGCCACCAGGATGGTCGTGAACAGCACGCAGCCGATTGCCAGCAGGGAGATGCCCCCGAGGTTGGCGCGAAAATCCTGCCAGCTCATCGAGAAGGAGGCCTGGTAGATGAACAACGGCAGGATCACCAGCAGCACCAGTTCCGGCGCCAGGGTCACGGCCGGCAGCCGCGGGATGAGCGCCAGCGCGACCCCGGTCAGAACGAGCAGGATCGCCGATGGCACCTTCAGCCGGTTGGCGACGGCCTCCACCCCGGCAATCACGGCCAGCAGAACCACGAGCAACTGCAGCGTCTGGATCATAAAATGTCGGTCAACGGCCCTCCAGGCCAGCATATCAGGCGAGGCGGCGGTCAACCCTGTGCTCACCGATACGTTGCTTTACTGTTGGGCGCCGCAGGCGGCAGGAGTCAATGATGAAGAGTAGTACCGTTTTATTCCCGGTCGTGGCTGTCAGCCTGGCGCTGGCGGGTTGCATGGGTATTCCTGTGAAGACCGATCAGAACACCCCGCTGCTGGCGAGCGTGCATTGCCAGACGGTGGCCTGGGCGGGTGGCTTCAAGGGCGCGAGCCCGCTGCGCAACGGCATCGCCAATCCCCTGAACGAGCAGCGCCTGCGCGATGCCATCGCCGCCAATCTGCAAAACGCCGGCATTACCCTGATTCAGGCAGCGCCTCCGGGCCCACCGGGCTCATCCCCGCCCGCACCTGCGGCAAGCGCGCCTGCCCAGTGCCTGGTCGGGTATGGCATCGGCCAGGAACGCGATGTCGATGCCGTCTACCCGGACGGCTGGGGCTATGCCTACGGCCCGGGATTCTGGGGACCGGGATGGGGCTGGGGACGCGGCTGGGGGTATGGCGATGGCTGGGGCGCACCCTACGTGTACCACCAGAGTTTCATTACGGTCGATCTTTATGATGCCGCTTCCCGCAAGCCGATGTGGCATGCCACGGCCGAGCAGAGCCTCTCGGGCCTGACGGGCGATGCGGCCACCCAGCGGATACGGGCCGCGGTGGACGCGATCTTCCTCAAGTTCCCGAAGTAAGGAGCGGAGCACTCAGCTCTTCAAGCGCACCGTGCTGACCAACAGGTCGGCACGGTCAGCCCGCGGCCCCACCAGGATCTCCACCACACCGGGTTCGAATACCGGCTCGAGGTTCTGGCCCAGGAACTTCAGGCGCTGCGCGGGCAGCGCTATCCTCACCGTACCGCTCTTGCCGGGGGCCAGCTCCAGCCGGGCAAAACCGGCGAGCTTGAGCAGCGGCGGTGAGACGCTCGCGATCACATCGTGCGTGAACAGGAACACGGTCTCACGGGCCGTGCGGGCGCCCTCGTTCGTAAGGTCCACCTGCACCTCGATCGTGTCCCCCACCCTAGGCTCGGCGGGCGTGACGCGCAGGTTCGAATAGCTGAAGCGTCCGTAGGTGAGACCATGCCCGAAGGTGAACAGTGGTTCATTCGGCGAGTCGATGTACTTGCTGGTGTACTTGTCGGCGGGATTGGCGGGGCGGCCGGTGCGCCGCTCGCCGAAAAACACCGGGATCTGCCCGACCGAGCGTGGCCAGGAGATGGCCGTGCGGCCGCTGGGCGAGACCTTGCCGAGCACCACATCGGCGATCGCGTGGCCCGCCTCGCAGCCCGGGAACCAGGCCGCGATCAGCGCCTCGCTGTCCTGCACCAGTGCGGTCACCGTCAGCGGCCGTCCCGAGAAGAGCACCACGGCACAGGGTTTACCCATGTGCCGCGCCCGCGCCAGCACCGCGGTCGCCAGCGCCTGCTGCACGCCCGGCAGACCCGGATCAACGCGACTGGCCGCCTCCCCGCTCATCACCGCCGCCTCGCCCAGGCACAGGAGGATCGCATCGGCCGCATCGCAGAGCGCCGCGGCCGCGGCGATCTCGCTGCGGTCCTCGCCCTCGATGCTGACCCCCGCGGCATGATCAATCTCGCAGTCCGGCAACGCCGTACGCAAGCCGGCCAGCACGCTGACGTGGTTTCCCGCCACGCCCGCGGCCCACCACGGGCCGCGCATTTCCTCGGCCGCATCGCCCAAGGGACCGATCACGGCCAGGCGCCGCAGCGGGTTCCGGAACGGCAGTACATCCTGCTCGTTCTTGAGCAGCACCAGCGACTGCGCCCCGACGGCCCGGGCGAGCGCCCGCCGCTCACCGACCCGCGCCGCCGACTCGCGCACGTGGCAGCGGTTGTACGGATCCGCGAACAGGCCCAGCTGCTCCTTCAGGCGCAGCACCCGGCGCACCGACGTGTCGATCTGTTCCATGCTGACGAGGCCGCGCTCGAGGGCCACGGGGAGCCCGTTGCGATAGCCGTCGGCCATCATGTCGATGTCGACCCCGGCATTCAGGGCGTGCGCCGCGGCCTCCGGCAGATCCGCCGCGATGCCGTGGTTGAGCAGTTCGCGAATGGCGTTGTAGTCGCTGACCAGCACGCCATCGAACCCCATGCGCACCCGCAGCCAGTCGCGCAGCAACGGCACGTGCGCCGTCATCGGTATCCCCGCGAGGTCCGTGAAAGCCGGCATGATCGTTGCCACGCCGGCGCGCAGCGCGGCCTCGAAGGGCGGCAGATGCACCTCATGCAGCGTTCGCTCCGAGATGTCCACCGATGCGTACTCGCGGCCGGCCATCACCGGTGCATAGCCGACGAAGTGCTTGGCGCAGGCCGCCAGCGTATCCGGCGCTGCCAGATCCTTGCCCTGAAAGCCGCGCACCTTCGCGATGGCCATCTGTTCGGCGAGCCACGGATCCTCTCCCGAGCCCTCCACCGTGCGGCCCCAACGCGGGTCGCGCGACACATCGAGCATGGGGGCGAAGGTCATGGCGAGCCCGTCGGCGCTGGCCTCGATGGCCGCCTCGCGCGCCGTGGCCTCCCAGATGGCCGGATCGAAGACCCCCGCCTCGGCGAGCGGTACCGGAAAAAGCGAGCGATGACCGTGAATGATGTCGAGCCCGATCAACAGCGGAATCTTCAGTCGCGACTGCTCGACCGCGAGGCGCTGCATCTCGCTCACCGGCGCGGCACCGACCATGTTGAGCAGGTTACCGATGACGCCGCTTCTGATGGATTCGGTCGAGTCCCCGGCGATGACGGGCCCCGTCACGGTGAACGAGGAGGCCGTCATGGTCAGCTGGCCGAGTTTCTCGGCCAGGGTCATGCTGGCAATCAGGGTGTCGATCCGGCTCATGAATACCCACCAGCGGCTTGCATTAGAATTGACCGTCCGGATGATAGCGCGGCCCACACACAGGATGCCCATCTTGCCCAAGTCACCCGCAGGCCCTGCCCGCTCCCCCCGTCGCCCGCGTGCCGCGGGCACTGCCGGCCGCACCCTGAGCCCGGTTGCGCTCGCGGCGCTGCCCGATGAGGACCTGCTCGAACAGGTGCAGCGCCAGACCTTCCGCTACTTCTGGGAGGGCGGCCATCCGGCCAGTGGCCTCACGCTGGATCGGTGCGGCACCCGTGACGCCGCGGATGACAAGGTCGCGATCGGGGGCACCGGCTTTGGACTGATGTGCATCATCGTGGCAGTCGCGCGCGGCTGGATCACGCGCGAGGCGGCGGTGACCCGCATCGGCAAAATGCTGGATCTGCTGACCCGGGCGCCGTGCTATCACGGCGCCTTCGCGCACTTTCTGAACGGCAGCACCGGGGCCACCATCCCGTTCTACCGCAAGGATGATGCGGCGGATCTGGTGGAGACCTCCTTCCTGTGCATGGGCCTGTTGTGCGCCCGCCAGTACTTCGATGCGGACACTCCGGCGGAGGCGCAGCTGCGCGGCCGTGCCAATGGCCTGTGGGAGGATGTGGAGTGGAACTGGTTCACCCAGGATCAGCGCAAGCTTCTGTACTGGCACTGGAGTCCGAACAACGGCTGGGCCGTGGACCTGGAGATCCGCGGCTGGAACGAGTGCCTGATCAGCTACGTGCTCGCCGCCGGTGCACCGCGCTATGGCGTCGAGCCACTGGTCTATCACCGCGGTTACGCGGGCGGCCGCGAGTTCCTGAACGGCAAGTCCTACTACAACATCAAACTGCCGCTGGGGATGCCCTTCGGCGGACCGCTGTTCTTCAGCCAGTATTCCTTCTGCGGTTTGGATCCTCATGGGCTCAAGGACCGCTACGCGGATTACTGGCAGCAGAACCTCGCCCATACCCGCATCAATCATGCCCATTGCGCGGCGAACCCGAATGGCCACCTGGGCTACAGCGCCGAGTGCTGGGGACTGACCGCGAGCGATGATCCGGACGGCTATGCCGCGCACGAGCCGGCCAACGACAATGGCACCATCTCGCCGACCGCGGCGCTCTCGAGCGTGCCGTACACTCCGCACGAGTCACTCGCCGCCATCCGCCATTTCCTGCGCCGCTATGGTGATAAGGTCTGGGGCCGCTACGGATTCGTGGACGCGTTCTGTGAACGGCGCGGCTGGTACGCACAGACATTCATCGCCATCGACCAGGGGCCGATCGTCATCATGATGGAAAATCATCGCAGCGGGCTTTTGTGGAAGCTGTTCATGTCGGTCCCGGAAGTGCGCACGGGACTGACGCGACTGGGCTTCAGCAGCCCGCATCTGCGCGGGCGAACTTGAGCACGCTCAACGAGTGGATCGAGGCGCAGTACCACCACTGTGCGCATCAGATGCTGCGCGGCATCTCGGCCACCGACATCATCAAACAGCGCCCGGGTTTCGGCCAGAGCATCCAGGCCCACGTAGGTTCGGTGGTGGCCTCACCGGTGCTTGCCGCCTACGATCCGGATCCGGATTACTTCTTCCACTGGTATCGCGATTCGGCCGTGGTGATGGACGCGTTGCGCATCCTCTACGAGCGCGGCACGTTGGGCGATGAGGCGTTGCAGCTGTTCGCACAGTTCGTGCAGTTCAGCCTGAACCTCGATTCGCTCGATGGCCGCAGCCTCGTCGAACACCCGCAATGGCGCGAGCGCGTGCAGCCGGACTTCGTCAAGTTCCTGCGCACCGACGCCGATCTGGCCGCGGCTCACAACGAGCGCATCCGCGGCGAAACGCGGCTCAATGCCGATGGCACCCTGGATATCTCCAGCTGGCCGCGACCTCAGCACGACGGCATCGCCACGCGCGCCGTGACGCTGATGCGCTGGCTGCGACTGCCCGCGCTCGAGGTCGCGACCCACAAGGCTGCGACGCGGCTGTTGCAGGCGGATCTGCATTACACCCGACGGCATTGGCAGGAGCCCTCCTACGACATCTGGGAAGAGGATCTGGGACTGCACTACTACACGCTGTGCGCAGCTGCTGCCGCACTGGGCGATGATCCGGCCACCGCGGCGATCCTGCGCCGGCTCGATGACTTCTGGGACGCGGACAACGGTTTCTATCATTCGCGCGTGCTCGCAAGCGGGGCCGCCTCACCCAAGCAGCTGGACATCGCCGTGATCCTTGCCGCCGTGCACACGGATCTGCCGGGAGTGCGTCATTCCCCGGGTGACCCGCGCGTCCAGGCGACCCTGACGCGTCTCGAGGAGCTGTTCGCAGCTGCATACGCCATCAATCAGCAGCGCCCCGCCGGCGCCGGTCCCGCCATGGGCCGCTATGCCGGGGATGTCTATTACTCCGGGGGTGCCTATTACTTCTCGACGCTCGGCGCCGCGGAACTGTGCTACCTGGTGGGCTGCCGGTTGCGTCGCGAGGCAGCACAACCGTGGCTCAAACGCGGTGATGCATTTCTCGAAACGGTGCGAGCCTTCACCCCGCCCGGCGGGGATCTGTCCGAACAGTTCGATCAGAAGGACGGCGCCCAGACCTCAGCGCGCAACCTTACATGGAGCTACGCGGCCTTCATCAGCACCACGGCGGCCCGCGACCGGGCCCTGCGGGTTACAAAATCTTGAACCTCGACCGTGCACGGTTGACCCCGGGCTGCGTTTAATCGCAACAGGGCGTGCCAGGGGGCGCGCGTCACGTTACATCGAGGTCGTCCATGCGAAAGTTTGATACGAGCATCCTCCGCAATGCGCTGTTTGCCGCCGCCGTCGCGCTCACCGTCAGCGCCTGCGTGGTGGTCCCGGCGCGCGGTTACTACGCCGGCGGGCCCTATTACGGTGGTGTCGTCACCGTGGCACCCCCGGCCCCGCAGGTCGAAGTCTATGGTGCAGCGCCGACGCCCGGGTATGTCTGGATCGGCGGCTACTGGAACTGGGTCGGTAGCCGGCACGTCTGGGTCGGCGGTCACTGGTCGGCCCCGCGCCCCGGCTATCGCTGGGAACCGAACCGCTGGGAACACCGCGCCGACGGCTGGCACATGGCCGGCGGCAGGTGGATGCGGCGCTGATCGGGCGTCCGGTCGAAGCGTGGCCGGATGGCTCATGCCATCGGGCCACGTCGGCAGCTCAAGGCCCTGCTTCAGGCCGCGGGCGCGGGGGTTCCGGCGGGGGTCAGATGATCGATCGCACGCGGTAGCGCCTGAGAGAGCTTTTGCGCAAGGGTCTGCGGATCCATCCCGAACTTGGCCGCGAGCTCCTGCAGCGTGCCATTGCTGCCGAAGGCCTTCTGCACCGCATCGGCGCTGATCGGCTGATTGGTCCCATCGCCGACCCAGGAACGCGCGGTTTCGCCGAGGCCCTGCTGCTCAAGCTGGCTGAGAACGCCCTGAACGCCGCCATGCTTTTCAATCAGGCCGCTCACCACCTGCGTCATTTCGGCGCCGACGACGCCGCCTAATACTCCATCGAGGAATCCCATTATATTGCTCCCTGTAATGCCGCCATAAGGTGTGGCGTACTGATGCATTATACGGGCAGATGGATCGCGCGACGCAGACTGACAAAGACCACGCTGACGTTGATGCCGGACTGGTAACCCAGCTCCTCGGCCTCTCGCGCGCCACCTTCGCGGGCCGGACCGGCAAGACCCTGATTACGCTCATGACCGCCGCGTTCGTGGTCATTGGCGGAACGGCCTATGTCCAGATCCGCGTCAACCTCTGGAACAAGCCGTTCTACGACGCCCTCTCGCGCCGCGATCTGCACGACTTCCTGGTGCAGCTGGGCGTTTTCTTCATGCTCGCCGGCTGGCTGACGGTGCTCAACGTGGCACAGCGCTGGGTCGGTGAAATGCTGAAGCTGAAAATGCGCGAGGCCCTGGTGCAGGATCTGCTCGAGCACTGGATGCAGCCGCGGCGCGCTTTCTGGCTGGCCAATGCCGGGGCCATGGGCGAAAACCCGGATCAGCGCATGCACGAGGACGCCCGCCACCTGTGCGAGCTGACCTCCGACCTCGGCATGGCCCTGCTGCAGTCGACCATCCTGTTCCTGTCGTTTTCGGGCGTGCTGTGGGTGCTCTCACGCGCCTTCGTGTTCCGCGTCGGTGACCACGACTACGCCGTACCCGGGTTCATGCTCTGGGCCGCGATCATCTACGCCCTGACCGGATCGCTGCTCAGTTACTGGGTCGGTCGCAGCCTCATCTCGCGCAACGCCTTCCGCTATGCCCGCGAGGCGGATCTGCGCGTCGCCATGGTGCGGGTCAACGAGCACCTGGATGACATCACCCTCGCCCGTGGCGAAGGCGATGAACTGCGCCGCATCGACACTCAGCTGATGAATGTCCTCGCCGCCACGCGCAAGATCGTGTCGGGCCTGACCGCCATCACCTGGGTGTCGGCGGGCTTCGGCTGGGTGACCAATGTCGCGCCGATCCTGGTCGCCGCGCCGCTGTACTTCACCGGTAAGATCTCCTTCGGCGGCCTGATGATGGCGGCGGCCGCCTTCACCCAGGCTCAGTCATCGCTGCGCTATTTCGTCGACAACTTCAGCACCATCGCCGACTGGCGCGCGACCCTGCTGCGGGTGGCGAGTTTCCGCGAAGCCCTGGTGCATCCGCGCGCCACCCAGATCTTCGACACCAAGATCAGCTACCAGGATGGCCCGGCGGGCACCGTGATGTTCGATGACCTGGTCGTGCAGACGAGCGCCGGCGAGGATGGCCTGCAGGAGCCGCATGTGATCGTGCACTCCGGAGAGCGCATCCTCATCGAGGGCGCCCCGGGCACCAACCGCACCCAGCTGTTTCGCGCGCTGGCGGGGCTGTGGCCCTGGGGTCATGGCCAGATCACCCGACCGAAGGATGAGCCGGTCTGGTTCGTGCCGCGCGGCACCCCCTACCTGCCGCGCGGCACGCTGCGCGAGGTGCTCGCCTACCCGATGAAGGTCGACGAGTTCAAGGCGGAGTCCTTTGAAGGAACGCTGCGTCGCCTGAACCTCAAACGGTTGCTGCCGATGCTCGAGGAGATCCACCGCTGGGATCGGGAGCTGAGCCAGGAAGAGCAGACCGCCGTCGCGCTGGCGCGGGTGGTGGTGCATGTCCCGCACTGGGTGCTGATGGACGGCACGCTCTCGGGATTGCCCGATGACCTGCTAGACCGGGTCGCCGACATCTTCGAGCACGAGCTGCGGTATACGGCCATCGTCCACATCGGCCCGGTGGGCCAGAGTGCCGATCCATTGTTCCGGCGCGTCGTGCACCTGGTGAGGATCTCAGGCGATGTGACCGCCCAGACGGGCGAAACGAAGGTGCTGCCACCGGGAGTTCCCCATGCGGATTAGGCGCCTGACGCGGCTGCTGGCAATGCTGGCACTGTTTGCCTGGGTCACACCGGTGCCGGCGCAGCAGGACCTCGACCTGCATCTGCCGACGAGCACCAGCGACCCGACCCTGGCACAGGCCATGCGTGACCTCGCCGAGCGCATCCTGCCCGTCTACCAGGAGGCCGATGCGAACCGCTATCTGAACAATCTCTCGGCGCTGCAGCTGGTCGCGGGCAGCATCGATTCGGCCTGGAACACACGCCAGTCGCTGATCGACCGGCGCCGCACCCAGGATGCCGGCCGCCCGATCCGCGACGCGGTGGTGTTCGATCTGTACCTGCACGCGCGGCAGCTGGCGGCCCAGGGGCCACAGTCCTTTGCCGATGCCTACGCGAAGACCTATCAGCAGACGGTGTTGCCGCTGAACAACCTCGATGCGTACACCCTCAACGGCTGGCTCGCACGCCCCGTCTATCCCTACCGCGATGCGCTGCAGCGGGTGCTCGATCAGTACCGCTCGCAACCGCGCATCAGCACGGATCGGGCCATCGATCTGATCTGGACCTACGTCACCTTCGATGCCTATCGGAACTTTTCCACGCAGGTGACCGGTCTGATCCGTGACGATGACCGGCGGCGCTACGTCATCGATGACAAGGTCACGATCATGACGGCCGACGGGGCGCAGCTGGCGGCGCGCGTCATCCGCCCGCGCAGTGGGCCGCCGACCGCACCGGCGCTGCTCGAGTTCACCCTCGGGGATGACCCCAACAGCGACCTGCGCGAAACGGCGGCGCATGGCTACGTCGCGGTCGTCGCCGATGTGCGCAGCCGGGCCAGCAGCCAGGTGCTGGTGTTCGAACACGACGGCGCCGATGCGGTGGCGGTGATCGATTGGATCACTCACCAGTCGTGGAGCGATGGCCAGGTCGGGATGTTCGGGATCCGCTACAGCGGCTTCTCGGCCTGGGCGGCCCTGCGGGATCTGCCGTCGGCCCTGAAAGCGGTCGCCACCGCCGATGCGACCGCGCCCGGTGTCGACTTCCCGATGCACACCGGCATCTTCCGTTCGCAGGCCTATCGCTGGATCCAGGATGCGACGAACTCCGAGGTGCCGGACTATTCCAGTGAAACCGAGGATGCCTCCTGGAGCCAGTTGGAGAAGAAGTGGTACGCGACCGGCACACCGTTTCGGGAGCTCGATCAGCTCGCCGGTCGCCCGAGCCCGGTCTTCCAGCACTGGTTGAGCCACCCCAGCTACGATGCCTACTGGCACAGCATGGTGCCCTTCGGCGCGCAGTTCGCGCACATCAAGATCCCGGTGCTGAGCATCACCGGCTACTACGCCTCGGGCGAACTGGGATCGCTGTATTACTTCTCGCAGCAGCTCAAGGCGAATCCCAAGGCTGATCACACCCTCGTCATCGGCCCGTGGACCGATGACAGCATCAACAACCGCCCGACGGCGGATCTGCGCGGCCTGGCGCTGGATCCGGCGGCGCAGATCGACCTGGATGACCTGCGTTTCCAGTGGTTCGACCAGGTGTTCCGGCATGGCGCCTGGCCGGCGCTGCTGAAGGGCCGCGTCAATGTGCAGCTCTCCGGCGCCAACGAGTGGCTGCACGCCGCGAGCATCGAGGGACTGGCCAACGGCACCCTGCGTTATTTTCTGGATCCGGCCGGCGCGGATACGCCGGCGGCGAAGCCCGGCGCCAAAACCGCACCGGCCAGCGGTGGTCGCTACAAGCTGGTCCCGAAACGCAGCGCTCACAAGGGCACGGCGACCCAGCTGGTGAAACTGGCGGACCGCAGCGACGGGGACTCTGCGCCCGTTCCCGGTCTGGTGCAGAAGATGCTCAATGATCGCGACACACTGATCCTCACCAGCGACCCGGTGAGCCAGCCGACCGACCTCGCCGGCATGCCCAAGCTGCACCTGGACTTCACGCCGAATAAATTCGATGTCGACCTCGCCGTCATCCTTTATGAGCAATTGCCCAACGGGGATTACGTGCAGCTGTTCGATCCGCCGTTCGAGTTCCGCGCCAGCTATGTGCGCGACCGGTCGCATCGGCATCTGCTGCAGGCGGGTGTCCAGCAGGAGCTGGAGGTCACGGTGCCACGGGTCCTCGGGCACCGCATCCAGACCGGCAGCCGCATCGTGATCTCGATCGGCGTCATCAAGCGCCCCGATCGGCAGATCAATTACGGCACCGGCGGCGATGTCAGCTCCGAGACCCTCGAAGATGGCCGGATTCCGCTGCGGATTCGCTGGAACGGCGGGACTTATCTCGACCTGCCCATCCATCATTAACTCCTGCCGGATGGCCCGCATCGGCGTACAATCCCGCCCCCCTTTGCCCTCGAGCGCCCCCACACCGTGACCGATGACCTCAAAGTAACCAGCTTCAGCGAGCTGGGTCTTCCCGATCCCCTGCTTGAGGCATTGGCCGCGGTGGGCTATGAATCGCCCTCGCCAATCCAGAGCGAGACCATTCCCCGGCTGCTCAACGGTGAGGACGTCCTGGGTCAGGCCCAGACGGGCACCGGCAAGACGGCGGCCTTCGCACTGCCGGTGCTGGCGCGCATCGATGTGTCACAGAACACCCCGCAGGCCCTGGTGATGGTGCCGACGCGCGAACTTGCGATCCAGGTCGCGGAGGCCTTCCAGAAGTACGCGGTGCGGATGCCCGGCTTTCATGTATTGCCGATCTATGGTGGCCAGAGCTATACGCCGCAGCTGAAGGGCCTGAAGCGCGGCGCACAGGTCATCGTCGCGACTCCCGGTCGCGTCATGGACCACATGAAGCGCGGCACGCTCGATCTGTCCTCGCTCAAGTTCGTCGTGCTCGACGAGGGCGATGAGATGCTGCAGATGGGTTTCGTCGACGACATCGAATGGATCCTGACCCAGACGCCGCCGGGGCGCCAGATCGCGCTGTTTTCGGCGACGATGCCGAACGCCATCCGCCGCATTGCGCAAAAGCACATGCGCAATCCGGTCGAGATCACGATCCGGGAGCAGGCCACGACCACGCCCCTCATCCGCCAGCGCTACTGGCTGGTGAGCGGTGTGCACAAGCTGGACGCGCTGACCCGGTTGCTCGAGGCCGAGCGCTTCGATGCGATGCTGGTGTTCGTGCGCACCAAGCTCGAGACCACCGAGCTTGCCGAAAAACTCTGCGCGCGTGGCTTCAACGCCGCCGAACTGAACGGTGATATTCCCCAGGCCCAGCGCGAACGCACGATTGCGCGGCTGAAGAACCGGCAGCTGGATATCGTGGTCGCCACGGATGTCGCCGCCCGCGGCATCGACGTCGATCGCATATCGCATGTCGTCAACTACGACATCCCGTATGACTCGGAGACCTACACCCATCGCATCGGGCGCACCGGCCGGGCGGGTCGCAGCGGCGATGCGATCCTCTTCGTCGCCCCCCGTGAGCGCAACATGCTGCGCATCATCGAGCGCCATACGCGCCAGCCGATCGAGGCGATGAATCTGCCGACGATCAAGGACGTGAACGATCAGCGCATCGCGCGCTTCAAGGAGCGCATTACCGCGACCTTGCAGAACGGCGAAGCGAAGGCGTTCCTGCCGCTGCTGGAACAATTCGAAGCCGAGCAGAATGTTCCGGCGATCGAGATCGCCGCGGCGCTCGCCAGTCTCATGCAGGGCTCTACGCCGTTCCTGCTCGAGAGCCGGGGCGATGAGCGCCCGGATCGTGGCGGCGGCGAAGCTGCACCGCGCGAACGCTCCGAGCGCTTCGCACGCGAAGAGCGTCCCGAGCGCGGCGCGCGCTTCGAGCGTGAACGCGAGTCCGGTCCCCGCGGCCGGCGCGAACCGTCACCGCCGCTGGAGACCTTCCGCATCGAGGTGGGCAACGCCCACGGCGCGCTGCCCGGGAACATCGTCGGCGCCATTGCCAACGAAGCGGGCGTCGACGGGCGGCACATCGGTCACATCGATATCCGCGAGGACCACAGTTTCGTGGACCTGCCCGTGGGCATGCCCGATGACATCTTCCAGGAGCTGCAGTCCGTGCAGATCCGCGGCAATCCGCTGCGCATCAGCCGCGCGACCAAGCCACCGCGCGAGGGCGGCTCCCCGGTGCACGCGCCGCGCGAGGAGCGAGCGCAGACCGATCGTCCGCAGCGGCCGCATCACGCGGCGCGTAAACCGGGCGGGTTCAAGCCGGGCGGCTTCGGTGCTGCGCGCAAGGCCGGCCCCGGGGGCCCGCGCAAGCCGCACCGCAAGACGCCGAAGTTTTAGAGGCCGTAAAGCCGGCACAGTGGTGCAGGCGGCCCACGAGAGCGCCGATCCCGAGCGTCAGGGTCATCGCGACGGCGCCCAGAATGGTGACCCGCAGGGCTCCAGCGCCGATCCGGGCACCGCCGACCCGCGCGGCAACGCCACCCAGGAGCGCCAGAAACGCCAGCGAGAGCACCCCCATCGTCGGGATCAGTGCAACCAGCGGAGTGATCGCCGCGACCAGCAGCGGCAGTGCTGCTCCACAGGCAAAGGAGATGGCAGAGGCCGCGGCGGCCTGCAGGGGTCGGGCGCGGCCCCGATCCGATATCCCGAGTTCATCGAGGGCGTGGGCGGCCAGGGCATCCTTCGCGGCGAGCTGGGTGGCGACCTGGTCGGCGAGTGCCGGGGTCAGGCCCCGGGCAACGTAAATGGATGCCAGTTCGGCATGCTCGCCGGCGGCGTCGGTCTGCAGCTCCTGCTGTTCCTTGCGCAGGTCGGCCTGTTCCGAGTCGGCCTGCGAACTGACCGAGACGTATTCGCCGGCGGCCATCGAGGCTGCACCGCCGACGAGGCCGGCGATACCGGCGACCACGAGCGCATCACGGCTGGCGTGACTGGCCGCGATGCCCAGCAGCAGGCTCGCGGTTGAGAGGATGCCGTCATTGGCACCCAGGACCGCGGCGCGCAACCATCCAAGCCGTTCGGTTTTGTGTCGTTCGCGCCGATGTGCATGCATCATCGGGAAGTATAACAATGCGGCCCTGGGCCGCCGTCGGGAGAATCAGGATGTCCGCTATGCGTCGCAGCAGTGCTGTGCTGGGTTTTGTCTGGATTTGCGCCTTGCCGCTCGCGCTGGCCGCCCCCACCCTGCCCGTGGCACCCGCCAGAGTCGATGCCGAAGTCCAAACCCTGCTGCCGGGGCTCGAAACGCTCTACCAGCAGATCCACGCTCATCCGGAACTCGCCTTCCACGAGACCCGCACCGCCGCGCTGTTGGCACAGCAGATGCGCCGTCTCGGGTTCAAGGTCACCGAAGGGTTCGGCAAGACGGGACTCGTGGCGATCTACGAGAATGGTCCGGGACCAACCGTCCTGGTGCGCACGGAACTGGATGCCCTGCCGATGACAGAGGCCACGGGCCTCCCCTACGCCAGCCAGGATCCAGGCGCCGACCACAGTTGCGGGCACGATCTGCACATGGCCATTTGGGTTGGCACGGCCGCGACCCTGATCCATTTCAAGTCCGCATGGCATGGGCGGCTGATGTTCATCGGCCAGCCCGCCGAGGAAGCCGTCCAGGGCGCCAAGGCCATGATGGACGACGGCCTCTACACGAAGTTCGGCAAGCCCGACTATGGGCTGATGCTGCACGTCCGCAACGATCCTGCCGGTCGCCTCACCCTGAAGCCCGGCATCTGGACCTCCGCGTTGGATAACGTGCAGATCACCTTCAGAGGCCGCGGCGCGCATGGTTCGATGCCGCATGAGTCGATCGACCCGATCGTGATGGCGGCGCATTTCGTCACCGACGTGCAGACCATCATCAGCCGCGAAAAGAACCCCGCGAAATTCGGTGTGATCACTGTGGGCAGCTTCCAGGCCGGGACGGCACCCAACATCATTCCCGACACGGCGGTGCTGCAGCTGACCCTGCGCTCCTACGACCCGAAGGTGCGCAGCCTGCTGCTGGAGGGCGTCAAGCGCACCGCAGCAGCCGAGGCCACGATGTCCAACGCACCCCCACCCGAGGTGCTCGTCACCGCCGGTACCGCTGCGATCGAGAACGACCCGGCGGTCACGGCCCGCATCGCGGCGACTTTCCAGACAATCTTTGGCAGCGCGGTGGATGCGGAACCGGCAGACGCTGATCCGATTGCCGCCAGCGAGGACTTCTCGGAATTCCAGGTTGGCGTCCCGGTGCTGTCCTATGAACTCGGCGCCTATGACCCGAAGGTCCTGGAACATGACAAGGCTGCCGGCATCCCCGTGCCCGTAAACCATTCCCCGCTGTTCGCGCCAACTATGGAACCGACCATCAATGTCGGCATCCGATCAATGACTTACGCCGTCATAAACCTCCTGCAAGGGCGCTAGAGGGCCGGCGAAACTGCGCGTTGCATGTTGGGCGACACCATGCGTACAATGCGCGCCCTCCTGGTGCGGGGTGGAGCAGTCTGGCAGCTCGTCGGGCTCATAACCCGAAGGTCGCAGGTTCAAATCCTG
>Ga0302314_10005327_pt1 | contig 23462 bp, 17 predicted proteins | sample III_Palsa_N2_3_FD_200533 | JGI IMG/M metagenome (GOLD analysis project Ga0302314, IMG submission 200533) | Peat permafrost microbial communities from Stordalen Mire near Abisko, Sweden - III_Palsa_N2_3 | ecosystem: Environmental > Terrestrial > Soil > Palsa > Peat permafrost | place: Sweden... | reverse complement strand
CACGTTCACCACCAGCTCATACAACACCGGATCCTTGCCCGTGTAGAACTGCACCGGCTCATCGAGGTTCTTGTCCTTCTTCTCAATGTTGCGATCGTCCGCGCTCACCTCGAGCGTGTACCGCGAGTGCTTGTCGTCCACCTTCTTCACCTGCAGCTTGATCGTCGAAAGCAGAATCGGCTTCGCGCCCTTCTGCAGCGTGAACTCGAAGTAGTTGCGATCGCCGCGATGCTTCAGCTCTTCGAGCTCGCCATGGTTGGTCGCGATCAACCCACTCATCACACCCGCATCCCCCACCACACGATTCAACTGCGACTTGGTCACCTCAAGATCGCTCTTCGTCGCGGCAACATCTGTCTTCACACCGCCCACATCCGTCTTCACACTGGCCACATCACTCGAGACCGCACCGATCTGCTTCGCCGTCGCCGCCTGCTGCTGCTCAAAGCGAGCCGACTCCGCCTTCTGCTGCGCAAGGATGCCCTGCGTCTTCAGCTCGATCTGCCGCTGCGTCATGCCGACGCTCTGCCCCAGCGTCTCCGTCGTCGCCCGCAGCCGCGCGTTGGTCGAGTCCAGCTTCGCCTGCAGCTCCGCGTTCTTCTGCTCCGCAGCCGCTATCTTCTGGTCTGTCGCGACCGCGCGGTTCTGCAGCACGTAGCACCATCCCAATCCGCCGATCGCCGCAAGCAACGCAAGCGCCACGACCACAATGAATGCGCCCGACGCCGACCGCTGCTCCACATACTCTGTCTCACTCATAATCTTCCTCCGTTCATTTGTCCCGTCATCGCTTCCACCGCTTCCTGCATTGCATCTGACGCGCCCTGCACTGCTTCAGACGAGCAACAACGCACATTCGCGTCGCACTCCGTCCAATTCTTCCGCCAACCACATTGCTCAAGGTTCTGCTTACAGACTATAGACCTGTAAACTGACTCCATGCTGCACGCCGATATCTGCATCGCCGGCGCAGGCATCATCGGCCTCTCGCTCGCGCTCGAGCTCGAACGCCGCGGTGCCAGCGTCCTGGTCGCTGAAGCGACCACTCCCCTCCGCCAGGCCTCCACCGCTGCCGCCGGCATGCTCGCCGCCGAAGACCCCGAGAACCCGCTCCAACTTCTTCCTCTCTCCCGCCTCTCGCGCGATCTCTACCCCGGCTTCCTCGCCTACATCGAAGCACGCTCCGGCCTCGCCGTTCCGTTCCAGACAAACATCACCCTGCAGCGCTATGACGAGCCGCACACAACACTCCAACCACCACTCCCACTATTAGACGAAGCCACCCGCTCGCTCACGCAACAGAAACTGCAACGCCTGCTCGCACCCAGCGCATCGAACGACGACCGCTTCCACCTGCTCGCAGAACACTCAATCGACCCACGCCAACTCGCGCCCGCGCTGCTTCGCGCCGTCCAGCAATCCCCACGCATTCAGCTCCTCGAGAACGCCCCCGTCCAATCCACCGAGAGCCTTCCCTCCGGCGTCCGCATCACAACCCCCAACGCAATCATCGAAGCCCGCTCCTTCGTCGACTGCACCGGAGCATGGGCCAACACCTGTACCCAGCCTGACCCCACCAGCCCATCCAGCAATCCCTTAATCGTTCCGATCAAAGGCCAGATGCTCGCCCTCTCCATCCCCGACGGCGTCGAGCTCGACCTCACCATCCGCACGCCGCCTCTCTATATCGTTCCCCGCCTATATGGTCCAGCCGCTGGCCGCGTCATCATCGGAGCCACCGTCGAAGACGTCGGCTTCGACAAGATCGTGCACAAAGCCGACATCGCAGCCCTGCACCAGCAGGCCGCATCGCTCATCCCCGCACTCGCCCGCGCCGAAGTCCTCGAGTCCTGGGCTGGCCTGCGCCCCAGCTCGCCCGATCGCCTTCCCTTCCTCGGCCCGCATCCCACCCGCCCTCACCACTTCCTCGCCACCGGCCACTATCGCAACGGCATCCTGCTCGCACCCGCAACCGCCCACGTCCTCGCCGATCTGCTCCTCAACCAATCCCCCACCGTCGATCTCTCAGCCTTCTCCTGCAACCGCACGCTCACACCTGTTCCACTCGCGACCGCGAGACTCACCCACTAAGCGCAATTCCCGCAATCGCACAGACACTTCGATATTCGCCCACCGCTTAGACAACGGTTTCATCGCTGCGCTATAACCTAGTGGAAAGGCCACAGCACGCTGTTGGCCTGCATGGGCCCCGCTGCACGATGACCGACGCGCACTCCATCAAGAGTGTGCATCAAAAAGCTGTAAGGACTGATCGCAAGCATCGAAGGAGACACCGCATGCCAAACGCCGTAGCCACCAGAGGCCTTGAAGGCATCGTCGCCACCACCTCCAGCATCTGCTTCATCGATGGCGAGGCCGGTGTTCTCTCCTATCGCGGCATCGATATCCACGAGCTCGCGCAGTTCTCCAGCTTCGAAGAGACCACCTATCTCCTCTGGTTCGGCACGCTCCCAACCGCCGAGCAACTCGCCGCCTTCACCGCCGAGCTCGCCCACGCCCGCAGCCTCCCGCCCAAAGTCATCGAGTTCCTCCGCAGCGTCCCCACCGACGCCACGCCCATGCAGGTCCTCCGCACCGCCGTCTCGCTGCTCAGCCTCTACGACGCCGACGAGGCCGACTGCTCGCACGATGCCAACGTTCGCAAGTCCTACCGGCTCACCGCGCAGATCTCCATGATCGTCGCCGTCTTCGATCGCATCCGCAAGGGCAAACAGATCGTCGAGGCCGACCTCTCGCTCTCGCACGCCGCCAACTTCCTCTGGATGCTCAACGGCGAGAAGCCCTCCGAGACCGCCACCCGCGCGCTCGACATCGCCCTCATCCTCCACGCCGATCACGAGCTCAACGCCAGCACCTTCGCAGCGCGCGTCATCGCCGCAACCCTCGCCGACATCCATTCCGCGATCACAGGTGCCATCGGCGCGCTCAAAGGCCCGCTCCACGGCGGCGCGAACGAAGCCACCATGCGCCTCCTCTACGCCATCGACGCCGCCGGCGCCGACCCCGTCGAGTACGTCAAGCAGATGTTCGCCGAGAAGAAAAAAATCTCCGGCTTCGGCCACCGTGTCTACCACACCGAAGATCCCCGCGCGACCCATCTCCGCCGCATGTCCGAGGAGCTAGGTACCGCCGCAGGCAACACCAAGTGGTTCGACCTCTCGCGCCAGATCGAGCAGTTCGTCAAAGCCGAAAAGAAGCTCAACGCCAACGTCGACTTCTACTCCGCCTCAACCTACACCACGCTCGGCATCGACATCGATCTCTTCACGCCGATCTTCGCCGTCAGCCGCATCTCCGGCTGGGCCGCGCACGTCCTCGAGCAGCACGACGACAACCGCCTCATCCGTCCTCGCGCCGACTACCAGGGCCCCGCCTACCCCGCACCCTACATTCCCGTCGCAAACCGCAGCTAAAACAAGAAGCGCTCTGCGCGGGCAGCGACCACTTCGTGGTGTGTGGAAGCTTCACGCAGTCCTCCCGTTGGTTGGCACAATCTTCGTGCAGCCACGCGAAGCGATCACGCATCACGAAGTGATCGCCCCGCGCGCAGCGGGCCCGTCCGGCAGGACTACTTCTGGCTCGCCGGCGGCACAATCCCATTCATCCGCAGATACTCCACCAACTGCCCATAGTGGTCGAACCCATGCGCCACCACGCCACCCGCAAGACTCGCCCGCGTGCTGTCGCCATGGATACCATTGAACGCATTCTCCACCGTCAGCGTGGCAATCGCCTTGTGCGTAAACACAAACGAAGCCTGAAGCACCGCGACGATCGCATCCTTGCCCTTCGTGTTCCCTAAGGTCTTCAGATTCACATCCGGCTTCATCCCGCTCAGCGCGCCCGCGTAATAGTAGTTCGCCTGCGCGATATGCAGCACCATCGCGCCAAACGTACGCACACCCTTGAAGTCCGATGTCTGACTTGGAGCAAAGATCGCCGCGCTCGGCGCAAAGTCGTACTTGTCCGCGGGCATCGCCTTCGCCACGCCCATCATCTCGCCTTCAAAATCCGTCAGCGCCGCATCAAAGCTCTTCGCCGGTTCGACATGCGCCGAAGCAGCACCCGTCTGTGCCTGCATCCCAGCAGCGCCGCTCATGCAAACCGCCAACGCCGCCATCCAAATCATCTGCTTCCGCATTCTCGTATTCCTCTCGTCTGCTTCAAGATCAATACCTAGTCCTACATGAGCCCCACATCCTCGAAAGCCTACCAGATCGCAATCAGCGAAAGCGTAAACTGGATCCATGCGCCGCATCTACATGGACGCCAACGCCACCACGCCTCTGCTCCCTGAGGTCTTGGACGCGATGTGCCCCTTTTGGATAGAGAACTTCGGCAACGCCAGCTCCATTCATCAGCAGGGCCAGCACGCCCGCGCCGCCGTCGAGCACGCCCGCGAGCAAGTCGCCGCCCTCCTCCGCTCCCGCCCCTCCGAGATCGTCTTCACCTCCGGCGGCACCGAGAGCGACAACCTCGCCCTCTTCGGCGTCCTCCAGCCCTACCTGCAATCCGGCGAACCCGCCCACCTCATCACCACCCAGATCGAGCACCACGCCGTCCTCCACGCCGCCGAAGCCCTCCGCGATCGCGGCATCGAGGTCACCTTCCTCCCCTGCACCGCGCACGGCCTCATCGAGCCCGCATCTCTCGAAGCCGCCATCAAGCCTCATACCAAACTCGTCAGCATCATGCTTGCGAACAACGAGACCGGCGTCATTCAACCCATCGCCGAGCTAGCCGCCATCGCCCACGCACACGGCGCGCTCTTCCACACCGACGCCGTCCAGGCCGCAGGCAAGCTCCCCCTCGACACCTCCAAATCTGGCCACTTCGCCAACGTCGATCTCCTCTCCATCAGCGGTCACAAGATCTACGCCCCACAAGGCACCGGCATTCTCTTCACTCGCCGCAGCGTCCGCCTCAGCCCCCTCTTCTTCGGCGGCTCGCACGAACGCCAGCGCCGCCCCGGCACCGAGAATGTCCCCGGCATCGTCGCCCTCGGCAAAGCCGCCGAGCTCGCCCAGCACTGGCTCACCTCCAACACCGCCACAAACGCGGGTGCCCCATCTTCGATCGCAGCCTCATCGCGATCGAAGGTGGGCATCGAGCAAAGCAAGACCGCACCCGCCGAAACTCCATCCAGCCTTGAGGCCCTGACCCAACTCCGCGACCACCTCGAGCAAACCCTCCTCACCACCATCGAAGAGTCGGGCGTCAACGGCTTCGGTCTCCCCCGCGTCGCCAACACCTCCAACCTCTACTTCGATCACGTCGAAGCCGAAGCCCTCGTCATCGCCCTCGACCTCAAAGGCCTCTCGGTCAGCGGAGGCTCCGCCTGCCAGTCCGGCGCGACCGAACCCTCGCACGTCCTCACCGCGATGGGCCTCAGCCCGGCCCGCGCCCGCGCCAGCATCCGCTTCTCGCTCACCCGCCTCACGACGGCAGAAGAGGTCGACGCAGCACTCGCAATCATCCCCGCCGCCGTCGCCCGTCTCCGCGACCTAAGCCCAACATGGCGCAAAGCCGATCCAGCACTCGCGGCGCACTAAACAGAAAAGCGCCCTGCGCGGGCAGCGACCACTTCGTGGTGTGTGATCCCCTTCGCGACGGCCGCAGACAGAATCTCGTGTCGACCAACGGGAGAACCACGCAAAGCGATCACCCGTCCCGAAGGGACCGCCCCGCGCGCAGCGGGCCCGTCCGGCAGGACAAGAGTCCCTGTCAAGTCCCCAAACGGCTCATCTCCAACACCCCAAAGCAGATCCACCCTGTCATACTTCCCCTACCAACCCGGTAAACTGTTAATAGAGGGAAAAAGCGAGCAGGCTCTTGCTAGCAAATATCAAGGTCACCGCTTAACCGGCCCCGAATCAAGACTTTGACACAATAGCGGGGAGGGGGGAGGGTTCACCCCACCGCGCAAACGAACCATCAGGAGACGCCTATGCCGACTGAACAGCTCGCCAAACAAGACCTCAAGCAGCTCGCCGCCGACGTCGTCTCCCGCGCCCTCCGCGCCGGAGCTACCGACGCCGAAGCCGTCCTCTACGAAGGCGACGAGTTCTCCGCCCTCGTCCGTCTCGGCCAGGTCGAGCAGCTCAAAGAGTCCGGCTCCCGCGCCATCGGCCTCCGCGTCTACATCGGCCAGCGCACCGCCAGCACCAGCTCCTCCGACCTCTCCGAAGACTCCATCAAGCACCTCGTCTCAGGCGCCGTCACCCTCGCGAAGATCACCAGCGAAGACCCCTTCGCCGGTCTCCCCCAACCCGAAGCCTTCGGCCAGAACCCTGGCGGCGAACCCGGTGGCTCCCTCGGCCTCTACTTCGACGACGTCCACCAGCAGCCCCCCGCCGAGCGCATCGAGATCGCCCGCCGCGTCGAGGCTGCCGCCATGGCCTTTGACACCCGCATCCAGAACTCCAAGGGCGGCGACTTCGACACCGCCACGTCGCACAAGATCCTCGCCAACTCCCGCGGCTTCCTCGGCGTGTATCGCCGCAGCTACTGCGGCTTCTCCGCCGCCCCCATTGCCCAGGACGCCTCCGGCCACATGCAGCAGAACTACTGGTATTCGAGCTCCCGCACCACCCGCAAGCTTGAGAACCCCGAAGACATTGGCCGCGAAGCCGCCCGGCGCACCTTACGCCGCTTGGGTGCCGTGCAGGCCAAGACCCAGCAGGCCCCCGTCGTCTTCTCCCCCGAGATCGCCCGCTCCATCATCGGCAACATCTTCGAGGCCGCCAACGCAGACTCCATCTACCGCCACGCCAGCTTCCTTAGCGACATGCTCGGCGAGCAGATCGCCGGAACCAACATCACCGTCGTCGACGACGGCACCATGGTCTTCGACGGCATCGGCGGCTTCGGCACCACCCCCTTCGACGGCGAAGGTCTCCCCACCCGCCGCAAGCTGCTGGTTGAAAACGGCGTCCTCAAGACCTACATCGCCAACACCTACACCGGTCGCAAGCTCGGCGTCCCATCCACCGGCAACGCCAGCCGCTCGCTCGCCGGAAACCCCGGCATCGGCGCAGGCAACTTCTACCTCGAACCCGGCACCCAGACCCCCGCCGAGCTGATGGCCGACATCAAGCAGGGCCTCTACGTCACCGAAACCATGGGCTTCGGCGTCAACCTCGTCACTGGCGACTACTCCCAGGGCGCCAGCGGCCTCTGGATCGAAAACGGCGAGCTCGCCTACCCGGTCGAAGAGATCACCATCGCCGGCAACCTCAAAGACATGTACAAAAACATCTCCGCCATCGGCAACGACCTGGTCTTCCGCTCAGCCGCCGCCAGCCCCACCATCCGCATCGAAGGCATGATGATCGCTGGCAGCTAACCCACCCCCAACTCCGGCTCGCCGCCGAAGCCGAAGGCGTTCCCCTCGAGATCTAACCCGCCGCGGCCATCTACAATCGACAACGTGGCCTCTCCCTTCCACTTCGAGCACTCCCTCCCGTTCTCCCCCGAGAACCCCGCCGAAGCCGAAGCCACTCTCCGCCTCATCCCTGCCGAACCCGGCATCTTCGCCCTGCGCGGCCACGAAACGCCCGGCAGCACACCCGCCCAGCCCTACCTCACCCGCACCGCCGACCTCCGCCGCCGCGCCCGCCGTCTCCTCGCCCCACCCGACTCCCAGTCGAAGCGCCTCAACCTCCGCGACAAAGTCGCCCGCATCGACTACACCGTCACCGGCTCCGAGTTCGAGTCCACCCTCACCCTCTACCACGCCGCCGCCGCCCTCTTCGGTTACGCCGAGGCCCGCCGCCGTCTCAAGCTCACCACCCCCTTCTTCCTCCGCTTCACCGCCGAGAACTCCTACCCTCGCGTCTACTCCACCAACCGCCTCTCCAAACGCGCCCTGCCGAACCTCTACGGCCCCTTCCCCTCCCGCGCCGCCGCCGACCGCTACTGCGACGCCGTCCTCGACCTCTTCAAGCTCCGCCGCTGCTACGAGGACCTCGCCCCGCACCCCACCCACCCCGGCTGCGTCTACCAGGAGATGAAGAAGTGTCTGGCCCCCTGCAACCAGGCCCACCTCCCTGAAGGCGCGCAGGCTTACGCCGCCGAGTCGGCCGCCGTCCATGCCTTCTTCGACACCCATGGCGAGAGCCTCCTCACCCAGATCTCCCACAACCGCGACCAGGCCTCCGCCGACCTCGACTTCGAACGTGCCGCCGCCCTCCACACCCAGCACCAGAAGGTCAAAGCCGCCGCCGCTCTCGCCGACGATCTCGTGCAGCCCATCCCACGCCTCCGTGCCGTCATCGTCCAGCGCTTCGCCCAAAGATCTCCCGCCGTCTCAGCCCTCCAGCAGCCAGCCCAACCTGAAGCCGAGGCACAACAAACCCTCGACTCCGCCCACACCGACCATGCCGCCGTCTTCCTCCTCCACGCCGGCTGCCTCACCGGCCCCGAGCCCCTCTCCACCCTCGGCGTCCGTGCCGTCAAGGAGCAGACCAGCGTCGGCAGCTCTCTCTTCGCCCAACCCCTCATGCTCCAGGCCGTCCCCCTCCCCGAACCCGGCACCACCGGAGAACCCACCCCAAAGAGCGCATCAGACTCCCCCGAACTCCGCGCCGCCGCCGTTCTCGCCAAACTCACCGACCGCATCCCCTACACCCCATCCGCCCCACCCGACATGGCTCTCCTCAGCGATCACCTATCCCTGCTCCGCCGCTGGTACTATCGCCCCGAGAAGCAGCGTACCGGCGAGATCTTCTTCCCCAACTCCGACGCCGCGTCCCCGGAGACAGCCTGGCCCATTCGCCGCATCCTCCGTGGAGCAGCCCGCGCCGTACTCGGCGACCCCCGCCCCATGGCCGAGACCAACCGGGAGGGGGCCAAGGAAGCCGTCAAAGGCCAGAAGGTCAAGATTCTCCACGAAGGCCGCCCCGACGTCGAGCGCACCGTCCCGATCTACGATCCCTCCGACGCCTCCCCTTCCGAAGCCGAAGGCCAAGACCCTACCGACACCTTCACCAGCCGCCGCACTCGATAGCGCCCTCCTCGCGCCAGCCACGCTCTGCGATACACTGCCCACAGGCGAAGCCCCATCCGCCGCAGCCTCCAAACCATCATTTTTTCACCCCGAACAAGGACATCCAGCACCCATGATCGAACTCGCCGCTTCCATCCTCGCCTCCGACTTCGCCCACCTCGCCGACGAGGTCGCAGCCGCCGAGCGCGGAGGCGCGACCCTCCTCCACGTCGACATCATGGACGGCCACTTCGTCCCCAACATCACCTTCGGGCCACCTGTCGTCAAAGCTCTTCGGCCAATCACCAAGCTTCCCCTCGACTGCCACCTCATGATCGAGAACCCCGACGCCTTCATCCCCGAGTTCGCCGCAGCCGGTGCCGACATGATCGCCGTCCACCAGGAGGTCTGCCGCCACCTCCATCGCACCATCCAGCTCATCGAGCAGCACGGCATGAAGCCCGCCGTCGTCCTCAACCCCGCCACGCCGGTCGACAGCCTCATCGAAGTCCTTCCAATGCTGCATCATGTGCTCATCATGAGCGTCAACCCCGGCTTCGGCGGCCAGAAATTCCTGCCCCTCGCGCTCGAAAAGATCGCCTACCTCGCCGAACTCCGCCACGAGATGGAACTGAACTTCCGCATCGAAGTTGACGGCGGCGTCGCTCACGATACCGTCGGTCTGGTCGTCGAAGCAGGAGCGGACATGCTCGTCGCCGGATCAGCCATCTTCGGCCCCGGCGGCGCAGAGAAGAATGCCCGTGAGTTCCTCACCCTCGCCCGCGACGCCGAGGCAGCCGCCATTGCAGAAGCAAGCCACTCCGGTCACACGCACTAAGACACAAAGAGCGCCCTGCGCGGGCGGCAGTCACTTCGTGACCCGTATACCGCTTCGCGTGGTGCTCCCGATGGTCGCAGAGAAATCCCGTGCCGACCAACGGAAGGAACACGCAAAGCGGTATACCGCACGAAGTGCCCCGCGTAGGGCGCTTTTGGGTTTTGCAGTTAGAATGGAAGCAGCCTTAGCGCCGACGCGCGGGGCAGATGGGGTTTACAGGAATGAAGGCTTTTCGTCCCGGCAGCAACCGTAGTTTCTTCCCAACTCTGCGTTCTTCTCTAATGGCTGGCCTAGCCGTCTCCGCACTTTTGGCTGGCTCGTTCGCGCTCCATGCGCAGGACCAGACCGCCCCGGCAACTCAGACCGCGCCCGCTGCCCAGCAGCCCCTCGCGCCCGTCTCTGCCCCCGGCGTGCAGCTTCCCGCCACCAAGGCCGAAAAGAAGCAGCAGAAGGAAGACGCCAAGGCCGCGAAAAAAACCTCCAAGAGTAAGGAAGAGAAGGTCGTCCAGTCCAAGGACACCCGCCTCCGCAATAAGAAGATCAAGAAGAGCGATCCCCTCGCCGGTCAGGACGCCAAGCTCCCCGACAAGGTCCTCTACGACAAGTCGCTCGACGCCACCAAGCACGGTCACTTCGACGTCGCCCGCCTCGACCTCCAAACCCTCCTGAACACCTACCCGGACTCGCAGTACCAGATGCGCGCCAAGCTCGCCATCGCCGACTCCTGGTACAAGGAAGGCGGCACCGCCTCCCTCACCCAGGCCGAGACCGAGTACAAAGACTTCATCACCTTCTTCCCCAACGCCCCTGAGGCCGCCGAGGCCCAGATGCGCGTCGGCGACATCTACTTCCGCCAGATGGACAAGCCCGACCGCGACTACGCCAAGGCCGTCCACGCCGAAGAAGAGTACCGCACCATGCTGCAGCAGTTCCCCGACTCCACCCTGGTCCCCGACGCCAAGCAGCGTCTGCGCGAGGTTCAGGAGGTTCTCGGAACCCGCGAAGCATCCATCGCGGCCTTCTATCTCACCCATAACAACTACGCCGCGACCATCGCCCGCTATCAGACCGTCGCCGACACCTACCCGCAGTACAGCCACATGGACGATGTCCTGATCGGCCTCGGCGATGCGTACTCCGCCGAGGGCAGGTTCGTCCGCGGCCTCAAGCTTCCCGAAGCCGCCAAGGCCCGCCTCGAGCGCCTCTACGACGATCAGGCCGCCGCTGCTTACATCAAGGTCGCCACCCAGTACGCCGCCTCGGCCCACGTCGAAGACGCCCGCGATCGCCTCGAGGCCATGGGCCTGCCCATCCCCAAGCCGACCGCGGAGCAGCTTGCCGCCAGCGAGCAGCTTGAGAACAGCCGCGCGCAGTACCGTCTTACCGACCGCGCCCGTCTGCTCATCCTGCACTCGCCTGACGTCGTCACTGCGGCCCGCATCGGCGAGCCCACGCTGGTCGACCCGAAGCCCACCATCGCGCCTGACGTAACGCGCAAGAGCCAGGCCGACTTCATGGCCGCATTGAATCCCCACGCTCCCGCGCCAGCCGCTGCCACCGCACCGGCGACCGACTCGACCGCCAGCGCTCCCGCCGAAGCTGCACCGGCCTCGACGCAGCCCGCCGCGCCGCTCGCCTTCTCCGAGGTCGGCACCACCGATAGCGGCTCCACTGGCTCAACCTCTGCCGTCATCGCCGCGCCGCCCAGCACAAACTCAGGCTCAGGCGCCTCCGCCGGCATTGAGATCGTCTCGCCTGGATCCGCTGCACCGCCCGTTACCCCCAACGTCGCCCCCGGCTCGATCCCTGATCCGAACGGCGGCCTCAAGGCAGTCGGCCCAACCAACAACACCCCGTTGCCCGCAATCGAGAAGCCCGACGCCGCGCCCGATCAGGTCAACGACCTCGCCACCCACACCGCTCCCGTAGCCGCCACACCGCCCGCCAAGGGCAAGAAGGCCAAGCCTGAGTTCGACAAGGATGACGAAAGCTCGAGCAAGCACAAGAAGAAGAAGGGCCTGAACAAGATCAACCCCTTCTAACCGGACCAGCACAATGCAAATGAAAGAGGAGGATCGCCCAAAGCGATCCTCCTTTTATTTGTATCCAAGCTTTACTGGCATTCAAACCCCTACATTCAAAACCCCAAGCCGCGTTCAAGCACCACATCCAAACGATGTCCTGCCGGACGAGCCTCCTGCGCGGAGGGCGGTCACTTCGTGACATGTACTGGACTTCGCGTGGCTCTCCCGATTCGGATGCTCGGCACGAACCTCGTTCGTCACGAACGAAAGCACTCACCCCAACTTTTTGTCATCCCGACCGGAGCAGCGGACAGCGTTATCGTCCGCTGCGGAGTGGAGGGACCCCCGAATTTCGCTCTTGCTCATTGCCCGGGTGCCCCATCCTTCGACAGCATCATCGTCGAAGGGTGGGACGTAAGCCCCTCACCCAACCCTGAAGCCACAAACTCCCATCCGCGACCAACGGGAGCACCACGCGAAGCGATCACACGTCACGAAGTGACCGCCCCGCGCGCAGCGGGCCTGTCCCGGCAGGACATGAGCCTTATTCCGCTGGAAGAGCCTCGAGCGCCGCCTTAGCCTTGTCATACAGCATCCGCGTCTCGCTCGACTGCTTCCGCAAGCCATCGACAATATGCGCGGGAGCCTTCCCCATAAACGCCTCATTGCCCAACTGCCGCTCCGCCGCCTGCAAGCCCTTCTCGAACTTCGCGAGGTCCTTCGTCAGCCGCTCGCGCTCCGCGGGAACATCGATCTGCCGCTCGTACACAACCTCGACATCCATCTGCGAGATTCCACGCGACGAATCCGCGATCGACCGCACCGCATTGCCCGCAAGCGCACCAAAAGCAACCTCAACCGCACTCACCCGGGCCAGCTTCGCCAGCAGATCAGCATTGTCTACCGCCAACCCAGCAATCGCCTCTGAAGCAAAGATCCGCACCGGCGCAGCTTCCTTCTCCGGCACTCCCATCTCTTTCCTCAACCCGCGCACGCCGACGATGATCTCCTTCAAATGCTCGATCGCCGTCACCGCCGCCGGATCGACCGCAAAGTCCGCCGCCTGCGGAAACCGCGTCAGCGCAATCGACTTCGCCGGAGCCGCATCGCCATACAGCGCATGCCAGATCTCTTCCGTGATGAACGGCATAAACGGCGACAGCAGTCGCAGCGAAGCCTCAAACACCCCGATAAACGCCTCAAGCGAAGCTACCGCCGCCGAGTTGTCCTCACCCGCCGTAAAGTTCAGCCGCAGCTTCACAATCTCGAGATACCAGTCGCACAGGTCGCCCCAGAAGAACTGATACACCGCGCTCGCCGCCTCATCGAACCGATACGCCCCAAGCGCCCGATTCGTCTCCGACGCCGTCTCCGACATCCGCGTCAAAATCCACCGCGTCTCCAAAGTATCGGCAGTCGCAGCGCCAGAACCCGCGCCAATCCTGATCGAAACCCCAGCCTCTTCCGCCCGGTCGATATTCATAAACAAGAACCGCGCCGCGTTCCAGATCTTATTCGCGAACGCCCGATTCCCTTCCGTCCTTCCCTCCGAGAACGCGATATCCGTCCCTGGCGAAGCCTGGCTCGCCAGCGTAAACCGCACCGCATCGGTCCCAAACCGCTTGATCAGATCGATCGGGTCAATCACATTGCCCTTGGTCTTCGACATCTTCTGCCGATCCGCATCCCGCACCAGTGCATGGATATAAACCTCCCTGAACGGCACGGCATCAGCAAGCGAACGTTCCGCCCCATCCGGCATCGGCACATCGCTCATAAAGTGGCAGCCGAGCATAATCATCCGCGCCACCCAGAAGAACAAAATATCGAAGCCCGTTACCAACACCTGCGTCGGATAAAACGCCGCCAAATCAGGGGTTAGGGAATAAGGTGTAGCGTGTAGCGTTCCAGCCGTCTCTCCTACACCCTGTACCCTACCCCCTACACCCTGCTCTCCCGGCCACCCGAAGACCGTAAACGGCAGCAGCCCCGACGAGAACCACGTGTCGAGCACATCGGTCTCCTGCACAATCTCGCTCGATCCGCACTTCTCGCAAGCCGTCGGAGTCTCCCGCGAAACCGTAATCGCCTCACACGTCCCGCAGTGCCACGCCGGAATCCGATGTCCCCACCAAAGCTGCCGCGAGATGCACCAGTCATGGATATTCTTCATCCACTCGTCGTACGTCTTGCGATACTGGTCCGGCGTGAACTTGATATAGCCCTTGTCCACGGCCTCAATCGCTTTATCCGCCAGCGGCTGAATCTTCACAAACCACTGCTTCGAAAGCCTCGGCTCGACCACATCCTTCGACCGGTCGCACATCCCAATCGAGTTCTGGTGATCCTTCACCGCAACCAGCAGTCCAAGCGCCTCAAGATCCTCAACAATCTTCTTCCGCGCCACATACCGATCCAGCCCGTGATACGGCGACCCCGGCAGATCGATATGCGCGGTCACATCCATGATGTTCAAGTTCGGCAGATCATGCCGCTGCCCAATCGCAAAGTCATTCGGATCATGTGCAGGCGTCACCTTCACCGCACCGGTACCAAACTCCGGGTTTGCCCAATCATCCGCAACAATCGGAATCTCACGCTCAGCCCCACCCGCGACCGCACTCAACGGCAACTTAAGCGTCTTCCCAATCAGAGCAACATACCGCTCATCCGCCGGATTGACCGCAACCGCCGAATCCCCCAGCATCGTCTCCGGCCGCGTCGTCGCAATCACGATGCTCCCCGACCCATCCGCCAGCGGATACCGTATCTCGTACAGCTTCCCAAGCTGCTCTTCGTGGATCACCTCGAGATCCGAGATCGCCGTCTGGCATCCTGGGCACCAGTTCACGATGTACGCCCCACGATAGATCAGCCCCTGCTCATGCAGCCGCACGAACGCCTCTTTCACGGCCTTCGAAAGCCGCTCATCCATCGTGAAGTACTCACGCGACCAATCCACCGTCGACCCCAGCCGCTTCATCTGGTCGAGAATCGCCCCACCATACAACGCCTTCCACTGCCACACGCGCTCGTTGAACGCCTCGCGCCCCAACGCCTGCCGCGTCGTGCCCTCCTGCTTCAACTGCCGCTCCACCATCATCTGCGTCGCAATACCCGCGTGATCGGTGCCCGGCACCCACAGCGCCTCATCCCCGGCCATGCGATGCCAGCGCGTCAGGATGTCCATCTCCGTCTGGTTCAGCATGTGCCCGATGTGCAGCCTTCCCGTCACATTCGGCGGTGGCAGCAGCATCGTGAACTTTTTCTTCAACGCCTGCGTACCGTTCACTGGCGAAGCTCCGGCTCCGCCTTCGTATGTCGCCGCGGTCGCACCCTGACGTGGGGCCGCGGCCTTTCCTGCAGCCGAGGCCGCGCTTGTTGTGTTCGAACTCGCCTCAGTCGAAGGCACCGCGAAGAGCTGTTCGCTCACCCAGTACTCGGCCCAGCGTTCTTCAATGATGGATGGATCGTATGCTTTTGGTAGGTCGTGGCTCATGGATTCTTAAGGGTAGCAGGTCGGCAGCCGCTTCAACACCGTCCCCCACCCGACATTCCAGTCCCCGACCCACCCAAACCCCGATCGCCGACCATCCCCAACGCGCCCTCCCCTCCCGGCCTATCCCGTCCGGCAACGACCATTTTCCGCAGGAAATATCGCCGGATCCGCTACCTCTAGAAGACTTCAAGAGTCTATGCAAGAAACAACAGACGCATCGGCCCCTAGCAGTCGCACGACCCAGGAGACGTACATGCACCGTTGGATCTCAAAGGCGCTCCTCACAGTCTGCCTGATCGCCCTTTGCGCCCCCGCAGCGCGAGCCGATAACAACGACGCCAGCATCGGCCACGACATCGTTATCCACGAAGGCGAGACCTCCGGCGATATCGCCTGCGCCTTCTGCAACGTCCGCGTCCACGGCGATGTCCACGGCGACGTCTCCATCGCCTTCGGCACCCTCACCGTCGATCCCGACCATGAGATCACCGGCGACGTATCCGTCCTCCACGGCGATGTCACTCTGCGCGAGAGCGCCCACATCGGTGGCGACACCAGCGTTATCGGAACTCTTCACGAAGACGACGGCGCCGGAATCCACGGCTCACGCAACGTCATCACTCTGTGGCTCTGGCCCATCATCCCGCTGGCCCCATTGCTGCTCTTCGCAGGCATCATCTGGCTGATCGTTCACCTGGTCCGTCGCAATCGCTACCGCCCGATGTACCCACCGTACCCACCCATTCGCCGCTATTAAATCTTGAAAGAAAAAGCGCCTTGCGCGGGCGGCAACCACTTCGTGGTGTGTGATCGCTTCGCGCAGCCCTCCCGTTGGTCGACACAATCTTCTGTTGCGACCACACCGATCGGGTGTAATCTGCCCATCCACCCACCCCCAGAGCAACAAACTCTTCTTTGCGACCAACGGGAGCACCACGCGAAGCAATCACACACCACGAAGTGGTCGCCGCCCGCGTAGGGCGCTTACCGCATCGTCACCAGCTTCTCCGTCTCTTCCACCTTCGTCTCTTCCACCGCAATCGACACATTCTCATGCTTGATGTCGAGCCGCAGCCGATTGAAGAAGCTCATATACACATTCGCCAGCCACACCAGCGCAAACTCCGCCAGCACATACCCGCGCCACCCCGGATACAGCATCTGAAACCGCGTCATCCAAAGCACCAGCGCAGCGATGTAGTGGCTGAAGCAGTATTCGCAAGTGAAAAGATAAAAAAACTTCCGCTGCACCAGCGACCGGCAGACCTCGCTGTGGTTTTTGCAAAACTCCCGAGGCTCGCGAAACACCTCTTCATGCGTCACCGTCCACGCGACGCACGCAATCGGCAGCGCCAGCAGCACAAGATACGCAAACTGATGAGACAGCGACATGAACACGATCACAGGAGTCATAGCTGAAAGGTAGGATGCGCCGAACCGAACTCACGGCAAAAGCATGTCCTGCCGGACGGGCGCCCTGCGCGGGCAGCGACCACTTCGTGGTGTGTGATTGCTTCGCGTCGCTCCTCCCGATGGTCGACACAAAAATCTAAGTCACCCTACAAGGCCCGTGCCGACCACCGGGAGGGGCGACGCGAAGCCCAATACCCGTCCCGAAGGGACCGCCCGCCGCGCAGGCGCCCCGTCCGGGAGGACAGGTTTACCATAGAGCCATGGACTGGAAGACCAAACGCATCCGCACCATCCTCGAAACCGCCCTCGCCGAGGACAAGGCCGCACAGGACGTCACCACCGCCCTCACCATCGATCCCAAGCTCCGCGCCACCGGCACCATCCTCGCCAAGCAGGCCTGCATCGTCTCCGGCCTCGGCTGCGTCACCGCCTTCTTCGACGCCTTCGCCCGCATGAGCACCACCCCGCTCGGCCGCTTCGAGGTCATCAGCCACCCCGAGATCTTCGACGGCGTCCGCGTCAAAAAGGGCCAGCCCATCGCCGTCATCCGCCACAACGCGGCGGCCATCCTCTCCTGCGAGCGCGTCATCCTCAACCTCATGCAGCGCATGAGCGGTATCGCGACCCTCACCGACGAGTACGTCAAAGCCATCGCAGGAACCAAAGCAAAAACCAAAGTCGCGACCAAAATCCTCGACACCCGCAAGACCATCCCCGGCCTCCGCGCCCTCGACAAGTACGCCGTCTGCTGCGGCGGCGGCACCAACCACCGCCTCAACCTGCAGGATGGCATCCTCATCAAGAACAACCACATCTCCCTCGGCGGCGGCCTTCCCGCAGCGCTCGAGCACGCCCTCGAAGGCCGCAAACCCGGCCAGATTGTGCAGGTCGAAGTCCGCAGCCCGCTTGAGCTCGAACAAGCCATCTCGGGCAAAGCCGAGTCCATCCTGCTAGACAACATGACGCCCGCGCAGGTCAAGAAGGCCGTCAAGCAGATCCGCGCCGCCCTCCCGAAGATCCCCATCGAAGCCTCCGGCAACATGAACCTCAAGAGCGTCCGCGCCTACGCCCTCACCGGCGTGGACTTCATCTCCGTCGGCGCCCTCACCCACTCCGCCGTCGCCGTCGACCTTAGCATGCGCATCACTGCTGACCTCACCTAAGTCGACGTGAACCACTCAATTGTCGAGAACCGCGCAACAGCCCGAACCAGTGCAGCCGACGACACCCCCTATTCGAAAGCTATCCACCCAAACGTGACCGACTCTGCTGAAGTGACCAACCTGAACAACCCAACCTCCATGAGCACCGCCTTCGACCTCGCCACCGTCAACAAGGCCCTCGCGAACACCCGTTTCGCCGCCAAGCTCCATCACTTCCCAACCATCGACTCCACCAACCTCCACGCCGTCGAAGCCGCCAACTCCGGCGCACCCGACGGCCACGTCTCCATCGCCGACGAGCAGACCGCGGGCCGTGGCCGTGGCGGCCACACCTGGCACTCCACCGCCGGAGACGGCCTCTACGTCAGCGTCATCGTCCGTCCCAAAATGGACCTCGCGCAAGCCCTCTGGATCTCCCTCTCCACCGGCCTCGCCGTCCAGCGCGCCATCCACGAAACGACCGGCCTCACCCCCGACATCCGCTGGCCCAACGACATCCTCCTCGGCTCCGCCGTCACCGGCATCCGCAAGTGCGGCGGCATCCTCGTCGAAACCGCCACCACATCCGCTGCCAAACTCAAGTTCGCGGTCATCGGCATTGGCATCAACGTCAATCACGAGTCCTTCCCTCCCGAACTCGAATCCCTCGCCACCTCGCTCCTACGCGAAACCAACATCACCAGCGGCCAGCCTCATCCGAACAAAAAAATCTCCCGCGAAACCCTCCTCTACCACCTCCTCCTCGCCCTCGACGACGAGATCCGCACCCTCGAATCCGAACTCTCCGGCCAATCCGCCCCCACCCTCCTCGACCGCTTCGCCCGCGCCTCCTCCTGGGTCCGCAACAAGCGCGTCCGCGTCGACGAATCCGGCGGCTATACTGGCCTCACCGCAGGCCTCGACGAGCGCGGCTTCCTCCTCGTGCAGGGCGACGACGGCATCCTCCACACCGTTCTCTCCGGCGGCGTCCGCCCCGAATAACCTGAAATCCGCCAGCCAAAAAGACCCGGAAAAAACATGCTCCTAGCAATCGACGTCGGCAACTCGAACACCGTCCTCGGCCTCTACACCCTCGGCCCCTCCCCCACGCTCATCGCCGACTGGCGCGTCACCACCGTCCCCAAGCAGACCGCCTCCGAGGCCGGCATCGTCTTCGCCAATCTGTTTTCCCTCAACCACCTCAAGCTCGAAGACGTCACCGGCATCGTCATCTCCTCCGTCGTCCCGCCCTTCGACTCCATCCTCCGCCAGGTCGCCGAGCTCTACTTCCACCTCACCCCTCTCTTCGTCGACACCACCGTCGACACCGGCATCACCGTCCTCACCGACAACCCCTCCGAGCTCGGCGCCGACCGCCTCGTCAACTGCGTCGCCGCATTCCACCAGTTCGGTGGCCCCACCATCGTCGTCGACCTCGGCACCGCCACCACCTTCGATGTCATCAGCAAACACGGCGAATTCCTCGGCGGCGCCATCGCCCCCGGCCTCCAGATCTCCGCCGACGCCCTCTTCAGCCGCGCCGCCCGCCTCCCCCGCGTCGACATCAAGCGTCCCGCCAAGGTCATCGGCACCAACACCGTCGACAACATGCAGATCGGCCTTTACTACGGTTACATCGGCCTGGTCGACGGCATTCTCGCCCGCATGATCGCCGAGCTTGGCTCCGAAACCAAAGTCGTCGCCACCGGCGGCCTCGCCAAGCTCATCGCCTCCGGCTCCCAATACATCTCCACCGTCGACGACCGCCTCACCCTAACCGGCCTCCGCCTCGTCTACGAGCGTCAACAGACCCGATAGCATTCATCTTCAGGCGATAGAACGTACCATTGTTCTCAAGCGAGAGAACCGCTCGATGACGATCGCCTCTTAGTTCCGTGACCACCGCCCACTAGTTCTTTGCCTACTACTTATTTGCCTACTGGCTACTTGCCTACTGCGCTATTGCGCTACTGCCTATTAGTTCTTTGATCGCCACCTAATTAATCTTGTCATCCTTCCGCGCAGCGGGAGGACCTGCTTTTGTCGTTGCTCTTGTCGTTGCTCTTGCCCTTGCCCTTGCCCTTGCCCTTGCTCTTGTCGTTGCTCTTGCCCTTGCTCTTGCCCTTGCCCTTGCCCTTGCTTGTTTTTAATCTTGTCATCCTTCCGCGCAGCGGGAGGATCTGCTTTTGCCCTTGTTCTTGCCGTTGCCCTTCGCTGTTTCTGTTGTCGCTGCTCTTGCCGTTGTCGTTGCCCTTGAGACAGGTCCAGCCTTAAGCCCGGACATCCACACCAGCCACAAACGGGGCTTTAGCTCCGGAGACATGCATTCCCTCGCACCACAACCGAAATCGCCCCAGAAAGCCCACCCAGAACCAAATGCAAAACTACTTCAACTACTTCACCGAGATCGAGCAGCGCTTCCAGCAACGCCGAGGCTCCCTCCTCATGCTCTCCACCCTCGACTGGGCCCTCATCGAAACATGGCGCGAAGCCGGCATCCCCCTTGAAGCCGTCCTCCGTGGCATCGACAACGCCTTCGACAAGTACGACGCCAAGGCCGCCACCTCGAAGACCAAGCTCCGCAAGGTCAACGGCCTCGCCTGGTGCTCGCAAGCCGTCCTCGAAGCCGTCGAGCAGGCCAACGAAGCCGCCATCGGCATCCACAAAGAATCCGCCGCTGACGCTGAATCAGCCAACACCGGCTTCGAAACCGACCGCGTCGCCGCCTACCTCACCGCCAACGCCGAAATCCTCCGCACCGCGCAACTCCCCGCGCCCGCCGACTCCACCGCCGCCGAAGTCGCCACCCGCCTCGTCGAACTAGCGCTCGAGCCCGCCCAATCTCTCGAAGCCCTCGACCGCACCCTCACGGTCCTCGAAGAGAAGCTCTTCGCCGCCCTCCTCACCGCCGCGCCCGAGCAACAGATGGTCACCCTCCGCGAGCAGGCCGCCCAGGAGCTCGCCCCCTATCGCGGCAAGATGCAGGCCGTCCAGATCAAGCAGGTCCAGCAGCAGTTCCTCCACAAGAAGCTCCTCGAAGCCCACCGCCTCCCCCGCCTCAGCCTCTTCTACATGAGCCTCGCCTAATGAACCCAACCAACCAGCCGAATCCAACGCAACCCTCCAGCGAACCCGTCCGCATCGCGGCCATGCTCTACGGCGGCGACGGCGAAGCCATCAGCGCATCCGGCAGCGCGGTAGCCATCCCCTTCACCCTCCCCAACGAGCTCGTCCAGCTCAACCCCGCCGCTCTCCCCACAATCCTCGAACCCTCCCCAAACCGCACCACGCCGGAGTGCATTCACTTCGGACAATGCGGCGGCTGCCAGTACCAGCACGCCACTTACCCCACCCAGCTCGCGATCAAAGAGACCATCCTCCGCGACACCCTCGTATCAGCACGCGTTCAAGACCTCCCAAAGATCGAAGTCCACGCCGCCGCCCCGTGGCACTACCGCAACCGCATCCGCGTCCGCCTCGGCAGAGCCGAAGGCGATGCCGTTGAAAAGTTGAGCTTCGGCTACAACCGCCGCGCCACCGGAGCCCACGAGCCCTTCCTCCCCATCACCATGTGCCCCATCGCCGCGCCGCTGTTGATCCGCGCCGCCGAAGCCCTCGTCTCGCTCCACGCAACCGACCCAGCCGCCCAGCGCTGGCTCGACCACGCCGTCGAAGCCGAACTCTTCACCAACGCCGACGAAAACCAGCTCCAGCTCACCCTCTTCCTCCGCGTCAATCGCAAGAACACCCCCACCGCCCCGCAGGACCCCGCCTTCACCAAACTCTGCGAATCACTCCAGCGCCTCATCCCCCAACTCATCGGAGCCGGACTCGCCCTGCTCCCCGCCGTAGCCTCCCCGCAAGGCCGCCGCACCGAGCACCCCAAACCCGGCCCCACCTGGGGCACACCCGGCCTCACCTACACCGTCCCAACCAACCCATCCGCACTCACCCAGCAATACGGAAATGCCCCCAACTCAAGCGCGACAGCGAAGACCGCTCTGATCAAAGCGCCCGCACTAATCAACCTCACTCAAACCGAAGAAAACTTTTGGGTCACTCGCGGCGGCTTCTTCCAGATCAACCGCCACCTCCTCGCCGAGCTCGCCCTCGTCGCCACCGCCAACCGCACCGGCACCCTCGCCTGGGATCTCTACGCCGGAGTCGGCCTCTTCACCCGCGCTCTCACCCGCACCTTCGCGCAAGTCATCGCCGTCGAAGCCGGAGAGCCCGCCGCCACCGACCTGGCCAACTCGCTCAAATCCATCAACAAATCCGACAAGAAGCCGGAGAGCCTCGCCCACCACGCCGTCCCCGCCACCACCCTCGATTTCCTCCAATCCGCCGTCCTCCAGCGCGCCCGCCCCGACCTCATCGTCATGGACCCACCCCGCTCCGGCGTCGGCCCCGAGGTCTGCACCCTCCTCGCCCGTCTCCGCACCCCATCGCTGGTCTACGTCTCCTGCGACCCCACCACCCTCGCCCGCGACCTGGCCCTCCTCACCGCCAACGGCTACCGCCTGACCGAACTCCACCTCGCCGACATGTTCCCCCAGACCTTCCACCTCGAAGCCGTCGCGATCCTCCACTACACGCCTTCCGTCTAAAATCCCTGCTATAAAAACTGTCATCTCGACCGAAGCTCCTCACAGCCTCACCGTGAGGAGCGCAGTGGAGAGACCCCCGAATTTGTCTTTTTCAAAACCTCACCTCATAAAAAGCTGTCCTGCCGGACGCGCCCGCTGCGCGCGGGGCGACCACTTCGTGGTGTGTGATCGCTTCGCGTAGCCCTCCCCAACCCCATCGCCACAAACTCTCCCTTGCGACCAACGGGAGCACCACCGCGAAGCGGATCACATGTCCCGAAGGGACCGCCCCGCGCGCAGCGGGCCCGTCCGGCAGGACAAAGCCTCCAAAACGTGACCATCCTTGACAAAAACCACGCACCAAAGATCCTCCGAAAAGACACCCTATGCGACCCCGCAAAACAGAAGTCCCAACCTAACCCACATCAATAGAAGACTTTGCCACAAACAGGGGGAGGGGGAGGGTGCGCCCACGCCGAACCTGCTAGAGTGTTCCCCAACAATCGGACAGGCCCCAGTGGACCACAGAGCAATCCTCCACGGAACCGTCATGCCCTCTCAAGCCGCCCCCGCGCCGCCACTCCCCCGCATCCAGCAAACCCTCGCGCACCCCTCGCCGCCTCACCCCGAAACCCTCCCCGAGTCCCTAAAACCCCTCCACTTCCGCCGCATCCCCCTCCTCGCCGCCGCCCTCTGCTTCGCCCTCGGCGACCTCGCCGCCCACACCCAAACCGGCCGCCCCTCAATCCTCCTCCTCACCGCCGCAACCCTCCTCATCGTCCTCACCACCCTCTCCCTCAGCCGAACCCCACGCCTCGCTGTACTCCCCACCCTCACCCTCTGGCTCCTCACCGGCCTCTGGTCCGCCCAGCTCCAACCCCGAACCCCCGCCCCCCCCCCACCCCCCCCCCACCGCCACCACCCCGCCCCCCCCGCCAACGCGCCCCACACCC
>Ga0302314_10005326_pt1 | contig 23463 bp, 16 predicted proteins | sample III_Palsa_N2_3_FD_200533 | JGI IMG/M metagenome (GOLD analysis project Ga0302314, IMG submission 200533) | Peat permafrost microbial communities from Stordalen Mire near Abisko, Sweden - III_Palsa_N2_3 | ecosystem: Environmental > Terrestrial > Soil > Palsa > Peat permafrost | place: Sweden... | reverse complement strand
TTCGCGCCCGGGTGGGCCGCGCCGCTGCGCGTCATGATCGTCAGCGAAAAGCCGCTGCGCGGCATGTTCTCGCTGGTCGCACCCGATGGCAGCATTGCCGCCAAATCGTCCGACCGGCATGGCGGCGCGCCTTATTCCTGGTATGCCGAAGTCGCGACGCCCGCCGCCGGCACCTGGCATGCGACGCTGGCGCTCGAGGGTGCCGGCGCCGAATGCAGCACCATCACCCGCGACATCGCGGTCAGCGCCAGCAAGCCGGAACCTCCGCGCAAGCCGCCGGGAGGCTTCTGGCAGGTGCGCAATAGCTGGAACAGCAACACCGAAACGCTGTTCGCGGCGTGGATCGAAAAACTGTTCGACGCGCCGCCGGATCAGGATCTGTCCTGGAAGGTGTGGCAGGAAGTGCTGCGCGACAAGTCGCGCAATTTCCTGTTCAACTATCTCGGGGCCGGCGAAGACAATCCGCAGACTGGCTTGCGTCCCGACTGCGCCGACTTCGTCTACTTCCTGCGCGCCTATTTCGCTTACAAGATGGGGCTGCCGTTCGGCTATTCGAACTGTTCGCGCGGCATGGGCGGCAGACCGCCGAAATGCTATCAATGGTTCGACATCGAACACCCCGAAGTGACGCGTCCGCCGCCGCCGCCCGAGCAACAGGACATCCTCGCATCGGCCGCCCCCGGGGCCGCCGCGCCGCCACCACCACCACCGCCGGGCTTGCTGGGGGGATTGTTCAACCGGTCGCAGTCCGCCTCCGCCACCGATGCGTCCGTGGTCGTTCCGCCTGCGACCCCTCCGGCGCCGCCGAAGCCGAAGCGTCCGACCACGTTCGGCGAATATTTGCGGGATGTCGGCGACGTCGTTCATACCGGCGCGGTGCGCGTGGCGGCAAACGACGACAACACCGATTTCTACACCGTGCCCTTGACGCAGCAGTCGCTGCGTCCCGGCACGGTATATGCCGACCCTTACGGCCACGTGCTGATGCTGGTGCATCGGGTGCCGGAATTGAACGGCATGCCGGGCGTCTACCTGGCCGTCGATGCCGAGCCCGACGGATCGATCACCCGCAAGCGGTTCTGGCGCGGCAATTTCCTGTTCGTGCACGATCCTGCGCTCGGCAGCCCCGGCTTCAAGCGCTTCCGTCCCATCGTGCGCGACAAGAGCGGCGGCGGGTTGCGGCGGCTGGCTAACGCTGAAATCGAAAAAAATCCGCAATATGGCGATTTTTCGCTCGATCAGTCGAAGATGAACGCCGAGGATTTCTACGACCGGATGGACGATGTGATGTCGCCCGAGCCGCTCGATCCGGTCAAGGCGATGACCGATGCGATCGCCAGCCTCAACGAGCAGGTCAAGACCCGCGTCACCTCGATCGAGAACGGACGCAAATATCAGGAAAAGACCGCGAGCGAGACCGCGATGCCGAACGGCGCCTCGATCTTCGAGACCACCGGCGCCTGGGAAGATTATTCGACGCCGGCGCGCGATTTCCGTCTGTTGATCGCGATCGACGTGGTGCGCGGATTTCCCGATCACGTCGCCAAGCGATCGGATCGCTTCGCGATCCCGGCCGGCGAGAGCGCAGCCGACCTGAAGCGCGAATTGCAGGGCGTGCTCGCCTCCGAGCTTGCCTCGCGCAAGATCACCTATACCCGCAGCGACGGCTCGGCCTGGACGCTGTCGCTCAGGGACGTGGTCGATCGCGCGGCGGATTTCGAGATGGCCTATAACCCGAACGACTGTGCCGAATTGCGTTGGGGCGCGGCCGAGAACAGCGACGAGGCCTCGACCTGCAGGCGGCATGCATCGCAGGCGCAGCGCGCCAAGATGTCGTCGGACTACCGCGGCTGGTTCCGCGACCGGCACTGGCCGACGCATAGCTAGCGGTCAATCAGGCGGAGCAGGCTATCGCCCGAACAGCCGGTCCACCAGCCAGCCGTCCAATCCGCTGGCGGCTTCCGGCCGCACCGAGGCGCGCGTCGCGGCCGGCCGGTTCGCGGGGTTGCCCGGCGGCGGCGTATTATACGAAGGCTGCGCGTTGGCCGAAGGCTGAGTGCTGGGCATCCGCTCGGTCACCTGCGACGACGCCTGGATCAGGTTCGACAGCAGCCCGCCCGATGGCTGCGCGGTCGGCAGCGGCACCACCGGCACGCCCTGATGGGCGGCTTTCATGAAGCGGGTCCAGACTTCGACCGGCAGGCCGCCGCCGGTCGCCTTCTTGGTCGGCGAGTTGTCGTCATTGCCGAGCCAGACCCCGGTCACGAGATTGGCGGTGTAGCCGATGAACCAGGCGTCGCGGAAATCCTGGCTGGTGCCGGTCTTGCCGGCGGCCATCCAGCCCGGAAGCTCGGCCTTGTGCGCGGTGCCGCTGAGCAGGGTTTCCTGCATCATGGTGTTCATCATGGCGACGTTGCGCGGCTCGATCACCTGGCCGAGCGAATCGGCCGGCCGGGCATACAGCACCTTGCCCTCGGCGGTGCGGATCCTGGTCACGACATGCGGCGAAACGCCCTGGCCGCCATTGGCGAAGGGCGCATAGGCGCCGACCAGTTCGAGGACGGAAACTTCCGAGGTGCCGAGCGCGATCGAGGCATTGGCATCAAGCTTCGATGAAATGCCGAGCCGGTGCGCGGTGCGCACCACGTTCTTGGCGCCGACTTCCAGTCCGAGCCGCACCGCGACCGTGTTGAGCGACATCGCCAGCGCCTGCGTCAGCGTCACCGCGCCGAAATATTCGTGGCCGAAGTTCTCCGGCTTCCAGCCCTTGACGTCGAGCGGCGCGTCCTGCCGGATCGTCTCCGGTGTCAGGCCGGACTCGATCGCGGTAAGGTACACGAACGGCTTGAACGCCGAACCCGGCTGCCGCTTGGCGGTGACCGCGCGGTTGTACTGGCTCTCGGCATAATTGCGGCCGCCGACCATGGCGCGCACCGCGCCCTCGGGGGTCATCGCCACCAGCGCGCCCTGGCTGACATTGAACTTCACGCTCTTGGCCGCCAGTTCGTCGATCACGGCGGCTTCGGCGATGCTCTGCAGTTTCGGATCGATGGTGGTTTCGACCACGATATTGGTTTCGACCTGGCCGATCAGATCGTCGAGCACTTCGCCGATCCAGTCCGCGACATAATTGACGGTGCCGGCGCCGGCGGCCTTCACATTGTAGGATGGATGCCCGATCGAGGCCTGTGCCTGCGCTTCGGTGATGAATTTGGCGTCCGCCATGGCGGCGAGCACGATCTGCGCGCGCTTTTCCGCGCCTTCCGGATTGCGGTTCGGCGCCAGGCGAGTCGGTGATTTGACCAGGCCCGCCAGCATCGCGGCCTCGGCGATGGTGACGTTCTTGGCCGACTTGCCGAAATAGCGTTGCGACGCCGCCTCGACGCCATAGGCACCGGAACCGAAATAGACCCGGTTGAGGTAGAGCTCGAGAATCTCGGCCTTGGAATGCTTGCGCTCCAGCCACAGCGCCAGTTCCGCTTCCTGCAGTTTCCGCTGCAGCGTGCGTTCCTGCGTCAGGAACAAATTCTTGGCGAGCTGTTGCGTCAGCGTTGAGCCGCCCTGCGAAACGCCGCGATGCAGCACGTTGGTCACAGCCGCGCGCAGGATGCCGAGCGGATCGATGCCGTAATGCGAATAGAACCGGCGATCTTCGATGGCGATAAAGGCGTTCGGCAAATAGGGCGGCAGGTCCTTGAGCGAGACATTGGATCCCGCCATTTCGCCGCGGGTCGCCAGCACGCTGCCGTCGAGACCGACGATCTGGATGGTCGGCGGCCGTTTCGGAATTTCAAGCGACTGGATCGCCGGCAGATGCGCGCCGACCCAGACCACGACGCCAACCACCGCGATGGCGCCCCACAGGCCGAGCACCGCGCCCCAATAGAACAGCCGATAGAGGCCGCCGCGGCCGCGCGCTTTGGAGCGGCGCTTGCCGCCGCCGCGGCTCGGGCGCGGCTTGCGCTCGCGCGGGGGCTCGTCGTCGTCGCTGTCGTCAATCTTGCGTTTGGACTTTTTCGGCGGGTCGTCGCTATTGGGGGTTCGGTCCTGCGGGCCAAGGCGCAATTCGGCCAGCGATGCGGCCAGCCCGAATTGCGGCTCCCGGCGTCCGCCGCCTTTTTTCTTGCCCCACGCCATCCACAAAACGCCCACGCCACCCGACGTTGGCAACACTAGCGAACGGGATTTAAAGCCGTCTTAAACGAGGGTTAATGGGCGCGCGGCGGAGGGTGCGCAAGTGCCTCATCAACAAGGGATTCAGAGACGCTTAACCCTACCGGGCCGGTCAGCGAGAAGACATTTTTAGAGCGTCATTGCGAGGAGCCAACGGGTCGCGCGAACGCGCGCCCGATGACAGGCTCCGCGACCAAGCAATCCAGCTTGCTTTGCCGCAAGATGGATTGCTTCGCTTGCGCTCGCAATGACGATTTCTAAACGCCCCATTAACCAGCCGCGCCGGTGTCTTCCATGATCGGGCCGAACAGTTCCCAGCGCTCGCCGTTGAACTTCATCATCTGAAGCTGCTTGTTGACGCGGTAGTCGGTCGGCGTGGTATTGGCCTTGATGCCGGGAAGCGCAATGTCGGTCGCGACGTCTTTCATCGAGGACGCCTGCTTCATGACATTCTCGCGCGTCAGGTCGTCGCCGCACTGCCTGAGCACATGAACCAGCAGTTGTGCGGTGGCATAGCCGTAGGTGTTGAAGTTCGAGTTCTTGTCGCCGTCCGGATAATACTTGGCCATGAAGTCGAAATAGCGCTTCATGCCGGCGTCGTCCTTCCAGGTCGGATCGAGCGGATCCTTGCCGTAATTGACGCTGATCACGCCCTTCGCCGCTTCCAGGCCCGCCGGCTGCATCACCGCGCCGACCGAGGTGGCGTTGATGTCGACGATCTGCACCGGATGCCAGCCGAGCTCGCCGATCTTCTTGATCGCCTGGGCGGCCTGCTTCGGGGTGGTGGCGCTGAAGAACAGATCGGCGCCGGAATCCTTGATCTTGAGGATCTGCGAATCGATGGTGGGGTCGGAGGTCTCGTAGGACGCTTCGGAGACCACCATGGTTGCGGCCTTGTCGCCGAGGCCGGCCTTGATGCCGTTCAGATAGTCCTTGCCGAGGTCGTCGTTCTGGTAGAGCACGCCGACCTTGGCGTTCGGATAGTTCTTGATGATGTACTGGCCGTAGATGCGGCCCTCGACGAAGTAATTGGGGTTGAAGCCCATCGTCCACGGGAAATTCTTCGGATCGGTGAACTTGGAGGCGCCGGTGGCGGCAAACAGTTGCGGCACCTTCTTGGTGTTGAGATATTTCTGCACCGCGGCGTTGGACGGCGTGCCGACGATCTGGAAGGTCAGCAGCACCTCGTCGCTCTCGACCAGCTTGCGCACCTGCTCGACCGCCTTGGGCGGGCTGTAGGCGTCGTCATACTGGATCAAGGTGATCTTGCGGCCGTTCACGCCGCCCTGCTCGTTGATCATGTTGATATAGGCCGCCTGGGACTTGCCGATGGTCGCGTAGGCCGAGGCCGGCCCGCTGAAGGGCACGGTCTGGCCGATCTTGATCTCGGTATCGGTCGCGCCGGTGTCATATTTCTTTTGCGCATAGGCCGACGATGCCGACAGCGCGATCGCCACCGCCGTGGCGGTGACCAAATGGAAAATGCCGTTCCTCATATCGCTGGTTTCCTCATGGGTGTGATTGGCCAATGGTCTTGTCCGGCGGTCTTGCGACGTCGCCGGATGCCATCGTTGGTGCGGATACTGGAGGAACCGATTTCGCATTGCAAGGCAATGCCGGCCGGTAAGGTGAAGGATGTTACGCCAGCCAGAGCAGAATCAGCGCGATGGCGGCGGGTGCTGCCTGCACCCACAGAATCCTGCGGCTGACGGTCGCAGCGCCATAGACGCCGGCCACGATCACGCAGAGCAGGAAGAACGTCTTGATCTCAAATGCAAAGGCCGGAACGCCGTTAACCAGCCCCCAAAGCAGCCCGGCAGCCAGAAAGCCGTTATAGAGCCCCTGATTGGCGGCCAGCACCGCCGTATCCGTCGCCTTCTCGATCGAGTTGCGAAAGGTTTTGAGGCCCAAGGGCTTGGTCCAGAGAAACATCTCCAGCACCAGAAAATAGACATGCAGTGCTGCGACCAGCGCCACCAATAGATTAGCGATCCAAATCATGTTGCGTTCCCCCGAACCCGGCAGCCAGATTTCGGGTGGACGCTAGCACGCGGCCTGTGAAAAGTACGCGGGAGGCTGGTCGCCTCACTGAAACGATGACATTCAAAACCCCTGAACGAACCATGACCCGGAAGCCGCCTGAAACATTCAACCTCGACCGGCTACAAACGCCGATCGGCATCGCCTTGCTGGTGACCGATGCCGAGGGCGCGTTGCGAGCGCTGGATTGGGAGGACTACGAGCCGCGCATGAAAGAACTGTTGCGGCTGCAATATGGCGTGGTGGTTTTGCAGGACGCGCGATCGCCGCAGGCGATCAGAACAGCGCTGTCAGGGTATTTCAAAGGCGATCTCGACCGGCTGGATACGATTAAATGGTGCGTCGCCGGCACGCCGTTCCAGCGCAGGGTGTGGAACGCGCTGCCGAACATCCGCCCGGGCACCACGATGAGCTACGGCGCATTGGCGGCGAAGCTCGACAGCCCCAACGCCATGCGCGCGGTCGGCCATGCCAATGGCTCCAACCCGATCAGCGTCGTGCTGCCGTGTCATCGCCTGATCGGCGCCAACGGCTCGCTGGTCAAATATGGCGGCGGACTGGAGCGCAAGCGATGGCTGCTGGCGCATGAAGGCGTGAAGCCGAACCCATGACGCTGGAGCCAACCCGATCTGTCAGCTTCCCTGCACCTTGATCAATTCGCAGACTTCGTGGAGGTCCCCGGCGATGCCCGCGCACAGTTCTTCGATGTCGGGTGTCGGCGGAAACAGGTCGGGCACCATGATGGTCATCATCCCGGCGCCGGACGCGGATCGGACGCCGTGATAGGAATCCTCCAGGGCCACGCATAATTCCGGTGCGATTCCGAGCCGTTCGGCGGCCTTCAGAAAAGGGTCGGGATGCGGCTTGCCGCGGGCATAGTCGCCCCCCGCGACAACGACCGGAAATCGGTCAAGCAGGCCCTGGGCGGCAAGGTGACGCTGCACGTCCTGATGGCGTGACGAGGTGCAGATCGCGCGCGGCAGCCCGACGGCATCCAGCATGTCGAGCAGTTCGACGACGCCTGTCTTGAGGCAAAGTTGCAATCCGGCCAGTTCGTCAAAACGATCGGAGGCCGTGGTCCAGAAGAGCTCGAAATCGAACGCGTCGCCATAACGTTGGTGGAACTGCGCACGCGTCGCCTCGCCCGATAACCCAATGGTGGAGAGATAGAACGGCAGGGGAATGTCATGGCCGCCGGCCGCGGCGGTCGCCATGACCGCGTCGCGGTAAAGCTCCTCGGTATTGAAGATCAGGCCGTCCATATCGAAAACGACGGCGTGAGCGGTGCGGGGCAGCGTTGTTGTCGGCAGCATCTATCTGCTCGCGGGTGATCGTGGATCAAGCCGCGGGCTTTGCCGCGGTCTCGTCGGTGGCCAGCAAATGCGTCAGTGCGCTCTTGATCGCGGCCTGCCGGGTCGGCGCATTGATCTGGGCGCCGAGCAGGTCGGTGACATAGAACACGTCGCGGGCGCGCTCGCCGAAGGTCGCGACATGGGCGGACGCAATATTGAGGTTGAGCTTCGAGATCGCGGTGGTCAGTTGATACAGCAGGCCGGGGCGGTCGAGGCCGGAGACCTCGACCACGGTGTAGCGTTCCGACCACTGGTTGTTGAGGGTGACTTCCGGCTCGACCACGAAGGGACGCGCCTTGCCGCGGTTGGCGGCGCGCTTGGCCACCGCTTCGGGCAGCCGCAATTTGCCTTCCAGCACGTCCTCGATCATCTCGCCGATCCGGGTGGCGCGCCGTCCTTCGTCCTCGTCGCGGTCGTATTCGCGGGTGATGGCGATGGTGTCGAGCGCACGCCCGTCGGTGGTGGTGTAGATCTGCGCGTCGACGATGTTGGCGCCGGCCGAAGCGCAGGCGCCGGCGATGATCGACAGCAGCCAGGGATGGTCGACCGCCAGAATCGTCAGTTCGGTGACGCCGCGGGCTTCGTCGAAACCGACATTGATCGCCAGCTTGTGGCCGGCCTCTTCGCTGGCGCGCAGGAAGCGGGCGTGACGGATCTTGCGCGGCAGTTCGACCTTGAGCCAGTAGGCCGGATAGTGCCGGCCGACATAGGCGTCGAGTTCGGCCTGCGGCCATTCGGTGAAGGCGGCGCGGAATTCGTCCTGCGCCACCGCGATGCGGCGGGCGCGGTTGACTTCCGAGAAGCCGCCGGTCAGCACCGGCTCGGTTTCATAGTACAGCGTGCGCAACAGCTGCGCCTTCCAGCCGTTCCAGACCCCGGGGCCGACGCCGCGGATGTCGGCCGTGGTCAGGATCGTCAGCAGTTTCATCTGCTCGACCGATTGCACCACGGCGGCGAAATTCTCGATGGTCTTGTGGTCCGACAGGTCGCGCGACTGTGCCACCGTCGACATGGTCAGATGCTGCTCGATCAGCCAGGCGATCAGCTCGGTATCGGCGGAATTGAAGCCAAGCCGCGGGCACAGCCGCCGCGCCACTTTCGCGCCGGCGATCGAGTGATCCTCGGGGCGGCCCTTGGCGATGTCGTGCAGCAGCACGGTGATGTAGATCACCGCACGGTGCTCGGGGCGGATTTTTCGCATCAAATCGCTGGCGACGGTGAACTCCTCGTTGCCGCCGCGTTCGATGTCCTGCAGGTAACCGACGCAGCGCAACAGGTGCTCGTCCACCGTATAATGGTGGTACATGTTGAACTGCATCATCGACACGATCCGGCCGAAGGCGCGGATGAAATGACCGAGCACGCCGGTCTCGTTCATCCGCCGCAGCACGATCTCGGCGTCGTTCGAGGTCAGGATCTCCATGAACAGCCGGTTGGCTTCCGGATTCTCGCGCAACTGGGTGTTGATCAGTTTCAGCGAGCGCGTCACCGTGCGCATGGCATCGGGGTGAAACGCCAGATTGTTTTTCTGCGCCAGCCGGAAAATCCGGATCAGATTGACAGGATCGTGCTTGAACACATCGGGCGCGGCGAGGTTGATGCGGTTGTTGTCGACGATGAAGTCGTCGCTTTCCGGCACCCGCCGCCTTGTGGTGTTCGGCCGCAGCCGCGCCATCATCCGGCTTAATACCGGCGCCGGCTTGGCCTGCTGGTCTTCCAGCTTGGCGCACAGGATCGCGGTGAGGTCGCCGACGTCCTTGGCGACCAGGAAGTAGTGTTTCATGAAGCGTTCGACATCCTGCATGCCGGGATGCGAGGTATAGCCGAGCCGGATCGCGATCTCGCGCTGCATGTCGAACGACAGCCGCTCTTCGGCGCGGCCCGAGAAGAAATGGATGTTGCAACGGACCGACCACAGGAAATCGGCGCAGCGCCGGAAGGTGCGGTATTCCTGCGCGTCGAACACGCCGTGGTCGACCAGCTCGTCGGTCTCGCGCACGCGGTAGACATATTTGGCGATCCAGAACAGCGTGTGCAGGTCGCGCAATCCGCCCTTGCCGTCCTTGACGTTGGGCTCGACCAGATAGCGCGACTGCCCGGCACGCCGATGCCGCTCCTCGCGCTCGGCGAGCTTGGCGGTGACGAATTCGGCCGCGGTGCCCTGCACCACTTCATTGTCGAACCGCGATACCAACTCGTCGTAGAGCGGCTGGTCGCCGGTCAGGAACCGGGTCTCGAGGATGGCGGTGCGGATCGTCATGTCGCCGCGCGCCTGCCGGATCGATTCATCGACCGAGCGGGTGGCGTGGCCGACCTTCAGCCCCATGTCCCACAGGCAATACAGAATGGCTTCGGCGACCTGCTCGCCCCAGGCGGTTTGCTTGTAGGGCAGGATGAACAGCAGATCGATATCGGATTCGGGTGCCATCAGTCCGCGGCCATAGCCGCCGGTGGCGACCACGGCCATGCGCTCGGCGCCCGAGGGGATCGGCGAGTGATAGAGATGACGGGTGGCGGCCGCGAACAGGATGCGGATGATTTCGTCCTGCACGAAACACAGCCGTTCGGCGCAGCGCCGTCCGTGACGATCCCTGAGCAGCACCGCCTGCGCCACCGCGCGGGCTTCCATCATCTCGGCCTTCAGCAGTTGCGCCACCGCAGCCCGGAAAACATCCTCGCGGCCGGCATGCTTGGCGGCGAGTTCATCGATCGCGGCGGTGACTCGCGCCGAATCGAAACGATCGTCGGCCTCCGGCCGGAGCTGTTCTGGTTTAGTCGCTGTCACAACGCTGTCCATCACCTACCCCGATATCGGACGGCGCTCACGCTGTCACGGGTCATTCTGGGGCAACAGCAAATTCCTGCTGTACTCGTACGGCTTTGAGCAAGGCTGTCCTCATCATGCGGCCTTTGGCGCACGGATTTTCTGGTTGATTTTTTCATTTAACTCATTGAAATGACAAGATGTTTTTGGTGTCTTGAGGGCTCTCGCTGCGGCCTGGACGCCGGTCGCGCCAAACATCATCAACCGTCTCATTTGATCATTCTCACGCAAGGAAACCAGACCATGCCCCTCATTTCACGGCGCGCTTTGGCGGCGGTCATCGCGATTTTCGCATCGATGCCCGGCATCGCCACCGCGGCCGACGCGCTTAAGGAGATTCACATCGACTGGGCGACCTACAATCCAGTGTCGATGGTCCTTAAGCAAAAGGGGCTGCTGGAAAAGGAATTCGCCAAGGACGGCATCAGCATCGTCTGGGTGCAGTCGGCCGGTTCCAACAAGGCGCTCGAATTCCTCAACGCCGGCTCGATCGATTTCGGCTCGACCGCGGGTTCCGCGGCGCTGGTGGCCAGGATCAACGGCAATCCGATCAAGTCGATCTATGTGTTTTCGCGCCCCGAATGGACCGCGCTGGTGACGACCAGGGATTCCAAGATCGCCGGCGTCGCCGACCTCAAAGGCAAGCGCGTCGCGGTGACCCGCGGCACCGATCCGCACATCTTCCTGGTGCGGGCGCTGCTCGATGCCGGCCTGTCCGAAAAGGACATCACGCCGGTGCTGTTGCAGCATGCCGACGGCAAGACCGCACTGATCCGCGGCGATGTCGATGCCTGGGCGGGCCTCGATCCGATGATGGCGCAGGCCGAAGTCGAAGACGGCGCCAAATTGTTTTTTCGTAATCCGGCCGCCAACACCTGGGGCATTCTCAATGTCCGCGAACAATTCCTGAAGGATTATCCGGACACGGTCCGCCGCGTGCTCGCGGTCTATGAGGAAGCCCGCAAAACTTCGCTGGCGAATTACGACGACCTCAAGAAGACCTTCATCGGTGTCACCAAATTATCGGACGCGGTCGTCGACAAGCAGCTCAAGGAACGTACTGACCTCACCTACAGCCGGATCGGCGCGCCGCAGCGCGAGTCCATTCTCGCGGCTGGCCTGGCGCTGCAGCAGGCCGGTGTGATCGACGCCAAGGTCGACGTCAAGGCGACGCTCGACGGTCTGATCGACGACCAGGTTCCGCTGCCGACGAATTGAGGTCGCCTTATCTTCCCCTCTTCCCTTGTGGGAGAGGGTGGCACGGACGTGCGAAGCACGTTCGTGACGGGTGAGGGGTATCTCTCCGCTGGAAAGAACCCCTCATCCGACGCGGACTGCGCATAGCCGATGTAAGCATCGGCGTCCTTTTTAAAAACGGCGGCCAAAGGCCGCCTATGGCCACGTTCTCCCACAAGGGGAGAAGGGAAGCGGAGTGCGTGCCTTCCATCGGTCACCTTGCAATCTTGAGCGAGAAGCATTCTTGCTATGGCCATGACGGTTGAACTTCCCGCCCTCGAATCGACCGATGTGGTAGCGGTCCCCGCGCCATCCAAGCGCGGGCGGCGCTGGATGCGGCCGGCGCTGGGGCTGTTGCTGCCGGTTGGCCTCGCGCTGGCCTGGGAGATCGCGGTCTGGCTCGGCCTGTCTAACGGACGGCTGGTGCCGCCGCCGAGCAAAATTTTCGCGACCATTGTTGAGCTTTCGCGCAGCGGCGAGCTTGCGCGCCACATCATCGCGACGTTGAGCCGGGTGGCCGCGGGCTTTGGCCTTGGCGTCGCCGCCGGCACCTTGCTCGGAGCCGTCTCGGGTTACTGGAACTGGGCGCGCCGGCTGCTCGATCCCACCGTGCAGGCGCTGCGCGCGATCCCGTCGATCGCCTGGGTGCCGCTGTTCATCCTGTGGCTTGGGATTTTCGAAACCTCGAAAATCGTGCTGATCGCGGTCGGGGTGTTTTTCCCGGTCTATCTCGGCGTGATGGGCGCGATCCAGTCGGTCGATCGCAAGATCGTCGAAGTCGGCCGCGCCTTCCGCCTCAGCGGAGCGGCGATGATCCGGCGCATTCTGTTGCCGGCGGTGCTGCCGGCCTATGTGCTCTCGCTGCGGGTCGGGCTCGGGCTCGGCTGGATGTTTGTGGTGGCCGCCGAGTTCATGGGAGCGTCCGAGGGTCTCGGCTATCTCCTGATCGACGGCCAGCAGCTCGGCAAGCCCGCGCAGATTCTGGCGGCGATCGTCATCTTCGCCATTCTTGGCAAGACCACCGACTGGCTGATCGAGATCGGCACCGCACCGCTGTTGCGCTGGCAGGACGGATTCGGCCGCCAAAGTGGAGCGGCCTGATGCTGGCGCTGAACGCCCTCGGAAAAATCTATCCCAACGGCGTCCACGCGCTGGCGCGCTTTTCCGCGGAAATTCAACTCGGCGAGATCGTCGCCATCATCGGCGGTTCCGGTTGCGGCAAGTCGACCTTGCTTCGCGCCATCGCCGGTCTCGACCGCGCCACGTCGGGCACCGTGACGCTCGACGATATCGCGATCTCGGCGCCGCATGCGAAAATCGGCATCATCTTTCAGGAGCCGCGGCTGTTGCCCTGGCTCAGCGTCGCCGACAATATCGGCTTTGGCCTGTCGGAGTTGCCGGCAACCCTTCGCCGCGAGAAGGTCGCAGCCGCGTTGGCGCGGGTTGGCCTTGCCGACAAGGCCTATGCCTGGCCGCGCGAATTGTCCGGCGGGCAGGCGCAGCGGGTGGCGATTGCGCGCGCGCTGGTGCCGCAGCCGGAAGTGCTGCTGCTGGATGAGCCGTTCTCCGCGCTCGATGCGTTTACGCGGCGCGATCTGCAGGACCATCTGCTCGACCTCTGGGCCGATACAAGGCCGACCCTGCTTCTGGTCACCCATGACGTCGATGAGGCCGTGGTGCTGGCCGATCGCGTGCTGGTGATGAGGCCGCGGCCGGGCCGGCTATTCGAGGAAATCAAGATCAATCTGGCGCGGCCGCGTGATCGAAATTCGCTGCTGTTCGATAATTTCAAGCGCCGCGTGCTCACCGCGCTGGACCGTTCGCTCGATCGCAACGTGCCCGATGCCGATCCGGCATCGAATGCCGGCGAGGCGATGTGGTGGTGACATCGGCGCTCTAACCGCTTACATCCGGGACTTATCCATATCCGGGAGAGAAAAATGGACGCCGCCGAACTCCGCGCCACCCAGGCCCCGATCAAGGATCGCTACAAGACCGATCCGAAAACGGCGATGATCACCCTCAAGGCCAGGGGCTCGATCGAGAACGAAGGCATCGCCTGCAAGGTCGAGACCGGCCGGGCGCTGGCGGTCGCTGGCCTGCATCCGGCCACCGGCGGGTCCGGGCTTGAATTATGTTCCGGCGACATGCTGCTGGAAGCGCTGGTCGCCTGCGCCGGCGTGACGCTAAAGTCGGTGGCGACCGCGATCGAAGTGCCGTTGACGTCGGGCGTCGTGGTGGCGGAAGGCGATCTCGATTTTCGCGGTACGCTCGGCGTCGACAAGGAAGCCCCGGTCGGTTTCGCCGAAATTCGCCTGCGCTTCGACGTCGGCACCAATGCGCCGCAGGACAAGCTCGATCTGTTGCTGAAGCTCACCGAGCGCTATTGCGTGGTCTACCAGACCATCAAGAACGGCCCGAAGGTTTCGGTGACGATGCACAGGGTGTGAGTGATCCCGACACGATGTCGCCCCGGCGAACGCCGGGGCCCATACTCCGTGTCCTCTCGTTCCAACAAGCGCTGTTCGACGGCTTTCGTGCAACGCGAACGCCTGTGGTTATGGGTCCCGGCCTTCGCCGGGACGACGGTTAACCCTTATGTCCCCCGATCTCGCCTTCATCCTGACGCTCGCATTGCGCATGGCGGTGACGGCCGCATTCGTGGTGTCGGCGTCCGTCATCACCGAGCGCGCGGGGCCGGTGATCGGTGCGCTGGTTGCGACCTTGCCGATTTCAGCGGGGCCGTCTTACGTCTTTCTCGCGCTCGATCACGATGCGGCGTTCATCGCGCAAGGCGCGCTGGCGAGCCTGCCGGTCAACGCCGCGACCGTGTTGTTCGGCCTGACCTACGTCCTGCTGGCGCAGCGCCGCAGCGTCGCGGTCAGTCTTTCCATATCGATTGCGGTATGGATCGTGTTGGCCACCTTGATACGCATGGTTCACTGGTCGCTCGCCGGCGGACTGGCGGCGAATGTCATTGCGGTCGCGATCTGCCTGCCGCTGCTGCAGCGTTTTCGTCACGTCAAGATGCCGCTGATCACGCGCCGCTGGTACGACATTCCGCTGCGCGCGGCGCTGGTTTCGACACTGGTGGCCGTCGTCGTCACGCTGTCGGGCTGGGTCGGCCCGATCGTGAGCGGAACGCTCGCGCTGTTGCCGGTGGTGTTCACCAGCATGATGCTGATTCTACACCCGCGCATCGGTGGACCGCCGACCGCCGCCGTGATGGCGAACAGCGGCTGGGGCCTGCTGGGACTGGGTGTTGCGATTGCCGTGCTAAATCTCACGACCCTTCGGTTCGGCTCGGCGGTCGGCCTTGGCCTGGCGCTGATGACCTGCGTGAGCTGGAATCTCGTTCTGTGGTGGCTGGGGCGGCGACGCGTTGTGCGCTTGTAGCCCGGATGAGCGCAGCGACATCCGGGGCCGAGGTCGCGTTCATCCCCGGATATCGCTGCGCTCATCCGGGCGACGATACCCTCATTGCTTCGGCAGTTTCGCCTTCAGCGCATACAACGCGTCCAGCGCGTCGCGTGGCGACATCTCGTCGGGATGCAGCGCCTTCAACGCCTCGATCAGTTTCTCCGCCTCGCTTGGCGGCGCCGGCTCGGCGGCAGCGCGGGATGGCACTGCGAACAGCGGCAGGTCGTCGGCCAGCGCCCGCGCGGTCTGGCCGCGGTCCTGGGCTTCCAGTTTTGCGAGTACCGATTTGGCGCGCGCAATCACAGTCGGCGGGAGGCCAGCGAGCTTTGCCACCTGAATCCCGTAGGAGCGGTCGGCCGAGCCCGGCAGCACTTCATGCAGAAACACCACGTCGCCCTGCCATTCCTTGACCCGCACGGTGGCGTTGAACAGCCGCGGCAGCTTGGCTGAGAGTGCGGTGAGCTCGTGATAATGGGTGGCGAACAATGCGCGGCAGCGGTTGCTCTCATGCAGATGCTCGATCGCCGCCCATGCGATTGATAACCCGTCGAAGGTCGCGGTGCCGCGGCCGATTTCGTCCAGGATCACCAGCGAGCGCTCGCTGGACTGATTGAGGATGACCGCGGTCTCCACCATCTCCACCATGAAGGTGGAACGGCCGCGCGCCAGATCGTCCGCAGCACCCACCCGCGAGAACAGCCGGTCGACGATGCCGATCCGCGCCCGCGTCGCCGGCACGAAGCTGCCGATCTGGGCCATCAGCGCGATCAGCGCGTTCTGGCGCAGGAAGGTCGATTTACCGGCCATGTTGGGGCCGGTGATCAGCCAGATCTGGCCGGCCCCCACCCTACCCTCCCCCGCTTGCGGGGGAGGGTAGGGTGGGGGTACCGGCGACAGGTCGCAGGCATTGGCGATGAACGGCTGACCGTCGCGCCTGAGCGCCTGTTCGACCACCGGATGCCGGCCGCCCTCGATCGCAAAGCCGAGCGAGCCATCGACCTCGGGCCGGACGTAATTGTCGTCGATGGCGAGCTTTGCCAGCGACGTCGCGACATCGAGCAGCGCAAACGCATGCGCCGCGGCGCGCAGATCGTCGCTGGCCTCAGCGGCCATGGCGCAGAGCCGGTCGAAGATTTCCAGTTCGAGCCCGAGCGCGCGGTCGCCGGCATTGGCGATCTTGGCTTCGATCTCGCCGAGTTCGGCTGTCGTAAAGCGGGTCTGGCCGGCCAGCGTCTGGCGATGGATGAAGGTCGCGTTCAGCGGCGGCGTCATCAGCTTGTCGCCGTGTTGCGCCGTGACCTCGACGAAATAGCCGAGCACATTGTTGTGGCGGATTTTCAGGCCTTTGACGGAGGTCGCGTCGGCGTAGCGCGCCTGCATCGCGGCGACCACGAGCCGCGAAGCGTCGCGCAGATTGCGGGTTTCGTCGAGGGCTGCCTCGTAGCCCTCGCGCACGAAACCGCCATCGCGCTTGATCAGCGGCAATTGCTCGGCCAGCGCGCGCTCGAATTCACCCGCCAGATCCCGCGAGGGACGACGCAGCGCTTCCATGACAGCGACGACGTCCTGCGGCGGGTCGTTCAACGCGCCAAGCCGCGCCAGCGCCTGGTCGGCGGCCAGAATGCCGTCGCGCAAGGCGGCGAGATCGCGCGGGCCGCCGCGCCCGACCGACAACCGCGCCAGCGCCCGCGACATGTCAGGGGCGGTGCGCAGCGTGGTGCGGATATCGTCGCGCGCAGCACTGTCGGACACAAATACCGCAATGGCGTCGAGCCGTCGCGCGATCGCGGCGCTGTCGGTGAGGGGGGCGGCCAGTCGTTGCGCCAGCAGCCGCGATCCGGCCGCGGTCACGGTGCAGTCGATGGCATCGAGCAGCGAGCCGCGGCGCTCGCCGGCCAGCGTGCGCGTCAATTCGAGATTGGCGCGGGTGGCCGGATCGATCGCCATGGTGGTACCGGCGGCTTCGCGCGCCGGCGGCGACAGCGGCGGGCGTTTGCCCACTTGCGTACGGTCGATATAGGTGACGGCGGCGGCCGCAGCCGTCGCCTCCAGCCGCGACATCGCGCTGAGGCCGTCCATGGTGGCGACCGCGAAATATTCGCACAGCCGGCGCTCGGCGGTGGCGCTGTCGAACACGTCGCGGGTCAGCGGCGTCACCGCGGGCAATTCGCGAAGTAACGTTCCCAGATCGGCGTCGCTGTACAGCGCGTCGGTGATGATCACCTCATTGGGGTTGATGCGCGCCAGCGTCGCCGCCAGTTCACCGGTCGAACATTCGGTGACGATGAATTCGGACGTCGAGATGTCGATCCAGGCCAGCCCAATGCGGTCGCCGCCGGAAGAGCCCCGGGCGCGTGCAATCGCCAGCAGGTAATTATTGGTCCTGGCGTCCAGCAGCGTGTCTTCGGTCAGCGTGCCGGGTGTCACCAGCCGCACCACGTCGCGGCGGACCACGCTCTTGTTGCCGCGCGCCCGGGCCTCGGCCGGATTCTCGGTCTGCTCGCACACCGCGACGCGATGGCCTGACGCGATCAGGCGATGCAGATAGTCCTCGGAGCGCTCCACCGGCACGCCGCACATCGGGATATCCAGGCCCTGATGCTTGCCGCGTTTGGTCAAGACGATGCCGAGGGTTTTCGAGGCGATTTCGGCGTCCTCGAAGAACAGCTCGTAGAAGTCGCCCATCCGGTAGAACAGCAACAGCCCGGGATTGGCGGCCTTGATCTCGAGATATTGTTCCATCATCGGCGTGACGCGCGCCGCCACCTCGGCGGGGGCTGTGGCAGCGTCCTCAGGCAGGGCCTCCTCTTTGGGTACGGCCTCTTGGGGCAGGGGGATGGATTGCTGGATCGTCATGGCGGCGCAAACTACAAAATTTTGGACGCCGATCCTATCGCTTTGCCGCCGCCGTCCGGGTTTTCCACCCTTCCGCTAGCGGGCGCACGTCGCCGCATGACGGCCCTCGCGCCAAAGCAAGGCTGGCGTGAAAGCCTCAATTGACCTGCCGCGACGGCGCTCCTAAAACTCGCCATCAATTCGATGCTTTCAGCGCGGGAAGCTTTCAGCGCGGGAACGCGGCATTCAGGGAGAGATTCAATGGCCGATGTATTCGTTTGCGATGCCGTCCGCACCCCGATCGGCCGTTTCGGCGGTTCGCTCGCCAAGGTCCGCGCCGACGACCTGGCGGCGGTTCCGATCAAGGCGCTGATGGCGCGCCATCCCAAGCTCGACTGGGCGGCGGTCGACGAGGTCTATTTCGGCTGCGCCAACCAGGCCGGCGAGGACAACCGCAACGTCGCGCGCATGGCGCTGTTGCTGGCCGGCCTGCCGGAATCGATTCCCGGCCTTACGCTCAACCGGCTCTGCGCCTCGGGGCTGGATGCGGTCGGTGCCGCCGGGCGCGCGATCCGCGCCGGCGAGATCGATTTCGCCATTGCCGGCGGCGTCGAATCGATGACGCGGGCGCCGTTCGTGATGGGCAAGGCGCCGGAAGCGTTTTCGCGCTCGGCCGATATTTTCGACACCACCATCGGCTGGCGCTTCATCAATCCCCTGATGAAGGCGCAATATGGCGTCGATGCGATGCCCGAGACCGGCGAGAACGTCGCCGAGGAGTTCCAGGTTTCGCGCGCCGATCAGGATGCGTTCGCGATCCGCTCGCAGCAGCGCGCCGGCAAGGCGATCGCGTCGGGCTATTTCGCCGAGGAAATCACCCCGGTTTCGGTGCCCGGCGGCAAGGCCGGACCTGTTACCGTCGACAAGGACGAGCATCCGCGCCCCGAAACCACGCTGGAAGGCCTCACCAAGTTAAAGCCGATCGTGCGCAATCCCGGCACCGTGACCGCCGGCAATGCCTCCGGCGTCAATGACGGCGCGGCGGCGATGATCCTGGCGTCGGAAGCAGCCGTCAAGAAGCACGGCCTGACGCCGCGGGCGCGCATTCTCGGCCTCGCTTCGGCCGCGGTGCCGCCGCGCATCATGGGCATCGGCCCGGTGCCGGCGACGCGCAAGCTGATGGAGCGGCTGGGGCTGAAGATTACCGATTTCGATTTGATCGAGCTCAATGAAGCCTTCGCCTCGCAGGGGATAGCCTGCTTGCGTCAACTCGGCGTCCAGGACGATGCCGATTTCGTTAACCCGCATGGCGGCGCCATCGCGCTCGGCCATCCGCTCGGCATGAGCGGCGCGCGGCTGGCGTTGACGGCGGTGCACGGCATGGAGAAGCGCGGGGGAAAACGCGCGCTCGCCACCATGTGCGTCGGCGTCGGCCAGGGCGTCGCGATGGCGATCGAGAAGTTGAACTGAAAAATGAACGTCATCCTGAGGTGCAAGCGACGCCAGGTCGCGAGCCTCGAAGGATGTCAGACACGCTGCACCCTTCGAGACGCGGCTGCGCCGCTCCTCAGGGTGACGGATTGAGTTTTGGAGGCAGTTAACCCATGACATTCATCTACCCCGTCAGCAGCAACGCCGAGCAGCCGCCGCGGCTGTCGCCAGGTTACCGCAGCACGATCAAGCGATCGCCGCAGAAGCCGCTGATCATCATGCGCCACACGCTGTCCGAACTGACCGGGCCGGTCTACGGCCATGAGACGGTGCGCGAGAACGATCACGATCTCACCACCCAGCATGTTGGCGAACCGCTCGGCGAGCGCATCATCGTCCACGGCCATGTGCTGGATGAAGACGGCCGCGGCGTACCCAACGCGCTGGTCGAGCTCTGGCAGGCCAATGCCTGCGGCCGCTATATTCACGTCGTCGACCAGCATCCGGCGCCGCTCGATCCGAATTTCACCGGGGCCGGCCGCGCGCAATCCGATGCCGACGGCTATTACCGCTTCGTCACCATCAAGCCCGGCGCCTATCCCTGGGGTAACCATCACAACGCCTGGCGTCCGGCCCACATCCACTTCTCGGTGTTCGGCCACGCCTTCGTCTCCAGGCTGGTGACACAGATGTATTTCCCCGGCGATCCCTTGTTCGAATTCGATCCGATCTTCAATTCGGTGCCGGATGAGAAGGCGCGGATGCGGATGGTGTCGTCGTTCGATCTTGAAAACACCAAGCCGGATTGGGCGCTGTGTTACCGCTTCAACATCGTGCTGCGCGGCCGCAATGCCACTCCGATGGAGACCAAATAGTGCCGGAAACTAAACAAGAAACTAAAGCTGCTAAAGTTACGCCGTCGCAGACCGTCGGTCCGTTCTTCAAATATGGCCTGACCCCGGACGGCAAATACGACTGGAACGACGCCTTCACCAACAATTTGGTGACCCCGGACGCCTCGGGCGATCGCATCTGCGTCAAGGGCCGGGTGTTCGACGGCGACGGCCAGCCGGTGCCGGATGCGATGCTGGAAATCTGGCAGGCCGACGCGCAGGGACGCTTCAGCGATCCCAAGGACAAGCGCGCGTTGCCCAATTCGGCGTTCAAGGGATTCGGCCGCTGCGGCACCGATCCGAACGGCGGCTATGCGTTCGAGACCATCAAGCCCGGTTCGGTGCCCGATCCCGACGGCAAGCCGCAAGCGCCGCATCTGCTGCTCGCGATTTTTGCGCGCGGCATGCTGCTGCATCTCTACACCCGGATTTATCTGGACGGCGAGGCGGCCAACGCCGCCGATCCGGTGCTGGCGCTGGTCCCCACCGATCGCCGCCGCACCCTGATCGCGGTCCGCGAGCCAGGTAGCGGCAACGCAGTCTACCGCCTCGACATCCACCTGCAGGGCGATAACGAGACGGTGTTTTTCGACGTGTGATGTTTTCACCTCTCCCCTTGTGGGAGAGGTCGGATCGCATCGTTAGATGCGATCCGGGTGAGGGGTTCAGGTCCATCGATAGACCTGAACCCCTCACCCCAACCCTCTCCCGCAGGGGGAGAGGGGGCTCACCGTCGTTGCCGAGGCATCGAGCCAACGCTTCAATCTGTATGGATCAGACTCTAATTGATGTGGCGCCGAGCGGCGCGCCTTAACCGCCGCTATTCCAGCACCGCATGCTCCGGCGCCACCGACTGCTTGCGCAGCGCGGCCTTGCTGGAGCCGATCATCAGCGCCAGCGGGATGGCGCAGAGCGTGATGATCATCACCATCTGATAGTCCAGCGCGAACGCGATGATCTGGGCCTGGATCGCCACCATCGCATCCGCCAGCGCGCGGCCGCCGTCGGAACTCATGTCGATCAGGCGGCGGACATCCGGCATCTGCATCGCATGGTTGAACGGAGTGACGTGCTCGGACAGCACGGCATAAACCCGCCTGCCGCCTTCGGTCAGTTGCGCGATCACGATCGAGATCCCGATCGAGCTGGCGACATTGCGCAGCAGCGTCAGCATCGAGGTGCCGTCGGTGCGCAGATGGTTGGGCAGCGTCAGGAACGCCACCGTCGACAGCGGCACGAATACCAGCCCAAGACCGAAACCCTGCGCGATGCTGACCACCACGATGGTCGGCACGTTGGTCTGATCGGTCCAGCCGGTCATGTAGAACAGCGAGAGCGACATCAGCGCCATCCCGCTCATGATCAGGGTCCGCGCCTCGACATATTTCATGATGCGCCCGACCATCATCATCGCGACGAAGGTGCCGAGGCCGCGGGTCGCCAGCAGCAGGCCGGCGGTCAGGATCGGATAGCCGATCACGTTCTGCAGGTACGGCGACGACAGCGCCATGGTCGAATACAGCACCAGGCCCATCACCGCCATGAAGACGCAGCCGGTGATGAAATTGCGATCCTTGAAGATCGCGAACTGGATAAACGGCTTGGCGGTGGTGAGCGAATGCGCGAAGAAATAATAGAAGCCGATGATCGAGACGATGGCCTCAACGATGATCTCGTTGGATTCGAGCCAGCCCAACTGTTCGCCTCGGTCAAGCGCCAGTTGCATCGAGCCGATGCCGATCGCCAGCGCGGCGAAGCCGAACCAGTCGAACCGCAATTCGGTGTCCTGCTTGGTTTCGTCCATGAAGACCAGAAGCCCGGCCACCGTGACGATCCCGAACGGGATGTTGACGAAGAACACCCAATGCCAGGAATAGGTCTCGGTCAGCCACGCGCCCAATGACGGCCCCATGATCGGGCCCAGCATCACGCCCATGCCCCAGATCGACATCGCCTTGGCGCGCTCATGCAGCGCGTAGGAATCCAGCATCACCGCCTGCGACAGCGGCACCAGGGCTGCGCCGAACACGCCCTGCAACAGGCGGAACAGCACCATCTGGTTGATGTCCTGCGCCACCCCGCACATCACGGATGCGATGGTGAAGCCGGCCGAGCAGACCACGAAGATGCGCTTGCGGCCGAACCGGTTGGCGATCCAGCCCACTGGCGCGGTCATGATCGCGGCGGCGACGATATAGGAGGTCAGCACCCAGTTGATCTGGTCCTGCGACGCCGACAGGCTGCCCTGCATATAGGGCAGCGCGACGTTGGCGATGGTGGTGTCCAGCGCCTGCATGATGGTCGCGGTCATGGCGCAGATCGTCACCATGTTCCGGCGCATGCCGGGAACGGCGCTGGATGCGGCGGCCGCCGTGCTCATGGCGTGTTAGTCCTGGCTCGCGGTTGCCGACGAAAGGCCGAACAGGGCCGCAAGCGAACGACGATGACCGGTGTCGATGGTGGTATAGGCGCTCATGCCGGCCTTCAGCTTCTGGACGTATTTGTCATGGCTGTCGAAATAGATTCGCACCGGCACGCGCTGCACCACCTTGACGAAGTTGCCGGTGGCGTTCTGCGGCGGCAGGATCGCGAATTGCGCGCCGGTGCCGGGGCTCAGCGAACCGATGGTGCCCTTGAAGACGTGGTCCGGGAAGGCGTCGATTTCGACGTCGACCGTCTGCCCCTCGGTGACATAGGTGAAATCCGATTCCTTCAAATTGGCATCGACCCAGGGTTTCGCGGTGTCGATCACGCTAAACACCGGCGCACCGGCCATCACGAATCGCCCGAGCTGGATCTGGTCGACCTGGGTGGCAATGCCGTCCATCGGCGCCCGCATCACGGTGTGATCGAGATTGCGTTCGGCCTGGCCAAGTGCGGCCTTGGCCAGCACATAGGGCGGGAATTGCTCGAGCGGCAAATCGGCATTGCCGAGCAGTTGGGTTTTGGCGCTCGAAGTCTGCTGCCTGACGAATTCCAGCTCGGCTTGCGCGGTCACCAAACTGGTCGACGAATTGTCGAGGTCGAGCTGCGAGCCGAACGTGCTTTTGACCAGCGTCGATTTGCGGTCGACGTCGCGCTGCTTGAGATCGACACCCTGCTGCATGAGCTGGGCCATGTCGTTGTAAATCTTGATATTGGCTTTCAGATTGTCCCAGGTGGTGTGGGCCTGGTCGAGCGTGGCCTGGGCCTGCTGCACCGCGAGCTGGAACGGGATCGGGTCGATCTCGAACAGCACGTCGCCTTTCCCGACGCGCTG
>Ga0302314_10005325_pt1 | contig 23465 bp, 21 predicted proteins | sample III_Palsa_N2_3_FD_200533 | JGI IMG/M metagenome (GOLD analysis project Ga0302314, IMG submission 200533) | Peat permafrost microbial communities from Stordalen Mire near Abisko, Sweden - III_Palsa_N2_3 | ecosystem: Environmental > Terrestrial > Soil > Palsa > Peat permafrost | place: Sweden... | reverse complement strand
CCGGAGATCCAACGAATAGGCTCGACCCATGCAAGCTGGCCTCCCAAGCCCAGCTCGCATCTTGAATCACGATCCGCCCAAATCCGGAATCCCGCGATTCAACAAAGATGGATCACGCTCTAGCCGCCGAAACGCGACCCTGCCATCGCGGCGAGGACCGCCGCCTATGGTCAAGCTGGAATTCGAGTTCGGCCGGCGCGGCCCTAACCGGGGCCCCCGAGCCGGGCCTTGATCCGGAGCCCGCGTCGGGCGCTAATGCCCAAGCTTGAAACGGGGGACTTCACAATGGCTCTGCGACCCACTCACATCTTCATCGCCGCCGCCGCGCTCGCGTCACTGGCGCTGGCGGCCTGCAACCTCAACAGCAACACCACGACGGACAACAGCGCCAACAGCGCCGCGCCGATCCCGACCAACGCCGCGCCGGCCGACAACAGCGCCGCCAACGCGACATCGAACACCGCCTCGAACGCGACGCGGTTCCCCCAAGTCGGCGGCGGCGACAACCAGCACTAGGGCCGCGCCAAGCGCCTCGGCGCGGCCCAGATTACGAAAAGTGTTTCACGTGAAAAAGTGACGCTCACGTCCAGCTACCGGCCGTTCCACCGTAAATTTCCATTATTAACGGTCCCCCGAAAGTGACGCGCACGTTCGCGCGCCCTCGGGAAAGGCGCCTTTCGTCGACTTCACAATGTCAAAGACCGGGGACCGCCGAGGCGGCCCGACGCTGATGTTACCAGTGGTATGGTTCGCTGTCCAGTCGTCATACAAAACGCCTTTACCCGTCGTGACGATTTCGATCCGTAGGGTGCGAGCGCTCTGCGGGCCGACCGGCGGCGGGAGCCACCTCAACTGGACGCGGGGGATCCGGCAGACTTGCCGCTGACCCGGCTTCCGGCAAGCGGACCTTTCTAACCTCCGAGATGGGGGAAAGCGGTCCTTGGTCCCGCCGAGTCGGGTGAAGCCTATGTTGGCAAGGCTCGCGGACGTCAGTCATCTGCCGGCAGGGGTTGTTCGCGAAACCCGAGCCGTTCGTATATCTCCGCCACCTGGTGGATGAGCAACCCGAACTCCAGGACGACAGCCAAAGCGGTTCCGACAAGATGTTGATGCGAGGCGATCTGCTTCGGTGCGCCCAGAACGCGCTGCCCGATGTCGGCGATGAGCCCAAATGTTAGAAGCGCCCCGTATTTGCGGCCCAAATGGGAATGGATGAAGGCATCGGTGCGAAAAGCGGCGGAGGTGAGAAACTTGATCACAGGCGTTCTCCACACACGTTCCGCGCCGACCGCTCCTACTTCCGAGCCGTTGGGCCGCGTCAAGCAACGGTGATTGCGGGCAACCTGTAATTCCCATTCAGTAGCTCCGGCTTAGGCAAATAGGCGCGGAGGATCATGGCGAACGGACTTGCCTTGGGCGCGGGCAACCAGTTTGACGACCTTGCGCCGCCTGGGTCGGTTCGCGAAATCCACACGTCCACTCCGCCGCTGGCGGACTTGGCGATCCCAGGCGTCCGGTCGCCAATCGAGTATCGGTTGATCGGGTTCTCGGTGAAGAAGAACTGACCGTCCGCCGTCGCCTCGTACATGGTCAGCGACCAGAACGCGTCGACCGGTAGGGCCGCTGGCAGCGACAGCCGATAGAGCCCGTCGCCATGGAAGAGAATACCTTCCTCGCCCTGAGCGCGGAGATACAAGGCCTCTTCGGGGACGAGGGCGGCGATTGCGGCCACTGCGACAATGGCGCGGTAAACGATGTCGTTGCCGAAGTTGCCGAGATTGGCCTTTGGATATTGCCAGCCTTGCTCGAACTGCGAGTGCGCCGATGCATTGGCCAGGAGCGCCTTGGCCTTCGCCACGCCAGCGTCGACGATGGCGGCGTCGGTCCCTAGCGCCGCTGGGTCGAAACTCGGCGCGCGGGCCTTGAGCGCTGCAAAGCCCGCCAAGCCTGCCTCCGTCGGCGGAGGGTCGGCGGCCAACAACAGGTCGGCAGACCGGAAGTAGTCCGACCATGTAGCGGACCGTGACGCAGCGGCAGGCGTATAGGCCATCGCCGGACCGCTCAACGTCAGGCCGTCCTGCGCCTTATGGGCGGCGTCGAGGTCATCCGGTCCATCGACCAGGGTGCGCGCCAGCACCCACGCATGGGGCGTCGCCAAGTTGACAACTTTGGCTCCGGGAGCGGCGGTCATACCGGGACCGACAAGAGTCCAGTTTCCGGCCGCACCACCGGAGGTGCGGCGGCCGAGGACGGCGTTGTTGTTGGTGTACATGTCCATGATCGCGACCGATTGGTAGCGCTCGCCCACGTCGGGAACGGTGAGCTTCACCGGGCCTTTCGTCAGATCGACGAAAGCCTGGGAATAGAGCGTGTCGTTATTGGGCGTGGTGATGCCACGGAAGCGCGCATTGACGAGCATGCGCGCGTCAACGAAGGCGTTGAGCCCAGCCATCTTGATCCGTGCGTTCGGGTCCGTCATCCGGGCGCGAGCCGCCCCTGCCTCGATCAAGGGGAGCGTTGCCAGCCACGCAGCGGCGACGCTCTCTTCAGTCAAGCCGGGACCGGCCCCGGCCTCTACAGGGGATGCTCCGCTCGCAACGGCGGCGGCGGCAAGTTGAGAAAAGCGGCGGCGGTCCATTGCCGGCTCCGATGTCGAGTGAACGGCGCATTCTGGTTCGCCGGATCAGTGCGTACGGTTTTACCTGGCTCGCCGCTGTTCCGTCGATGGCCAAGCTGTCCCTCAGGCGTTCGAAATCAGCCTAAGGTCCCGGCGAAGGTCTCCTTCGGGTCGATAGTGCCGGTTGGCGTCTTGCCCGGAAGCGGACATGGCGGGCGATGGTCAAGGGTGGATTACGGACCTAGTTGGCGCGATCCGGGACGCGCAGACTGCCTGCGAAGAAGCGCCAGTCGGGCGAGCGCACCAACGCATAGGAGCCGTCCCCGAGGACGACCTGAAGGCCCAAAAGCGCGAGCCAGACCAGAGGAAGCTCTGCACCCGCCTTTGTGAAATAGAAGCCTTTGCGAACCAGCCAGAACTCCGCGGCTCCGAACATCATCGGCATGGCGTAGAGCGCCACGTAGCGGGAAAGCACGCCCGGGATCAGGAGCAGGGCGCCCGCGAACTCCGCCGAAAGCACATAGGCCGGCACGAAGGTCGGATAGCCGCTCTTCACCAGACCGCCCCACCACGTCTCAACGCCGCCCGGAAGCAGACTGAACTTCCAATAGAGATGGGTGATGAAAAGCGAGCCGATGAGCAGCCTGAGAAGCAAGGTTCCGAGCTTAAGCTCCGCCGGCTGACGTTCCATGGCCTTTGCGCCCCCGCGCGAATTGCCGGAATGTTTGCACGTTAGTGGCCGAGCTGGAAATCGCCGCCATGGGGTGGGGAGCCGTCGTTGTCGCCAGCGCGGAGAGGCGCCCTTAAGCCGCTAGATCGCGATGGGTTCAGCTTGAACGCTGAATCGCGATCTACGCTTTTGAATCCAGAGCACGATTCAGCTTTCAGGCGATTCCGCCTGAAACCATCGTGCTCTAGACCTGCAGCGGACGCTTCGAAGGTTTGAGTGATGGAAAGCCGCTCTTCGCCCACCCAGTTCGCGTCGATCGTCGTCACGCCTGCGCCAACAATGCCGGCGGCCGTTTCGACGTCCATCGGGTCGCCTGCTCATAGGCGTAGGCGAGCTGCAGGCAGTCCAGCTCCCGACGCACGGGGGCGATGATCTGCAGGCCGATGGGAAGCCCTTGGGATCCGAATCCGGCGGGCGCGGCGAGCGAGGGGCAGTCGGTCATGGAAATGAGGCAGACCGCCTTCATCCATTCACTGTAGGTGCTCATCGGGTGGCCGGCGATCTCGTGCGGCCAAGTCTCGTGCACATCGAATGGGAACACCTGGGCGGTGGGCGCGACCAGGTAGTCGTAGCGCTCGAACAACCGGCTCACCGAGCGGAACCAGGCCGTTCGCACGGCCGAGGCCGCCGCCGCATCGACGGCCGAGAGCTTGAGCGCGCCCTCCGCTTCCCAAATCGCTTCGGGCTTAAGCAGCGCCCGCTTGGCCGGGTCGTTGTAATAGGCCACCAGGCCCATGCCGTCCTGCTGCCAGCGCAGCCGTATGAAGGCCTCCCACACCGGCGCCGGCGCCATGTCGGGAACGGCGTCCTCGACCACGCAGCCGATGGCTTCGAAGCTTTTCAACGCCGTTCGGCAGAGCTCGAGCACGCCCGGTTCGTAGGGCGCGAAGCCACCGAAATCCCCGAGCCACGCAATCCTCTTGCCCTTCATGTTCGCACTTAGCGGCGCCAGGAACTGACGTCCGTCGCTACCCCACGACAGCGGCGCGTGCGCGTCGTAACCGGCCTGAACCGAGAGCAGCAGCGCAAGGTCGGTGACCGAACGGGCCATGGGGCCGGCCACGCCCATGCCCGCCTGCCACACGTCGCCGGCGTTAGCCACGACGCCGAAGCTTGGGCGGAACCCGAAGACGTTGTTCCAGCCGGCCGGGTTGCGCAGGCTGCCCCCGAAGTCGCCGCCGTCCGCCACCGGGACCAGGCGCAAGGCCAGCGACACCGCGGCGCCGCCGCTGCTGCCGCCGGCTGACTTGGTCTGGTCGTAGGCGTTCAGGGTCGCGCCGTAGACGGGGTTGTAGGTGTGCGAACCCAGGCCGAATTCCGGCGCATTGGTCTTGCCGATGAAGATCGCGCCGGCGTTGCGCAGCCGCGCCACCGGCGGGGAGTCCTTGTCGGGAATGAAGTCCTTGAAGATCGGCGAACCCGAGGTCGAGCGGATGCCCTTGACCCAGAACAGGTCTTTTACCGCGTGCGGAAAGCCATGCAGCGGCCCCATGATCTCGCCGCGCGCCACCTGGGCGTCGCGCTCACGCGCCTGTGCGATCAGCGCCGGCCGGTCCTGCAAGGCCACGATTGCATTGACCTTGGGGTTTACCCTCTCGATTTGGTCGAGATAGGCGTCCATCACCTCGACGCAGGAAATTTTGCGCGTGGCGATCGCTTTGCTCAGGGCATGAGCTTCCGTCAGAACGATGTCGGAGCCCTGCCGCCCCGCCCAAGCTCTCGGCGCCGCCGACGCAAGAAGCGTCCCGGCGGCTGAAGCCGCCGCAAGCTCCAGGACCGATCGCCGGTCGGGTCCAACCCGAGCCGCATCAGGCGGCGTGTCCATTGGCGCCTCCGTCGTAGAACATGCGCTGGAGCGCCCGATTCTTCACTCCGCGGCACGCTACATGGTCGCGAACGGTCAAGCTAGACGGCGGATTTCGCCATGACCGCCCTGGGTCGGAAGTCGCCGCTGATGTCATGCCGGAAAGCGGTCACGCCCGCGACCGCTCTACGCGGTTGCGGTTCGAAGCATGGCTGCTTCTCTGGCGCAGCGAGTGAGATCGTTTGAACGCGACTGTTCGCTGTCACATGCCAGTCCAGCGCCGCTGAATCCTACCGGCAACGCACGTTCCAGGCAGCCGGCTGGCGCGTGCTCAGCAGAACGCCGTCGCGCACTGTGTAGACGTTGGTCGCCACGCTGCGGTTCGATATCGTGTGGAAGCGACTGCGGTCCGGCTTGGCCAGAACCCATTCCCGGACGCCCCCGAGCTGAGCGAAGTCGATGGTTAGCGCGATTGAGCCGTCGGGCTGGATGACCGCGCCTGGGATCGCATCGATGTCAGCGTGCTGCCCATTGAACCGCTCGTAGACCAGCGCCCCACCCCTTACCTCAAATGTACTCCGGGGCTCGGCGACGCTTGGCGCGGCGGCACAGTCTGACTGCCAGGCGCCAATCAGCCCCCAATCCGCCGCCGCGCCCGCCGCCGTCTCGCTCGCGCCGACGTTCCCGCAAGGGTCGCGAGAGCGGCGAGCGACAGCACTGACGTGAGCATGGATTGCATTCGCCCGTTCCTTTCAGATCCTCGGAAAATAACAAACACTCAGTACCAGACCGGGGGGCGACGAGATCGAGGTTTGCCCGCTAGGGGTCGAAACCAAGCGTTGGCATCGCGCCCAGAAGCGGACCTCGCCGCTGCAATCGCGGTCGGGCAGCCCGGCTAGCCGCCCTCGGCCGCCACCACTCTGCGCAAGCCGGAAGTGGGTTCAGCCGTCGCTCCTTACGAGCATCGCCTCCAGCGTCGCCAGCTCATCCGCCTCCCGCGCCGGCTTATCCCAGCGGATGCGGTTGATGCGCGGGAAGCGCATGGCGACGCCGGATTTGTGCCGCGTCGAGCGCTGGAGGCCCTCGAACGCCACCTCCAGCACCAGGCCGAAGTCGCGGTCGGCGCGCACGCTTCTCACCGGGCCGAAGCGTTCGACGGTGTGGTCGCGGACGAACTTGTCGAGCAGCTTCAGCTCCTCGTCGGTAAAGCCGAAATAGGCCTTGCCCACCGGCGTCAGGCCGCGCGTCCCGGCTTCGTCCTCGCGCCAGACGCCGAAGGTGTAGTCGGAGTAGAAGCTGGAGCGCTTGCCGCGGCCGCGCTGGGCGTACATCAGCACCGCGTCGATCAGGCGCGGATCGCGCTTCCACTTGAACCAAGGGCCCTTCGGCCGGCCGGCTTCGTAGATCGAGTCCCAGCGCTTCAGCATCAGGCCCTCGGATCGGGTCGGATCGCCGACGGGCGGGTCGGCGCGCAGGGCGGCGAGCTGCGGCCAGGTCTCGAACGGCTGGATCGGCGAGAGGTCGATGCGGGGTGAGCCGATCTGTCGGGAGGTGATGGCGGCGACGAAGGCCTCCAGCCGCGCCCGCCGCTCACGGAACGGCAGCCGGCGCAGGTCGGTCTCGCCGTCGAGCAGCAGGTCGTAGGCGCGGACGCCGGCGGGGTAGGCGGCCGTGACCTTGGCGTCGGCGGTCTTGCGGTTCAGCCGCTGCTGCAGGTCGCCGAAGGGCGCCACCTCGCCGTCCCGCAGCACCAGCAGCTCGCCGTCGATGACGCCGTCGAAGTCGAGCGCCGCCACCACGTCCGGGAAGGCCGCCGAGACGTCCTCGCCGGTGCGGCTCCAGAGCCGTTTCTCGCCGCGCTCGCTTACCGCCTGGACGCGGATGCCGTCCCACTTCCACTCGGCCGCGTAGTCGGCCGGATCGAGCTTAGTGAGGTCGACGGCCTTGTCCAGCGCCTGGGCCAGCATCACCGGCCGGAAGCGGCCCGGCGCGTCGGGCGACGGCCGCTCGCCGCGCCCCTCCAGCCAGGCGAGCAGGTCTTCGTAGGGCGGCGCCAAGGCGTGCCAGACCTCCTCGATCTCGGCGACGTCGATTCCCGCGATGTCGGCCGCCGCCTGTTTGGCCAGCCGGGCGGAAAGGCCGACGCGCAGGCCGCCGGTGAGCAGCTTCAGCAGCGCCCAGCGGCCGTCGGCGTCCAGCGCGTCGAGCCAGCCCTCGATCAGGCCCTGCGCTTCGCCGCGCGAGGCCGTGCGCAGCGCCTCGACCACTTCCGACAGCTCCGGCTCGCGGTTGGCGCCCGGCGTGGCCGGCCAGACCAGGGCGACGGTCTCGGCGAGGTCGCCGACGAAGTCGTAGGACCAGCCGAACAGCACCGGATCCATCCGCGCTTCCACCGCCTTGCGGATCGCCGCCGGCTTGGCGGCCTGGAAACTGAGCTGGCCGGTGAGCGCCGCCAGCGCCCAGCCGCGATCGGGATCGGGCGTCTCCTTGAGGAAATCGCGGACCAGGACGAGCTTGGCGTTGCGGCCTTGGGTCAGCGACAGCCGGTCGAGCAGGCGGGCGAAGGCGCGCATCGACTCACGGATTGGCGGCGCGCGCGTCGAACGCCTCTCGCGCCGCCTGGATCTTCGGCTGATTTTCTTGCGCCCAGGCGCCCAGCGCGCCCACCGGGACGGACAGCGAGCGGCCGAGGTCGGTGAGTTCGTAGTCGACGCGCGGCGGAATGGTCGGGAAGACGGTGCGGGTGACGAGGCCGTCGCGCTCGAGGCCGCGCAGGGTCAGGGTCAGCATCCGCTGCGAGATGCCGCCGACCATCCGCTTGATCTCGCTGAAGCGCCGGGGGCCATCGCCCAGCAGGCTGACGATCAGCACGCTCCACTTGTCGCCGACGCGCGCCAGAATGGCGCTGACGGCGCGGCAGTCGGCGCTCTCGCGATGCAGGACGGGCAGGGGGGTATGGACGGTCACTTGCGTGTGCCTCAGGGGTCTTGGGTGTGCGTGCGTATGCAAGATGTGCCTTCTTGCAGGCCGAAACAATGGTCTCCTATCTAGCGCAGGTCACTATTCCATACCAGCAGGGGACCTCCCATGAACCTTCTCCATATCGACGCCAGCGTGCTGGGCGACAACTCGGTCAGCCGCAAGATCTCGGCCGCCATCGTGGCGCGGCTCACCGCGGCCAATCCCGGCCTTAAGGTGACCTATCGCGACCTCGCCGCCCAGCCGCTCGGCCACCTCAGCGGCGAGCACGTGGCGGCGAACTTCGGCGGCCCGCAGCCCGCCGCGCCCCACGTCCAGGCCGACTATGTCGACGGGCAGGCCGCGCTCGCCGAGTTCCTCGCCGCCGACATCGTCGTGATCGGCGCGCCGATGTACAACTTCACCCTGCCCACCCAGCTCAAGGCCTGGATCGACCGGCTGCTGATCGCCGGCAAGACCTTCCGCTATACCGCGGGCGGTCCCGAAGGCCTCGCCGGCGGCAAGCGGGTGATCGTCGCCCTGTCGCGCGGCGGCTTCTACGGCCCGCAATCGCCGACCGCGGCCTACGAACACTCGGAGAGCTATCTGCGCACGGTGTTCGGCTTCATCGGCGTCACCGACCTGGAGTTCGTCACCGCCGAAGGCATCGCGATCGGGCCGGAACAGCGCGAGACGGCGGTTAAGGGCGCGCTGGAAGCGGCGTCGCTGCTGCGCGCGGCATGATCTACCGCTTCCCCTCCCCCTTGCGGGGAGGGGGAGCTTGTGGTCCTACCCAGCCGCCGCCGCATTCGCCTTGCGGCGGCGGTGCGTCAGCCACCAGGCGATCGGCGCGCCGACCAGGCCCAGCGGCAGCACGAACGAGGCCAGGGTCAGCAGCACCGCCAGCACGCCGTAGACATTGCCCCAGAAGCCGCGCGCGGCGGCTTGCAGGGGGGCGGCGACGCCGTTCGGCGAGGCGACGGCGGCGGATTCGTAGTGGACGGTCACCGTCTGCATGACGATGCGGTTCTGCATCGCCGCCAGTTCCGACGACGCCTGGTCCATGTCGCCCTGCACCCGGGTCAGCTCCTGCTCCACCTGCAGGGTCTGGTCGAGGTTCTGGGCGCGGTGGCGCATCAGCTCGGTGAGCCGCTGCCGCTCGGCGGCGCGGGCGCGCTGGGCGGCCTCGGTGTCGACGATGGAGGTGGAGAGATCGTCGCCCTCGGTGGCGGCCTCGTCGATGCGCCCGCCGAGGCCCTTGGCGTCGGCCTCGGCGCGGGTGCGGAACACCCGCATCCAGGCCGGGGTGGCGCGCAGGGTGAGCTCGGCGGCAGCCCGGTCGTCGCCATCGGCGGACGCCTGGGCGGCCATCACCTGGCACTGGTCGGTCCCGGCCCGCTCGCAGGCCTCCTGATGGCTCTCCATCAGCGGCCGCACCTGGTCGGTCGGGACCACGAGGCCGAGCCGGTAGGCGAGCGCCAGCATCGGCGCCTGGGGCGACGGCGCGGGCCGCGACGGGTCCGACGCCGCCTGGGTCGCGTCCGGGGCGGCGACGGCGTTGGAACTGGCGGCGGGCGGGGCGGTCTTGGGCGGCGGCGAGGCGAAGAGGCTGGAGTCCTCCGACCTCTTGCAGGCGACCAGCGCCACGGCGGCGATCACAAGCACGGAAAACGTTGTCTTCATCACGGGATCCTCGCGTTGAAATCACGGAACCGTGAAGTCAGATCACGAGTCTGTGTTCAACACACGTGACAAAGCATCAATCTTCCTCATCCTCGTAGCCGACCAGCGCCAGGGCCCGCGCGGCGAGGCCGTTCAGCTCGCACCAGCGGGCCAGCGCTTCCTCGCGGCCGTGGGTGATCCAGACCTCGCCGGGGGCCAGTTCGGCCAGGGTCGAGGTGAGTTCGTCCCAGTCGGCGTGATCGGAGATCACCAGCGGCAGTTCGACAGCGCGCTGCCGGGCCCGGGCGCGGACGCTCATCCAGCCGGAGGCGAAGGCGCTCACCGGATCGGCGAAGCGCCGGCTCCAGCGGTCGGCGAGCGCGCCTGGCGGGGCGAGGACGATCTCGCCGGCGAACTCGGCCTTCTTCGCGTCGCTGGTGGCGGGCGCCAGCGGGCCGAGGTCGATCCCGAACTCGCCATAGAGCGCGTTCAGCCGCTCGAAGGCGCCGTGGACATAGAGGGTCCGGTCCCAGCCGGCCTCGCGCAGCAGGCAAATGATCCGCTGCGCCTTGCCGAGCGCATAGGCGCCGACAAGGTGGGTGCGCTCGGGGAACTGCGCCACCGAGCGCAGCAGCTTGCGGATCTCGCCGGCGTCGTCCGGATGGCGAAACACCGGCAGGCCGAAGGTGGCCTCGGTGACGAAGACGTCGCACGGGACCGGCTCGAACGGCGGGCAGGTGGGATCTCGCCGGCGCTTGTAGTCGCCGGAGACCACGATGGTCATCCCGCGCCAGCGCACCACCACCTGGGCCGAGCCCAAGACGTGGCCGGCCGGGACCAGCGTCACCTCGACGCCGTCGCGCTCGATGGTTTCGCCGTAAGGCAGCGTGCGCACCTGGCCGGCGAAGCCCTCGCCGTAGCGCACCGCCATGATCGCCAGCGTCTGCGGCGTCGCGGCGACGTTCTCGTGGCCGGCGCGGGCGTGGTCGGCGTGGCCGTGGGTGATCACGGCGCGCGCCACCGGCCGCACCGGATCGATGTAGAAGTCGCCGGGCGGGCAATAGAGGCCGTTGGGGCGCGGAATTATCAGGCTTTCGGGTCTGAGCACCCGCCAGATATAGGCCGGCTTCCGCGCCGTTGCGTCAGCTGCCTATAAGCCCCCCATGACCGATGAGAGTCCCGAGTCACCCGGCAGCCTGATGGCGCGCGGCACGCCGCAGTCGCTGGCGCTCGGCGTCACTATCGGCGAGGGCGATGGCGGCGGATCCATGCGCGCGCCGTTCCGCGCCGACCTGGTCGGCGATCCGGCGCTGGGCGGTCTGGCCGACGGGGTCGTCTACACCCTGCTCGACCAGGCCTGCGGCGCCGCCGTCGGCGTGGCGGTCAAGGCCCGCGCCGAGATGCAGGGGCGCGAGCTGGCCATGGGCGCCATGGCGACGCTGGACTTCCGTATCGACTATGTGCGTCCGGCGCGGGCCGGAGCGGACGTCACGGCGCGGGCCGAGTGCCTGAAGATCGACGGCGAGGTGGCCTTTATCCGCGGGGCCGCCTTCGAGACCGATCCGGATGACCCGATCGCCATCGTGCAGGCGGCCTTCATGATCTCCAGCGCCCTAGTCGGCCGATGAGAGAGACCGAGCTTTCGCCGGCGAGCGCGCGGTTCGCCGCCTCGCCCTACGCCCGCTTCCTCGGCCTCAGGATCGAGTTGGCGGACGAGACGGTGACTGGCGTGCTGCCGTTCGCGCCGCACCTGATCGGCAATGTCGTGCTGCCGGCCTTGCACGGCGGCGTGGTCGGGGCCTTCCTGGAGCTGACCGCCCTCGCCCAGCTGGCGCACGTCGCGCCGGACGGGGTCGCGCCGCGCACGGTGGACGTGACGGTGGACTATCTGCGTCCGGCCCGCGCGGTGGACAGCTTCGCCCGCGCCGAGGTGCTGCGGCTCGGCCGCCGGGTGGCCAATGTCCGCGCGGTGGCCTGGCAGGGCGACGAGCGACGTCCCGTCGCCACCCTCAGGGGCCATTTCCTGCTGCGGCGGGACTGAGGAAGGCCTTGAGTTCGAGCCAGGCGGCGAGCTTGCGCTCGAACGCGAGGGTGCGGGCGGGGCTGCTGGACGGCAGCCGGACCAGCCTGGGCGCGCCATCCCATTGCAGCTGCGCCGAGCCGATCTTCCAGGCCTTCTCGCCGTTGAACGCGACGACTTCCAGGCGGGGCAGGCTCGCGGCGAACGCGGCCAGCGGGTTCGGCGCGTGATCGCGGATGTGCTGGTCGAGGCTACCGACGCGGTTCGCGGTCTTGATGACGTCCCACAGCCCGACGCCGGCGCGCTTCAGCGCCGCCAGACGGCCGGCATAGTCCAGGCTGGGCAAATCGACATCGATCACGATGCCGACCAGCCGCCAGAACTGGTTCTGCGGATAGGCGTAGTACTGGCTCCGCGCCAGCGAGACCTCGCCGGGCAGGCTGCCCAGGATCAGCAGCCGCGTGCCGGGTCCTGCTTCGGGCGGGAACGACGACTTGGCGCCGCTCACGCCGGGTTCTCGATCTCCACCGGCTCGATGTCGCCCGCCGGGTCGAAGCCGAACACCTTGCCGTAGAAATAAAGCTCGGCCTCCTTGGCGCGGACGATGTTCTCGGCGCGGCGGAAGCCGTGGCCCTCGCGGGCGAACTCGATATAGGCCACCGGCGTGCCGCGCGCCTTCAGCGCATCGCGGATCATGTGGGCCTGGTTGGGCGGCACGATCGGATCGTCGGCGCCCTGCAGGATCAGCAGCGGCGCGGTGAAGCCGTCCAGGTGGTTGATCGGCGAGCGGGCGTCATAGACCGCCTTCGCCGCCGGCCACGGCCCGATCAGGCCGTCGAGGTAGCGGCTCTCGAACTTGTGAGTGTCCCTGGCCAGGGCCTCGAGGTCGGCGACGCCATAGAAATCGCCGCCGGCGGCGAAGACGTCCGACTGGCTCAGCGCCGCCAGCACGGTGAAGCCGCCGGCGCTGCCGCCGTGGATGGCGATGCGCTTCGGGTCCACCCGGCCCTCGTCGGCCAGGAACCGCGACGCCGCGATCACATCCTCGACATCGACGATCCCCCACTGGCCGTCCAGCAGCTGGCGATAGGCGCGGCCGTAGCCGGACGAGCCGCCGTAGTCGACGTCGACGACGGCGAAGCCGCGGCTGGTCCAGTATTGGATGGAAAGGCTGAGCGAGCCCGAGGCGGCGCCGGTGGGACCGCCGTGCGCCTGCACGATCAGCGGCGGCCGCTCGCCCTGCGGCGCCTCGAAGTCGCCGTTGCGGGGCGCATAGAAGAGCGCGTGGGCGACACGGCCGTGGGCGCTGGGGAAGCTGATCGGCTCGGCGCGCGAGATCAGCGTGGCCGGCAGGCTGGCGGGCGAGGGGCGGCGCACCACTTCGTGGGCGCCGGTTTCCAGATCGATCACCGCCACCGCGGCCATCTCGGCCGCCGAGCCGACGAGGGCGGCGACGCGGCGTGCGTCCAGCCTTTGGATCGACGAAATGTCGAGGAACGGCAGGCCCACCTGCCGCGCGTCGCCGGAGGCGGTGTCGATCACCAGCAGGGCGTCGCCGCCGGTCTGCCGCGCCACCGCGGCGATCTTGTCGCCGCCCATCAGGGCGTAGTTGGCCTGGCCCAGGCCCCAAAGCGGCCCGGCGAACTCGGCCTGGCGCGGCAGCAGCGGACGCGGCACGCCGCCGCGGTCGTCGTAGAGGTTCCAGAACCCGCTCTCGTCGGAGATCCAGGTCAGCGTCCCGTCGTCGGCCCACTGCGGTTCGAGCGCCGAGACGTCGGCGCCGCCGGCGAGCGTGCGGATGTTCGAGAGGCCATTCGCGCCGAGATCGGCCACATGCAGCCGGGTCGCGTCCCACGGCATGGCGGGGAAGTCCCAGGCGATCCAGGCCAGGCGCTTGCCGTCCGGGCTGAGGCGCGGATAGGCGACGAAATCGGAGTCGCCATAGAGCACCCGGCCCGCCTCGCCCGCCTCGCCGCTGAGCCGCACGACGGCGTTCTTCACTGCCGCCGGATCGGTGTGGTTCTCGCGCACCGCGATCAGGCCGCCGCCGGGCGCCGCCACCGCGTCGGCGTAGCGGTAGCCGTCGGGGGTCATCGGCTCCGGGGCGGCGTCGCCGGCCTGCAGATAGAGCTTCTGATCGCGGAACTGGCTGAACCAGACGCCGGCGGGGGTCACCAGATAGGCCGCGCCGCCGTATTCGTGGACGCGGGTGCGGAGGTTGAAACCTTCCGGCGTCAGCTGCCGCGCCGTGTCGCCGTCCCGGGTCATCAGCACCAGCCGGCCGCCCTCGGCCGGACGATTTTCGAGCCAGTAGAGCCGCCCGTCCGCCACGCGCAGATCGACGAGGCCGATCATGCCCTCGGCGAGGCTGGCGGCGGTGATCGGCGAGGTCCAGGCGCCGTAAGCCTTCACGTCCGCCATCACCGCCCCTTCAAACCCACGCCCGGTCGCCATTGACCCTGACCGGCCCACCCATTACGCCGCTCGCCCCATGCTTCAAGGGCTCACCCATCTGGCGCGAGAGGCGCGGCCCTGGACCTTCGCCGAGGCCCGCAACATCCTGGCGCGGCTGCTGCGGGTGCGTCTGGACAGCGACGCCGAGCGCGATCTCGCCGCGACTCTGATCGCCGCCGGCCGCACCGCCGAGGCCGTGGCGAGCCTGCCGGCGCTGGGTCGGCCGGTGACGTTCCAGTGCGGCTATGGCGCCTCGGGCCTGCCGCATTTGGGCACCTTCGGCGAAGTCGCCCGCCCGACCATGGTCCGCGCCGCCTTCCGCGCCCTCACCGACGACGCCATCCCGACCCGCCTGCTGGTGGTCTCGGACGACATGGACGGCCTCAGGAAGATCCCGGACAACGTCCCCAACCAGGCCATGCTGGAGGAGGATCGCGACAAGCCGGTCAGCAGCGTGCGCGACCCGTTCGGCGAGTACGAAAGCTTCGGCGCCCACAATAACGCCCGTCTGCGCGCCTTCCTCGACGGCTTCGGCTTCGACTACGAGTTCATGTCGGCCACCGACAACTACCGCTCCGGCCGCTACGACGCGGTGCTGCGGCGGATGCTGGAGCGCTTCGACGCGGTGCAGGCGATCATGCTGCCCACCCTGGGCGACGCGCGACGCGCCACCTATTCGCCGTTCCTGCCGATCAGCCCCAAGAGCGGCCGCGTGCTGCAGGCGCCGACGCTGGAACGGCACGTCGATCGCGGCACGATCGTCTTCGCGGACGAGGACGGGACGCTGACCGAGGTCCCGGTCACCGGCGGCTATGTGAAGCTGCAATGGCGGCCGGACTGGGCGGCCCGGTGGACCGCGCTCGAGGTCGACTACGAGATGTCCGGCAAGGATCTGGTCGATTCGATCCGCATCTCGTCGCGGGTCTGCAAGGCGCTGGGCGGCGAGCCGCCGGAGACCTTCACCTACGAGCTCTTCATGGACGAGCAGAACCAGAAGATCTCCAAGTCCAAGGGCAATGGCCTGACCATGGAGGAGTGGCTGCGCTACGGCGCGCCGGAGAGCCTCGCCTATTATATGTTCGCCTCGCCGAAGTCGGCCAAGCGGCTCTATTTCGACGTCATCCCCAAGGCGACGGACGAATATCTGCAGCACCTGGACAGCTACAACCGGGCACGCGAGGACGGCTCCAACTCCGCCAACCCGCTCGACAATCCAGTCTGGAGCCTCTGGCGCGGCGAGCCGCCGCCCAAGGGCTCGCCGGTGTCGTTCTCGCTGCTGCTGAACCTGGTCTCGGTGGCGAACGCGTCGGACAAGGCCATGCTCTGGGGGTTCCTGTCGCGCTATCTGCCGGGGGCGACGCCGGAAAGCGAGCCGCTGCTCGACCGGCTCGCCGGCTACGCCATCAACTACTACGAAGACTTCGTGCTGCCGGCGAAGCGCTTCCGGCCGCCCACCGAGAGGGAACTCGCCGCCTTCGCCGATCTCGCGGCGCGGCTGAAGGCGCTGCCGGCGGACTGCAAGGACGGCGAGGCGATCCAGGCCGAGGTCTACGAGGCCGGCAAGGCCGCCGGATTCGAGCCGCTGCGGTCCTGGTTCCAGGCGCTGTACGAGGTCCTGCTGGGCCAGAGCCAGGGGCCAAGGTTCGGTTCGTTCGCCGCGATCTTCGGCCTGGCGAACACGATCGCATTGATCGAGAGCGCGCTGAACGCCTCGCCCGCCTGAGGGGAGGGTCGCTGAAGCGCGGCGGATCGAGCGGGTGGCTCAGCCGTTGCTCCAGATCGCGCACGCTTGCCAGGTTGATGATCGACGCATGGCCCAGGGGATGATTGAGGAAGCGGTGGCCCGCGCCGCCGGCGGCGCGCTTTGAGCGTTCCGCGGGACGTAAAGAGCGACAAGTTGCGCATGCTGCAGCTTTTCCGGCGTGAACCCCTTGATCGGACGCTGAAAAAGTGCGGCGATAGGGGTGGTCATGGCGCTCCCCTGCCGGGCCGCATGGCGAATCGCAACCAGACGCGCAAGGCGGGCGTGAGCATGAGCGATCCGACGTCCCCCGACACGGGGCGAGCGCGCGGCAGGGCCCCCTATCATTTGGCCCCCTGGCTCGCCATGGGGGCGATGGCGGTGGCCGCGCTCTGGCAAAGCGGCCGCAAGAAATCCGCCGATCCGGCGGCGCCGCGGGTGATGACGCCCGCCGAGCTCGACAAGTGCGAGCCGCGCCGCGGCCGCCGCGCCCACTCCCCCTTCGCCATCCCGCCGCTGGGCTGGAAGGACATTCTCTGGCGCACCTACCGCGAGATGGGCCGCGACCGTCTGCCGGCGATGGCGGGCGCGATCACCTACTATCTGCTGCTGGCGACCTTTCCAGCGCTGGCCGCCTTCATCTCGCTCTACGGCCTGTTCTCCGACGTGAGCACGGTGGAGCGCCAGCTCAGCCATCTCTCGACCATCCTGCCGCGCGATGCGGTGAGCCTGATCGGCAGCCAGATGATGCGGCTGGAGGCGCAGCGCCACGCCACCTTGAGCGTCGCCTTCGTGGTCTCGACCCTGCTGTCGATCTGGAGCGCCAACGCCGGCATGAAGGCGCTCTATGACGCGTTGAACGTCACCTACGACGAGACCGAGAAGCGCGACTATGTGCGCCGCAGCCTGATCACCTATGCGGCGACCTTCGCCGCGCTGGTGTTCATGGGGCTGGTGGTCAGCATGCTGATCGCCGCGCCGGTGTTCTTCCACGAGCACGGCCTGCGGCGCTTCGGGGTCTGGTGGGCGCCGCTGCGCTGGCTGACCGTGTTCCTGATCGCGTCGGGCGCCTTCACCCTGCTCTACCGCTACGGGCCCAGCCGCCGGCATGCGCGCTGGCGATGGGTGGCGTTCGGCGGCGTGCTGGCGGCGGCGGTCTGGCTCAGCGTCTCGCTGGCCTTCTCCTGGTACGTGAACAACATCGCCAACTTCGGCGTCACCTACGGCTCGCTGGGCGCGCTGATCGCCTACATGCTGTGGGTGTGGTTCTCGGCCATGGTGGTGCTCACCGGCGCCGAGCTGAATTCCGAGATCGAGCACCAGACCGCCATCGACACCACCCTCGGCGCGCCCCAGCCGATGGGCGAGCGCGGCGCGGTGATGGCCGACACCGTGGGCAAGGCCTTCACCGTCTCGCCGCGCGAGGCGGCGCACATCTGGGCCAGCTTCCTGCGGCGGCAGGTGGGCTATGTGAGGAACTTCTATCGGCGGCTGATCCGGGCGCCGGCCGCGCTGAAGTAGCAACACTTAGATTGTGCTGAAACCAAGCCGTCTTAAAGCGCCGCTAGCTGCATAGATCCAAAAACGACAAAGGGCCGGTTGTCGCACTTGACCCAACAGGTAACGCCCTGCGCGCCCGGCAGTGGGCTCTGCGCAAGCTGGTGGTGGTAGGGCTGCAGCGGATTCGGTTGGGTCGTTGAGATTGGAACGACCGTTACAAGGCGCCTATTCTGCCGATTGCGAGCCAGCACCACCACGGGCCGCTTTTTGACCATTTCGGGCACAATAGTACCCCGCAAAGTTGCACATGACGATGGCCGCAGGGCGAGGTTGGTAGAGGAGGGCCACTGCAACAACCCGCTAGCCGAAGCTGTCTTCCAGGCTGGCCAGCCGCGCGGCCTGGTCCTCGGCGATCAGCGGTTCGATCACCTCGTCCAGCGATTCGCCCTCGATCACCTTCGGCAGGTTGTAGAGCGTCAGGCCGATGCGGTGGTCGGTCACCCGGCCTTGCGGGAAGTTGTAGGTGCGGATGCGCTCGGAGCGGTCGCCCGAGCCCACCTGCGCCTTGCGCGCCTCCGACCGCTCGGCGTCCAGCGCGTCGCGCTGGCGCTCATAGAGCTTGGCCTTCAGCACCTTCATCGCCCGCGCCCGGTTCTGGTGCTGCGACTTCTCCGACGAGGTGACCACGATGCCGGTGGGCAGGTGGGTGATGCGCACCGCCGAGTCGGTCTTGTTGACGTGCTGGCCGCCGGCGCCGGACGAGCGGTAGGTGTCGATGCGGATATCGCCGTCGTTCACCTCGATGTCGACGTCCTCGGGCTCCGGCAGCACGGCGACGGTGGCGGCGGAGGTGTGGATGCGCCCCTGCGCCTCGGTCTGCGGCACCCGCTGCACCCGGTGCACGCCGCTCTCGAACTTCAGCCGGCCGAAGACGCCGTCGCCGCTGATCGAGGCGATGATCTCCTTGTAGCCGCCCATCTCGCCCTCGGATTCGCTCTCCACCTCGACCTTCCAGCCGCGGGTCTGGGCGTAGCGCTGGTACATGCGGAAGAGGTCGCCGGCGAACAGCGCCGCCTCGTCGCCGCCGGTGCCGGCGCGCACCTCGAGGATCGCCGAAGCGTTCTCGTCGGCGTCGCGTGGCGCCAGCAGCAGCGCGACCTCGCGCTCCAGCCCCGGCTCGGTCTCGTTGAGGTCGTTCAGCTCATCGCGCGCCAGTTCCGCCATCTCGGCGTCGTCGCCAGCGGCCAGCGCCTCCAGCTCCTCGCGCTGGGTCTGCAGCCGGGCGAGCCGCTCGGCCGCCTCGGCCACCGGCCTCAGCTCGGCGTACTCCTTGGCCAGCCGCACGGCCTCGGCGCCGTCGGCGGCCGCGCCCATCCGCGCCTCCACCTCGTGGAAGCGGTTGAGCACCTGATCGAGCCTGGCCCTGGGCAGGCGCAAGGATGTCGCTCCGTTTCATCAATTGGAAGGAGCGCTCCTCTAGCTTGCCCAGGCGGCGGCGTCACCCGGCGCGGCTTTTGCTTAATGTGAACGCAGGCTTCGGCCGCGTCCGAATACGAGACCCGCGTTCCAGACGATGCTTGCCCTGCTCGACCGACGCTCCCTGATCCCGCCCGCCTTCCGGCAGCTGGAATCGCGCGAGCCAGTGGACCAAGCGGCGGCGGCGCGCGGGACCGAGGCGCCGACGATCAGTCTCGCCATCCCGACCCAGCGCCGGCCGGTCGGCCTCGCCACCGCCGTGCGCTCGACCTTCCGCCAGCTCGGCGTCGATCCGGCGCGGCTGGAGCTGGTGATCGTCGACAACGACGCGACGCCGTCGGCCCAGCCAGTGGTCGCCGCCCTGGCCGCCGAGGCGCCATTTCCGGTGCGCTATGTGCATGAACCCGCCGCCGGAGTCGCCAGCGCCCGCAACGCCGCTGTCGCGGCCGCAAGCGGCGAGCTGATCGCCTTCCTCGACGATGACGAAGAGGCCGCGCCGGGCTGGCTGGCGGCGCTGGTCGAGGCGCAACGCCGGTACGGCGCCGACGTGGTGTTCGGTCCGGTCCAGGCCCGCGCGCCGAAGTCGGTGGTCGAGCATCGCCAATATCTGGAGACCTTCTTCTCCCGCGAAGGGCCGGTCGAGGCCGGGCTGATCGCCCACTACTATGGCTGCGGCGACAGCCTGGTGCGCCGCGCGGCGCTGCCGCACCCGACCGCCCCGTTTGAGACCAGCCGCAACGAGACCGGCGGCGAGGACGACGAACTGTTCGCCAAGATGAAGCACGCCGGCGCCCGCTTCGCCTGGACGCCGGACGCGCTGGTGTTCGAGGATCCGGTCCCCGAGCGGCTGACGCTGAACTACACCCTGCTGCGCGCCTTCGCCTACGGCCAGAGCCCGAGCTACGCCTGCGCCAGTTCCGATCCGCCGGACCGGCTGGGCATGCTGCGCTGGATGGCGATCGGCTGCGCCCAGGCCTGCGTCTTCGGCCTCTTCGCCGGCTTTCAGTGGCTGCGCCGCGCCCCGCACCGCGCCTTCGCCCTCGATCGGACCATGCGCGGCCTCGGCAAGATGTTCTTCGGCCCCTTGTTCGCCCAGAAGTTCTATGGCCGCAGCGTCGGCGGGTGACGCTGGGCGCCGGGAGCCCTAAGGTCGTGGACTCGGGGCGGAGACGGAACATGGCGAACGGCGCGGGTCTGAAGGACGACCCCTGGGATCTGACCACGCCGGCCGGCGGCTCGCAGTACCAAGCGTGGTGCGACGAGACCCTCGATCCGCCGGCGCTGGTGATCCAGGTGGGCAAGACCCAGCTGCGCTACGCGCTCGGCTGCATCGAGGATCTCGTCGCCATGCTGAAGGCGCGCGGCGACTGGATGACGCTCGGCGGCGCCGACGAGCAGAAGCCCGCCGCGCCCGATACGGTCGAGGCCTGGGGCCGCGCCGCCAGCAACCCGGTCGGCGGTTGGTATGGGCTGAAGAAGGGCCTGCGCGGCCGCTTCGGCGTCTATGTGCCGCCGGTGCTGGAGGCGCTGGGCGTGGCCGAGGTCGACCGCGCGCCGCGCGCCGCCCGGATGCGGGCGACCTGACCCTTGGGCGCCGGCCCGCCGCGTCCCCACATCCGCGATTCGTCATTTGGCTGACGCGGCGTCGCGCTGATACGGGGCGCCCACCAACCTCGAACCGCCTGGAGAACTGATCATGGCCGACGCCGCCTATATCGTGGCCGCCACCCGCACCGCCGGAGGCCGCAAGGGCGGCAAGCTCGCCGGCTGGCATCCCGCCGACCTCGGCGGCGCGGTGCTGAACTCGATCCTCGACAAGACCGGCGCCGATCCGGCCCTGGTCGAGGACGTGATCACGGGCTGCGTGATGCAGGTGGGCGAGCAGGCGACCAATGTCGCCCGCGGCGCCGTCCTCGCCTCGCGGATGCCGGAGAGCGTGCCCGCCACCAGCGTCGACCGCCAGTGCGGCTCGTCGCAACAGGCGCTGCAGTTCGCCGCCCAGGCGGTGATGAGCGGCACCCAGGACATCGTCATCGCGGCCGGCGTCGAGAGCATGAGCCGGGTGCCGATGGGCCTTTCGGTGGCCCTGCCGGCGCAGAACGGCTTCGGCAATCCGATGAGCCCCGCCCAGCAGGCCCGCTACCCCAACATCCAGTTCAGCCAGTTCATCGGCGCCGAGATGATGGCCGAGAAGTACGGCCTGACCAAGGATGAGATCGACGAGTTCGCCTACCACAGCCACCAGAAGGCCATCGCGGCCACGCAAGCCGGCGCGTTCAAGGACGAGATCACTCCGATCCGGATCAAGGACGCCGAGGGCAATGAGAGTGACCACACGGTGGACGAAGGCATTCGCTTCGACTCGTCGCTGGAGGCGATCAAGGGCGTGAAGCTGCTGCGCGAGGGCGGCCGGATCACCGCCGCCAGCTCCAGCCAGATCTGCGACGGCGCCTCGGCGGTGATGGTGGTGTCGGAGAAGGGGCTGAAGGATCTCGGCGTCGATCCGATCGCCCGCATCCATCACCTCTCGGTGATCGGCGGCGACCCGGTGATCATGCTGGAAACCCCGCTGCCCGCCACCCTGCGCGCCCTGAAGAAGGCCGGCATGAGCATCGATGACATCGATCTCTTCGAGGTCAATGAGGCGTTCGGCTCGGTGCCGGTGGCGTGGCTGCAGACCACCCACGCCGACCCGGCCAAGCTCAACGTCAACGGCGGCGCGATCGCCCTCGGCCACCCCCTGGGCGCTTCGGGCACCAAGCTGATGGCGACCCTGCTCCACGCCCTGAAGGCCCGCGGCAAGAAGTACGGCCTGCAGACCATGTGCGAAGGCGGCGGCCTGGCCAATGTGACCATCGTCGAGCGGCTTTAGGAGCACGCCCCGCCCCTTGAGGGGCGGGTCGGGGGTGGGGGGCTCCATCCGCGCCAAGTGCGCTTCAAGTTCACCCACCGCATCGTGGCCAGTTCGGAGACGGGATTGCGGCGGAAAGTTCCCCCCACCCCCAACCCCTTCCCTCAAGGGGGAGGGGTTATTTGAGGCCGATCTCGCGCAGCCTTTCCTCCAGGTACGCGTCTGCCGTGATCGGTGTCGGATAGCGGTTCGGCCGCTCCGGCGAGACGCACTCCGGCAGCGTCTCGATGACGAAATCCGGGGCGAAGTGGAGGAAGAACGGGGTCGAGTAGCGGGCCACGCCGCGCCGGTCCGGCGGCGGGTTGACCACGCGGTGGGTGGTCGAAGGCAGGACGTCGTTGGTCAGGCGCTGCAGCATGTCGCCGATGTTGCAGACCACGCTGCCCGGCGGCGGATTGACCGGCAGCCAGGCGCCGTCGCGGTCCAGCAGCTCCAGCCCCGCCTCCTCGGCGCCCAGCAGCAGGGTGACGGTGTTGATGTCCTCGTGCGCCGCGGCGCGCACGTTCGGCCCGTCGAACGGCGCCGGCGGATAGTGCAGCAGGCGCAGCACGCTGTTGCCCAGGTGGGTGGTAGGCGCGAACCAGTCGGTGGCGAGGCCCAGGTAGCGGGCGACGGCGCTCAGGACCTTGTCGCCCAGATACTCCAGCGCGTTGTAGAGCCAGGTTTCGTGCGCCCGGAAGCGCGGGACTTCGCCCGGCCAGACGTTGTCCGGCATGCTGGCGCGGTGGGGATGGTCCGGCGGCAGGTCGCGGCCGACGTGCCAGAACTCCTTCAGGTCGAAGTGTTCCGCGCCCTTGGCCGTTTCGACCCCGAACGGGGTGTAGCCGCGCTGGCCGAACACCCCCTCGATCTTGTAGCGGCGCTTTACGGCCTCGGGCAGGGCGAAGAAGGCCTTGGCGTCCGCGAGGGCGGCGTCAATGTGCGCCTGATCCAGCCCATGGTCGCTGATCACCGCGAAGCCGTAGCGGGCGAAGGACGCGCCCAGCGCCTCGGAGAAGGCGGCGAAATCTTCGCCATAGAGCCGGAACGATACCGGGGCGATGGCGCGGGCGGCGAGGGTTTCGGTCACGGCAGTTGTCTCATCGCGCCCAGTTATAGCGTGTGTAACGCAAGACGCAGAAGACGCGGTTGAACTGGAGGCCGTTCGGCGCCAGAGGAGCCCCGCACGTCCAACTATTGTGCAGTGCGGGAGACGCCGATGGTCGACAAGGTCCGCAAGTCCGCCGCCGCGGCGCTGGACGGCCTGTTGTTCGACGGCATGACCATCATGGCCGGCGGCTTCGGCCTGTGCGGCATCCCGGAGAACCTGATCGGCGAGATCCGCGCCTCCGACGTCAAGGATCTGACCGTCGTATCCAACAATTGCGGGATCGACGATTTCGGGCTCGGCATCCTGCTGGCCGGCGGCCAGATCAAGAAGATGATCTCGTCCTACGTCGGCGAGAACAAGCTGTTCGCCGAGCTCTATCTCGCCGGCGAGCTGGAGCTGGAGTTCAATCCGCAAGGCACCCTGGCCGAGCGCATCCGCGCCGGCGGCGCCGGCATCCCCGCCTTCTTCACCAAGACCGGCGTCGGCACCCTGGTGGCCGAGG
>Ga0302314_10005323_pt1 | contig 23467 bp, 16 predicted proteins | sample III_Palsa_N2_3_FD_200533 | JGI IMG/M metagenome (GOLD analysis project Ga0302314, IMG submission 200533) | Peat permafrost microbial communities from Stordalen Mire near Abisko, Sweden - III_Palsa_N2_3 | ecosystem: Environmental > Terrestrial > Soil > Palsa > Peat permafrost | place: Sweden... | reverse complement strand
ATTGATGTCCGGCAAAGCGCGCTGTACGCGCTCGCGCATCCGGCCGGCAAGACCCGCAAGCTCGCCGAGACGCTCGGGCAACATTGCCTCGAGCTGGGCACGCACGCGCCGTGCGAGCGTCGGGGACTGCCCGGCACTGCCGATGGCCACGATGATCGGCGAGCGATCGACGATTGCGGGCATCAGGCAGGATGATGATGCTGCATCATCCACGACGTTGACGAACACTCCGCGCGCTTCACCGGCAGCGGCAACCGCCCGATTGACTTCGGGCCGGTCCGTCGCGGCTATTGCAAATGCCACGCCCTCGAAATGTGCCGGCTCGAATAGCGCGGCGCGATGCTCGATGCGACCGGCGTCCCGATAGAGGGCCAATTCGGGATGCAGCACCGGGGCCACCACGAGCACGCGCGCATGCGCCTTGAGCAGCAGCTCGACCTTGCGCATCGCGACCGCACCGCCGCCCACGACCAATGCCAGCCGATCCCGCAGGTTCAGGAATACCGGCAGATAGTCCATACGAGATTTCGAGTATGAGGCGCCGAAGCGCCGCGGGGTGAACTTCAGCCGACCGCTGCGGGCCGCACACGCGGATGCAGACCGCATTCGCGCGAACCGGGCCGCTCCCACCACCAGCGCCCGGAACGATGGTCCTCGCCGGGCTGCACGGCGCGCGAGCAAGGCGCGCAGCCAATGCTCGTATAACCCCGATCATGCAGTGGGTTGTAGTAGAGCTGATTCGCGCGGATGTAGCTCCAGATCTCGCTCCAGCTCCAATCCAGCAGCGGGCTGATCTTCTCGAGCCCATGCTGCTCGTCGCGCTCGATGGGCTGTACCGAAGCGCGCGATTCGGATTGATCGCGCCGCACCCCGGTGACCCAGGCCCGGTATCCCGCGATCGCTCGCCGAAACGGCTCGAGCTTACGAATTGCGCAGCAACTGAGCCGTACCTCCAGGCTGTTGTAGAAGCCGTTGATACCGTGCTCACGCACCAAGCGTTCAACCGCCTGCGGGTCGGGGTAATACAACGGCATGCGCCGCGCGTAGCGGCGCTCGAGGCGCTCGAGCAGCGACAGGGTCTCCTCGGGCAACCGGCCGGTGTCTATGCTGACGATGTCGATTCCGGGCACCTGCCGGCAGATCAGGTCGGTCAGCACCATAGCCTCGGCACCCAGGCTGCTGGCATAAACGACGCGCTCGTAGCGCTCTCGCGCCTGGCGCATCAGCGCGACGCTCGCCTCGACCTTCGCCGCCAGCTGCGGCTCGCTGTTCGCCTCGTACGCCATGAGCCGGGTATTGTGCACTCTGAGCTCATAACCTGGGCGCATGAGCACACAATTGCCGTGGTGGCATGACATTGCGTGACCTGCCGGGCGCAGCTTCGCGGCACACTCCTCGGTCGCATGAGTACCCTGGACCTGCGCCGTCTGCGGCAAAATGAGCATATTCGCGCCCTCACGCGCGATATCCACGTGCAGCTCAAGCAATTGGTCCAGCCCCTGTTCGTCGCCGAGGCTGCGAGCGCGCCCGAGCCCGTTCCGGGGCTCACCGGCGTCCAGCGCGAAACGAGTGACTCACTATTGCGCCAGGTCGAGCAGGATTTGCGCGCCGGGGTCAGCAATTTCCTGCTGTTTGGCGTGCCGCGCGCACACCGCGAGCGCGATATCGACTGGTCTTTCACGGCCGGCCAGATTCGCGCGCTCAAGCAGCGTTTTGGGCACGATATCTGGCTCGCCGCCGACGTGTGCCTGTGCTCCTCGACCCCGCATGGTCATTGCGGCGTGCTCAATGCCGAGGGCGATCATCTGGACAACAGCGCCAGCGTTGCCGAGCTCGAGCAGGCGGCCTTGAGCTATGCACAAGCCGGCGCCGACTGCGTCGCTCCAAGCGACATGATGGACGGGCGCATCGGCGCCATTCGCGATCGCCTCGACGGCGCCGGACTCGAGCGCACGATTCTGATGAGCTATGCGGTCAAGTTCCATTCCAGTTTGTATGGACCGTTTCGTGTTGCGGCCGCCTCGAGCCCCAAGGCCGGCATCGCACTGAAGGATCGCTCGAGCTATCAGCTCGATCCAGCCCGTCCCAACGACGCCTGGCAGTGCGCCGAGCGCGATGCGGCGCAGGGCGCAGACATCCTGATGGTCAAACCCGGCCTGCCGTACCTGGACATGTTGCGCGAGCTCTCGCGCGCGATCCGCAAACCCTGGGCGGTCTATCAGGTCAGCGGCGAATTTGCCGCGCTCGAGGCCCTCAGCGCACAGGGCCTGGCGCCGCGCGCGGCTTTACACCGCGAGATACTCACCGCCTTCAAGCGCGCCGGCGCCGCAATGATCATCACCTACGGCGCGCGCTTCGCGCGCGAATGGCTCGCGGGATGAGCGCCGGCAGCGAGCGCTCCGAGCAGCTGTTCGCGCGCGCACGACGCGTATCACCCGGCGGCGTGCACTCGCCCGTGCGTGCCTTTCGTGGCGTAGGCGGAACACCGCGCTTCATGAGCGGGGGCGCCGCGGCCTGCCTGCGTGATGTGGATGGCCGTGAGTACATCGATTTCTGCATGGCCTTCGGCCCGCTGATTCTCGGTCACGGCGACGCCGAGGTACGCGCCGCCGCCGAGGGCGCGCTCGCGCGCGGCTGGAGCCTGGGTACCGCGGAGCCCTATAGCCTAGAGCTCGCGGAGTTCATTACGCGCCGCATTCCCTGGGTGCAGAGCATCCGCTTCGTCAATTCCGGTACCGAAGCGGTCATGTCGGCGCTGCGCGTGGCCCGCGCCGCCACGGGACGCTCGATCATTCTGAAGTTCGAGGGCTGCTATCACGGCCACGCCGATGCGATGCTGATGCGCGCCGGCTCGGGTCTGGCCGAGGCCCCGCTGCCTGACAGTGCCGGCCTGCCCGCCGCTGCGAGCCAGGAGACGCTGGTCGCACCACTCGATGACGAGGTCGCGCTCGAGGCGCTGTTTGCCAGCCATGGAGCGCGCATTGCCGCGGCCATCATCGAGCCATTGCCGGCCAATTACGGCTTGCTGCCGCAGCGAGCCGCGTTTTTGCAGGCGCTCGCGCGCCTGGCGCACAGCCACGGGGCATTGCTGATCTTCGATGAGGTGATCTCGGGCTTTCGGGTTGGCTTTGAGGGCTATGCCGGATTGAGCGGCATCCGTCCGGATCTGCTCACCTACGGCAAGGTCATCGGTGGCGGCTTTCCGGTCGGCGCCTATGGCGGCCGGCGCGAGCTCATGGAGCTGGTCGCACCGAGCGGACCGGTCTATCAGGCCGGGACTCTCAGTGCCAATCCGCTCGCCATGTGCGCGGGGCTCGCGGTGCTGCAGCGACTACAGGATGGCAGCGTCTATCGACAGCTCGAGCACCTGGGCGCGCGGCTCGAGCAGCAGCTCTCGGGGCTTGCGGGCCTCGCGGTGCAACGCGTCGGCTCGATTTTCTGGCTCTGCATCTCAGAGCAGGCCCGGGCGCGCACGCCGATGCGCACGCCGCAGAGTTTTCCGAGCGATGCCAAGGCGAACTTTGCCACTGCGTTTCACGCCTTGCTCGAGCGCGGTATTTATCTGGCGCCGAGCGGCTTTGAAGTCGGTTTCCTTTCCGCCGCGCATACCGAGGCGCAGATCGATGCCCTGAGCGAGAGGCTCACCGAGATCTTACGCGTCTCAAACTGAGCCGGTATCGTCGACATTGAGCATGCTGGCGACTGCCTGCGGTTGCACGGCCGTGTCCTCCAGCTCGTGCACGATGATCTTGGGCGCAGGCGCCTGTACCGTTGCGGTCAGCAGCTGCAGGCTGTGCGCGGCGACCTCCAGACCTGAGTCCGCGCACTCCTGATCGCTGCGCGCCACATTAGCGGTGTCCAAACGCAGCCACCACGGGAACGCGGGCTGAGGCAGCTGAAACACCCGCGCTGCAGGCGTGCTGTTGATCAGCAGCAGACTCACCTGCGCGCGCTCCTCGTCGAGGCGCAGCGCGCGGCGCACGCACAGCAGACGCCCTTCGGTGTACTGCCAGTCTTCAATGCGCATGACGTCGCCATTCTCGTCGAACCATTCAATGTCGCGCACCTGCGGCAGTGGCTCGAGGCGCCCATGATGATAATGGCTGCTGCGCAGGCTCGCGTACTCGCGCCGCAATCGGATCAGGCGCGCTACAAACTGCTGCTGCTCGATTCCAGAGGCGCTCTGCGCCAGCGTCCAGTCTAACCATGAGAGCTCGGAGTCCTGGCAATAGGGATTGTTGTTGCCCTGCTGCGTGCGCCCGAACTCATCCCCGCCCAGCAGCATCGGCGTACCGTGAGAAAACAACAGCGTCGCGAGCATGGCGCGCTTGACGCGCGCACGCACCAGCATGATGGCGGCATCGTCCGTCGGGCCTTCCACGCCCCAGTTGTAGCTCGCGTTGTGGTCGGTGCCGTCGCGATTGTTCTCGCCATTGATCTCGTTGTGCTTCTCGTTGTAGCTGACCCAGTCCTGCAACGTGAAGCCATCGTGCGAGGTGATGAAATTCAACGCTTCCCAGGTCCGGCGCCGATCATGATCGAACAAATCCGCCGAGGCCTGCAGCCGTGCAGCCAGCGCGCCGCGCAATCCGGAGTCTCCGCGCCACACGCGCCGCACATCGTCGCGATACTGCGCGTTCCACTCCGATATGCCTGCCGGATGCCGGCCGAGCTGAAAGCCATCCGGGCCCAGATCCCAGGGCTCGGCGATCAGCTTGACGCCCGCGAGCGTAGGATCCTGCAGCAGCGCGGCGAAGAAGCCCGCGTGCGGATCAAAGCCCTTGCTGTCACGGCCGAGCGTCACGCTCAGGTCGAAGCGAAAGCCATCGACATGAAACTCGCGCACCCAGTAGCGCAGTGAATCGAGCGCCAATTGGATCACGCGCGGATGCGCGAAATTCATGGTGTTGCCGCAGCCCGTATCATTGATGCAGTGCCTGAGGTTGTGCGCCGCGGCCCGGTAGTACACGGCATTGTCCAGGCCACGCATGCTTAAGGTAGGACCGAGCTCACTACCCTCCCCGGTATGGTTGTAGACCACGTCGAGCAGTACTTCGAGGCCGGCCGCATGCAAGGCCTTGATCGCACCCTTGAGCTCATCGCGGTTGCCGCTGTGCAGGTAGCGCGCTTCGGGAGCAAAGAATGCGAGCGTGTTGTAGCCCCAGTAATTGACGAGCCCACGCTCGATGAGTGGCCGATCCTGCACGAACGCATGTATCGGCAAGAACTCGATCGCGGTGACACCCAGGCGCTGCAGGTGAGCGATGATCTGCTCGTGGCCCAAGGCGGCCGCGCTGCCGCGCATGGAATGCGCAATGCCCTCATGGCGCATGGACAGACCGCGCAGGTGCGCCTCGTAAATGATGGTATCGGACCAGGCGGTGCGCGGCGGCCGATCGGCGCCCCAGTCAAAACGATCGAATGTGACCACGGCCTTCGGCATAGCCGCGGCGCTGTCGTTGCGATCGAAGGACAGGTCCGAGCGCGGCGAGCCGACTCGATAGCCGTAGAGCGCATCGCTCCAACGCAAGTTGCCCGCGAGCGCACGCGCGTACGGATCGAGCAGCAGCTTATTGACGTTGTAACGATGACCGTCTTCCGGCTCGTAGGGGCCGTGCGCGCGATAGCCATAGAGCTGGCCCGGGGCGACATAGGGTACGAAGCCGTGCCATACCCCGTCGGTGCAATCCGGCATTGGCAGACGCCTGAGCTCCTCATGGCCGCTCGGGTCAAACAGGCACAGATACACCTGCTCGGCATGGCCGGCAAACACCGCAAAATGCGTGCCCTCCGCGTCCCAGTTGGCGCCGAGCGCGTGCGAGGGGCTGGCGAGCACGCGCGTGGGCAGCTCTGTGCTCACCCCGCGTGCCGCAATAGTATTGTGGCGAGAGGCGGCAAGGTCAGCTCCAGTGAAAAGGGCTGTCCATGCGAGCTCATCGAGCTCGTCTGCACCCAGCCACCGTTGCCCAGGTCGCTGCCGCCATAGAGCGACGCATCGGTATTGAGGATTTCGTGCCAACCGCCCGCGCGCGGTACGCCGATGCGGTAATGCAGGCGCGGGACCGGCGTGAAGTTGCACACCACGACGATCGGCGGCGTATCGTCATAGCCGCTACGGTACCAGGCGAACACGCTGTTGTGCCGATCATCGCCGACGATCCAGCGAAAGCCGGCACTGTCGCAATCCTTGGCATGCAATGCGGCCTCGACGCGATACAGGCGATTCAGGTCCTGGATCAGGCGCTGCACGCCCAGATGCAGCGGATGCTCGAGCGCCGCCCAGTCGAGCTGGCCATCGTGATTCCATTCCCAGTCCTGGCCAAACTCCCCGCCCATGAACAGCAGCTTCTTGCCGGGCTGCGTCCACATGAAGCCGAAATACGCGCGCAGGTTCGCAAAGCGCTGCCAGGTATCGCCCGGCATGCGTCCAATCAGCGAGCCTTTACCGTGCACGACCTCGTCATGCGAGAGCGGCAGCACAAAGCGCTCGGAAAACGCATACAGCAGGCCGAAGGTCATGTCGTTGTGATCGTATGAGCGATGGATCGGGTCGTGCGACATGTAGCGCAGCGTGTCGTGCATCCAGCCCATGTTCCATTTGTAGTTGAAACCCAGTCCCCAATCGCGTGTCGATTGCGTCACCCCAGGCCAGGCCGTGGACTCCTCAGCTATCATCAATGCGCCCGGGAAACGCTGTTCGACGACGTCATTCAGATGGCGCAGAAAATCGATGGCCTCGAGATTTTCCCGGCCGCCATAGCGATTCGGGATCCACTGGCCTTCGCGTCGTGCGTAGTCGCGATACAGCAGTGAGGCGACCGCATCGACCCGCAGGCCATCGATGTGATAGCGATCGAACCAGTGCAATGCGCTTGAAATCAGGAACGAGTGCACTTCCCTGCGACCGAGGTTGTAGACCGCGGTATTCCATTCCTGATGAAAGCCCTCGCGCGCATCGGCGTGCTCGTACAGTGCGGTGCCGTCGAACCACGCCAGGCCGTGCGCATCGGTCGGGAAGTGCCCGGGGACCCAGTCCAGAATCACACCGATGCCGGCGTTATGGCAGCTGTCGACGAAACGCGCAAAGGCCGCGGGCTCGCCGAATTCCGCTTGCGGCGCATATTGACTGAGTACCTGATAGCCCCAGGAGCCGCCGAATGGGTGGCCCATGATCGGCAACAGCTCGATATGGGTGAACTTGAGCTCGCGCACGTATGGGATCAATTGCTCGGCCAGCTCATCCCAGCTCAGCGGCTGCCAAGCCGTGCTCTTGCGCCGCCAGGATGCGGCATGCACTTCGTAAATCGAGATGGGTGCGTGCCATTGCTGCCCGCCCGCGCCGCGCGCCTGCAGCCAGCGCGCATCGATCCATTCGAACGGTGCCGGATCGGCCACGACCGAGGCGGTGCGCGGCACGACCTCGACCTGCAGTGCCACGGGGTCGGCCTTGAGTGGCAGCAACCCATGCGGGCCCAGAATCTCGTATTTGTAGACGCTGCCGATGGGCAGCCTTGGAATGAACAGCTCCCAGACACCGGCCTCGACGCGCTTGCGCATCGGATGGCGGCGGCCGTCCCAGCTGTTGAAATCACCGACGACCGAGACGCGCCGTGCGTTCGGCGCCCAGACCGCGAAGCGCACACCGGCGATGTTGTCGATGCTCATGACCTGCGCGCCCAGACAGCGGCCGAGCTCGAGGTGATTGCCCTCGGCGAGCAGGTAGACGTCGAGCTCACCGAGCAGTAGCCCGAATGAATACGGATCCTCGGTGACCTGTACTACGCCGCCGGGCCAATGGATGCGCAGCCGGTAAGCGCTCGCTTGATTCATGCGTCCGGCATAAAGTCCCGGCAACTGCAGCGGCTGCATTGGGGCGATGACATCGCCATCCGGGCCGATGAGCTCCACGGCCTCGGCCGAAGGCAGAAAGGCGCGCACGACCACGCCCTGGGCATCCGCGTGCGGGCCGAGCAGCGCAAAGGGATCCTCGGCGCTGCCCGTAGCGAGCGCTTCGGCAGCGGCAGCATCCAGGCGCAGGCCCGGATCCTCGAGCGCGGGGCTACTCACGCGCACGCGGCGTTCTAAAGACCGGCGGCGCGCTCATGCACGTGCACTATGCCCTCGCTGCCGCCCTGGTAGGCGACGCTGAAGCTATCGAAAGCGCCGAGCGCAGCTTCCAGGTCCTCGCCAGGGTTCGGATCAAAGGCGTCAAAGCCGCAGCGGGCCAGAAAAAACAGTAGATCGCGACCGAACGCCCCGCGTGCGCGCAGCTCACCCTCATAGTGGTAACGCTCGCGCAGCAAGCGTGCCTGCGAGAAGCCGCGGCCATCCCCGGGTTTAGCGAATTCCACCACGATCCAGCGCAGATGAGCCAGCTGCGATGCGAGCGGCTCGAGCTCATCGGTGGCCCGCAACAGCACCGCCGGACCGCGTTGCGCCGCGGCTGTAATGAGCCACTGGCTCAGTGTCGGCACGCCGTGCGTGCCGGGCTCGAATGCCTCGCCCTCATAGCGCAGCTCGTCGCTCACGAGTTCACGCCGGCGAATGATCTGCCGCATAAACGCGCTCCTGGAATGGTTCGACACCGATGCGGCGCACCGTGTCGAGAAAACGCTCCGCGTCGTCGCGCCGCTCGCGCAGATAGACTTCAATGAGCTTGGCAATCGTATCGGCCACGGCCTCCTTGGGCACTGAAGGACCGATGACCTCCCCGAGCGCCGCCGGCGGCGCCGAGGAGCCGCCGATCGTGATCTGATACCACTCCTTGCCATGCTTATCGACGCCGAGAATGCCGATGTGGCCGATATGGTGATGGCCACAGGCGTTCATGCAGCCCGACATCTTGATCTCGAGTGGACCGATCTCGTAGAGGTAGTCCAGATCGTCGAAGCGCGCGTGAATCTGCTTGGCAATGTCAATCGAGCCCGCATTGGCCAGGCTGCAGAAATCGAGCCCCGGGCAGCAGATCATGTCGGTCAGCGTGCCGATATTCGCGGTCGCGAGCCCGAGCTGCTCGAGCCGCCGCCACACTTCCGGCAACGCGCGCTGCGAGACGTCGGCGAGCACGAGGTTCTGATCGTGGGTGACGCGAATCATGCCGAAACTGTGCTGCTCGGCCAATTGCGCGAGCCCATCCATCTGTGCTGCGCTGGCGTCCCCGGGAGGCTCGCCGTGCTTCTTGAGCGAGACGATTACGACCCGATAGCCAGTCACCTTGTGGGCGCGCGTGTTGTAGCGATACCAGGCGCAGAAGGCCGCATCGGCGCGAGCGTTTGGCGCGCGCTCGCTGCTGGGCTGCGGCTCATCAGGCAGCGACTCGTAAGGCGGCGGCCGGAAAAAACCGCGCATATGCTCGACCTGCGCCGCGCTGAGCTGCGGCGCAAAGTCCGCGCTGGCGAGAAATTCCTGCTCGACCTGACGCGTGAATTCAGCCACACCGAGCGCGCGCATCAGGATCTTGACACGCGCCTTGTGAATATTGTCGCGCCGGCCGTAGCGGTTGTAGACCCGAAGTATCGCCTCGAGATAGGCCAGCAGGTCGGCCTGCGGCAGCCACTCGCGGATCCTGTGGCCGACGATCGGCGTGCGGCCCAGCCCACCGCCCGCCAGTATTTCGAAGCCGATCTCCCCCTGTGCGCCGCGCCGCAGGTGCACGCCGATATCATGCACTTCGCTCGCCGCCCGGTCCGCGGGTGCAGCCGTGATCGCGATCTTGAATTTGCGTGGCAGGTAGCTGAATTCCGGATGCAGCGTGGCCCACTGCCGGATGATCTCGCAGTAGGGCCGCGGATCCGCGATCTCATCGGGTGCGACGCCGGCCAGATGGTCGGCTGTGATATTGCGGATGGAGTTGCCGCTGGTCTGGATCGCATGCATCTCAACGCTGGCCAGCTCGGCCAAAATATCGGGCACGTCCTCGAGCCTGGGCCAGTTGTACTGGATGTTCTGCCGCGTGGTGAAATGCCCGAAGTCACGATCGTAGCGGCGCGCAATGTGCCCCAGCATTCGCAATTGCGTGCTCGAGAGCAGCCCGTACGGAATCGACACGCGCAGCATCGGCGCAAAGCGCTGAACGTACAGGCCGTTGCGCAACCGCAGGGGCCGATACTCGTCCTCGGTGAGCGCACCGGCCAGAAATCGCCGGGTCTGATCGCGAAACTGCGCGACGCGCTCGTTGACCAGAGTCTGGTCGATTTGATCGTATCGGTACACGGCTTGCTCTTGCAGCTCCTGCGCGGCTCGAACACGCCGCGGGGCGGCTATCATCGGCGGGCACTGCGGTTATATCAACCCCGCCCGGGCGCATAAGCGGCCCTAGCCGGTAGTCTGCAGGCCGCGCGCGATACCGTTGACGCTCGCCTGCAACGCCTCGAATAGCTCGCGATTCTGCCGCCCGCTCGCGCGCCAGCGCTCGAGCAGATCGACCTGCATGAAGTTCATCGGATCGACGTAGGGGTTGCGCAGCGCAATGCCCCGCTGCAGCGTCGGGTCGGTGTCGAGCAGCGCGCCGCACTCCTTGATCTCGAGCACCATGGCGCAGGCGCGTTCATATTCTTCGCGCAGCGTGACCCCATAATGACGCAAATCGGCGCTCGCCAGCCGCTCGTAGTGCGCGGCGATCGAGAGGTCGGCGAGCGCGAGCATCGTCTCGATATCATCGATCAACGTACGAAAGAACGGCCAGCCCTGATAGCAGCGGCGCAGCAGCAGCAGGCCGCGCTCGCTCTTCGCGCACTGCAGCCCGGCGCCCGCGCCGTACCATCCGGGCAGCATATGACGCGACTGCGACCAGGCGAAGACCCACGGTACGGGCCGCACGGCCTCCAGGCCCTGTTCTCTGGGCCACGCGGACTGCGCCGAGCCGATCTGCATGCGCTCGATGACATCGATCGGCGTCGCGGCTCGAAAGAAGTGCGCGAACTCGGCGCTCTCGTGCACGAGGCTGCGCCAGCTCTTGGCGCTGTGCGTCGCCACCAGATTCACACAGTCAGCCAGCGCCGTGCTCTCGCGCACCGCGACACCGCGCTTGACCGCCAGGGTCGCGAGCGCCAGCGTGCTCAGCGCGCGCTCGAGCGTGCGCATCGCATTGGGCCGCAGCCCATAGCTCTGACTGATGCTCTCGCCCTGCTCGGTAAAGCGCAGCACACCGCTGACGGATTCGGCCGGCGCCGCGCGCAGCACGCGGTCGATGCGCCCGCCGCCGCGCGGAATGCTGCCGCCGCGGCTGTAGAACAGCACATGCTCCTCATTGCCCCGGCGCAGCGCTTCGGACAGATTGCGCTGGGCGCGGTAGGCCGCCAGGCGCGCCGCGATCATGCCGGCCTCCTGAGCGCTGTCGGCATAACCGACCAGCACGGTTTGCAGGCGCCCGCGCGTCTCCAGATGCCGCTTGTACACGGCGTCCTCGAGCAATGCGCGCATGATCGAGCCGCAGCGATCCAGCGTATCGATGCCGTCGAACTGCGGCGCCACATCGAGCGCGACCTCGCCGTTGCTCTTGTTATAAGCTTCGGCCCAGCGCGCCAGCACCAGCGGCGCGAGCACATCGTCGGGCGCAGTCGCACCGGCAACGATATACAGCCCAATGGCATCGGCGCCGTAGCGGTGGCGGCTCTGCACGATCGCGTCGAAAACCGCCAGCGTGCGCTTGCCCAGCGCATCAAATGGTCCTGTCGGCCCGGCATCGTTCTCGAGAATCTCGATCAGGCGCGCATGCCGCTCGGCGGCGCTGCGCCCGAGCCATTGCGGATCGTCGAGCCCCTGCGCCAGCACGGCGTGGTGCACGGAGGCATGCGCGCGCAGATCGAGGGTCGCCAGATGAAAGCCGAAGGTGTCGATGCGGGCGAGCAGTCGGCGCGCCGAGAAATAGCCGGCGTGCACACCGCGGTTCATCAGCAGGCTCTGCGCAATCAGTTCGATGTCGGCGCGAAATTGCGCCGGCTGATGATAACCACTGGAGCGTCCCTCATTGGTGGCGCGCAGTCGCTCGGCGATCTGTCCGAGCAATATGCGGTAAGGCATGCGGTCGTGATGCGTGGCGCCCATGCCCAGTGCGGCCGGCACCAGGGTGCGATACTCCTCGATGCGACGGGTAACGGCCGCCGAGACGCCGACCCGGCGCTCGCTCTGCGAGAGCACCTGCGCCAATTGCAGGCATTCGGCGTGGTAATTGTTGATGATCGTCTGCTGCGCGCGCGCCAGGGATTCGCGGATGCTCTTGGCGTGTACGTCGGTCGAGGAGTCCATGTCGCCGCCGACCCAGCTGCCGAAGCGCACTATGACGGGCAGCTCCAGCGTCTCGGGTAATGCGCCATAGAGCTTGGCGAGCGCCGCGGCAATCTCCTGGTAGAAGGCTGGAATGATCCGGTAGAGGATCTCGGCGAGATAAAAGATCGCATGCTCGCGCTCATCGGCGATGGTCAGACGTTCGCGCGGGTGCTCCTCGGTCTGCCATTCGGCGCTGACTTCGGCGCGAATGCGCTCGAGCAGCGTGTGGCGCTCGTGCGGCGCAAGCGCCGCGTTGCTGCGCTCGAGCAGCAGTGCCGCAAGGCGCTGCTGACGGCGCAGGATCGTGCGCCGGGTCGACTCCATCGGGTGGGCCAGAAAGACCGGCTCAATCGACAACTGACGCAGCAGCTCCAGGACCTGCTCGAGGCTCAAGCCGGCGCGCTTGAGCTCCGCGAGCGTGTCCTCCACGCCCCCGGGCTGCGGCCGCTCGGCATCCTGCTGCAGGTACTCGCGGCGCCGGCGGATGCGATGCACTTTCTCGGCGATGTTCGCCAATTGAAACCAGGCGGAGAACGCGCGTACCAGCTCGCGCGCCAGGCGCGGCGGGCGCCCGCGCACGCGTACTGCGAGCGCATCGGCCGCGCCTGCGACCCCTTCGCGCCAGCGGATTGCCGTGAGCCGGTCCTGCTCGACGAGCTGAAATAGCTCTTCCCCGCCCTGCTCGCGCAGGACCTCGCCCATGAGCTGCCCGAGCGCATGCATATCCGCGCGCAGCGGATTGTGACGGGCGGGAAATTGGATCTGTTCGCGCTGCATGCCGGCCGGCATTCTACTATCCGGTCAACAGCACCGCTTCCGCACGCTCGAGCGCCGCGGGCAGGCCGTAGATGATGACCACGTCGCCCTCCCGCAGCTCGGTATCCCCAGCCGGCTCGCGCCCGGTGATGCCCTGGCGACGAATTGCCGTGAAGGCGACCTCAGCCCCGTGACCGCGCACTTCCTCAAGCCTGCGGCCCACGGCCCAAGCCTGTGGGGGCAGTACCACAGAATGCAACAGCTCCACAGGTGCGGCGTTATCCTCGAGCCGAGCGCTCGCGGGCAGTGTGCGCAGTGTCGCATAGCGCTGCCGGCGAATCGTGTCAATCACATGCGTGACCTGCGCCGCGGGCAATTGCAATAGCGTCAGCGCCTGCGATACCAGGGTCAGACTGGCCTCGAAGGTCTCGGGCACCACCTCGGTCGCGCCCGCCGCCGAGAACTCGGCCAGCTGCGTATCATCCTCGGCGCGCACCAGCACCGGCACGTCGGCGCTCAGCCGACGCACGGCGCGCACGACAGCCAGCGCGGGCGCCTTATCGGCAAAGGTCACGATCACGACGCTGGCCAGATCGACGCCCAGATTGCGCAATAATTCATCATCGGCGCTGTCGCCCCAGACCACGGGCTCGCCCGCCAGCCGCGCCGCGCGTACGTTGGCCGGGTCCAGATCGATGCCAAGATATTCGAACCCCTGTGAGACGAGCACGCTTGCCAGATGATGGCCGACGCGGCCGAAGCCGCACAGGATCACATGCTCGCGACGCGCCAGATCGCTCGTGACCGCATCCGCGCCCTGCATGGAGCTGCGCGGTGGTCCGTGCTCGCGCAATAATGCACGCGCGATGCGGCGGTTGTAGCGGATCACGAGCGGGCTCATGATCATGCCCAATACCACCGTCGCGAGCAGCAGCTGGGCAGCACGCGCAGGCACCAGATTTTCGCCGCGCGCGAGTATCGTCAGCAACGCCACGCCAAATTCCCCGCCACCGGCGAGCACCAGACCGGTGCGCAGCGCCTTGAACAGAGAGGGCTCGAAGGCGCGCGCGGTGATCGCTGACAACAGCGCCTTGGCGCTCATGCTCAGAATCAGCAAACCCATGACACTCAGGAAATGAGCGTAGAGCACGCGCAGATCGAGCAGCATGCCGACCGAAATGAAGAACAGGCCCAACAATAGCTCGCGGAACGGTCGAATCACGGCCTCGATTTGATGGCGATATTCGGTCTCGGCCAACATCATGCCGGCCAGGAACGCACCCAGAGCCATCGACAGACCCAGCTGCTGAGTGATCCAGGCCGAGGTCAACACCACCAGCAGCGCCGCGAGCGTGAACAATTCGCGCAAGCGGCTGTGCGCGATCGCGTAAAGCAAGGGCCGCAATAGCCAGCGGCCGATGGCGAGCACGGCGATCAGCGCCAGCACGGCAAGCGCCACGAGTCGCCAGACCATCGCACCGCTGAAGCCTGCCCGTCCCTGTGCCAGCACGCTCGCCACGACCAGCAACGGCACCACTGCGAGGTCCTGAAATAACAGCACCGCGAACGACAAGCGCCCGTGTGTGCGATTGAGCTCGTCCTGTTCCCCGAGCTGCGCGAGCACGATCGCGGTCGAGCACATTGCGAGCGCCCCACCGAGCACGAGCGCGCTGGGCCACGCAATGCCGAAGGCGTGAGTAATGAGCGCGCCGGCCGTAGCGACCACCAGCGTCTGCGCCAGGCCGAGCCCGAACACTTCGCGGCGCATGGCGATCATGCGCGGGAAGGAGATTTCCAAGCCCAGCGTGAACAGCAGAAACACCACGCCGATCTCGGCCAGCGCCTGCGTTTGCGACCCATTGGGCATGAGCGCGAATGCGTGCGGGCCGAGCACGATGCCGGCGATCACGTAGCCGAGCAATGGCGGCAGCCCGATGCGCCGCCCGAGCGCCACGACGAGCACCGTCGCCAGCAGCAGTATCAGGACCTGACCGAGAGATTGAACCGCCACCGTTGGAAATTACGGCTCGCCCCCGTCACTTGTCCATGGTCACCGTGGCATCGTAGCGATCGAAGCCGTGGATGGCGCGCCGATAGGCGTTGATCACGAGTCGCTCGGCGGCATGGTCGGCGCGCTCGCTGAGCAGCATGCGAATGACCACTTCATCGGCCGGCCGCGTCTGATCATCGGCTAGCAATTGCTCGATGAACCGCGCGAGCCTGCAGACGATCTCATTGGCAAAGCGCAATCGCGCGGCATCGTGCACCTGCTCGCTGCCCGAGGCATAAGTGGTGCGCGCTTCGATCGTGAGCTCGTGCAGGAACACCGCCAGCAGCCGCGCCTGGTCCACGGGCTGCAGCTCGCTGAAGTAATCGATTTCGGACTGCAGGTTCACGGCAGGCTCGGCGTGCGCAATGCAGGGGATGCGCGAGTTAGCAGCTTCAGGTGGTCGGCACGAACTCTATCGGCTTAGTCGTGGTCATGGTCGCGACGTCCTTGGGCTCAAAGTGGAACAACCGGACGCGCGCAACGATCTTGCGCTCAAAGTCGGGATTTTGCAGCTCGCTCGAGACCACGCGGCACTCGGTGACTTCACCGGATGGGCTGATCGTGAATTCGAGCACGAGCTTGCCGCGCAGGTCGGGTTGATCGCGCAATGCGCGGCCATACAGCGCATAGATGGCGCCTTTGTTACTGTCGAACACCAGCGCGATCTCTTCCTCGGTGCGCGAGGCTTTGCCGCTGCCGCCCCGATTCACGTTGCCGCCCGCTCCAACCGCGGCAATGCGTGAGCTCACCGCAGTGGTGTCGTGCCCGCCCAGTGAGCCCGCGCCAGTGCCAAAACCGCGGCTGGCGTTGGCCGTCGTGATGCCGCCTGAGCCCGCGCCGGCCTTGGAGGTGATCAATGAGCGCTCGGCGTGACTGTCCTCGCCGACCGCGGCCTGCAGGTTTTTGGTCTGTTCGAGCGGCGTGAGATCAACCTGGCGCAGATCGGCGAGCTCATCCTTGAGTTTGAGCAATCCGGACTGCAGTGCCTTGCGCTTGGCTTCGGCCACGCGATCAACCGGCTTGGGGGGCTGCTCGGTCGGTTTGGGCAACGGCAGCGGCGGCGGGGGCGGGGGCGGCTTGGGCTGCTCCTGCGCCATCAGGCGCGCCAGACGTTCGGGCACCGCCTCGGCGGGCGCCTCGGTCGCGCGCGGCAGATGAATCAGCGGCAGTAAGAGTCCAAGCAGTACCAGCAGCCCAAAGGCAATCGTCATGAATCGGCGGAAGCGGCGCTGCTCCTCGGGGTCGGTCTCCCAGGCGAGCGCGTAGCTGCGGTAGTACGGAGATAATTGCATCCTGAGGCCCGCCGCTACGTGTTCGGCACCGCGCCGGCAGGCACAGGCTTGTCTTTCTGCAATACCGCAAGCGATATGCGGCCATAGTCCGCATCGGTGCAGGTGCGCATGACCTTTTTGATCACGTCGTAGGGCAGCGATTTATCTCCCATGACCGTGATCTCGCGTTGTGCGAGATCCTGCGCCGTGATTTGCTGGCCAACCAGCGTCGGACGCTTGAGCGCAGCGCGCAACGGCTCAATGATGTCACCGGGGCTCGCCTGCACCTCAGCCACCGAGGCGATGCGCTCGCCCTGCACGAACAGATCGTCCTTGGTCAACATCACCACCACGGTCTGGCGCGGCTGATTCTCGGAGATCGACTGCGGAATCTCGATGCCCTTGCTGTTTTGCACGACCTCGACATTGGTCGAGTAGACCAGCAGAAACGACACCATGACCGTCAGGATGTCGATCATCGGGATCAGATTGAGCTGCCCGTCCGCGCGGTTGCGCAACTGATGCTCGAGCATGTACTTGGCGCGCCGCGACATGCTCATGGTTGCACTCCAGGCGGCGCAGCCGCATTGTCCGCGACCGCAGGCGCATCGCCCAGCGAGACATCGGGAAACAGCTCGTACTGCACGACATTGAGTCCGGCGTTGGCCTCGAACACGCGCGTGCGATCCATGATCTGCACCACGACGTCGTAGGGAATGTCCGGTTCCAGCAGCACCGTGGCCTCGGTCTTGTCCGGATACTTGGACTTGACGCGCTCCAGGTATAGCGAGAGCCCCTCATAATCGTAGGCGCCGTCATGGCTCGGAAACGAAGCCAGTGGTCCGGAGTTGCGATCCTCGACCTGCAGCGAATCCTTGCGCACGACCACTTCCAGCTGCAGACCGGGCGGCGGAGGCGTGAACTCCGCGTTCGACGGCGGCAGCTTGAGCTCGAGGATGACCGTGCGGGAGAACACGGCCGTCATGAGCAGAAACGTGACCAACACCGTGAAGATATCGATCATCGGCACGAGCAGCAGCTCGGTCGGCTTGCGCATGCGCCGCTCGAGCTTGCGCACGATGTAGGAACGACGGCGCACGCGCTACTTTCCGGTTACCTTAAACGCGCGTCAGGCCGCGGCCGGCGCGGGCTGTGCCTGGCGCTCGGTCACGGCATTGAGAAATTTCACCGAAGCCATCTCGAGACTGTCGATGAGATCCGTGGTCTTGGTCTGCAGCACGGCGTGAATCAGCAGCAATGGAACGGCCGTGATCAGACCGAAGGCCGTGCAGTTCATCGCCACCGAGATGCTGGCGGACAGCAGGTTCGCCTTCTCGGCCGGATTGACCGTGGCCACTGCGGCGAAGGCGTTGATCAGACCGACCACGGTACCGAGCAGACCCAGGAGGGTCGCCACGTTGGCGAGCGTCGCAATGTAGTGGGTGCGCTTCTCGAGTCGCGGCACCACGTCCATCAGGCTCTCTTCCATCGCTTTCTCGATGTCATCGCGATGACGCGCCGAGGCGACGCGCGCGAGACCGTAGCTGAGGATCTGCGCGATCGCGGAAGGCGATCGGGAAGTCAGCTGCACGGCCTGTCGGAAATTGCCTTGCTGCAGGAACGGCACGAGCTGATTCCACAGACCGCGATTGCGCCGCTCAGTGACCTCCAGATAGATCCAACGCTCGATGGCGATCGCGATACCCGCGACCAGCACGAGGGCGATGGGATACATCATCAGGCCGCCGCCCTGAAAGAAACGAACTATGTGACTGAACAGACTCATCGTGCTTCACTCCCTTGTCTGGACGCTCCGGTCCGCCGTTACGAGCAAGCTATTACGAGCAAGCTAAGGTGATAGAAACGCGCAATACCGCGACCTACTTCTCATCCTTGGATTCTGGCGCCGGCGCCTTGGGCGCTGCTGCGCCCGATTCGAGCGCCGCGTAGTAGCGGTTCTCGCGCCGAAAGACGTCGCGATCGACCGGCGTGAGCGCCTCATCCAGCAGGCTCTTTTGTGGCCGCGCGCCGACGTCCCCCAGATCCGCCCGGCGCCAGGGCACCACGTACATGACCTTGGGCAGCTCGCGGTTGCCGCTGATCTGCGTGGTATCGAGCTCGATGCGATCCTCGGGCCGCAGGCCGGGGCTCGCGGCAGTGCCGGAGGGCCGCGCGGCCAGCTTGCCGGGGCTGCTCGCGCCACCCTTGTTGAGCGGGACCGCTGCTGAGGGCGCGGCCGCCGCAGGCGCGACAGCAGGCGAGGTCTGCACCGCCGGCTCGGGCTCGCTGCTGCTTGCCGCGATGGGCGCCGGTTTCTGCGCCGGCGTGGGCGTCTGTGCCTGCGCGAGCGCAGCCAGCGCGGTGCCGAGCCAGAGCGCGCTTGCCATGATCCCCGAGATGCTCGCTTTCATGTCGTGTCTCCTCTCTCGCCGGCGGCCAGTGCATGGGGCGCGGCCGCACCCACGGGCGCGTCCGTAGCTGCAGGCGCACCCTCGGGCGCCGGCGCGGCTTTCACGCCGGTACGCGTGCGCAATTCGGCAATCCAGGTGCTCACGGGCTTGTCCTCGCCGGATAATTGCTGATAGCGCTCGAATTCGGGCAACGCCGCCACCGGCTCGGCCAGATAAATATCCAGCAATACGCCGAGATTGCGGTGCGCCGGGGCGTACGCCGGATCGCACTCGAGCGCCTTCGCATAGGCGGCGCGCGCATCAACGAAGCGGCCTTCCTGACGCAGCGTCACGCCGAGCTCGCTCCAGGCCATGGCGCTGCCCGGATCGATCTCCACCGCCCGCCGCAACAGCTTCTCGGAATCAGGCAATTGACCCAATCGCCGAGTCAGCAGGCCCAGATCGATGGCCGTGGCAGGAAAGCCTGGATGCTGCTGCTCGAATTGCTGCAATTGCTTCTGCAGTTCGGCATCCGCTTCCTTGCCGCTCGCGGCCAGTTGGGCCATGTGCTCGTAGTCGCTGAGCGCCTCGCTACTGGGTGCGGCGCCACCTGCAGGCGCAGCGAGCGTCGCCACCCAGCTCTCGCTGCGCTCGATCTTCCCATAACGCGCCGGCTTCAGTTGCGCCAGGGCCTGCAGGCTGCGGCGGATCGACTCGTCGTAGACACCGTCGGGCGTGCGCTTGGCATTGAGCTCATGGATGGCGATCGACTGTTCCTCGAACGGGAACGCCTGCTCCTCGAGCAGCGAGTCGTATTGCTCGAGCGCATCGGCCGACAATTTCTTCGGCCGCTCCGAGCTCAGCAAATCCTGGGCGAGCGTGCGGTAGAGCTCGGCGGTCTCGTAGGTCGCGGCGGTCGTAGTCTCCGCAACCTGGTATTCGGCGACCTGCTTGTAGGCCTGCATCGCGGCCTCAAGCGCCGCCTTCTTTGCCGCCAGAGTCTGCTTGAGTGGTGCGACCAGCTTGATACGCCGAAACGCGTCGCGCGTCGGCGCGGCCAGCGCGAGCTGCGCGCGCGCCGCAAGAAACTTGGTGCGCTCGCTGCGTGCGCTGCCCGCGCTCGCATCGGCCTGCACGATCTCGCGCTGCCAATAGTGCTCGCGCTGCGCATCGCCCGATTTGGCGGCGAAATCCAGCAGGCGCTGGCGCACCTCGATCGCATCGCCAACCGGCGTCGGATACTCGCGTACCAGGCGCTCCAGCATCGCCACGCTATGCGGCGTATCACCCGCTCGCTCATACAGATCCGCAGACTTCGCGATTGCCTCGTGCACTACGGCGCGATCCTCGTGCGCATTGTCGGCGATGCGCGCGTACTGCGCTGCCGCCTGCGCCGACTGGCCGGCGCTCTCGTACGCCACCGCAAGCTTGCGGCCCACATCGGCGTCGTACTGGCTGTTCGGATAATCGCGTCGATAGGCCTCGAGCACCGTGATTGCCTGGCTCCACTGCTGGGCGTTGATCAGCGCCGCCGCCGCATCGTATTGCGAGGTCGCGATGACCTTCGAGCCCGGCGCCACGCGCGCCACGCGCAGGAAAGCCTGCGCGGCACCGGCCTCATCACCGGCGCTGCGGCGGCTCTCGGCCTGTTTGTAGACGGCCTCTGCAAGCCGCTCGGTGATATCGGCGCGCTCCGGATCATTCGGCGCAGCCACCGCGAGCGCATGCGTAAAGGCGTCCTCGGCCTGTGCATAGTCGGCCTGGTTCGCGCTGACCTGGCCAATCAGTGTCCAGGCGATGCGCTGCTTCGCGGCATCGACCGGGGGCGTGCGTGCGAGCAGCGAGCGCGCGCTTTGTGCGGCTCGCACCTGATCGCCGGACGCGTACAGATCCTGCGCGGCGCGCGTGAGCACGACCGCACTCTCGGGATGCTGCGGGAAGGCCGTCGTGAATTTCAAGCTCGACTCGAGCGCGCGCTGATGCGTTGCCGCGCGTGCCTCGGCGCTCTGCGAGTCCTCATACTTTTGATAGGCCACGAGCGCGGCGTATGCGGCCTCGGCCGAGCGTGCATTGGCCGGATAGCTATAAGCCGTGCGCTCGTATTCGCCGGCCGCATCCAGATACTGCTGGCTCTCGAACAATGCGTCGGCCAGCAGATAGTTGGTCGCAGCCGTATCCGGATCGTCCGGAAACGAGCTCAGCGTCGTGCGATACCAACGCGCCGCCGCGGCATAATCCTCGCTCTTGTGGCTCTTCTGCGCGCTCGCGTGATAGTACTGTGCAACGTCGTGCAGATCGGTCTTGAGCTCATCGACGACCTGCGGATAAGCACTGTGCTCGCGGCCTTTCCAGAACGGGGCTGCGAAACCGTAGTGCTCGATGTACTCGATCTTGCCTTGCAGCACCAGATCGGCGAAGCCACCTTTGCGGTAAGCCTCGATCGCGGCGCTCGACAGTGAAGGCGCGTGCTCATCGATCGGATCGCGGCTCGCAAAGGCGCGGTACGTGGTCGCGGCATCCTGATAGCGCTGTTTATCCACGTACAGATCACCCAGACGCGAATACAGCAGCCACGCGTAGACGGCATGCGGGCGGCTGGCGACAAAGGCATCGAGGGATTTCGCGCCGTCCAGATACGAGAAAGTGATCGCCATGACACGCAGCGTATCGTCCACGAGTTCGCGATCAGCGCGCCCGAGCGATTCCAGCGGCCGCGAGCGCGCGTTGTCCTTCGGGTCGCTGAGTGTCAGATCAAGCAGATCGGCGAAGGAATTGAGGCTCTCCGCATTCATGCCCTGCTTGAACTGCGACCAGCCATGCTTGTAGAGGCTCTGCAGGTAGAAGTTGGAGCCCTGGCGGCCATGCGCGAGCACGGCCTCGTAGGCCAGCTGCGCTTCCGGGTAGCGACGCGCTGAGAACAGCAGCTCGCCGCGCCGGAACTGCACTTCAGGCAGGTCGCGCCCTTGCGGATAGCGTGCAACGATCTCATCAAGCGTCGCGAGTGCCTGGGGCGACTGGCCCGTGGTCTCGTAGGCGCGCGCGAGCTGGTAGAGCACCTGATCGTTGCGCGCGTAATTCGGATAGGCCTTGAGCAAAGTCGCATACAGACGAATCGCCTCGGCGCCCTGCATGTCGAGCTTGGTGACTTCGTTGGCCATGCGCTCCAGATCACCGGACTCGAGGCTCAGATCACCGAGCCGCCGTAATGCTTCGGCTCGCAGGTTCGCATCTGCGTTCTGCATTTCGAGGAACTGGCGATAGTTTTCCATCGCCTGGGCCGAGCCGCTGACTTTTGCGGGCTGCTTGCGCACCGCCACCGGCTGCGAGCTCAGGTCGCCGATAGTCGCGGGCGCGCCAGAGGCGCTCTGCGCCGCCAGGCACGGCGCCGATACCAGCGCCGCGGCTGCACACAGCAACACGCAACGCCGCACCGCGTGTGCACGCCAGTGTCTCATCGTGGCTCCGGAGCGGGCGCAGGCTGCGCGCTCGGCGGGGCCACGGCCGCAGGCGGTGTCGCGGCTGGCTCACCGGCCTGATCGGCGGCGCGATCGTAGATACCCGCGAGCGCGAAACGCGCCTGCAGGGCATAGGAATCGAGGCGCTGCTGCTGCGCACGCAATTCCGCGACCGCGACGCCCTCGAGATACTGGTTCTGCTGCTGCGAGGCGTCCGCCAGCCGGGAGCGCACGGTCTGCACTCGAGCCGCCAGCGCTGCAATGCGCGCTGAGAACTCATCCGTATCGCTGGGCACCGTCGCGCGCGCCTGCTGCACGCGCACCCAGCGATTCTGTAATTCCTCGAGCGCTGCATCGAGTTCGCGCAGCGAGCGACGCTGCTCGTAGCTGCGGGCCTTGAACTCGGCATCGAGCTGCCAGTAGAGCGCGCCCCTGATCAGCCGCAGCTTGTCACGGGCCTGATCGAGCGCCTCGCCGGCCGGCAGTGAGGCCAGCTGCTCTTGCAGGCGCTCGACGCGCGCCCATTGCGCGCGCTCCTTCGGCGTACCCAGCGCGACGACATCGGCGGTAGTCTCGATCGCGTCCAGGTTCGAGCCGACCCTCGCACGGGCCTCGCGCAGCCGCAGCGGCGCATCGGTTTGCAGCAGCGCATCGGTGCGCGGCAGGCGCTCGGCGTAGGCGCGCGCGCGCGTGTCGGTCATGGCTGCGAACGCCTCCATGCTCTCGTCCCAATGCCGCAGCGTCCCCTGCATGAACGCGAGGTCGCGATAATTCTTCAGACCCTCCTGGAAATCGTTGTCCGCCAGTACGCTGTACAGATAACGCGACTGCGGCGCATCCGGCAGCGCCTTGAGCTGCCAGAACCAGCCATAGCGCGCATCCTTGTCCTCCCCGAGCAGGTCATCGAGCATGTGACCGTTGCCGACTTTCGCAATCGCCGTGTCGAGATTTTGCGACTCGGCGGCAAAGGAAGTCAGCGCACTCTCGTAATAGTCGGCCGATTGCGCATTGGCATCGAGCTTGCTGAAGGCGTACGGCACCGCGAGGTAGGATTCCTGGACCGCCGCATCGAGCAGGTCGCGCCCATGCAATTCAAGCCAGGGCGTCAATGCCGCCTGATACTCACCCAACTCGGCGTGGGCATAACCAGCCCCGAGCAGTGCGCGCGTGGAATACGGTCCGTTCAGGCGCACGCGCTCGAGCGGCACGCGCGCGAGCGCGCTCTGATTGGCCTGCAGATAGGCATAGCCGAGCGCCAGATTGGCCTTATCGCGCAGG
>Ga0302314_10005322_pt1 | contig 23468 bp, 23 predicted proteins | sample III_Palsa_N2_3_FD_200533 | JGI IMG/M metagenome (GOLD analysis project Ga0302314, IMG submission 200533) | Peat permafrost microbial communities from Stordalen Mire near Abisko, Sweden - III_Palsa_N2_3 | ecosystem: Environmental > Terrestrial > Soil > Palsa > Peat permafrost | place: Sweden... | reverse complement strand
TGACCAGCGCCGCCTCGTCCTCGCCCGCCGACATGAACTCGACCGTGCCGAGGATGTAGGAGAGCAAATTGGCGTGGCGCAGCACCGCGGCCTTGGGCGCCGCGGTGGTCCCGCTGGTGAACAGCTGGACGGCGATCGTCTCGTCGGTCTGCGGCGGCTCGCCTGCTGTCGCACCCAGCGTTTCCGCCTCCGCGACGAAATCGGCGCGGGTTCGGACGACGTGACCGGCATCGGGGTCGAGCCGCGCGATGCGATCGGTATCGCCGACGATGTAGGCGGGCGCGATCCGCGCCAGCAAAGCCGCCAGATCGGCGTCGGCGAGCCGATAGTTGAGCGGCACATAGGGGATGCCGGCGAGCGCCGCACCGAACAGCGCGATCGTCGCCGCCTCGCTATTCTCGTCGAGCAGCGCGACATGGCCGCAGCCGCTCGTCGTGATCGCCTCTGCTGCGCCGATCGCCGCGCGCCACAGCTCGGTATAGGTCCAGCGGCGCCCGTCGCAGACCAGCCCGACCGTATCGGAGCCCGCCTCGGCGGCCATCTGGAGGATCAGCGACAGGTTCATCGATACGCTCAGTCGGAGGAGGGAAGCGGCTTGGCGTCCTTGGTGGTCAGCGCGACGCCATCGATCGACAGCGATCCCTTGCCCGCCTTGACGCACAGCAGCTCGACCGTGCCCGCGGCATCGACATAGCGTTTGCCGATCTTGCTGCCCTCGGCGAAGGCGGGGTCGATCGCGCCGGCTTCAGCGGGCTTGTCGTCGAGCATCGGCGCGCCGCCGCACGACACGGTCGCGTCGCTGCCCTTGATGACCATCACCTCGGTGTCGCACACCGCGCTCTTGAGCTTCGTTCCAGGCTTCATGCTGTCCTCGATTGTCCGGTTGCGACCATCAGGCGATGGCGCCTACAGCCTTCAGTTCCTCGATACGATCCCATTCGAGGCCGAGTTCCATCAGGAAGGTCTCGGTATGTTCGGAGGCCTGCGGCGATCGCGTCGTCTGGACCGGCTGGTGGTCGAACTGGACGGGATTGCGGACCAGCCGGAGCGGTTTGCCCTCGTCGAGCTCGACCTCGACGATCATGTCGTTGGCGAGCGCCTGCTCGTCGGTGAGAAGATCCTCGAAGCTCTGGATCGGCGCCCACTGGCCCTTCATCGTCTTGAGATGCGTGCGCCAATAATCGAACGGCTGCCTAGCGAAGGCGGCGACGAGCAGGTCGCTTGCCGCGCCCGCATTCTCGATCAGCTTGTAGACGTCGGCAAAACGAGGGTCGTCCGCCGCCTCGGGGATGCCGACATGCTCGAAAGTATCGCGGATCAGCCCGGTCGGGCTCACCATGCACAGATTGATCGTACCGCCGTCGGAGGTGCGGAAATTGCCCATCAGCGGATTGCGCGCCGAGCCACCCGAGACCGGCATGCCGTTGCGCGTCATGATCCCCGTCTCGGCGACCTGTGCGATCAGCGCGCCCGATGCCCACCACGCGGCGCTGAGCAGCGACATGTCCATCTCGACGGCCTCGCCCGTGCGTTCGCGGTGGAACAGCGCGCCGGAAATGCCGCCGGCGATGAACATGCCGCCGATCGAATCCCCAAATGCCGGAATGCCCTGGGTGAGCGGGCCTTCGAGCGCCTCGGGCGTCATTGCATAGGCAATGCCGCTGCGCGACCAGAAGGCAGTGCCATCGAAGCCTCCGGTCTCGCGCTCGGCGCCCTTGTCGCCATAGGCAGAGCCGCGCGCATAGATGATGTTGGGATTGGCCGCGCGGATATGCTCGACGTCGAACTTGTTCTTCTGGCGCACCGGCGGAAGATAGTTGGTCAGGAAGACGTCAGCGGTCTTGGCGATCTCGTAGAGCAGCTCCTGGCCTTCGGCGGTCGAGAGATCGATGCCGATGCTGCGCTTGCCGCGATTGGGATGCTCGAACAGCGTATGGCGAGCTGGATCGAGCGTGACGCCGCCCATGTTGAGGAAGCCGCGCTGCGTGTCGCCGCGTACCGGATGTTCGACCTTGATCACGTCCGCGCCCCAATCGGCGAGGACGGCGCCGGCCGCGGGCACGAACGTGAACTGTGCCACCTCCAGTACCCGGACGCCCTTCATCACCTGCGTCATGTTTCGTCATTCCCCCGTGTCTGCCGGCCGCCGCATCGTGGCGGACGACATGGGACGCGCCTGTCGCGCGCTGCCAATCGGTGCAGACTAGCCCCCGCTCTTCCAAAAGGCATTACCGCAACCGAGAGGCCGAAGGTTTTGCGCCACGGCGATATTCCATTCCGCCCCCGCGATATCCCGCGGGCGTTCGTGGCATTGCCTTGCCGGTGCCTCGGCGGCCTGCGAACATTTTGCCACAAGAGCACGTGGCGGCAGGATAGCGCCCGGGCATGGAGCAGGAAGACCGTCATGAAAATCGATTCCTCCACGTCCGCGGTCGTCACCGGTGGGGCTTCGGGCCTTGGCAAGGCGAGCGTGCAGGCGCTTGCGGCGGCGGGCATCAAGGTCGCGATCTTCGATCTCAACGAGGCGGCGGGCGAGGCGATCGCCGCCGAGGTCGGCGGTGTCTTCTGCAAGGTCAACATCCTCGAGGAGGACAGCGTGCTCGCCGGCTTCGAGCAGGCGCGCGCCGCGCACGGGCAGGAGCGCGTGCTCGTGCACTGCGCGCAGGTGTGCAAGGGCGCCAAGACCGTCAGCCGCAAGAAGGACACGGGCGAGCTGCGCCGGATGACGACCGAGGATTACGCCTTCTCGGCGCAAGGCGTGCTGATCGCCAGCTACCGCGTCGCATCGATCTCGGCGCTGGGGATGGCGGCGCTCGATCCGCTCGAGGACGGCGAGCGCGGCGTCCTCACGCTGACGTCGAGCGCGGCGGCGCAGGACGGGCAGGTCGGGCAGGTCGCCTACGGATCGCTCAAGGCCGGGATCAACGGGCTGGTGCTGCCGATGGCGCGCGACCTCATGGACTTCGGCATCCGCGTCAATTCGATCATGCCGGGAATCTTCGCGACGCCGCCGATGCTGGGCGTGCCCGCGCCGATCCTCGAGTCGCTCGCGGCGTCGGTGCCGTTCCCCAAGCGGCTCGGCAAGCCCGAGGAGTTCGGCTCGCTGGTGCTCGAACTGGTGCGCAACAGCTATTTCAACGGACAGGCGCTGCGCCTCGACGGCGCGATCCGCATGGCGCCGCGTTGAGGGCATGATGGCGGACCCGGCGCAGGTGCGGGCCAAGAGCGGCTGGAAGGCGTTCGAACCGCTGCGCGACAGCACGTTCCGCAACATCTGGACGGCGAGCCTGCTCTCCAATTTCGGCCAGCTTGTGCTCGGCGTCGCCGCCGCGTGGGAGATGACGCGGCTGGCGTCCGCGGGGATGGTCGCGCTGGTGCAGACCGCGCTGATGCTGCCGCTGATGCTGGTCGCGGTCCCGGCGGGCGCGATCGCCGACATGTTCGATCGCCGCAAGATCGCCATGACGGGGCTTGCTTTCTCGACGCTCGCCGCCGCGACGCTCACGCTGCTGTCCACCGCCGGCCTCGCGGGCCCTTGGGTGCTGCTCACCTTCTGCTTCCTGATCGGCGGCGGCGTCGCGCTCTACAGCCCGGCGTGGCAGGCCTCGATCAGCGAGCAGGTGCCACCCGAGCATCTACCGGCCGCGGTCTCGCTGGGATCGGTCAGCTACAACATCGCGCGCAGTTTCGGCCCGGCGCTCGGCGGCGTCATCGTGCTGGCGTTCGGCGCCAAGGCGGCGTTCGCGACCAACGCGCTGCTCTACCTGCCGCTGCTCGGCGCCTTCTTCCTGTGGAAACGCCGGAGCGTCGTGCCGCGCCTGCCGCCCGAACGGCTTCCGCGCGCGATCGTGTCGGGGCTCCGCTACGCGATCCATGCGCCGTCGGTGCGGACGGTGATGATCCGCGCGGTCGCCTTCGGACTGCTAGGCGCGGCGACCGCGGCGTTGACCCCGCTAGTGGCGCGCGACCTGCTTCACGGCAACGCCGCCACCTACGGATTGCTGCTAGGGGCGACCGGTGTCGGCGCGGTGATTGGTGCGTTGATGGTGAGCGATCTGCGCGACCGGATCTCGCCGGAGAACTCGGTGCGGATCGCGACCGTCGTGGTGGGATTGATGGTGCTGGTGACGGGCCTCAGCCGCAGCGTGCCGCTGACGATGGCGGCGATGGCGGTGGCGGGCGCCGCCAACATGGTCACCATCTCGATGCTCAATGTCGTGATCCAGCTGTCGGTGCCGCGCTGGGTGACGGCGCGCTCGCTCGCCTGGTATCAATCCTCGCTGACCGGCGGGCTGGCCTTCGGATCGTGGTTCTGGGGGCAGGTCACGACGGATCACGGCATCGCGACCGCGCTGGTCGCCTCGGCGATCGGGCTGCTGCTCTCGCCGCTGCTTGGTCTCGTTCTGCCGCTGCCTGGGGTCGTCGACTCGGACGTGAGCCTCGTCGAACTCAGCAACGAACCCGATGTCGCGCTGGCGCTCACGCATCGCAGCGGGCCGATCGTCGTCGAGATCGACTACAAGGTCGATCCGGACGAGGCGCGCAGCTTCTACGATGCGATGCTGGCCCTGCAGGGCGCACGGTTGCGCAACGGCGCGTTCGAATGGTCGATCGCGCGCGACCTCGCCGACGTCGCGCTGTGGACCGAGCGCTTCCACTTCCCGACCTGGCAGGATTATCTGCGCCAGCGCACGCGCTTCACCCAGGCCGATCTCGCGATGCAGGCGGCGGCAGACGCCTATAATGGCTTCGCGCCGGGCGACCGCGTGCTGCGCCGGCGGCTCGAACGGCCGCTGGGCTCGGTCCGCTGGCGTGCCGAGACGCCCGATCCCCGCAACGGGCCGACGCTCGGCATCTACGCGCCGTAGCGCGTCAACGCCGGGCGGCGAGCACCATCGCCGCGCCCTTTTCGGCGATCATGATCGTCGGCGCATTGGTGTTGCCCGACGTGATCGTCGGCATCACCGAGGCATCGATCACGCGCAGGCCTTCGATGCCGTGGACGCGCAGCTGCTCGTCCACCACCGCGCCCATCGCTGCGGTGCCGACGGGATGGAAGATCGTCGTCGCGATCCGGCCGATCGCCTCTTCGATCGCGGCGTCGCTCTCGATGTCGGGGCCGGGGCGAAACTCGTCGGGACGATAGCGCGCCATCGCGGGTTGCGCGACGATCCGCCGGGTAAGGCGGACTGCGTCGATGGCGGTGCGGCGGTCGCCTTCGGTCGAGAGATAGTTGGGCCGGATCGCAGGGGCGGCGGCCGGGTCGGCGGCGACGACATGCACGCTGCCGCGGCTTTCGGGGCGCAGATGAGCGACGCTTGCGGTGAACGCCGGGAAGGGATCGAGCGCGCCGCCGAACGCCGCGAGACTCAGCGGCTGGATATGATATTCGAGATCGGGAGTGGCACAGCGCGGATCGGAGCGCGCGAAGATGCCGAGCTGCGAGGGCGCCATCGCCATCGGGCCCGATCGGCGGATGAGATATTCCAGCCCGATCCGCGCCTTGCCGAGCAACGACGCGGCGCGGATGTTGAGCGTATCGGCGCCCTGGACGCGGTAGGCGCAGCGGATCTGGAGATGGTCCTGCAGATTCTCGCCGACACCGGGAAGATGATGGACGGGCACGATGCCCAGCGCCTGCAGCCGCTCGCCGTCGCCGATTCCCGATCGTTCGAGCAACGCCGGCGAGCCGATCGCGCCCGCCGAGAGGATCACTTCGCCGCGCGCCCGCGCGATCCGTCGCTGGCCGTTCACCTCGTAGATCAGGCCCGTCGCGCGGCCCTCGTCGATCGCTACATGGTGGACCGTAGCGCCCGTCTGGACGCGGAGATTGGGGCGGTGCAGCGCCGGCCGCAGGAAGGCGCGCGCCGCGCTCCACCGCACCCCGCGCTTCTGCGTCACCTCGAAATAGGAGGAGCCGAAATTGTCGCCGGTGTTGAAGTCGGGGGTCTTGGGGATACCGGCCTGCTCGGCGGCGTCGCGGAACGCGTCGAGCAGGTCCCAGCGTAGCCGCTGCTTCTCGACGCGCAGCGCGCCGCCCGTGCCGTGAAAGGGAGTCGCGCCGCCGAAGTGATCTTCGGACTTGAGGAACCAGGGCAGCACGTCGTCCCATCCCCAGCCGACATGCCCGGCTTGCCGCCAACCATCATAGTCGGCGCTCTGGCCGCGCATGTAGATCATGCCGTTGATCGCCGACGAACCGCCGAGCACGCGCCCGCGGGGATAATTTAGCGCGCGCGCACCCAGCCGCGCTTCCGGATCGGTGCGGTAGAGCCAGTCGGCCCGCGCCTTGCCCATCGCGTAGAGATAGCCGACCGGAATATGCAGCCAGATCCAATTGTCGCGGCCGCCGGCTTCGAGCAGCAGTACGCGGTTGGCGGGATCGGCGCTCAGCCGGTTGGCGAGGACGCAGCCCGCGCTGCCCGCGCCGACGATGATATAGTCGTATTCGCCATCGTCTTCCGCCGTATGAACCATCAAGCTTGGTCCATCAGGCGAGGTCGATGACGATCTTGCCGAACTGTCGACCGCTCTGGAGGTGACGCAACGCGTCCGGAAGCTGCTCGAAGGCGAAGTGGCTGTCGATCACGGGGTGCAGCCCGTGGAAGGCGATGGCGCGCGTCATGTCCTCGAAATCGGCGCGGCTGCCGACGCGGATCATGCTGAGATCGACGCTGCTCGAGAAGATCGCGCCCGATCCCTGCGGCCGTCCGGTGAGCAGGCCGACCACCGCAAGCCGCCCACCGACGCGCGTCGCGCCCATTGCCCGGTCGATCGTGTCGGCGCCACCGATATCGATGCTGAGATCGGCGCCCTGTCCGCCGGTCAGCCGGCGTACCCCCTGATGCCAGTCGGGATCGGCGTTGTAGTCGATCGTCTCGTCGGCGCCGAGCGCCAGCAGTCGATCGCACCGCTCCGCGCAGGACGAGGTGACGATCACGCGCGCGCCGAACAGCTTGGCGAACTGCAGCGCGAACACCGAGACGCCGCCCGCACCCTGCAGCAACACCGTCATGCCCGGCAGCAGCGGCACGGCGCCGCACAGCGCGTGCCAGGCAGTGACCGCCGCGCAGGGCAGCGTGGCGCCCTCGGCAAAGCTCAGATGATCCGGCAGCAGCACCGCTTCGGATTGATCGACGACCAGTTCGTCCCGCATCACGCCCTGGATCGCGCCGCCGCGCCCCGCCGCACCGCGCGACGCGCGGAATGCGCCACCGAGCCAATCGGGATTGAAGGTCAGCGCGATGCGGTCGCCCGCCTTGACGCGCGAGACATCCGGCGCGGTCTCGATCACCTCGCCGGCACCGTCGGATAGGGGCACGAGGTCGGGCAGCGTGATCGCGCGCAGCGCGCCGGTCAGCACCAACAGGTCGCGGTAGTTGAGCGATGCGGCGCGCATCGCGACGCGGATCTGGCCGGGCCCGAGCAGCCCCGGCGCAGGGGCATCCTCCAGCGAGAGCGCGTCGATCCCGTCGAGGCCGTGCGAGATGAAGCTGCGCATGTCGGTTCCCGCTCCCATTTGGTGCAGCGGTATCGATCCGCGCAGCGAGCAGCAATGGACGGGCTGTCGCCGGCAGCATCATCGCGCGTGCGAAATCGTCGCGCGAACGAAAATCCTGCTCGGGTACACCAGTCGTCCGCTTGACAATGGCTGCTCCGATTACCAATCCTGCTCATCATTATCAGGGTCGGTGCCGGCCCGCTTTGACGGGGATTTGATATGGGCAAGATGATCGTCGCGGCGTTGGCTCTTTCCCTTTCCGCCGTGCCGGCGGTGGCGCAGGAAACACCGCCCGCCGCCCCGGCTGTGCTCACGGCCGCCAAGGGCAAGATGCTGGTGACCGCGGACGGCGCCCGGCTCGCGCCGGTCTACCGCGTCGCTAGCGATGGCGTGCAGATCATCCTCGATGGCCGCATGGTCACCGTGCCGGCCAGCACCGTGACGCTGGTGAGCGGCAAGCCGACCACCTCGCTCAGCAAGAACCAAGTCATCGCGCTGCCCTGAGCGTCGGCGTGGCCAAAGCGGCCCCGCTATTCCTTGGATCGTCGCCCCCGCGCAGGCAGGGGGTCATCTCGGCTCCACGCAGCGCAGCGGACCGGAGCGGCTTCCTGCCTGCGCAGGAACGACGAGAAATCATCAGCCGGGCAGCCGCGGGCGGCGCGATCCCCGTCCGCAGCTCAGGACGCGGCCCGACCCCCCGAGAGCGGAATATCCTGGAACGCCTTGCGATCTCCCGTCTCGCGCCGCGCGTTGCCGAGATGCGCCGACAGCTTGTCGAGCAATGCGTTCATCGTCTCGAGCTCGGTCTCGTCCATGCAGGCGAACATCTCGCGCTCATAGGCTTCGGCCGCGGTCGCGAGCTGGGCCATAACGGGGCGGGCCGCCGGCGTCAGGAAGATGCGATAGGCGCGTCGGTCCTGCGGGTTCTCGCGGCGCTCGATCAGGCCATCGGCGCTGACGCGGTCGATCATGCGGCCGGCGGTGACGTCGGACACCTCGAGCTTGGCGGCGATCTCGCGCTGCGTGGTGCCGGGATCGCCCGCGACCGCGGCGATCAACACCCATTTGGCGCGTGTGACGCCCATCTGCTCGACACGCTCGTCGAAACGCTGGCGCATCTGCCGCGCGAGCACCGCCATCTTCAGACCGATCTCGCGACGCGGATTGGACGGCTCGTCGATCACCATCCCTTGGGTCGCAACGATTTGGCTCATATGCGCTCGATGATCATGGCGGGTGCCATACCCCCCGCGGCGCACATTGTCACGAGTCCGCGCTTGAGATCGCGGCGTTCGAGCTCGTCGAGCAGCGTCCCGATCAGAATCGCGCCCGTCGCGCCGATCGGATGACCGAGCGCGATCGCGCCGCCGTTGACGTTGATCCTGTCGCGATCGATCTTGAGGTCGCGGATCAGCTTCTCGATCACTACCGCGAACGCCTCGTTGACCTCCCACAGGTCGATATCGTCGACGGTAAGCCCGGCGCGCTTGAGCGCCTTGAGCGCGGCGGGGCCGGGGCCGTTGAGCATCAGCGTCGGATCGACGCCGACATTGGAAGTCGCGACGATGCGCGCGCGTGGCTTCAGTCCGTGCGCCTCCGCATAGGCGCCCGAGGCGAGCAGGATGCCCGCCGCGCCATCGACGACGCCCGACGAACTCCCGGCATGATGGACGGGCTTGATGTCGAGATCTGGATAGCGGCGGTTGATGAGCTGGCGATACGTCGTGCCGTCCTTGTCGGCGGGCATGTCGGCGATCTTTTCGAAGCTCGGCTTGAGCGCCGCCAGCCCATCGACGGTGGTGTCGGGTCGTGGAAACTCCTCGTGATCGAGGATGACATTACCCTCGTCGTCGGTGACGACGATCGTCGATTTGGCGAAGCGCCCTTCGGCGATCGCGACGGCGGCGCGGCGCTGGCTCTCGGCCGAATAGGCGTCGAGCGTCGCTCGATCGATCCCCTCCATCGCCGCGATCGCGTCGGCGGCGACGCCCTGGTGCGATTGCGGATGCTTGGCCTGGAGCCGCGGATTGCTCGCACCCATGCCGCCGCCGTGCAGCCCTGCGGCGATCTGTTCCTGCACCGTCTGGTTGATGTAGGACAGCATCTCGGTGCCGCCTGCGAGCACCAGATCCTCCATCCCCGCCATGATCTGCGCGGCGCCGAGCGCGGTCGCGCTGAGGCCGCTGCCGCAGAAGCGCGATACGCCGATGCCAGGCACGCTGACGTCGAAATCGGCATCGAGCGCGGACATGCGCGCGAGCGAGCCCTGCTTGCCCATCGGCGCGCCGACACCCCAGATCACGTCGTCGATATCCCTGGTGTCGAGGTGATTGCGCTCGGCGATCGCCTTCATCACGATCGCGGTGAGGTGCTCGGGGTGCATTCCCGCGAGCGCGCCCTTGCCGACCTTGCCGATGCTGCGCGGCGTGCGGACTGCGTCGATGATATAAGCCTCTGGCATCATATGTCCTGTGTAGAGGCCGGTCGCCGGGGGAGGGGCGGCGCCGGTTCGTGGCGGATCGTCCTGAGCCAGAGGTTATCGGTGTTTTCGGCACCAATGCAGCCCCGCGCCGGATATAACGTGCGGGCGATGCGGGCTGGCAGCCCGGTATCGATCGAAATCGGATCGGCCGGGAAACCGAGTCAAGGCCGCCGCCGGTCGCCGCAGGATGCACCACCACGGCGATATCGCTCTGGGCTTCGGGCCGCCGTGCTTGACGCGTGCCGCATCGATTGCCGATGCCTGCCGCTGCGAACGATGACCCAATCACCGGACACTCCAGAAAGCGCCAAGGACGCGATCCAGCGATGCGAGACGTTGACCGTGATCCTGCACGGCGCGCGGCACGTCCTCGCCCCGGCTGGCGACGAGACGATCCTCGAGACCGCCTATCATGCGGGTCTGCGTCCGCCGGTGTCGTGTCTGATGGGGAGCTGTGCGACCTGCATCGCGCGGATCACGCAGGGGACAATGGAGATGCGCTGGAACGATGCGCTGACGGAGGACGAGGTCGCGATGGGCTATGTGCTGACCTGCCAGGGGCGGCCCACCGCACGCGAGGTGACGGTGGTCTACGAGGATTGAATATCGCCGCGCGCCGGTGACCGGCCGCATCGGGATTCCGGAGCGGGAACGATACCCCGCACCTAGACGGAGAAGGATGACGACATGGCACAGAAAACGGCGCTGGTGACGGGTGCGGCGGCGGGCATCGGACGGGCGATCAGCCTGCGGCTCGCCCGCGAGGGCATTGCGGTCGGCGTGCTCGACCTCAATCTCGAAGGCTGCGAAGCGGTGGTCGCCGAGATCGAGGCGGCCGGCGGCAAGGCGGTCGCGCTGCAGGCGAGCATCGCCGATCGCGCGCAGGTGACCGCGGCGGTCGAGAAGCTGCGCCGGGCGCTCGGCCCGGTGACGATCCTGGTCAACAATGCGGGCATCTCCAACTTCATCGCGTTCGAGGAGCTGACCGACGCCGACTGGGAGACGATGCTGGAGATCAACGTGATCGGCACCTTCATCTGCACGCAGGTGGTGCTGCCCGACATGAAGGCCGCGCATTGGGGCCGCGTCGTCAACATCTCCTCGTCGAGCGCACAGAGCGGCAGTCTCGAGCAGGTCCATTATTCGGCGTCGAAGGGCGCAGTGGTGTCGATGACGCGCTCGCTGGCGCAGGCGCTCGGGCCGCACGGCGTCACCGTCAACAACATCCCGCCCGGATCGGTGATGAACACGATCATGTCCGAATCCAACCGCCACCGCTTCCAGATTGCGCCCGACGTGCTCGCCAAGTCGCTGCCCGTCGGACGGCTCGGCGAACCCGAGGACATCGCCAATGCCGTTTCGTGGCTGGTGTCGGAGGATACGAGCTACGTCACCGGCCAGACGATCGGCGTCAACGGCGGCCGGGTGGTGACCTGATCGGGGGGATCGCGCGTGGCCGCCTATCTGATCTTCATCCGCGACGAGCCGCCACATGCGCCGGCCGAGATGGAGGAATATAGCCGCAAGACGCGCGCGATCCCGCCCGATCCCAACCTCACGCCACTGGCGATCTACGGCGCTGTCGAGGGTATCGAAGGCGCCACGCCCGACGGGGTCGTCCTGCTGCGCTTCCCGACAATGGCGGACGCGCGGTCCTGGTATGAATCGCCCGGCTATCAGGAGGCCGCCGTGCACCGCAGGCGGGGCGCGGACTACCGCGCGATCCTCGTCGAGGGGCTCTGACCGGGAGCGCGATGGCCGGTCCGGACAAGTCCGTCCGTTCGGCGCATGTCACCGTGCTTGTCGGCGGCTCGAGCGCGGTGTCTCATCGCCGGGACGACGGATAACCGTCGCGCCGGAGAGCGACCATGACGATCGACCATGCCGTGCGGCTGATACGGCGCGCCGAGGCTGCCACCGGCCTCTCGGAATTCGGCGAGGACAGTTTTCGCGAGGGGCTCGATCGGCTGCTCGCTTCGGTCGCGTCCGAAGCACGGATGCACGAACAGGGCCTCGCCGCGTTCGAGGCGCAGGTCGTCGACTTTCTCGGTTTCCGCCTCCAGATCGAGCATTGGTACGCCGAGCATCCCGAGATCGACGAGCAACAGATCGTGGCACCGTCGATCGGCCTCGGCCTGCCGCGGACCGGATCGACCGCGCTCGGTTGCCTGCTCGCCGAGGACCCCGCGGTCCGCTCGATCCGCAGCTGGGAAGCGAGCGCGCCGTGTCCCCCGCCGGAGACCGCCACCCAATATAGCGATCCGCGCATCGCCAGGGCGGCGGCGAACCTCGATCGGCGCAACGCGGCCTTCCCGCGCGTCAGGGCGATGCTGCCGGGCAATGCGCAATCCCCCACCGAATGCCAGACGTTCATGGCCTACGATTTCAAGAGCCAGATATTTCAGGCCTATGCGCAAGTGCCGAGTTATTCGGAATGGCTGAACCGCACGGCCGATCTCGTCCCCACCTATCGCTACGTCAAGCGCGTGCTGAAGCTGCTCCAGTGGCGCTGCCCGCCCGATCGCTGGCGGCTGAAGAATCCGTCGAACATCGTCTTCATCGATGCGCTCGACGCGGTGTTCCCCGATGCACGCTACTGGATGACGCACCGCGACATCGCCAGCGTGATCCCGTCGGGCGCGGACCTCTACAGCGAACTGGCGAGCGCCTTCTCGGACGATGTCGACAAGGCCTATATGGGCCGCCTCAATACCGAGACGTGGGAGCTCGGCATGCAGCGGCTGATCGCCTTCCGGGACCGCGGGCAGGATCATCGTTTCTTCGACATCCATTTCGCGCCTTTCCAGCGCGATCCCTTTCCGGTCATCGAACGGCTCTACGCCTTCCTGGGCGAACCGCTCACCGCCGAGGCGCGGGCGCGGATGGAAGCCTGGCGCCGCGATACGCCGCGCGAGAAGCATGGCGCGCATCGCTACGACCCTGCCGATTTCGGTCTCGACCCGGCCGCGTTGCGCGATCGCTTCCGCTTCTATGCAGACCGTTTCGACGTGCTGGTGGCCGCCTGAAACACCGAAGGAGGATGGGATATGCTGTCTCTGAACGAACTCGCCAACGGCCTCTCGCCCGACAAGGATCTCGTGCTGCCCGGCCAGCCCGACGATCCCGAAATGCGCGAGAGCGTCTCGATCTGGATGTTCGAGGAGAAGGGCGAGATCGGCTTTCCGCGGATGGGGATCGAGGCCGAAGCCGCGTCATGGGGGCATCGGCGCGTGCAGGCGGCCTTCACTTTTCCCGGCGGCCGCGCGCTCAATGGCGCGGGGCGGGGGCCGGCGCCTTCCGCGATCGGTCCCGACGGGCGGCCGAGCGATCTCGGCGCGGGCGGGCTGCTGTTCCGCTGCATCGAGCCGCTGCGCCGCTGGACGATCGACTATGACGGCGATGCCGTCGACGGCACGGTGCAGCAGATGATCGGCGGCGGTTATGGCCGGCAGGGCACGAGCCGCGTCAAGCTCCACGCCGAACTCGAGATGGTGACGCCCGCCTGGGTGCAGGAATATGCGATCACCGAGGGCATGAGCCAGATCGAGAAGGACAATGCCGCCGCGATGGGGCTGGGCTATCGGCTCGAGCATCATTTTCGCGCGGTCGGCACCTTGCAGATCGACGGCGGTTCGCGTGACTTCACCGCGACCGGCACGCGCATCCACCGCCAGAGCGTCCGCCGGCTCGAGGGTTTCTACGGCCATTGCTGGCTCTCCGCGCTCTTCCCCGACGGGCGCGCCTTCGGTTGCCTCGCCTATCCGCCGCGCGGCGAGGATCTCGAGACCTATTCCTACAACGATGCGGTGATCTGGCAGGACGGGCGGCTGCTGCCCGCGAAGGTGGTGCGCGCGCCCTTCCTGCGCCGCATCGTCCCCGAAGGCGACGACGTCAGCGTCGAACTCGAATCCGAGCTCGGGCGGACGGTGATCGAGGGCAAGACCACGCTGTCGACCTTCCGCATCGGCAATCCCGACATCGGCGGTCTCAACCTCCAGCAAGGCGGCGCCCGGTTCAGCTGGGACGGTCAGAGCACCTACGGGATGGTCGAGCGATCCACGCACGAGAGCCTGACGACGATCGGCTAGGCCGCCGACGTTTCGGGCGCTTTCCATCGTGCCACCGATGTCTCCTCGGGGGGATGTCCGGTCGTTAAATGAGCCGCTATCGATCCCGAATCTGATACCATCGGGAGGGCGGGCGCTGTGAACATCGAAGGTCTGGCGGCGATCGTGACCGGCGGCGCGTCGGGGCTCGGCCGCGCGACCGCGACCATGCTGGCCGCCAAGGGTGCCAGGGTCACGATCTTCGACATGAACGAGGCGGCGGGCCGTGCCGTCGCCGCCGAGATCGGCGGGCTGTTCGCCGGCGTCAACGTCGCCGACGATGCCAGCGTCGCGGCGGGTCTCGACGCGGGCGAGGCGGCGCACGGGGTCGCGCGCATCCTCGTCAACTGCGCCGGGATCGCGCCTGCGGTGAAGACGGTGGGCAAGGAGAATGTGTCGCATCCGCTCGACACCTTCGCCAGGACGATCACGGTCAATCTGATCGGCACGTTCAACGTCATCTCGAAATTTTCCGCGCGACTGGCGGCGGCGGACGAAATCGAGGGCGAGCGCGGCGTGATCGTCAACACCGCGTCGGTCGCCGCCTATGACGGCCAGATCGGCCAGGCCGCCTATGCCGCGTCGAAGGGCGGCGTCGTCGGCATGACGCTGCCGATCGCGCGCGATCTGGCGCAGCACAGGATCCGCGTGATGACGATCGCACCGGGCATCTTCCTGACGCCGATGCTCGAAGCTTTCCCGCAGGCCGTGCAGGACGCGCTCGGCGCGCAGGTGCCGCACCCCAGCCGGCTCGGCAAGCCGTCCGAATATGCGCAGTTGGTCGAATCGATCGTGCGCAACCCGATGCTCAACGGCGAGGTGATCCGCCTCGACGGCGCGATCCGCATGGCGCCGCGGTGAACGACGAAGCGCCGCTGCGGGTCGAGGTCGCGGACGGCGTCGCGTGGCTGACGCTCGACCGGCCCGAGGTCGGCAACGCGATCGACCTTCCGCTTGCGCGTGCGCTGGTCGAGGCGGCGAGTCGGTGCGAAGCCGATGGCACGATCCGCTGCGTCGTCGTCACCGGCAACGGGCGGCTGTTCTGCGCAGGCGGCGACGTCGCGCTGATGAAGGCGGCGGGCGACGACCTGCCCGCCGTGCTGCACCAACTGATCGAGACCTTTCATCGCGCGGTGGCGATCCTGGTGCGGATGCCCAAGCCGCTGGTGACGCTCGTCAACGGCCCGGCGGCCGGCGCGGGGCTCAGCCTCGCGATCCTGGGCGACATCGTGCTGTCGGCGGCGTCGGCGCATTATACGCCGGCTTACGGCGCGATCGGGCTGACCGCCGACGGTGGGTTGAGCTGGCTGCTGCCGCGCCTGATCGGATTGCGGCGGGCGCAGGAGATCATCCTCACCAACCACCGCGTCAAAGCCGAGGAGGCCGAGGCGATCGGCCTCGTCACGCGCGTCGTCGATGACGCGGCGCTGGTCGCGGAAGGGGAGGCAGTCGCCGCGCGGCTGGCGGACGCGCCGATGGCGGCGACCGGCGCGGTGCGCGGATTGTTGCACGCGAGTTTCGAAAACGGCTTCGAGAGCCAGCTCGACCATGAACTGCGATCGATGACCGCGGCAGCCGGCGCCGAGGCCAAGGAGGGGCTTGCCGCCTTCTTCGCCAAGCGACCGCCCAACTTCAGAGGAGCCTGACCGATGGCCGAGGCCTATATCATCGAAGCCGTGCGCACCCCTGGCGGCCGTGCGCGCAAGGGCGGGCTGATCGGCGTCCATCCCGCCGATCTCGGCGCCACCGTGTTGAACGCCTTGGTCGATCGCACCGGCATCGATCCCGCCGCGATCGAGGACGTCATCGTCGGTTGCGTCACGCAGGCGGGCGAACAGGCCTTCGCGTTCGGCCGCAACCTCGTGCTTGCCTCGAAGCTGCCGGACAGCGTGCCCGCGGTCACTATCGACCGGCAGTGCGGCTCGTCGCAGCAGGCGCTGCATTTCGCGGCGCAGGCGATCATGTCGGGGACGCAGGATGTCGTCATCGCCGCCGGCTGCGAAAGCATGACGCGCGTGCCGATGATGTCCAATTTTTCGCTCCATGCGCAGGCCGGCGTCGGTACGGGGCCGTGGTCGAAGGCGATCCAAAACCGCTACGGTGTCGCCGAGTTCAGCCAGTTCCACGGCGCGCAGGCGATCGCCGACAAATACGGATTTTCGCGCGAGGACATGGACGCCTACGCGCTCGCCAGCCACGCCAAGGCGGCCGCCGCGATCGATAGCGGCGCGTTCGCGGCCGAGATCGTCGGGGTCGAGACGCCCGAGGGCCGCTTCGACACCGACGACGGCGTACGGCGCGGCGGCACGATCGAGGCGATGGCCTCGGTCAAGACGCTCGAGGAGGGCGGCACGATCACCGCGGCCAATGCCAGCCAGATGACCGACGGCGCCTCGGGCGTGCTGGTGGTGAGCGAGGCGGCGCTCAAGCGTTTCAATCTCACGCCGCTGGCCCGCGTCGTGACCCTGACGGTAACCGCCGGCGATCCGGTCATAATGTTAGAGGAGCCGATCCCCGCAACCCGGAAAGCGCTCGCGCGGGCCGGGATGACGCTCGATCAGATCGACCTGTTCGAGGTCAACGAGGCGTTCGCCGCGATCCCGATGGCGTGGCTCAAGGCGCTCGGCGCGGACCCCGAAAAACTCAACGTCAACGGCGGCGCGATCGCGCTCGGCCACCCATTGGGCGCAAGTGGGACCAAGCTGATGGCGACGCTGATCCATGCGCTCAAGGCGCGCGGAAAACGCTACGGCCTGCAGACGATGTGCGAGGGCGGCGGCATCGCCAACGTCACGATCGTGGAGGCGCTGTGATGACGATCCGCAACCGCTTCACCGAGCTGCTCGGCATAGAGCATCCGATCGTCCAGGGCGGGATGATGTGGGTCGGCCGCGCCGAACTGGCGGCTGCCGTGTCGAACGCGGGTGGGCTCGGCATCCTCACCGCGCTCACCCAGCCGACGCCCGACGACCTGCGCCGCGAGATCGATCGCTGCCGGGCGATGACCGACAAGCCGTTCGGCGTGAACCTGACGATCCTGCCCTCGGTGACGCCGCCGCCCTACGCGGAATACCGTAAGGCCATCATCGACAGCGGCATCAAGATCGTCGAGACCGCGGGCCACAAGCCGCAGGAACATGTCGACGACTTCAAGGCGCACGGCATCGTCGTGCTGCACAAATGCACCGCGGTCCGCCACGCGCTGTCCGCCGAGCGGATGGGCGTCGACGTCATCTCGATCGACGGCTTCGAATGCGCGGGCCACCCCGGCGAGGACGACATTCCCGGGCTGATCCTGATCCCGGCGGCGGTCGACAGGCTGACCATCCCGGTGATCGCCAGCGGCGGATTCGGCGACGGGCGTGGGCTGGTCGCGGCGCTGGCGCTCGGCGCGGAAGGCATCAACATGGGCACGCGCTTCTGCGCGACGGTCGAGGCGCCGATCCACGACAATGTGAAGCAGTTCCTCGTCGCCAATGACGAGCGCGCGACCAACCTGATCTTCCGACGTTTCAAGAACACCGGCCGCGTCGCGAAGAACAGCGTGTCGGACAAGGTCGTCGAGATTTCGGCGGGTGCGGACGCGGTGTTCGCGGACATCCAGCCCTATGTGGGCGGCGCGCTCGGGCGGAAGGCGCTCGAGACGGGCGATCTCGATGCCGGGCTGATCTGGGCTGGGCAGATCCAGGGGCTGATCCACGACGTGCCGACGTGCCAGGTGCTGATCGATCGGATCATGCGCGAGGCGGAGGGGATCATTGCCGGGCGGCTGGCGGGATTGCTGACGGAGCGGGCGTGACCCCCATCATCCTCCCCTGCGAGGGGAGGGGGACCGCTCGCGTAGCGAGTGGTGGAGGGGTGTCCGACCTCGGAGGCTGGGCCTCTTTGTAGAGGCGTGGTCCACCCCTCCACCACCCTGTGGGTGGTCCCCCTCCCCTTACAGGGGAGGATGTGCGAGCCTACCGCGGACCTCTTGGCAGGCCCAGCACGCGTTCGCCGATGATGTTGCGCTGGATCTCGGCGGTGCCGCCTGCGATCGTCTCGGAGAAGGAATCGAGATAGTCGTGCGCCCAGCCGTGATCGCCGAGCGTCTCGGGTGCGGCGAGGCCGTATAGCTCGATCGCGGCGGCGCCGACGCGTTGCGACAGTTCGGCGAAATAGAGGCGGATGATCGAGCCCTCGGGCCCCGGCACGCCTGTCGCCGCCTCGATCGCGAAACGGTAGGCCATGGCGCGCATCGCCGCCGCCTCGGCGCGGAGCTTGGCGAGCCGCGCGCGCAGCACCGGGCGATCGACCGGGCAGGCGGCGACCAGCTCCTCGACTTGCAGCACCAGCCGCAGCTGGAGCGCCAGTGCCGCGGTTCCGCGCTCGAAGCTGAGCGTCGACATCGCGGTCGCCCAGCCGTTGTTCAGGCCCCCGACGACGTTCGCCAGCGGGATACGGACATTGTCGTAGAAGACCTCGCAATATTTGGTCGGTCCCGCCATCGTCGCGATCGGGCGTACCGTGATGCCCGGCGCGTCCATCGGGCAGATCACCCAGGAGATGCCAGCATGCGGCTTGCCCCCGGTGCCGGTGCGGACGAGCAATTCCTGCCAGTCGGCGATATCGGCAAAGCTCGACCAGATCTTCTGGCCGTCGATCACCAGTTCGTCGCCCTCGACGCGCGCCCTCGTGCGCAGGCTGGCGAGATCGGAGCCGGTGCCGGGTTCGGAGAAACCCTGGCACCAGATCACCTCGCCCGCGAGGATCTTTGGCAGATGAAATGCCTTCTGCTCTTCGGTGCCGCACGCGATCAGCGTCGGGCCGGCATGGTTCATGCCGACGAACGACGCGTCGAGCGGCGTCGGGCCGTCGGCGAGCGCATATTCCTCGCACCAGACGATCTGCTCGGTGACGCTGAGGCCACGGCCGCCATAGGCCTCGGGCCAGGTGATCCCGGTCCAGCCGCCCGAGGCGAGCCGTTGCTGCCACGCCAGCACATAGTCGCGCGAGGCGGGGCCGGCGGGCGGGCTTTTGTCGGCGGACACGTTGGCGGCAAGCCAGGCGCGCGCCTTCGCGCGGAAGTCGTCGATGTCGGTCATGCCCACGCCGCCTGCGCCGCGGCGCGCGCCTGCGCGCTGCTGCCGCCGAGCTCGCCGAGCAGCGCGCGCAGCCGGTAGCTCCAGTGATGCAGCGGATATTCGAGCGTCAGCCCCATCGCACCCGAAAATTGGTGGAGGTCGTAGGTGAACTGCGGAATACGGTCCTGCGCGAAGGCGCAGGCGGTCGCGCAATCGGTCTCGTCGTCGGTGTAGGCGGCGTGGAAGGCGAGCCATTTGGTCGAATGGACCGTCTCGGCGGCCATCGCGAGCCGGTGCTGCACCGCCTGCTGCGCGCCGAGCGGCTTGCCGAATGCGACGCGCGTCTTGACGTGATCGAGCACGACGTCGAGCGCCGCCTGCATGCAGCCGGCCGCCTCGGCCACGATCGCCAGCCGCCAGCGCCGCGCGAGTATCGTCGCCGCCTCGCTGCCGAGGCGCGTCACCTTGGCTGCGGCGGGATCCTTGAGCCTGCCATAGGGATAGGCGAACAGCGTCTCGATCGTCTCGACGCCACCCTCCGGCACCTCGACCAGCCTGACGTCGTCGGCATCGAGCACGAGCAGCAGCTTCGCCATCGGCAGATAGCGCGCGGCGGCGTCGATCCGGGTCGCGAGCGCGATCGGGCGAATGCCGGGCGCGATCCCCAGCGCTGGTGCGACTAGGATCGTCGCGGCCGCCTCGACGGTGCGCGGATAGCGCGCCACCGCCTCGACGATCAGCGCGCCGTCGAGCGGGCCGAAACCCTCTTCGCGCGCGATATCTAGGAAGCCGGCCTCGGCGAGCGCCGCATCGACGTCGGGCGCGTAGAAGGCGAAGCCGGCGGTGTGCGGCGGCTGGCGATCGAAGGCATCGAGCAGCTTGGCGACGCCGTCGACGATGCTGTGCTGGTCCTCGGAGAGTTCGAAGTTCATGGCCGGCGCTGTCCTGGCACTTTCGCCCTCCAATTCTCCGTTCGTCCCGAGCGTAGTCGAGGGACCTGCCACAAGGGGCGCCGCTCGCGACCTGTGCCTCGACTTCGCTCGGCACGAACGGCGGTGGGGGTGGCGCGGCTCGACGCCATCACGCCCTCGGCAGTTCGAGGAAGCGCGAGGCGGCGAGGTTGAGCTGGATTTCCGCCGCGCCCGAGGCGACGCCCGCGGCGATCGCGCGCTGGTGATGTGCCTGCTGCATCGGATCTGCCCCGAGCAGTCCGTCGGGCAGATATTCGGTGAGGAAATTGTTCACGCCATTGTCGGCCTGCACCACCGCCCAGCGCGCGACATTGCCGAACGCGTCGGGCGGGTGGCCATGCGCGCGCTGGTCGACGACGCGGTAGACCATCAGCCGTGCCGCCTCGGTCAGCGCCAGCGCGCGGCCGGCGCGATCCTGCACCACCGGATCGTCCCACCGCTCCTCGGCCTTGAGCCGGGCGACCGCGCGATCGAGGATGCGGCGCGAGAAGGCGTAGCGCGGAATGCCGGTGCGCTCGTTCTGCAGCGCGAAATTGATGATCTCCCACGCTTGGCCCTCGGCGCCGAGCCGGTCCCCGGCCGAGACGAAGACGTCGTCGAAGAACACCTCGTGGATGTCGCCCTCGCCGATGATTGCGGGAATCTGGCGGACGGTGATGCCCGGCGCGGTCATGTCGGCGAGCAGGATGACGATCCCCGCCTTGCCGGTCGGCGCGGTGCGCGCGAGCAGGAAGCAGCGGTTGGCGAGCCCCGCATAGCTCGTCCAAATCTTTTGGCCGGTGACGCGGTAGCCGCCCTCCACGGGCATCGCCATCGTGCGCAGCGCGGCGAGGTCGGAGCCGGCTTGCGGCTCGGAGAAGCCTTGGCACCACAGCGCCTCGCCATTGACGATCGGCGGCAGGAATTTCTCGAGCTGCGCGGGCGTGCCGTATCGCATCAGCACCGGGCCGACCCAGTTGACGTTCATATATTGCCCGCCGCGGGGCTCGCCCGCCGACCAGAGTTCCTCGCCGAGGACATAATGGTTCCAGGTCGACATCGCCTCGCCGCCATGCACGACCGGCCAGTGCGGGATCAGCAGGCCTTCCTCGGCGAGCAGCTTGCAGAAGCCTTTCGCGAACGCGGTCTGCGCGTCGCTGCCCGGGCCGTGCAGCGCGATCTGCTCCCAGTCGTCGGGCAGCGCGCGTGTCAGCAGGGCGCGGATTCGTGCCTTGTAGGCGAGCTGTTCCTCGGTCCAGCCGAACTCCATGCCTCAGGCCTCCGGTCCGGCGGGGGCGAGCAGCGCGTCGCGGACGACATGCTTGAGCACCTTGCCCGCTGCGTTGCGCGGGAGCGTGTCGCGATATTCCACCTGTTCGGGGATCTTGAAGCGAGCGAGGCGGTAGCCGTCGAGGAAGGTTTTCAGGGCGGCAACGTCCGGGTTGGCGCCGTTTCTTGGCACGATCACCGCGCAGGCGCGCTCGCCGGTGCGCGGATCGGGCAGGCCGACGATCGTGACGTCGGCGATGTCGGGGTGCTGGACGAGAAGGTCCTCGATCTCCTTGGGCGCGATATTCTCGCCGTTGCGGATGATGATGTCCTTCGCGCGCCCGGTGACGACGAGATAGTCGCCGTCGACGCGTCGGGCGAGATCGCCCATGCGGAAGAAGCCGTCGGCGTCGAACGCGCCCTGCTCCTGCTCCTCGGCGAGATAGCCGACCAGCATCTGCGGCCCGCGCGCGAGCACCTCGCCCCCGTCCGCGATCCTGCCCTGCGGATCGACGAGCCGGACCTCGGCAATGCCGATCCGGCCGTCGGTCTCGGCGGCATGATCGAGGTCGCCGGGCTGCATCGAGCCGACCGTGGTGACGGGCACCTCGGTCGATCCGAACACGCGGCTGACGACGGCGTTCTCGAAATAGCCGTTCGCCTCGCGGATCAGCGTCGGCGGCACCGAAGCCCCGCCGCAGATGAACACTTTGAGCGCGGGCAGGGTGGTGTCCGCCTCGCGCGCGGCGTTCAGCAGCGCGTCGAGAAAAGGCGTGGCACCCGCCATGTGCGTGCAGCCCTCGGCCTGCATGATCGCTACCGCAGCGTGCGCGTCCCAGCTTTCCTGCAGCACCGCGCGCGTGCCGAACAGCTGCGGCATCTCGAACGCGTAGATCGATCCACCGATGTGGCTGATCAGCGAGGGGACGAAGAAGGCATCACCCGCGCCCGCACGCCAATGCTCGTGAAGCTGCGTCACCAGTGCGTGCAGCGAGTTGTGGCTGTGCAGCACGCCCTTGGGCCGGCCCGTCGTGCCCGAGGTATACATCAGCATCTTGACGCTGTCGGGATCGACTTTGGGGAGCGGCGCGGCACCCTCATGCGCGAGCAGCGCGGCGTAGGTCGTGAACCCCGCAGCGTCGCCGCGCAGCACGACGACTTCGGGCGGCTCGGCCAACTCGGCGTTCACCCGCCGCATCATCGCGGGATAGTCGTAACCGCGGAACGCGGCGGGCACGAAGATCATCCGGCTGCGGCTGTCGCGAAGCTGGAAGCCGACCTCGTGGTCGCGCAGCGCCGGCACGATCGGGTGCGCGACCAGCCCTGCCAGCGTCGCGGCAAGATAGACGATCGCCGCCTCGTGCCAATTGGGCAGCATGAACGACAGCGTGTCGCCGGGCCGGAACCCGCGCGCGCGCAGCGCCTGCGCGACGGCGCTCGCCTCGGCATGAAGCGTCGCCGCATCGATCCGTCGCTCGCCATCGACGAGCAGCACGGTATCGGGCTCGTCCTGCGCCTTGCGCGCGGCGATCTCCGCCACGGTCTCGTCGATCCACAATCCGCGCGCGCGCGCATCCGCGGCGCGCGCGGCATCCCAGCGGATCGACCAGCCGTGCAGGGAACGCCGCTCGCCCATCGCCTATTGGGCGTCCACCGGCACCGCGGTCACCGCATGCGGTGCCAAAAACTTGGTCGACGACCAGCCGCCGTCGACGACCAGCACCTGGCCCGTAATGAAACGCGCCTCGTCGGAGAGCAGGAAGGCGATCGCGTGCGCGGCATCGTGGGCGGTGCCGGTGCGATTGAGCGGGGTCATGTCGAAGTTCATCCGCTTGAACACCGCATTTTCCCACGCATAGGCGGTCATCGGCGTCTCGAGCACACCCGGCGCCACGACGTTGGTGCGGATGCCCCGCGGGCCATATTGCGCGGCCATATGCTTGGAGAGGCCGATCAGCCCGGTCTTGGCGGCCGAATAGGCGCCGCCGCGTAATCCCCCGATCACCGCGAAGGTCGAGGCGACGTTCACGATCGCGCCGCCGTCGCCCATCGCGCCGAGCGCCTCGCGGCAGAAGCGGAAGGGGGCGCGCAGATGCA
>Ga0302314_10005321_pt1 | contig 23477 bp, 19 predicted proteins | sample III_Palsa_N2_3_FD_200533 | JGI IMG/M metagenome (GOLD analysis project Ga0302314, IMG submission 200533) | Peat permafrost microbial communities from Stordalen Mire near Abisko, Sweden - III_Palsa_N2_3 | ecosystem: Environmental > Terrestrial > Soil > Palsa > Peat permafrost | place: Sweden... | reverse complement strand
TCGTCGGCCAGGGCGATCACCCGGCTCGACTTCACGCCGGGCGCCGGCACCAGTTCGTACAGGGTCACCACCGGCCCCGGCCGGATATGGTCGATCACGCCCTTGACCCCGAACTCACCGAGGGTGGTCTCGAGCAGACGCGCGTTCTGGCGCAGCGACGCCTCGTCATAAGAGGACTGACGCGGCTTGGGCTTGGCCAGCATGGCCAGTTCGGGCAGCTGGAAGCCGCCGGGATGGACGAAGTCGAACGCCTTCTGGTTCTCGCGCTGTTCGCGCCCGGATGCCTTCGCCACGGACTTGGGCTGGCGGATGGCGACCGACTCCTGCGGCGCCGCGGGCGCCAGGTCGAAGGGCGGATCCTCATCGGCTTCGGCTTCGACGGCCGGCGCCGCCGGCTCCGCCGGACGCCGCACGCGGACCTTGGCCGCGGGCGCCACCGCCTGCGGCGACAGGTCCCGGCCGCTGAACACCGCCACCATGGCGCCGCCCACGCCGGCGAGGACGCCACGCGTGCGGACCAGATGGTGCAGCTTGACCGCCGAGGCGAACGCCAGCGCCGTAAGGGCGGCGGTCAGCAGGACCGTCGCCGAGAGCGCGCGCGCGGCGGGCAGCTTGATCAGGGCGGCCAGGGCGCTGAGGCCCCGGAGCAGGCCCTCGCCCCAGAAGCCGCCGTAGCTCTTGGCCTCGGTCCAGTGCGCCGGCGTCGGGATCGCCGCCAGCACCCCGGCCAGACACAGGACACCGATGGCGCCGACCGCAGCCCGCAGGCGCAGCATCCGCCGGCCGCCGCGCGGATCGCGCGCCGCCGCCCGGGCGATCCCCGCGCCCAGCAGGACGGCGGCGGCGATCCAGGCCGCGTAGCCGATCGATTGGAAGGTCGTATCCGCAAGGGTCGCGCCGAAGCCGCCCAGGAGGTTGCGGGGCGCGTCGCCCGTGGCGGCGTTCCAGCTCGCGTCGTCCGCATGACGGGTGGCGAGCGACAGCAGGAGGCCGGCGCCGGAGAGCACACACAGCAAGCCGCGCAAACGTACCGCGCCCTGCATCTCCCACACCTGGCGCAGCATCAGCCAGGCCGGAGCAAAAACGGTCTCGGCCGCGCCGCCGCGCGCCGCCGTCCGGCCGCCGCTCCGCACCTGCGCTGCTCCCGCCATGGTCGCCTCCTTCAAGAGACCGAATATCTGGCCGGGCGGGGTTAAGGCCGCATTTACGATCAGTGATCGGCCCTGATTGAGCGGCGTGTTTGGCTGGCGCAGAGGCCTCCTGAACCGCTAGGATAGCCGGATGAGGAAACCCGCCGCCAAGCGCTTCGACGTGGTCATCGCCGGTGGCGGCCTGACCGGTCCGACGCTGGCCGTCGCCCTGGCCGACGCCGGGCTGAAGGTGGCGCTGTGCGACGCCGAACCGCTGGAGACCCGGCTCGACCCGGCCTTCGACGGCCGCGCCTCGGCCATCGCCGCCGCCAACTGGCGCCAATGGCGCGCCCTTGGCGTGGCGCCCCTGCTGGAGCCGGACGCCCAGCCGATCCGCCGCATCCTGGTCACCGACGGGCCGGCCCCGGGACCCAGCGCGATGGCCCCGCCGCCGGTGTTCCTGGAGTTTTCATCGGACGATCTCGGCGGCGACGGCGACGATGAGCCGATGGGCTGGATGGTGGAAAACCGGCGCATCCGCCAGGCCTTCGCCCAGACACTGGCGAAGCGGAAGGTGGCGACCTTCGCGCCGGCCGCGGTGGTTGAGGCCGTGATCGAGGATCCGGCCTGCCGCGTGACGCTGGCGGACGGCCGGGTGCTGGAGGCGCCCTTGCTGATCGGCGCGGAGGGGCGCCGCTCTGTGGTGCGCGAGGCGGCGGGGATCGGGACTTACGGCTGGGCCTACGGCCAGTGCGGCGTGGTCGCCACCGTGCGGCTGGAGCGCGACCACGAGGGCGTGGCGCACGAATACTTCCTGCCGGGCGGCCCGTTCGCGATCCTGCCGCTGAAGGACCAGCGCGCCAGCCTGGTGTGGAGCGAGCACAAGGACCGCGCCCGCGCCCTGATCGACGCCTCGCCCGAGGCTTTCGAGGCGCACCTGGCGCGCCGGTTCGGCGACTTCCTCGGCCGGCCGACGCTGGTCGGCGCCCGCATGCAGTTCCCGCTGTCGCTGCAGATGGCCGAGCGGATGGTCGCGCCGCGCGTGGCCCTGGTCGGCGACGCCGCCCACGCCGTCCACCCGATCGCGGGCCAGGGGCTGAACCTGGGACTGAAGGACGCCGCCGCCCTGGCCGAGGTGATCGTCGAGGCCCGGCGCCTGGGCGAAGACTGGAGTTCCGAACTGGTGCTGGAGCGCTACGCCCGCTGGCGGCGGGTCGACGCGGTAGGGCTGGCGCTGGCCACCGACCTGTTCACCCGCCTGTTCTCCAACGACCACCCGGCGCTCAGGCTGGCGCGCGGCGCAGGGCTGGCCCTGGTCAACCGGCTGGCGCCGGCCAAGCGGCTGCTCGTGCGCGAAGCGGCCGGCATGCTCGGCGACACGCCCCGGCTGCTGAGGGGCGAGCCCCTTTAGAATACCTTCCCCGGCCCTGTTGCCGCATAGAGGTCGGTGCGGCGGTCGCGGAAGAAGCCCCAGGCGGCGCGGTGGGTCTGCAGGAAGTCGAGGTCGAAGGTGGCCACCAGCACCCCCTCCTCCGCCCGGTCGAGCGACTGTACCAGATCGCCACGATGGTCGGCCAGGAAGGAGGAGCCATAGAAGCTCTGCCCTTCGCCGCCGTTGGCGCCCGGCTCCTGGCCGATGCGGTTGGCGGCGGCCACGGGGATGACGTTGGCGACCGCGTGCCCCTGCATCACCCGCCGCCACGGATCGCGGGTATCTAGCGAGGCGTCGTGCGGCTCGGAGCCGATGGCCGTGGGGTAGAGCAGGACCTCGGCCCCCATCAGCGTCATCGCCCGCGCCGCCTCGGGATACCACTGGTCCCAGCAGATCCCTGTGCCGATCCGGCCGAAGCGGGTGTCCCACACCTTGAAGCCGGTATCGCCGGGCCGGAAGTAGTACTTCTCCTGATAGCCGGGCCCGTCCGGGATGTGGCTCTTGCGGTAGACGCCCAGCGGACGGCCGTCCGCATCGATCATCACCAGTGAGTTGTAGTAGTGCGGCCCGTCGCGCTCGTAGATCGAGACGGGGATCGCCACCTGCAGCTCCGCCGCCAGCTCGGCCATGGCGACGACGCAGGGATGCTCGGCCCACGGAAAGGCGGTGGAGAACCAGCGCTCTTCCTGGGTGACGCAGAAATACGGACCCTGGAACAGCTCGGACGGCAGGATCACCTGCCCGCCCTTGTCGGCCGCCGCCCGCACCAGATCGGCGGTCTTGCGGATGTTGGCCGCCATGTCGAGGCCATAGCTGGTCTGGATCACCGCCAGGGAGAGCGATCGGGGCGTTCCCATCAGCCGGGCTCCTGCTGGGTGATGCAATGGAATGAGCCGCCGCCGGTCAGCAGCGCGTTCGAGGGCAGGCCGATCACCTCCCGCTCGGGGAAGATGGCGGCCAGCGCCTCGAGCGCGTAACCGGCGGTACGCTCGTTGTAGGTCGGGCAGATCACCGCGTCGTTGGCGATGACGAAGTTCATGTGCGAGGCAGGGACGATCCGGCCGTCCTGGTCGGTGACGCGGCCTGGCGAGGGGATCCGCATAACCTGCAGGGCGACGCCGCGCGCGTCCTTCATGCCGGCGAGGTCGGCGGCGCAGGCCTCATAGACCTCCGCGTTCGGATCGTCGCGGCCGAAGGCGACCGGGCAGGCGACCACACCCGGGGCGACGAACCGCGCCAGGTTGTCCACGTGGCCGTCAGTATGGTCGTTGAGCAGGCCGTCGCCGAGCCACAGCACGGTCTTCAGCCCCAGGGCCAGGCCGAGCCTGGCCTCGGCGGCGGCCTCGTCCCAGCCCGGGTTCCGGTTGGGATTCAGCACGCACTGCCGGGTGGAGAGCAGGGTCCCCTCCCCGTCGCCCTCGATCGCCCCGCCCTCGAGCACGAAGTCGTGGGTCGTCAGCGGCGCGCCGGCCGCTGCGGCGAGCTGTTCGGCCACCGTATCGTCGTCGTCCAGCACATACTTCCCGCCCCAGCCGTTGAAGCGGAAGCCCGTGGCGATCGTCTTCTCGCCGCCGTTCAGGAAGATCGGCCCGGTGTCGCGCAGCCAGATATCGCCGAAGAAACCGCGCACGATCTCGACCTTGGAGCCGGGACCGAGCCGGGCTCGCGCCGCCGCCTCGGCGTCGTCGCCGCAGACCAGCAGGCGCACGCGTTCGCCGCCCGGTCCGGCGAGGGCGAGGGCGAGGTTGGCGGATTCGTCCTGAGCCGCCGGCAGGTTCTCCTGCCAGAGGTCCGGGTGGCTGGGGAAGCCGACCCAGATCGCCCGGTGTGGCGACCATTCGGCCGGCCAGTGAAGAGTCATTCGCCGCTCCGTTCTGTCGGCTGTTCGGAAGGCGCGCGAACTTGGTGACGGCGAACCGCCGCGTCAAGCCGTGGCGAGGTCCGCTCCGGAGGAAAAGGGAGCGCTCTGGAGGAAAAGGGACGGGCCAAACGAAAAAGGGGCGGCCCGAAGGCCGCCCCCAATGTCGTCGCAGTCGCGCGGCCTCAGAACTGGGCGTTCAGGGTCAGGCTGACGGTCGAGGGCGCACCGGCGTAGTAGAACGGCGTGCTGACGAGCGACGCGGCGGGCGACGTCGCCGAAGCCGGGATCGGCAGGTTCAGAGCGCCGTTCGTGGTGGCGCGCGAGAAGTACTCCCTGTTGAACAGGTTCTGGACGTTCAACTGGACGTAGCTCTTGTTGTTCATGAACGGCAGGTTGTAGCGGAAGTCGACGTTGAACACGGGATAACCGCCGATCGAAGCGTCGTTGATATCGGTGATGTACCGCCTGGAGATGTACTTCGACTCGGCGCCCACCGTGATCGGGCCAAAATCATAGGAAACCCGTGCCGAGAAGGTCTTCTCCGGCGTCAGCACCAACTCCTTGCCCTTCGCCGGAACGATGTAGTTGAAGACTTGTCCGGCATAGGGCGCCGCGGTCGCTGTGAAGCTGGCGGCATAGTTGTCTTGCAGGACGCTATGATTGAAGTTGGCGCTCGCGTACAGGTGCAGGTGCTCGATCGGGGTCCAGCCGCTTTCGAAATCCACGCCGTAGACGTTCGCATTGCCGACGTTGCGGTCGATCGAGGTGGTCGGATCGTTCGGATCGACGGTCTGTTCGATCCGGTTGCGATAGAAGGTGTAGTAGGGGTTGACCGAGACGTAGAGCTTGCGAGTCTCGAAGCGGTAGCCGATCCCATAGTTGTCGCTCGATTCCGGATGCACGGCGTCGATCGGGGCGCTGTAGAGGTCGTCCGTCTTCGGCGCGGCGAAGCCGGCCGCATAGGAAGCGTAGAAGAAGTTATTCTCGGTCAGCCGATAGCTGACGCCGACGTTCGGCAGCGGCTTGCTGAAGCTGGTGTTGTAGTTCGAGAACGGGAAGCGGAAGTCGGGGATGCCGCCCGGGCCGGTCGCGATCTGGGCGGTGCTCGACAGGATGCCGGCCGCCCGCAGATCCCGCGTCAGATTGGTCGCCGCCTTGCCCGGCGCATTGTGGGCGGCGACGTCGGCGTTGTAGTCGGCCATCAGGGCCGCCTGACTGAAGCCCGGCGCGTTGTTACAGAAGACGGTCGTGCCGTTGTAGGTGTCGCAGTAGTTGTTCAGCGAGCGATTGAAGAACGGTGCGCGGATACCGATGTCGACGTGCAGCCGATCGTCGAGGAACTTGCCGATGTAGTTGAACGAGATCTGGTTCAGCTCGGCGATGGAGCGGCGGTTGCGCTTTTGGATCGGGTTGCCGTTGGCGTCCAGGATCGGCGTACCGTAGCCGTCCTTGCCGCCGAAGATGCTATCGGGATCGCCGGTCTGCTGGTCGACGTAGGTGTATTCACCGGTCTGGCGGTGCTGGCCGTAGTCGAAGGTGTAGGCCACCTGGAAGTGGTTGTGGATATCGTAGTCGTACAGCAGCGAGCTGTTGATCGTGTAGCGGAAGGTCTGGGTGTTGCTTGGCGCGTAAACCACCACCGTATCCAGGCAGTCGCCGTCGCCGTTGAGGTCGACACCGGTGACCTTGCCGCCCGCGACGCAGGCGTGCGAATTCGAAACGTTTGCCGGCGTGGCGCCGCCCCGCAGCAGGGGGGAACTCTCCGACAGCGTTGTGCCGCCGCCGCCATTGGCCAGGGTGTAGAAGAAGGCCGGGTCGAAGGTGAAGGTCAGACCGTGGCCCAGGTCGAATTTGGACGATCCGCGGATCGACGCGAAGTCGACCGGGTTAGGGAAAAGGCGATAGTAATCAGAGTCGTTCCCGGCCGGCCCACCTGTGGGCACGGTGTCCGCGTGGCCGGCCACCGACGTGATCGGCGTCCACTTATAGTTGTCGCCGAGGAAGTAGAACCCATCGGCCTTGATCTGGCTCGCGCTCACGTCGAAGGGGGGATAGAGACGCTCTTCGGAGAAGATGCCCGACACGCTGATGAAATCGCTGCCCTTGAGGGGCTGATAGATGTCGGCCGAAATGTCCTTCCGGTCGCTGGCCCCAGGCCGTCCCTCATAGTCGTCGAAGCGAGCATCTTCGGCCGCGATCCACGCCTTGGTGCCCCAGGGGGTGAAGACGCCGGTGTCGTACTCGGCGAAGGCCCGGCCATAGGAGTAGCTGCCCGTGGACAGCTTGATCTCACCACCGGGGGTGTCGGAGGGCTTCTTGGTGGTCACATTGATGGTGGCCCCGAGGGCGGACGCCGAAGGGCTGTCCACGTCCGACGAGCCGATGTTGACCGTGATATGATCGATCAGCTCCCCGATCATGTATTCGCCAGGGAAGATGGCGTAGTTGCCGGTATCGTTCAGCGGGGCGCCGTCCAAAATGAAGGCGACGTGGGCGCCGTCGAAGCCGTGGATGCGCAGGTCGCCGCCGGAGAGGCCGTACGGATCCTCGGTCGACCAGCTGACGCCCGGCAACATGTTGATCAGCTGGGCGACGTTGGCGCTCGGCACCTGAGTGGAGATGAATTCCTTTTGGATGATCGACTCGTCCTTGGCCACATCGACCTGGGTGGCCAGACCGCCGGTCGAGCGCGCCGCGTGGGTCCCCGTGACGATCACTTCCTCCGTCTGGGTCGCGGTCGACTGCGCGTGCGCCGCGGCGCCGATGGACAGCGCAATGGCCGCCGTCGCGGCGCCCGCGACGAGTCTCTTCATCAACATCTTGTATATAGCCCCAAAAATTCCGGGCGCAGAGCGCCCCTCGCAACGACCTCAATAGTTGCGGTTTTGAAAAGATCGATGTCTTATTCGTGACGTAAGCGTGACAGCCGTCCGTGTGCGGTCAAAGGGTGCAATTTCGCCACACTTCGCGCCTTGTACAGAGGCGCCGACAGCCGCTAAGCCTGGATCGGGGCTCGAAAGGCGTCGGACGAGAGAAGCGAAAAGGGATGAGTACGGACGAATCGCTACCATCCCGGACGGATTGGCGCATCGCGCTGATCGTGGTCGGCGCCGTTACACTATTGCGGCTTGCCCTGTTGTTCCTCAACCCATTGCAGCTCTATCCGGACGAGGCACAATACTGGGTGTGGTCGCGCCATCTGGCGTTCGGCTATTTCTCCAAGCCGCCGATGATCGCCTGGCTGATCCGGCTGACCACGGCCATCGGCGGCGACGGGGAGGCCTGGGTACGGCTTTCGGCCCCTCTACTGCACGCCGGGGCCGCGCTGGCGCTGTTCCGCGCCGGACGCCGGCTCTATGGCCAGCGGGCCGGTCTTTGGGCCGCCCTGATCTACACCCTGATCCCCGGCGTCCAGCTGTCGTCGGCGATCATGTCGACCGACGCGCCGCTGATGTTCTTCCTGTCCCTGGCGGTCTGGGCTTATGCGGCCTTCTGGAGCGAACCGGAACCGTCCCGCCGCCGCTGGGCCGCCGCGGCGCTGGGCGCCGCGCTCGGCGCCGCCTTCCTGACCAAATACGCGTCGCTCTACGTCGCGGGCGGGGTTCTGCTGCACGCGGTGGTCAGCCGCGAGGCCCGCCGGCGTTGGGATCCGCCATCGGTCTGCCTTTATTGCGGCCTGGGCATTCTGCTCGCCGCCCCCAACCTTGTCTGGAATGTGGCGCACCACTTCCAGACCGTGGCCCATACGGCGGAGAACGCCGACCTCGGCGATGACAAGGCCGGACTCAAGGGCCTGTTCGGAGCGCGGGGACCTTTCGGCTACCTCCTCGGTCAGTTCGGCGTGTTCGGACCGATCCCCTTCGCCGTCGCGCTGTTGGCGTTCGCGGCGGCGGCCCGGCGCCGTGCCGGTCCGGCGGACACGCTGCTGATCTGCCTCGCCGCGCCGGCGCTGGCGATCGTGTTCGTCGAATCGATCGCCGCACGCGCCAACGCCAACTGGGCCGGCGCCGCCTACGCCCCCGCCGCCGTCCTGGCCGCCGGCGCGCTCGACCGCTGGCGGAGCCGCCGTCTGTTCGCCTATGGCGTGGTTGGGCTGCAAGGACTGGTGGCGGCCGGCTTCATGCTGGTGGTGCTGGAGCCGACGCTGGCGGATGCGATCGGCGCGGGTAACGCCTTCAAGCGCGCGCGGGGCTGGCGGGAGGACGCCGCCGCGGTCGTCGTCGCCACCAAGGCCTCCGCCGCTATGGTCCCGCTGACCGCGATCGCCGTGGACGACCGCTTCCTGTTCAACGCCCTGTCCTACTATGCGCGCGACGATTCGGGCCGGCCGGCCGGCGCCTTGCCGGCGCCGCTGAAGATGTGGGTCCGCCTGGCCAAACCGGCCAACCAGGCCGAGACGGAAGCGCCGCTGACTCAGGCCAATGGCGCGCGGGTGTTCGGGGTCAGCGCCTCATGGTTCTATCTGATCGCGTTCCGCTACGATTTCCGCCACGTGCAGATGGGGACGCCGGTGACAGTCAGTCTGGACCGCCGTCACCAACGCAAGCTGGACCTGTTCATCGGCGAGGACTTCCAGCCCCGGCCGCGCGACCGGGTCACCGGCCGGCCCATATCACCCTGAGGATGTTGTCGCGGCCGCAGCCGACCCGATAGGCGCCGTAGCGCACCGGGTTCCTGTCGGCGAAGTGCTGGTGATCGGCCTCCGCGGGCCAGAACGGCGTCGCCGGCCGAACGAAGGTGGCGATGTGGCCGCCCTTGAGCGGCCCGGCAAGCAGGGCCGCCTCCGATCGCTCGACGACCTGCCGCTGCTCCGGCGTCGAGACGAAGATCGCGGCGTGGTACGAGGGTCCCCGGTCGCAGGCCTGGCCGCCATCGTCCGTCGGATCGATCATGCGCCAGTATCGCTCGAGCAGCTGGCCATAGCTTATCCTGGCCGGATCGTAGGTCACCTCGACCGATTCCAGATGCCCGGTCCGCTCGCTCGAGACCGCCTCGTAGGTCGGGTGCGGCTCGCGGCCGCCGGCGTATCCGGACACCGCCCGCACCACGCCGGGGACGGCCTCGAACCCGTGCTCCATGGTCCAGAAGCAGCCACCGGCGAAGACGGCGCTCTCGAGCCTCGGCTGGGCCATCAGTGCGCCGACGGCGAGGGTGAGCCCGAGGCCTGCGGCGCCGGCCAATATGAATGAAGGGCGAAGGATGCGGCGCATGGGCAGGCGGCTTTCGTAGTGTCCTTCGAGCGTGATCCGATCTGATGGAATCAGATCGGCGCTCCAGGCTTTTGGTTTGACGCGCGTTTGATCCGAAAACCGGTTCCCACTTTTCGGAACGCGCTCTCGCCACCAGTACGCACCGGACGCGATCCGGGATCAAGCCGGCCGTTCAAGCCCGGGCGGCCCAAACAAAAAGAGCCCGGCCGAAGCCGGGCTCTCCATGAAGCGATAGCGGGTCCCGGGCCGCGAGCGACCCGGGACAAGCCGGCGAACCTTAAGGGTTCGGGACCGGCTGGCTGGCCACCGGAGTGGCCGAGCCAGTCTGACCGGCGAAGTTGATGGTGATAGTGGAGCGGCGGTTCAGCGGCTCCTTCACACCATCCGGGGTCTGCACCGCCAGGTCGGTCTTGCCCTTCCAGTCGACCGAGAGGGTCGATTGGGTGACACCCAGGCCCACCAGGGCGTCGGCGACAACCTTCGCCCGGCGCTCGGACAGACGCAGGTTGTACTTCACCGAGCCAGAGGTGTCGGTGTGGCCGACCACGATGATCTGGGTGGCGTTGCCGGACTTGGCGTAATCGGCCGCCTGTTGGACCACCGCCTGGGCGTCGGTCGTGAGGATCGACTGATCGAACGGGAAGTAGACCACGAACTCGCGCGCTTCGATCGCCGGGGGCGGCGGAGGCGGAGGCGGAGGCGGCGGAGGCGGGGGAGGAGGCGGCGGCGGCGGCGGGGGAGGCGGCGGCGGCGGGGGAGGCGGCGGCGGCGGCGGCGGCGGCGACAGCGCATAGCGCACGCCGACCGTCAGCGAGTTGTCGGTATAGCGGCCGACGAACGAGCCGGGCTGGAGCACGCCGGTGCCGGTCGAGTTGACCCGGAAGTTGGCGGTGTTCAGCCAGCGGTAGGTCAGGTCCACCGACAGGCGGTCGGTCGCATCCCAGGTCAGACCGGCGATGCCTTGATAGGCGAAGACGGTGTCGGTCGAGCTGACCTCGAGGTTCTGGATGGAGTTGCCGAAGCCGGCGGGAACACCCGAGAACTGGCCGAACGCGCGCTCGTCGATATTGGCGACGCCGACGCCGACGCCGACGAAGGGGCTGATCCGGCTGTGCGGCAGGATGTCGAACAGCACGTTGCCCATCACCGTCCAGGTGTCGAGGCTGCCGTTCGGCGCGCCGCAGGCAGGGGCCGCGACGGTGGTCGTCACGCCGGCGGTGCAGAGACCGATCGGCTGTTGACGGCCTGACCAGCCCATCACCGAGTCGACGTCACCCTTGCGGTAACCGCCTTCGAGTTCGACCCGCCAGTGCGGGCTGAGGCGATAGCCGAGACGGGCGAAGCCGACCCAGTCGCCCTTGGTCGAGAACTTGTAGTTGTAGGGGGCGCCGTCGGGCGCAAGGGCCGACGAGGACTCGCCCACGCCGTCGTTGTTCAATTCGTGGTAGCCGGCGTCGATGGCCCCATACCATCCGTCCGGTGATCCGGCCTGTGCGCCGGACGCGGCGAACGCCACGACCAAGGCAGCGGCTCCAGCCATCAGAGTGATTTTCATTTCAAGAGCCCTCTTTATGCCCTCAGCGCGACGGCCGATGTTTCGACCTGTGAACGGTATAGCCAAGCGCGACGTTTAGCGACAGTGCCGCACGCGCAACACTTGGCGGGTTTCTACAACTCAACTTACCAAGTCCCTACCAACCGATCGAAAAGATCGATCTTTCGAGCCTCGGCGACCAATGTCCCAAACCGGACCAAGCCCAGCCGAACCGTGCGACACAATTACGCGCCCGGCCTTTCGGCGCAAGGCCCGAACACCTCAGGCGAGAGCCCAAAGCCGTAATTCGCCTCGATTTGGCCGTCCCTCGCCGCTGTTGGAACCCCGATCAGGATCGTACGATCCCATCGGCGGAATGCCTTGTCGGTCAAGCCGTTCCATGCCGATTGCGCCACGCCTCGATGTTGCGACTTTTTCGCCACAGTTCACGGAGACTCAGACTTCCCCCACCGAACGGGGGTCGCGCGCCCGCGCCCGCAGCCACATCACCCCCATCAGGTCGGATATCGAGACCCAGGCGCGCCCCAGGTTGTTGTATTTGGAGGCGCCCGTCGTCCGCGGCCGGTGATTGACGTCCTCGAACGCGATCTCGAGCCCTTCGCGCAACATCAGCGCGGGCAGGAACCGGTGCATGTGGTCGAAATAGGGAAGGCGCAGGAAGCTGTCGCGGCGGAACACCTTGAGACCGCAACCGGTGTCGTCGGCCTGGTCCTTCAACAGCCGCTTGCGCACCCCGTTGCCGAACCGCGAGCCCAGACGCTTGGCGGCGCTGTCCTGGCGCTTCGCCCGCCGGCCGCCGACCATGCCGAGCGCGGCGCCGCCGGCGGCGAGGCGATCGACCAGGCGGGGCGCATCCGCCGGATCGTTCTGCCCGTCCCCGTCCAGGGTGACCACCACCGTCCCACGGGCGCCCAGCACGCCGGTCCGCACGGCCCGACTCTGACCCGAATTCTGCTGGTGATAAAGCACCCTGAGCTCCGGAATCTCCGTCACGAGCGCCGACAGCGCCGCGCGGGTGCCGTCGCGGCTGGCGTCGTCGACGAACACGATCTCGAATCGCCGGCCGGCGAAGGCGCGGGCGATCTCCCGCGCAAGGTCGGCCGCCGCTCCCTCTTCATTGAAGACCGGGACGACGATGGAGATATCGGGGGAGATATCGGGCGGTGAAACGCCGGCGGGGAGAGAGGAAGGCATGGAACTCGCTTGCGGTGGGCGGCGCGCCTTTTAGCGGCAATAGAGCCATATGGGGAGGGCTGGTGGGGTCGGCCCCTCCGGCCAGGACCGTGACCGTGCTAGTTGAGGGCCGATGAGTTCGATTCCCGACCATACGATTCTGACGCCGCCGGGTCTGCTCGACCGCTGGTCGGCGGGCTGGCGTGGGCCGCTTCTCGCCGCCGCGCTGGTGTTCGTTTCAGCCCTTCCCGGCCTGATCTTCCTGCCGCCGCTCGACCGCGACGAAAGCCGGTTCGCACAGGCGACCGCGCAGATGCTGGAGACCGGCGATTTCGTGAACATCCGCTACCAGTCCGAACCGCGCGACAAGAAGCCGGTCGGGATCCACTGGCTGCAGGCGGCCAGCGTCTCGGCCGTCTCCTCGGTGGAGCAGCGGCAGATCTGGGCCTACCGGATTCCCTCGCTGCTGGGGGCCATGCTCGCCGCGGCGGCCTGCGCGTGGGGCGCGGCGGCCTTCTTCGGACCGCGCGGCGGCCTCTATGCGGGCCTCGCCATGGGCGCCGGCCTGCTGCTGACCAGCGAGGCCTTCATCGCCAAGACCGACGCGGTGCTGTGCGGGGCCACCACCCTGGCGATGGCGGCGCTGGCGCGGATCTACCTGGCCGCGGGCGAGGACCGGCCGCTCGGCCTGCTCAACAAGCTGATGTTCTGGAGCGGCCTCGCCCTGTCGATCCTCGACAAGGGACCGATCGGACCGATGGTGGCGGGTCTGGCGCTGCTGGCGCTGGCCATCGCCGATCGGCGCGCCCGCTGGATCGGCCGCCTCGGCTGGGCCTGGGGGCTGCTGCTCGTGCTCGCCGTGGTCGGCCCCTGGGCCATCGCCATCACCGTGGCCACCGACGGGGCCTTCTGGACCGGTTCGGTCGGCGGCGACCTGGCGCCCAAGCTCGCCGGCGGACATGAAAGCCACGGTGTGCCGCCCGGTCTGCATCTGCTGCTCGCCCCTTTGCTGACGTTTCCGGCCACGGCCCTGCTGCCCGTCGCCGTGGTCACCGGCTGGCGTCGCCGCCGGGAGCCCGGCGTGCGGTTCACCCTGGCCTGGCTGATCCCGAGTTGGATCGTGTTCGAGCTCATGCCGACCAAGCTGGTCCACTACACCCTGCCGCTCTACGGAGCCCTGGCCTGGCTGGCCGCCGCGGCCTTGACCGCCCCCGCTGACCCCGCGTGGAGCCGTTGGACCCGAGGTCTCGGCGCCGGACTGTCGCTCCTGGCCGGTGTGGCGCTGGCGACCGCCGCCGCGCTGCTGGGCCCCAGATACGGCGCGACGGGTTCGGTCTGGATCTGGATCGTCGCCGTGCTGGCGCTCGCGGCCGGCCTGACCGCCGCCCTGGCCGTCCTGCGTCCGCAAGCCTGGCGCGCCGCCGCAGCCGCACTGGGTCTGGGGATCGCCGCGCACATGGCCCTGACCGGCGGCCTGGGGCCGGCGCTTTCGAAGCTCTGGGTGTCGCGGAACGCCGCCGCCCTTCTGGCCGCGAAGAACCTGGACCCGCGCAACGGCGTCACCGAAGGACCGGTCGCCGTGGTCGGCTATGGCGAACCATCGCTGGTCTTCCTGCTCGGGACGGAAACCGAGCTCGACAACCCGGCCGACGGCGCGGACGCCCTGTCGGACGGCGAACCTGTCCTGGTGGAGAAGAAGCAGGATCCGGCCTTCCGCCAGGCGCTGCAGGCGGAGGGCGTCAAGGCGAGCGTGGTGGGCGAGACAGCCGGGATCGACTATTCGACCGGCAAGCCGGTGGACCTCATGCTCTACCGGTCGGACGCTCCCGCCGCGACCGCGCCGCCGGCGGACGCCAGACCTAGAACCTGAGGCCGCCGCGCGCCTTGAACATCTGGCCGCGGAGCATGGGCCGCGCCACCGAGACGATGATGATCAGGGGAGTCAGGACGATCGCCAGGGCGCGCCGGGCGATGTTGTTCGCCCGTTTGCGGAAATAGCGGGCCAGGCCGACGCCCTTCCAGAACTCCACCTTCATCGGCGAGGCCTTGCTGGTCGAACCGAGGTGGATCACCCGCGCCCGGGGCTCGAACAGCACCTCCCCGCCGGCTTCGCGGAGCCGCCAGCACAGGTCCACGTCCTCGACGTGCAGGAAGTAGCCGATGTCGAAGCCGCCAAGCGTGAGGAAGTCGGCCCGGCGGATGGCGAAGCACGCGCCGGAGATGGTCGGCACCGGCACCCCCTTGGAGGGCGTCGGATCGTCCTCGTGGTGGACTTCGAAGCCGTGCAGGGCCTGCACCTTCTTGGCGAGGCCGGTCAGGCTGAGCAGGCTGGTCACCGGGGTCACCTCGCCCCGCCGCGCGCCGCGCTGCTCGCTGCCGTCCACATTGAGCACCCGGGCGCCGACCAGGGCCGGACCGGAGCGTGCCGACAAGGTGCGGTGCAGGGCGCGGACGCACCCCTTCTCCAGGAAGGCGTCGGGATTGAGCACCACGATCACCTCGCCGCGGGCGATGCCGACGCCCATGTTGATGGCGCGCGCGAAGCCGACATTGCCCTGCCCGCGCAGGATCGTCATCCGCGTGTCGGCGGCGGCCGACGCATCGACCAGCGCCGCCTCGCCGACCGAGGAGCCGTTGTCGATCAGGATGAATTCATCGACGTCCGGATCCTCGAGCACCCGGCGGATGCTCTCCTTCAGCGGCTCGCCGGTGCGGTAAACCACCATGACGACGCTGACGGCCAGCGGAACGCTTACCGACTCCAGACTCAAGGCCTGGTCGAGACGACTTTGCGAGGCGTCATTCATGCAACTATGCGAGCCCTAACCCCAACCCTCTCGCGCCCTGGGACCTCCAGGGCTAGGTTTCTTCACGAAGATCGGGCGCCAGGGCTTCGCCGCTCAGCAGATGAGCAGCCTCCTCCAGCGACACGACCTGCTGGCCGTCCGAGCCTAGCCGCCTGAGGGCGACCTGGCCACTTTCCGCTTCCTTGCGTCCCACCACGGCGATGACCGGAACCTTCGCCAGGCTGTGTTCCCGCACCTTGTAGTTGATCTTCTCGTTACGATAGTCGCCCTCGACCCGCAACCCAGCCGCCTTGAGGCGCGCGACCGCCTCGCGGGCGTAAGGCTCCGCGTCGGAAGTGATCGTCGCCACCACCACCTGCACGGGGGCGAGCCAGAGCGGGAAGGCCCCGGCGTAGTTCTCGATCATGATGCCGATGAAGCGTTCGAACGAGCCCAGGATCGCCCGGTGCAGCATCACCGGCCGTTGTTTGGAGCCATCCTCGGCGACGTATTCGGCGCCCAGCCGCTCGGGCAGGACGTAGTCGAGCTGCAGCGTGCCGCAGGTCCACATCCGGCCGATGGCGTCCCTGACGATGAAGTCGAGCTTGGGCGCGTAGAAGGCGCCGTCGCCCTCGGCGATCACCGGCTCGACCCCGGCCTTGCGCGTGGCCGACAGCAGCGTGCCTTCGGCCTTGTCCCAGAATTCGTCAGAGCCCGCACGGATCGGCGGACGCGTGGCCAGGGCGATATGGTCCGTGTCCATACCAAGGTCCTTATGGATCATTCGCGTCAGTCTGATGAAGCGCTCCGTCTCGGCCTCGATCTGGTCCTCACGGCAGAAGATGTGCGCGTCGTCCTGGGTGAAGCCGCGCACCCGCATCAGCCCGTGCAGGCTGCCGGACGGTTCGTAGCGGTGGCAGGCGCCGAACTCGGCCATGCGGATCGGCAGTTCGCGATAGGAGCGCTGGCCGACGTCGAAGATCTGCACATGGCCCGGGCAGTTCATCGGCTTAAGCGAGAGCACCTCGCCCTCCTCCGTCTCGCAGACGAACATGTTGGGCCGGTACTTCTCCCAGTGACCGGACTTCTCCCAGAACGAGCGGTCGAGCACCTGGGGCGTCTTCACCTCCACATAGCCGGCCGCGTCCAGCCGCCGGCGCATGTAGGCCTCCAGCGTCCGCCACAGCGTCCAGCCCTTGGGATGCCAGAACACCATCCCCTTGCCCTCTTCCTGCATGTGGAAGAGGTCCATGGCCCTGCCGATCTTGCGGTGGTCGCGCTTCTCCGCCTCCTCGATACGCAGCAGATAGGCGTCGAGGTCGGCCTGGCTGGCCCACGCCGTGCCGTAGATGCGCTGCAGCTGGGCGTTGCGGTGGTCGCCCCGCCAGTAGGCCCCGGCCAACTTGGTCAACCTGAACGCCTTGCCGACCATCTTGGTCGACGGCAGGTGCGGCCCCAGGCACAGGTCCTTCCAGCCGCCCTGGCGGTAGACGGTGATCGTCTCGCTATCGGGCAGGTCGCGGATGATCTCGGCCTTGTAGGCCTCGCCGATCGACTCGAAGTGGGCGATGGCCTCGTCGCGGTCCCAGACCTCGCGCGTGATCTTCTCGTCGCGGTCGACGATCTCGCGCATGCGCTGCTCGATCTTCGGCAGGTCGTCGAGCGAGAACGGCGTGTCGCGGGCGAAGTCGTAGTAGAATCCGTCCTCGATCGCCGGCCCGATCGTCACCTGCGTGCCGGGAAACAGCTCCTGCACCGCCTCGGCCATCACATGGCTGGCGTCATGGCGGATGGTTTCAAGCACGGCCGGGTCGTCACGCATCAGAAATTCGATACGGCCGCCGGATTCGATCGGACGGTCGAGGTCGCGCAGCTGGCCGTCGAAGCGCAGCAGCGCCGCGCGCTTGGCCAGGGACGGGGAGATTCCCTCCGCCACCCCACGGCCCGTGACGCCGGGGTCGTAGTCGCGCTTGGCCCCATCGGGAAACTCGAGTTGCATCGTTCAGCCTTCACACGTGAAGCGTCCGCCATTCCGGCGGTCGCCACGTCCTGGTTTCGGCGGCGGCGGGTCATAGCCCGAGCCGCCGAAGGGATTGCATCGGCACACGCGCCCTGCGGCGAGGCGGGCGCCGCGCCAGGGACCGTGCGTGACCAGGACCTCGGCCGCATACTCCGAACAGGTCGGGAGATAGCGGCACTGGCGCCCGATCAGGGGGGACAGCGTCAGCTTGTAGGCGCGAAGGGCGCCCCTGACGCTTCGTTCGTAGAGAGAGGACATGCCGTCGTGGGCCCGAACGCTGCCTGGCTCCTATCGCACTTGCGAAAGGTCCGGATCAACCCGCGAACGCGCATTCAGAAAAAGTGGATACCGGTTTTTCGCCTGAATGCGCGTCAACTATGTTTGGCGCGCACTCCGGGCGGCTGACCGGCGACCACTCAGCCTGAGTGCGCGCCGGCGGTGATAGTTCGAGTGGTCTTCTCAGATTGAGCGTCGCGGGCAGCCGCCAGCACCGCCTCGAACGCCAGAAGCGTCGAAGCGTGGCGCGCCGGATAGTCTTTCACCGGTTCGAGCACGGCGAGGTCCGCAAATCGGCCCTGCGGTGCAGAACCTTCCGCCTTCAGCATAGCGTGCAACTGGTCGCGCGCCAATTGCAGCTCGGCCACACTGGCGCCGATCACGTGCGCGCCGAGCACCGCGGCGGAGGCTTGGCCGAGGGCGCAGGCCTTCACATCCTGGGCGAAATCGGCGACCCGGCCGTCCTCGACCATCACGTCCACCGTCACCCGGCTGCCACACAGCTTGGAGACGCGTTCGGCCGAGGCGTCAGGGCGGGCCAGCCGACCCGCATGCGGCATGTTGGCGGCGAGGCCCAGGATCCGGTCGGAATAGAGGGCGTCGATCATGGCGCGTTGAGCCTGGGCCCAAAGCCGCGCCCGCCGAACCCCCACGGCTTGGCCGACTTCACCGTCGGACCGAGCGGCTGGATGGTCAGCGGGCTGACGCGCCTGGCCGGGGCCGGGGTCGTATCGACGGTCCCGCCCTTCTCCACCCAGCGCATCTCGGCGATGCGTTTGCCGTTCTCGTTCATGCGCTGGAAGGCCCCGCGGATGTCGCGGCGCAGCTTGCGGTTCATGAAAATCGTCCCCACGCCGGAGTAGTAGTCCCCGTTCGACAGGATGCAGCTTGTCTCGCTGAGCTTCTCGATCTCGACAAAGCGCAGGGTGCGGATGCCGCCCGCCAGCTTGGCGTTCCAGGCCAGCTGGGCCTCGGGCACCCAGTCGTAGACGGTGCCGACCGCGTTCATCGGCGGCCGGTCGCCGACGGTGAAGGTGAAGTGCAGGGTCTCGCCGATGGCGATCTTGCCGCTCGCCTCGGAATAGACGCCGGTCCAGTCCTTCCAGCCCTTGAGGTCGTAGACCAGGTCCCAGACCTCCGAGGCCGGGGCGGCGACGCCGATGCGATGTTCGATCCGGAAGCTCATGGCCGATATGTAGAAACTGCGGGCTGGGTTTGGAAGCTTACCATCGCAGCGCGAAACGGCCCACCACAGCCCCGGCCAGCCCCGCCGCCAGCACCGGCAGGGTGTACCAGATGGCGACGAACGGCATGGCGCTCTCGTTGCAGCTGAACGCATAGACGAAGGCGGCCAGCCCGCCCGCCGCCAGGCCGCCCGCCAGGCCCGTCAGCATCGGCCGGGTCGGCGCGAACCCGCGCAATCCCATCACCGTCCCGACCAGCAGGGGAACCGACAGCGCCAGAATCAGGCACGGACATATCGGCGCCGAATCGCCCATCAGCATGTGATGGCGCATCGGCGCGGGGGCCATCATCAGCTGCCCCGTCGCCAGCACGGCGAACAGCGCCACGACCACGACCACGACGGTCAGCTGCAGCTTCGCCCTCACGCCGGGCCGGCCCAGCCGCTCGGCCGCCCACAGCGCCAGGCCGCCCAGCGCCAGCGTGTAGGCGAACTTGGTCCAGAACATCATGCCGTCCATGGCGCTGGCCATGTCGGGGCGCAGGCCCAGCACCGTCAGCATCAGGATGGCCGAGACCACCGCGCCGCCGCCGACCCAGACGCCCAGCCGCAGGAGGGGCGCGCGGGGCGATACCGGCTCCAGCCGTTCGGACAGGGCGTCGATCAGGTCGTTGGTCCTCATGGCGCGGTCCCGTCGCCTTCAGCACCCCGCGCCTTGCCCAGCGCCTTCAGTCCGCGATGGACGTTCACCTTCACCGCGCCTTCGCTCAGCCCGACCCGTTCGCCCGCCTCGGCGTTGGACAAGCCTTCGAGCTTGGTGGCGCGGATCAGCGCGGCGCGGGCGGGCGGCAGCTTGTCGAGCAGCTTGGAGACGTCCCGGCGCGCCATCGCCGGTTCGATGTCGTCGGCGGCGAACAGCTCGGCGGCGTCCTCCAGCGGCACGGCCGACCGTACCTTGCGGCGGCGATAGTGGTCGATCAGGCGATAGCGGGCGATGGCGTAGACCCAGGCGGTCAACGGCTGTTTGGGATCGTAGCTGTCGCGGCGGCGATGCATGGCGATAAGCGTGTCTTGTACCAGGTCCTCCGCGTCGTCCTGCGCGTCGCCGAGACGGCGGGCGTAGTAGGCGCGCAAATGACGGGTCAGCTCGGCCAGCAGGCGTGCATAAGCCTTCGTGTCGCCTTTCAGCGACTCCAGCATCAAGGCTCGCAGGGCCGGCTCGGCTTCGATCACCACGTCCCCGATGAATGCGTTCGCCGAGGGCTTTCGTTACACACGCGCCAACGCGACGCACGCGAAAGTTTCGGGCCGGCCGTAACCCTTGGCGCCAAACCGCCGAACTCCACGGCAGAGATCAGCCAAGGATCGCGACCTTCATGCTCCGGATCGCCGCCGCCGTTTTGTCCGCCCTCCTCCTCGCCGGGAGCGCCTCGGCCCAGCCGGGCCCCCGGCTGGCGGTGGTGGAGCTGTTCACCTCGCAGGGCTGCTCGTCCTGTCCGCCCGCCGACGACAATGTGGCCGCCCTGTCGACCCGGCCGGATGTGCTGGCCCTGTCGTTCGGGGTGACCTACTGGGACCATCTCGGCTGGAAGGACACCTTCGCCCAGCCCGCCTTCACCGACCGCCAGATAGCCTATGCCCGCGCCCTGCATCATGAGGGCCCGTTCACCCCGCAGGTGGTGGTCGACGGTCGCGCCGACGTGGTCGGCAATGCGCGGCCCGAGATCGAGCAACTGATCCGCGCCGGCCGCCTGGACGGACCGAGCGTGAACCTCGGCCCCGTCTCGGTGGAGGTGGGCGCCGGCGCGGCGCCGGGCGCGCCGGCCGACGTCTGGCTGGTACGCTACGACCCCCGCACCGTGCAGGTGCCGATCCGCGCCGGCGAGAACACCGGCCGCACCCTGCCGATCAAGAATGTCGTCAAGAGCCTGACCCGGCTCGGCGACTGGCGCGGACCGGCTGCGCGCTTCGCCCTGCCGCCGGCGGCGCCGGGCCTCGCCACCGCCGTCCTGATCCAGACCCGAGGCCTCGGACCGATCCTGGCCGCCGCCAAGGGCTGAGACTGGCCTTTGGCTAATCCTTCATCCGCCAGGTGGCGCCGGTGGGATTGTCCATCACCACCACGTTGAGCTCGGTCAGGCGGTCGCGGATGCGGTCCGCCTCGGCCCAGTTCTTGGCCTGGCGCGCGGCGAAGCGCTCGGCGATCAGCGTGTCGACCTCGGCCTTGAGCGTCGCGTCCGCGCGGCCTTCGAACCAGGCGGTGGGCTCCAGCTGCAGCACGCCGAGCACCTCGGCCGCCGCCCGCAGCGAAGCGCCGTCGGTCTCGAACAGGGCCGAGATCGCCTTGGGCGTATTGAGATCGTCCGCCAGCGCTTCGAGCACCCCCTCGCCGCCCTCGCCGACCTGCGGACCCGAGCGCTGCATCAGGCCATACAGCCGATCGAGCGCCTTGCGGCTCTGCTCCAGCAATTCCGGCGTCCAGTCGAGCGGCGAGCGGTAGTGGCCCGACAGCAGGGCCCAGCGGATCACCTCGCCGGGATAGGTCTGCACCAGGTCGTGCACCAGCACGACGTTGCCGAGCGACTTGCTCATCTTCTCGCCCGAGAAGTCGAGGAAGCCGTTGTGCATCCAGTAGCGGGCGTAGGCGCGCGGATCTTCGGCCCCGTGCGCGGCGCACGATTGGGCGATCTCGTTGGTGTGGTGCGGGAAGATCAGGTCGTGCCCGCCGCCGTGGATGTCGATCGGCAGGCCGAGCACCGCCTCGCTCATCGCCGAGCATTCGATATGCCAGCCGGGCCGGCCAGGCAGCCCCTGCGGTCCCGGCCATTCCGGCTCGCCGGGCTTGGAGGGTTTCCACAGCACGAAATCGGCCGGATGGCGCTTGTTCTCCGCCACCTCGACCCGCGCGCCGGCGATCATGTCGTCGAGCGAGCGCTTGGCCAGCCGGCCGTAGCGACCTGTGTTCCCGTCGTAGCGGGCGACGTCGAACAGCACCTCGCCCTCGCTGACATAGGCGGCGCCGTCGGCCAGCAGCCGATCGATCAGCACGACCATCTCGTCCATGTGGGCGGTGGCGCGTGGCTGGTGCGTCGGCGGCAGGGCGTTCAGCGCCGCCATGTCGCTGTTATAGATTTCGGCGTACTTGCCCGTGACCACCGAGATGTCGACACCCTGTTCGATGGCGGCGGCGTTGATGCGGTCGTCCACGTCGGTGATGTTGCGGGCGTAGACCACCTCGCGGTCCGGATAGAGCCGGCGCAGCAGGCGGAACAGCACGTCGAACACCACCACCGGCCGGGCGTTGCCGATGTGGGCGTAGTTGTAGACCGTCGGTCCACAGACATAGAGGGTGATCCGGTCGGAACCCGCGCGGGGTTCGAACTCTACCTTCTCACCGGACAGGGTATCGTGCAGTCGCAACGTCGTCATGGCGCGTCTTTAGCGGCGAACCACCTTTGGGCGCCAGCGCGATCCACGCCGGATCACGGCCACGCCACATCCGGCGGCATGGAGCTGAGGATCGATTCGATGTTGCCGCCGGTCTTCAGGCCGAACACCGTGCCGCGGTCGTAGAGCAGGTTGAACTCCACATAGCGGCCGCGCTGGATGCGCTGCTGCAGCCGTTCGGCGTCGGTCCAGGGCTCGTGCAGCCGGCTCCGGCAGATGGCTGGATAGGCCTTGAGGAAGGCCCGGCCCACGTCCCGGGTGAAGGCGAAGTCCAGGTCCGCGTCACCCGAGCGGTGCCGGTCGTAGAAGATGCCGCCCGTGCCGCGCGGCTCCTTGCGGTGGGGAAGCCAGAAGTAGGTGTCGGCCTCTTGCTTGTACTTTTCGTACCAGCCGAGACCGTTGTCGTTGGCGTCGCAGGCGGCTTTCATCGCCGCGTGGAAGGCGACTGTGTCCGGGGCGTCGTCGCGACGCTGATCGGGCAGCATCGGCGTCAGGTCGCCGCCGCCGCCGAACCAGGCCTCGGTGGTGCAGATGAAGCGGGTGTTCATGTGCGCCGTCGGCATGCGCGGATTGCGCGGATGGACGATGACGCTGACCCCGGTGGCGAAGAAACGCGGGTCGGCGTCGGCGCCCGGCATGGTCCTGGCCATCTCGGGGGTGAAGGTCCCGTGCACCACCGAAACATGCACGCCGGCCTTCTCGAACACCCGGCCCCGCAGCATGCCCATGGTCCCGCCGCCGCCCTCGGCGCGGGTCCAGTCCGTCAGCTCGAACCTGCGGGGCTCGCCCGGATAGAGCTCCGCCGGCGCCTCGGCCTCGATGGCGTTGAGCTCTGCGGTCAGCCGCGCCTGCAGTTCGCGGAACCAGGCTTCGGCCGCTTGCTTGCGCGCCTCGAGGACGGGATCGGTCATAGGGGACTTCTGAACGAAGCGGCTCCACCGGCGCAAGCCCGCCGTGGCATCCGGCTTAGCCCGCGGGTAGCCAGTCCTCGGACCGCAGGCCGTCCACACGGCGGAATTCACCGAGGTTGGAGGTGACCACCACGAGGCCGCGAGAGCGGGCGTGCCCTGCGATCAGCAGATCGTAGCCACCAATGATCCGTCCAGCGCGCTCGAGCGTCGCACGGATGTCCGCGGCGTGGTGAGCGGCCGGCTCATCGAAGGCGAGTACATCGAGGCGGGCGGCGAAGCGTTCCACCTGGATGCGATGATGATCGGGCCTGGCGGATTTCGCGGCGCCGTGGAGGAGTTCGCTCAGCACGATGGACGAGATGCAGAGTGCGTCGGCTTCGAGGTTGAACCGATCCCTGGTCGCCGGCGGCCGATCCCGAAGCACGCGGATGCACAGGTTGGTGTCGAGCATATAGCGGAGCATCAAAAGCCGTCGCGCTCTTGGCTCTCCGGT
>Ga0302314_10005320_pt1 | contig 23478 bp, 27 predicted proteins | sample III_Palsa_N2_3_FD_200533 | JGI IMG/M metagenome (GOLD analysis project Ga0302314, IMG submission 200533) | Peat permafrost microbial communities from Stordalen Mire near Abisko, Sweden - III_Palsa_N2_3 | ecosystem: Environmental > Terrestrial > Soil > Palsa > Peat permafrost | place: Sweden... | reverse complement strand
CCTGGTCGAAGGCGTATTTCGCTTTGCCGCGCCGGGTCTCGTCGATCCCGAGCGCGGTGACCTGCGGGTCTTCCGGTGGAAGGGCGTCGGCGCCGCAGGCGTGCACCGCGTTCATGGCGGTGGGCCAGGATACGTCGTGGTCGCGTCCGGCCTGCACCACAGTGCGGCCCCGATCCGCGACGTCACGGCCGATCTCGTGGCGCAGCCGGCCGGTGAGCCGGGAGCGCGGCGGGATCTGTGGGACCGCTTCGGTGAAAGTCACCTTCGGGCACGTCGGCTCCATGCACCGCCAACGCCTTTTACGCCAGGTCAGCTCGGTGCGCCGTCCCGCCACGGCCAGGTCCCTGGGCCGGGTGGCGACGTTGCTGTGGGCGCTCTCGGAGCGGAACCCGCACACCGGGCAGTGCCGCGCCGACTCGCAATCAGTCGTCAGCATCACCCACGGCACGCCGTCCTGATCCAGCTCCACGCCTGTGACCTGCACTCCTTCAAGACCCAGTAGTTTCGTCGTATCGTTGACCATGCCCGTAGCTCTTCGATTTTGATTGACTCGACATCAGCCAAGATCGCACAGTGCTACGGGCGCTCCGCTTCCAACAGCCTATTGACATATAGCCGACCGGCTACATCACGTGCGCACGGTTAAGCTCGAAGAGCCGGTTTGCCGAGTTCCGGGAAGACGACTATCGCGCAAGCGGTGGCTGCCGACGCGCAGGACCGCGGGTTGCGGGTGGAGGTGCTGGATGGCGATGCGGTTCGAGAGCCGAGCTCAGCCGCGGGCTCGGCTTCTCCAGGGAGGACCGACTGGAGAACGTCCGGCGGATCGGCTGGGTCGCGCGTCTGCTTGCCCGCAACGGCGTGCTGGTCTTGGTGCCGGTGATCGCGCCGTATGCGACCGGCCGGGACGCGGTGCGCGAACTGCATCGGTCATCCGGAATCGACTACGTGGAGATCCATGTGTCCACGCCGCTGGAAGTCTGTGTCGCCCGTGATGTGAAGGGGTTGTTCGCCCGGCAGGCCCGTGGTGAGCTTGTCGGTCTGACCGGCGTTGACGATCCGTACGAGAACCCGATCAAGCCGGAACTACGGCTCGAAGCGCACCTCCGCTCTGTCGACGAGTGCGCGGCGGCCGTCAGTGCCCTGCTCGGTTGGCCGTCGTCCGGATGACCGCCGGAACCTCGCGCCTCGCGCTCAGGCGGCTCGGCACGAAGCGGCCTGCGTCAATGTCAGAGAAAGTATGAGTCTGGGTCAACGGTTTGGTCAGCGGCGGTCGAGTGCGTGGGCGAGTTCGTCGGCGGCTTCGCGCACCCGGGCCGAGCAGGCGGCGGCGTCCGGCTGATCGACCCAGCGCTCGAACGCGGTCCGGAAGATGGCGACGCCGACGTTCGAGAGCAGGCCTGCTGCCGGCGGGGCGGCCCCGCGCTGCTGAAGGGCCGCGTCCAGGGCATCGGAGACGGCGGCGAACTTGGTGTGGCCGCGCTCCTTCAATTCGGAGCTGCTCTCGACGATCGCCTGCCGCTGCGCGGCGTGCGGGGCGGCCTGAGCCGCCACCATGTCGCTGACCCTCTCAAGGGCGCTGAGCAGGGCTTCGAAGAGCGTGAGCTGCGCGTCGGCCTTCAACACGGCGTCGGCGAGCGCGGCCGGAAGCCGGTCCGAGCCCGCGAAGAGCACGTCGCGCTTGTCGGCGAAGTAGCGCGAGAACGTGCGCCGCGTCAGTCCGGCACGCTCGGTGATCTGCGCGACGGTGACGTTCTCGTACCCGTGCTCCAGAAACAGCGCCAGCGCGGCCTCGCGCAGCCGATCCTCCGCTCCCTGCTCCCAGCGTGGCATAGCCGGGATTCTAGCAGTGATGGCCCTTTGGGACATCACGTGCTACGGTGATGTCTCAATGAGCCATCACCGTAGGGAATCCAGGAGGAGCGCCATGGCACTGACCGGTCAGCGCATCGTCGTCATCGGCGGCAGTTCCGGCATGGGACTGGCCACGGCCCACGCGGCCGCCGCAGCGGGCGCCATCGTCACCATCGCCTCAAGCAGCAAGGAGCGCATCGACGCCGCGCTCGCCGAACTCCCGGACTCGTGCGACGGCGCCGTACTCGACGTGCGCGACGAGGCGGCCGTCGCCGACCTGTTCGCCCGCGTCGACGCACTCGACCACGTGGTGTTCACCGCCGGCGACCAGACCGATCGCCGAGCGCTCAAGGAACTCCCGCTCGACCAAGCCCGCCGCGCCTTCGACGTGCGGTTTTGGGGAGCGGTCGCCGTCGCCAAGCACGCGGCCCCGCGCATCCGCCCCGGCGGCTCGATCACCGTGACCACGGGGACGATCGGCGTCCGCCCGGTTCCCGGCGCCGCCCTCGCCTCCGCCGGATCCGCGGCCGCCGAGGGCCTCACCCGCGGACTGGCCGTCGACCTCGCCCCCGTCCGCGTCAACGCCGTCCGCTCCGGCGCCATCCGCACCCCGCTCTGGGACGCCATCCCCGAACCCCAGCGCGCAACGGTACTCGACACCTTCGCCCAGCGCGCCCTCACCAAAACGGTCGGCGAGCCACAGCAGATCGCCGCGGCACACCTCTACCTGATGGAGAACCAGTTCGTCACCGGCACCGTCCTCACCGTCGACGGCGGCCTGATTCTGGCTGGAAACTGACGGCAGCGGCTCAGTACCCGGTCGAGATCGTCGGCCGCCGCCGTGTTGCGCGATATTCGGCGCGGGTGATGGTCGCGATTGACGGTTCATCGTCGCGTAGGGCGGCGCGGTCGATGGTGCCACGTTCGTAGGCGGTCAGGACGTTGGTGTCCAGGATGGCGCGGCGGAGACCATTTGGCCAGGTCGGGGAAGAAATAGATCGTCAAGGTAGGGGAGCGTGTTGTTTGGGCGTAGGGGTTCGAATGGACCTCGGACACATTTTTGAACGTCTTTGTTCATATTTTTCGACACTTGTGTCTGCCAGTCGTCGGGATCCGGGATCTCGCGACGCTTCGCGAACTTCTCAGCCCGACGTGCGCGTGATCCGCCGCGGCTCACCGGCCGAGCGCGGTCCAGCCGCCGTCCACGGGTAGCACCACGCCGGTGATATAGGTGGCGTCAAGCAACAGGAACTCGATCGCAACCGCCACCTCGTCGACCTCGGCCAACCGGCCCAGCGGGGTGCGTTGCTCCGCCCCGGCCAGGTCGTAGCCGTGCGCGACCATGTCCTCTACGAACGGGGTGCGCGTCATACCGGGTGCGACGACGTTGGCGCGCACACCTGAACCGGCCCATTCCATCGCCAGTACCCTCGTCAAGTGCGCGAGCGCGGCCTTCGCCGGTCCGTAGTCGCCCTGCTTGCGCGAGGCGGTCAGGCCGGTCGTCGAGCCCACGGTCACCAATGACGCCTCGCTGTATCGCCGGCGATCGTCTCCTTTCGGCAGTAACCGGGCACCGAATGCCTGCGCCAACAACAGTGTGCCGCGCACGTGCACGTCCATCAACTGCTGCCACTCGTCGATATCCAGGCTTACGGTATCCAGCAGTTGGCCATGGCCACCGACCGAGACGACCAGCCGGTTGACCGGCCCGAAGCGTTCCCGGGCCGCCGAGAACGCCCCGTCCACGGCGCTCTGGTCGGTCACATCGACGGGCAGCATCGACACCGAGGCCGCTGCTGAATCAGTGCCCAGATCCAATCCGGCCGGCCCGTCCGCCGCCACGTCGAGCACCGTCACCGCGACCTTTCGGGCGAGCAGCCTGCGCACCACCTGCAGCCCGATGCCGCTGGCCCCGCCGGCCACGATCGCGTGCTCGCATCCGTCTGTCCGATCCGCGCTCATGGTTGCCTCTCGGTGTGGCGGAAGGCCGATCCGGGCCATCGCTCTGAGCAATGGTCGCCGTGCGCGGGCCGGCGCCGTCCGGATTGACTGCTAGATGTCAGAGCCAAGCTGTCAGCGGTGGCAGTTACGTGCCAACTCGACGGTGCCGCCGGGTTCCGCGCCTAGCGTTCGGCCCAGTAGTGACGAGCCGGAAGGGACAGCACATGAACGAGGAGATGACCACTGCGCGCCGCTGCCCGTACCCGATCGCCAGGGGCCACCCGCTCGACCCGCCCCCGCAGTTCTCCGGCCTGCGCGCCGAGGGGGCGGTGGCAGCGATCGAGCTGTGGGACGGCAGCCACGCGTGGCTGGTCACCCGATACGAAGAGGCCTGCACGGCACTCGCCGACCGCCGATTCAGTTCGGACGTGACCAAGGACGGTTTCCCGACCTACTACGAGGGCCAGCGCCTCGTCATCGAGCAGGCGCCGTCGTTCATCCGGACCGATCCGCCCGAGCACAGCCGGCTGCGGCGGATGCTCACCCGTGAATTCATGCTCAGGCAGGTCGAACTGCTCCGCCCCCGGGTGCACGAGATCGTCGACGCGCTCATCGACGACATCCTGCGCGGGCCGGCGCCGGTCGACCTCATCCGGGCGCTGGCGATGCCCGTTCCCTCGCTGACCGTGTGTCGGCTGCTCGGTATTCCGTACGAGGACCACGGGCTCTTCCAGCGCCTGACCAATGTCACCCTGTCCCGGCAGTCCGGCCCGGTCGAGATCGAGGCCGCCGTCGGGGAGCTGATGGAGTGGCTGCACCGACTCGTCTCGGACAAGGAGCGCGAACCCGGTGACGACCTGATCGGCCGGCTGATCGTGGACCAGGTCAGGACCGGTGACCTCAGCCACGACGACCTGGTCGGCATGACCCGGCTGCTCGTCGTCGCCGGGCACGAGACCACGGCGAACATGCTCGGGCTGACCCTGCTCAGCTTCATGCGGCAGCCCGAGGTGTTCGCTGGCGTCGACTCGGATCCGGTGCGGCTGCGGGCCTGCGTCGAGGAACTGCTGCGCTACCACAGCATCATCCAGATCGGGCTGGCCAGGGTCACCACCGAGGAGGTCGAGCTCGGCGGCCGGCGGATCGGCCCCGGCGAGGGCGTGATCGTCTCGCTGCTGGCGGCCAACCGGGACGGGGCCGCGTTCGGCCGGCCCGACGAGTTCGACGTCGACCGCGCCGTCGAGCACAAGCACGTCGCCTTCGGGTTCGGTGTGCACCAGTGCATCGGACAGGCTCTGGCGCGAATCGAGGTGCAGGAGTTGCTGGCCGGTGTGGCTCGGCGGCTGCCCGGCCTGCGGCTCGCGGTACCGCTGGAGCAGCTGCCCTTCCGCGGCAACATGACGGTGCACGGCGTGCACGAGCTGCCGGCGGTCTGGGAGGTGTCCGGCGATGCGGGTGAGCGTTGACCACGAGCGCTGCGTCGGCGCCGCGCAGTGCGTGCTGGCCGCACCCGAGGTCTTCGGCCAGGGCGACGACGGGTTGGTGCGGTTGCTCGACGCCAAGCCGCCCATCGAGAGATCGGACCGGGTTCATGAGGCGGCCACCGCCTGCCCGTCCCGGTCCATCACGATCCATGAGAACTAGGGATATGCGGTGTCGGACAACCAACCGGATGCCACCGGACCCAACAGCCCCACCAACCCCAGTATCTCCGACGCGGAACTCGACTCGGCCATCGAAGGTGTTCGCAGCGTCGTGGAGATCGTCGGACAGGGCTCCATCTCCCGGTTGAAACTCGACTACGGGGCGTTGCAGGTGGAGGTGGAGTACGCGTCGGAGTTGCCGGCGGCGACCTCGCCGCAGCCGCCGCAGCCGGTACTGATACCGGCGTCACCGGCAGAGGCCGTGCCGGAAGCCCCGGAACGGCCGCCCGTCCACGTCAGCGCGCCGCTGGTCGGCGTCTTCTACCGCGCGCAGGGACCGGGCAAGCCGCCCTTCGTCGAGTCGGGCCAGCGGGTCGCGGCCGGCGAGCAGATCGGCATCATCGAGGCGATGAAGATGATGAACTCCGTCCTGGCCGAGTGCGCCGGGACGGTGGTCGACATCCTGGTGGACGACGGTGACGTGGTCGAGTACGAACAGCACCTGATCGCCATCGAGCCGAACTGACCGGGGGCGGACGTGTTCGACACGGTCCTGATATGCAATCGCGGCGAGATAGCCGTGCGGATCATCCGGTCCTGCAAGGAACTCGGCATCCGCACCGTCCTCGGACACTCCACGGCCGACCGGGAGAGCATGGCCGCCTGGCTGGCCGACGACACGGTGTGCCTCGGGCCGGGGAAGGTGAGCCGCAGCTACAACAACGTGCCGGCGGTCCTCTACGCCTGCGCCAAGTCGGGCGCCGACGCGGTGCATCCGGGGTACGGGTTCCTCTCCGAGGACGCCACCTTCGCCAGGGCCTGCGAGCAGTCCGGCATCAAGTTCATCGGCCCGGCCGCCGAGCACATCGCCCTGATGGGCGACAAGATCGCCGCCAGGAACGCGATGGGCGCGGCCGGCGTGCCGGTGCTACCCGGATCCGACGGCCCGCTCGCCGACCTCGGGCACGCGCGCGGCCTGGCCGAGCAGATCGGCTATCCGGTGATCCTCAAGGCCGCCGCAGGCGGCGGCGGTCGCGGCATCGCGATCGTCCGGAGCCCGGCGGAGCTCGAGGACGCGTATACGGTCACGAAGTCGACGGCGGGGGCGCTGTTCTCCGACGACCGGCTGTACCTGGAGAAGTTCGTCACCGACGGCCGGCACATCGAGGTTCAACTGCTGGCCGACGAGCACGGCACCGTGCTGCACCTCGGCGAGCGCAACTGCTCGGTGCAGCGCCGCCAGCAGAAGCTGGTGGAGGAGTCCCCGTCGCCGTGCCTGGACCCGCTGCTGCGCGAGCAGCTGTGCGACGCCGCCGTGGCCGGGGCGCGCAGCATCGGATATGTCAGTGCCGGAACCTTCGAGTTCCTGGTCGGGCCGGACGGCGCGGCCTACTTCATCGAGATGAACACCCGGATACAGGTCGAGCACCCGGTGACCGAGGTGTGCGCCGGCCTCGACCTGATCGAGTGGATGCTCCGGATCGCCTGCGGGGAGAAGCTCCCGTTCACCCAGGACGACATCCGGCTGTCCGGTCACGCCGTGGAGGCCAGGATCAACGCCGAGGACGCCACCCGGGACTGGGCCGGCTGCAGCGGCCGGGTCTCCGGTCTCGTCCTGCCGGGAGGTCCGCGGATCCGGGTGGACACGCACGTGTTCCCCGGCTACCGGGTCCCGCCGTTCTACGACTCGCTGCTGGCCAAGGTGATCGCCTTCGGGCCGACCAGGGAGGCGGCGCTGCGCACCCTGGAGCGGGCGCTCGCGGAGTTCCGCTGCGACGGGCTCCCCACCAACATCGATTTTCAGCGCCGACTGCTGCGCAACGAGGAGTTCCGCGCCGGGCACTACCGGCTCGACCTGGTGCAGAAGCTGCTCGCCGAGACCGCTGTGGCGGAGCTCTGAATCAGTGGCCGGTCTCCGGCGGAGGCCCGGTCGCGTCACCAACCGGACAGATCCCGCCCCGCGCCCCGGTCCGGGCGGCACCTTGCTGTCAGACCCGCGGCGCGGACCCGAGCCGCCGTTAACGTCGAAATCGAGGCACCGGAGCCGATACCGGTGCCCAGTGAGAGGAAGACCCCTATGCCTACGAGCACTGATATCCGCAAGCAGGAGATCAGGGACATCGTGTGCGAGATTCTCGAATTGGAGTCCGACGAGGTCACCGAGACCAGCCTGTTCAAGGAGGAGCACGACGCGGACTCGCTGCGGGCCATCGAGATCCTGGCCGGCCTCGAGCGCAGGTTCGGCGTGCTGATCGACCAGGCCGAGCTGGTCCGGATGGTCAATCTGGAGAACGTGTACGTGGTCGTCGAAGAGGCCGAGGCCAAGAAGTGACGGCGGGCCTCCGGTGAGCGCGGGCGAGGCCGTGCGCTCCGCGAACCGCAGCGCCGACGGACCGCGGGTCGTGATCACCGGGATGGGCGCGGTCACCAGCATCGGGATCGGGGCCGGGCGGTTCCTCGAGGCGCTGCGCGCCGGGCGCAGCGGGGTCAAGCCCATCACGGGCTTCGACACCACCGGATTCGCCTATTCGAACGGCTGCGAGGTCACCGACTTCGATCCGGCGCCGTGGATCCGGCGGTACCGGCCGGCCGAGCTCGGCCGGGCCACCCAGTTCTCCGTCGCGGCGGCCAGGATGGCCGTCGAGGACGCCGGACTGCCGGTGGAGCGGCTGCGGGCCGGCCGGAGCCTGGTGGCCGTCGGCACCACCGACGGCGAGTCCAGGGATCTCGACCAGCTGCTGCAGACGCAGTTGGAGCTCGGGCCCGAGCGGATGGACCCGGTCGCGGTGCGGCGGGTGCCGGCCGGCCGGCTCTCGGTGTGCGTGGCCCGCGAGCTCGGGCTCACCGACGTCGAGGCCGTGACCCTGCCCACCGCGTGCGCCGCGGGCAACTACGCGATCGGCTACGGCGCCGACACGGTGCGGTCCGGAGAGGTCGAGTTCGCCCTGGTCGGCGGCGCGGACGCGATCTGCCGCAAGACCTTCGCCGGCTTCTACCGGCTCGGCACCATCGCGCCGGAGCAGTGCCAGCCGTTCGACCGCGACCGCAAGGGAATCCTCACCGGAGAGGGAGCGGGCATCCTGCTCCTGGAGAGCCTCGAATCCGCGCTGGCCCGCGGCGCCCGGATCTACGCCGAGGTGCTCGGCTACGGGCTCAACTGCGACGCCGACCACGCGGTCGCCCCCAACCTGGACAGCGTGGCCCGGTGCATCAGGCTGGCTCACCGCGACGCCGGGGTCAAGCCCGCGGAGATCGACTTCATCTCCGCGCACGGGACCGGCACCAAAGCCAACGACGTCACCGAGGCCGGTGCGATCCGGCAGGTGTTCGGCCGCCGGCCGCCGCCGACCATCTCCACCAAGTCGATGATCGGGCACGCCATGGGCGCCGCGAGCGCGCTGTCCGCGATCGCCTGCGGACTCGCCATCACCCACCGGTTCATCCCGCCCACGATCAACCACGGCGTGACCGACCCGGAGTGCGATCTCGACTGCGTGCCCAACACCGCGCGCGCGGCCGAACTGCGGGTGGTGCAGAACAACGCCCTGGCATTCGGCGGAAACAACGCCGTGCTGATCCTCGGCAGATACGAAGGGGGCGAGACGGCGTGAGCGCCTCCACCTTGACGTCACCCGCGGCGCAGAGCTCGACCCGGCGCGACCATGAGTGGGCGGTGGCGGGAACCGGCATGATCACGAGCATCGGTGCGACCAGCGGCGAAGTCTTCGACGCGCTGTGCGCCGGCCGCAGCGGACTGGCTCCGCTGCGCGGCTTCGACCCGAAGCTCTTCCGGGCCCAGCATGCCTATGAGATGCCGGAACCGACCCGGACCACCGGGGTCGACCGGCCCCTGCGGGCCACGGATCTGCTAGGCCGGGCCATATCCGAGGCGGTGGCCGACGCGGGCATCGGCGACGATCTCAGCCGGGTCCCGGTGCTGATCGGCACCGGGCTGCGCGAACTGCGCTCCGCTGAACTCTGGTGGACCGAAGACGCCCCGATGGTCCCGGCCGACCTGCACTTCGGCACGGCGCTGCGCGCGATGTTCGGCGCGGCCACCACGTACACCTTCGCCAACGCGTGCTCGGCGTCGTTGTACGCGCTGGGTCTCGGCAGCGATCTGCTGGCGTCCGGCGCCGCCGACACCGTCGTGGTGGCCGGCGTGGACGTCATCACCGAGAGCATGTTCGGCCTGCTGGACCGGGTGCATCCGGAGCCCGTCGACGCGGTGCGCCCGTTCGATCGCCACCGCAGGGGTGTGCTGATGGGCGACGGGGCCGCGGCCGTCGTGCTGCGCGCGGCCGGCCGCGGGCCGGTCCGGGCCCGGCTGCGCGGCGTCGGGCTCAACTGCGACGCCTACCACGTGACCGCACCGGACCCGGTCGGCATGATCGCGGCGATGCGGGAGGCTTATGCGCTGGCCGGAGTCACGCCGGCCGAGGTGGACCTGGTGCTCGCGCACGGGACCGGGACCCTGCGCAACGACGAGGCCGAGGCGACCGCGCTGACCGAGGCGTTCGCCGGCTCGGCCGCACCGCCGCTGGTCACCGCCGTGAAGTCGATGACCGGGCACACCTCCGGCAGTTCCGGACTGATGAGCCTGGTGGTCGCGATCTTCAGTCTGGCGACGGGGTTGGTGCCGCCGACGGTGGGGCTGGTCGATCCGGTGGAGGAGGCCGACGGCCTCCGCTTCGTCATCGGCGATCCGGCCAGGGCCGGATCGCGGCTGGCCCAGGTGGACGCATTCGGATTCGGCGGCGTCAACGCGGTCGCCATCGTGGAACGGGGCGACTGACATGACCATGCCGACGATCCAGGGCACGACGGCGACCGAGGACACCGCGAGGACCGGCAACCCGGTGGTGGTAGGTCTCGGCATCGCGGCCGGCGGCTTGACCGCCGCCGCCGACCTGCTGCGGGTGGGCCCGGCGGTGCCCGAGCCCGGCGACCGGCCGCTGCCCGATCCGGCGGCATTCGACCCGGCGCCGCTGATCGGCGGCCGGGGGCTGCGCTACAAGGACCGGGCGACGCGGCTGGCCCTGCTCGCCGCCACCTACGCCCTGGAACAGGCCGGGCTGTCCGGCGTCGAGCCGGACGAGGCGACCGGTGTGGTGGTGAGCTCCAACTTCGGCAACCTCGACACGGTATGCCGGGTGGCGCGGGTCATCCGCGCCGAAGGCGTGCGGGGCACCTCGCCGATGGACCTGCCCAACGCCTCAAGCAACGTGATCGCCTCGTCGGTCGCGATCAAGTTCGGGCTGCGCGGGCCCAATCTGATGGTCTGCAACGGCGCGACCTCGGGGCTGGACGCGATGTACTGGGCGAGCGTCCTGATCGGCTCCGGCCGGGTCCGCCGGGTGCTGGCGATCGGCGTCGAGACGAGCAACCCGACGGTGGGCGAGCTGGTCGGCACGATGTTCGACGGGGCCGCGGCGCTGGTGCTGGAGACCGCGGAATCGGCGCGCGACCGCGGAATCGAGGCGCTGGCGACCGTCGGCGGCTACGCCCGGCGGGCGGACGCGGCGCGCGCGGCCGACGCGGCGCTGCGCGCGGACGGGGGTCCGGCCGGGATCGGGCTGCTGCTCGCCGACGCCGGACAGGCCCCTCCGCCCGGCGCCGGACAGGCCGACGGCCGTGATCTGGAGGCCCTGGTCGGTCCCTGCTCGGGAGCGCTGGGCGCGCTGCAATGCCTGGCCGCGGTGGCCTGGCTGCGAGCCGAAGGCCGCGGGGCCGCGCTGGCCGTGGCGGGCGCGGACGCGGACGACGGCAGCGCCGCGCTGGTGCTCCGGGCAGCCGGTGGGCCGAGATGACCGCCGTGACGTCGACGACGGCCGCGATGCCCGTCCCGCGGCTGCGCCGGGCCGCGACGGCGACCGGTTCGGCCCCGGTCCGGGTGCTGATGCTGCACGGCATGGGCGGCGGTATCGGCAGCTGGGATCCGCTGGACCCCCTGCTGTCCGCCGACCAGGAGCTGTGGGACGTCGGGTTTCCCTGGTCCGTCAGCGGCGGCACCGACTGGGCGCACGCCGCGGAAGGCATCGGACTGGCCGAGGCCGCGATCGGCGCCGTCGCCCCGGACGTCGTCGTCGCGCACTCCTTCGCCGCCAATGTGCTGCTCGAACTGGCCGAACGCGAGGGACCGCGGTGGACGCTGCCGATGGTCCTGCTCTCGCCGTTCTACCGGGCCTCCTGCGCCGACTTCGACTGGTCGTCGATCGGACGGTACGTCGAGGGCTTCCGGCGCATGCTCGACGACGGGATCAAGTTGCGGGCCGGCTCCCGGATCGACGACGCGACCCGCGCGGACATGGCCGGCCGGCTGTGCGAGCTGATGGGGCCGTACACCTGGCTGCGGTTCTTCGAGATCTACCTGCGCACACCGCTGCTGGAGCTGGACCAGATCGAGGTGCCCGCCCTGGTGGTGGGCGGCGAGCTCGACCAGGGCGCGTTCGCGGACGGCGCGCGTGCGCTCGCCCGCGGGCTGCCGCTGGCCGGCGCCGAGATCCTGGACGGCTGCGGCCACTTCCCGATGATCGAGCGCCCCGCGGCGCTCGCCGAGGCGATCAACCGCTTCATCTCCGACCTGCCCGCGGTTCCGGGGCGGGGCGGGCCCTCCGACCGAATCCTGGAGCGAACCACATGACCAGCACGGTTACCACCACCCTGCCCGCGGTGCTCGCGGCGCCGACGACAGTCGAGCTCCGTCCGCGCTACGAGGGCTCCAACATCTGCACCTGGATCGGCTTCAAGCACGTCAACTACCTCGTCGAGGAGGCCGTGCTGGATCACTTCCGGCAGTCCGGCACCCCGGCGCGGGCGCTGTACGAGGACTACGGGCTGTGCGTGGAGTTCGTCGACCTCGACACCAGGATCAGCTCCGCGTTCCACATGGACGACCTCGTCACCGCGAACGTGGTGCCCGCGGCGAAGTCCGATTCCGGCGAGCTGGCGTTCAACGTCGCCCTGACCGTGCACGGGGAGGGCAAGCCGGTGCGGTCGGCCACCGCCAAGGTGCGGATCCTGCTGCGGGTCGACCGGCGCGGCGGCCCGGCCGAGGAGATCCCGGCCGAACTGCGGCCGTTCACCGCGGCATCGATCAGCCGGCCGGACCACTCCGCCGCACCGCTCCCGGTCCTCGCCCCGGCCCGGAGCCCGCGCGATGCCGCCGACGACCCGGTGACGGCCCAACTGACCCGCGGCACGAACTCCTTCGCCTGGCGCTGGCGGATCCCGTACCCGTACTGCCACTTCACCGAGCGCCTGCAGATGTCGGGATACCTGCGGCAGATGGAAGAGGTCGTCGACCTGTTCCTGGCCGACCGGGGAGTGTCCATCCGGACCCTGCTCGACGAGCAGAGCTGGATTCCGGTGGTGCCGCGATCCACGATCGCGATGATCGGCGAGGCGCTGATGGAGGAGGACCTCTACACCGTGTTCACCGTGGAAGAGGTCTACAAAGGCATGACCTACACCGCCGCGATGGACTGCTACGTCGTGCGCGACGGCGTCCTCATCCGCACCGCGACCGGCCGGATCACGCATGGCTACGCGGTGATCCAGAACCGGCGGGACTGGAACCTGGTCGAGTTCGACAAGCGCATGCTGACCGCGCTGGCGGGCTGACCGCGCCGGTCGGTCCACCCACAGGAGAAGGAGGCAGTCTGTCATGACCGTCGAAACCGCCGGGCATCTGCTGGTGGAGACCAAGGAGTCGGGAGACGCGTTCCTGCGCGACGCCCTGACCCTGGCCGGCACCGGACGGGACGTCACACTGCTGCTGATCCAGGATGCCGCGGGCGCGGTCCTGCGCGGCCACGCGCCGGTCGAGCGGCTGACCGAGGCGGGAGTCAGGGTTCTCATCGATGACTTCTCCCTCCGGCAGCACGCCGGCGCCGTGGCGGACCTGCCGACCGGCGTGCGTGCCGTGGATGCGGACGACATCGCGGGCCTGTTGCTGGCGCCCGGCGTCAGGGTCGTGTGGCACTGATGGCCGTCGCGGGCACCGAACCGGGGCCCTTCGACTGGGACCTGCTGATCGCGCTCACCGCCGCGCCCTTCGCCTCCGACGTGGTGACCACGGTGCTGCGGCTGCTGGACGCGACGCTGCGCCGCGGCGCCAGGACGCAGGTGTGGGCGTGCGGCTACGCCACCGCGCTCACCCAGCGTTCGCTCGGCCTGTTCAAGCCGGCGGACGTGCTGGACCTGCGCGCGGTCTTCCCGTCGACCGCCGCGATGGTCGGCGACCTGCTGCGGGAGTATCCCGAGTCGCTGCTCTGGCAGGTGTGCCGGTTCTGCGCCGAGGACCGCGGCGCGCTCGAACACATCGACGGCGTGCCGATCCGGTCGTTCAGCCGCTTCGCCGGCCGGGTCGCCGCGTCGGCCACCACCGTCTACATCGGCGGGGCCTGATGAACGGGCCCGCGCTGCTCGTCGTGATCGAGCACGGATACCGGGGCTCGGCCGAGGTGCAGTTCTCCGACCTGCTCTACGTCTGCCTCGGTCTGCACTCCCGGCTCGGCGGGGCCGATCTGCTGCTGCGCGGCGGCGCGGTGAGCTTCGCCGTCGAGGCCGGGCCGGTGCCGCCGCTGCGGATCGGCGCCCGCCTGCTGGAGACCGCGCCGGACCCGCGCCGGTCCCTGGCGCGGCTGCTCGCCGCGGGAGTCCGCGCCTGGGCCGACGAAGCAGACCTCAACCATCGCGGATTCACCGCGGACCGGCTGATCGACGGCGTGGCGGCGGCCGACGGAGCCGAACTCGCCGCCCAATGGCCCGAATATCAGAGAGTGTGGTTCCTATGAGGTACCCGTTGGCGCTGACCGGCTGGTCGGCGGTGTCACCGCTCGGGCTCGGCGCCCGGGCGTTCAGCGAGGGCATGCGGGACGGACACTCCGGCGTCCGCGACTATGACGAGCCGGAGCCCGCCGGGATGAGCCGGGTGGCGACCGTCCCCGCGTTCGACATCCGCGAGGTGCTCGGGCCCAAGAACACCCGCTCGATGGACCGGGCGACCGCGCTGGCCGTGGCGACCGTGGGAAAGCTGCTGGAGGGCCGTGCCGAGGGCGACGGCCGGGACATCGGCCTTGTCTTGGGCACCACGACCGGAAGCGTCCAGTCCATGATGGACTTCACCAGGGACTCGCTGACCGAGGACAAGCCGTTCCTGGTGGATCCGGCGAGGTTCCCGAACACGGTGATGAACTGCGCCGCCGGCCAGTGCGCGATCTGGCACGGGCTGTACGGTCCGAACACGACCGTGGCCGGCGGCCAGGCCACCGGGCTGACGGCGCTCAACTACGCGGCCCGGCTGCAGCAGAGCGGGCATGCGGAAACCGTGCTGTGCGGCGCGGTCGAGGAGTTCTCGGCGCAGCGCGCGTGGCTGGAGCGCCGTGCGCGGGCCGGGGACGAGACGGTACCGGTGCTCGGCGAGGGCTGCGCGGTTTTCCTGCTGGAGTCGGTGCGGGCCGCCAGGCTGGCCGGCCGGCCGGTTCTGGCCGAACTGCTGGCGGTCGATCTGCGCGTGTACGACGCGGATCCGCGCGGCGGCCTGGCCGACAGCGTGCGGGCCGGCCTGGCCGCCGCGCGGGTCACCGCCGACGAGGTGTGGACGGTGGCGGGCGACGAGTCCTCGGCCGGAGCGCTCGACGAGGTCTTCGCCGCCGGTCGGCCGCGGCGGCTCTGCGTGGAGCCGGCGCTCGGCGACACCGGCGCCGCCGCCGCCGCGATGCGCCTGGCCGCCGTGCTCGCCGCGGCGGAACACGACCCGGACGCCGACGGCCGCGCGGCCGTGGTGACCTCGGTGGACCGTGACGGGCTGCTGGGCTGCGCGGTGCTGCGGCTGACCGGCGCGCCGGAGCCGCGGCCGTGAGCAGGATCGGCAGGACCACCCAGCGCAGGACGATCTCCGCCGCGCTGGACGCGCAGCCGGACGGCGCCTGGCGCGGCTGCCTCGGCTGCGGCGTCCTGATGAACAAGCTCAAGCTGGCCGATCGGCAGGGGGTGTGCCCCGAGTGCGGCGCCTACTTCCGGCTCGGCGCCCATGCCCGGATCGAGTCGCTGGTCGACGAGGGCAGCTTCGTCGAGCTGCACGCCGAGCTATCGGCCGCCGACCCGCTCGAGTTCACCGACAAGGTCGACTATCCGACCAGGATCTCCCGGGCGCGATCGGCCACCGGCCTCGCGGATGCCGTGGTCACCGGTACGGCCCTGCTCGGCGGGCACCCGGTGTCCGTCGCCGTGCTCGACTTCCACTTCCTCGGCGGCAGCATGGGCTCGGTGGTCGGGGAGAAGGTCGCGCTGGCCGCCGAGCAGGCCCTGGCCGCGTCGACGCCGTTGATCGTGGTGTCCGCCTCCGGCGGCGCCAGGATGCAGGAGGGGGTGCTCTCGCTGCTGCAGATGGCCAAGACCGCCGCGGCGCTGCACCGGCTGGGCGAGGCGCGTGTGCCGTTCCTCAGCGTGCTGACCGACCCGGTGTACGGGGGAGTGGCCGCGTCCTTCGCCGGCCTCGGCGACATCATCGTCGCCGAGGAGGGCACCCGGGCCGGGTTCGCCGGGCCGCAGGTGATCGAGCAGACCATCCGGCAGAAGCTGCCCCCGGGCTTCCAGACCGCCCGGTTCCTGCTGGAGCACGGGCACATCGACCGGGTGGTCTCCCGCGAGGAACTGCGCGGCCTGCTCCGGCTGCTCGTGGCCTGCCACGCGGCGGCCGGCCGGGGCGAGCCTGCCACGGCTGCTCCGCTCCGGTGCGAGCCGGCCGAGATCGACGCGTACGAGGCCGTCCGGCTGGCCAGGACCGCGGGCCGGCCGACGGTGCGGCGGTACCTCGCGGAGATCTTCACCGGCTTCGTCGAACTGCACGGCGACCGCACCAGCTCCGATGACACCGCGATCGTCGGCGGGCTGGCCTGGCTGGACGCTACGCCGGTCATGGTGCTGGGCACCGCCAAGGGCCTCGACACCGCCGAGAACATCGGCAACAACTTCGGCATGCCGCATCCGGCGGGCTATCGCAAGACCATGCGTCTGATGACCCTGGCCGAGCGCTTCGGCGTGCCCGTGGTCACCTTCGTGGACACCCCCGGCGCCTATCCCGGGCTGCGCGCCGAGGAGGAGAACCAGAGCGGTGCGATCGCGCACTGCCTCGCGCTCTCCTCCGGCCTGCGGGTGCCGGTGCTCACCGTGGTCACCGGCGAGGGCGGCAGCGGCGGCGCGCTCGCCCTGGCCGTCGGCGACCGGCTGCTGATGCAGGAGAACGCGGTGCTGTCGGTGATCAGCCCGGAGGGTTGCGCCGCGATCCTGTTCGGGGACTCGGCCAAGGCACCCCAGGCGGCCCGCTCGCTGGGCCTGCGGGCGGCGGATCTGCGGCGGCTCGGCGTCGCCGACGGCCTGGTGCCGGAACCGCCGGGCGGCTCGCACACGGACCCCGCGGCGGCGGCCGCGCTGCTCGGCGCGCACCTGCGCGCCCACCTGGCGCAGCTGACGGCGATGCACACCGCCGACCTGCTCGCCGCGCGGTACCGGCGGCTGCGCTCGTTCGGCGAGATTCGACCCACGACGACCATCACGAGAGAGGAAGGCCGATGACCCCGACCGGAACGGCGGTCCTGGAGAAGGAGGATCTGCGGAGGTTCGTCGCCGAGATCCTCGAGGTGGGCCCGGCGGAGCTGACCGACCACCTGGAGTTCGCGGCCGACCTCGGCGTCGACTCGCTGATCGCGCTCGAAGTGGTGGTGCTGCTGGAGCGGAAGTACAAGGTGAAGCTGGACGAGTCGAAACTCGCCGAGATCACCTGTCTGGCCGCGGTGTACGAGATGATGCTGGCGAAGCTGGCCGAGGAGTCATGATGGCCACGCCGCTGACCAGCCCGGTCAGCCTGCTGACGGTCGAGGGCGAGGACCCGGTCACCCTGTCCGCCTCGGTGCTGGCCGACCCCGGCAATCCGCTGTTCGCCGGCCACTACCCGGGGTTCCCGATCTTTCCCGGAGTCTGCCTGATCGAGTGCGTGCACCGGAGCGTCCTGCTGGCCGCCGCCGCGCGCGGCCGGCGGCTGGCCCTGGATCAGGTGCGCAGCAGCAGGTTCCGCGCCCCGGCCTTCCCCGGCGACCACCTGGGCGTCACCGCCCGGATCACCGATCGGGGCGCGGGCTGGGAGTGCGACGGGCAGGTGCTCCGGGACGGCCAGGAGATCGCCAAGGTGCGGTTGCGCTACCGCTCGGCCGCGGAGGAGCTATGACCGTGATCGACCAAGCCGGCCTGAAGCGCGTTCTGCCGCACCGGCATCCGATGCTCCTGCTCGACCGGGTCACCGAACTGGTCCCCGGCGAGCGGCTGACCGCGATCAAGGCGATCGCCGGAAACGAGCCCTGGTATCGGGACCTGGCGGACGACGCCGGGCCCGACGCGTACGCCTATCCCGAGGTGCTGCTGCTGGAGTCCTGGTGCCAGGCGGCCGGCGTGCTCGCCACCTGGGAGCACCCCAACCCCGACGTGCTGTCCGGCGACGTGATGCTGTTCGGCTCGCTCAGCAACGTCGCCTTCGGCGCCCCGGTGCTGCCCGGCAGCGTGGTCGAGCACCGGATCCGACTGGTCCGCGCGCTCGGGGACACGCTGGTGTTCGAGGGCGAGTCGTTCGTCGGGGACCGGCGGGTGCTCACCGTCGAGCAGGTCCTGATGGCCATGCGCGCGGCGCAATCCCTGCGCCGCCAACCGATTCTCCAGGAGTCATGATGTCCGCCACTGACAACGACCGACCCGTCGCACTGGTGACCGGCGGTTCCCGCGGAATCGGCCGGGCCGTGGTCGACCGGCTGGCCGCCGACGGCTACGACGTGGCCTTCTGCTACCGGTCAAGGCCCGACGCCGCCGAGGAGGCCGGTGCGCAGGCCTCGGGCCGCGGTGCCCGGGTGCTCGCCAAACAGGTCGACGTCGCCGACGGCGACGCCGTGCGGGCCTTCGTGTCAGGCGTCGAAGACGAACTCGGCCCCATCGCGCTGGTGGTGACCTCGGCCGGCATCACCAGAGACAATGCGCTGATGACGATGCCCGACGCCGACTGGCACGACGTGATCGACACCAACTTGACGGGTGTGTACAACGTGTGCAGGGCGGTGGTGTTCCCCATGCTCAAGCGGCGTGCGGGGGCGGTGGTCAACATCTCCTCGGTGGCCGGCGTGTACGGCAACGCGGGCCAGTCGAACTACTCCGCGTCCAAGGCCGGCATCATCGGGTTCACCCGCTCCCTGGCCAAGGAGGTCGGCCGTTACGGGATCAGGGCGAACGTGGTGGCCCCCGGCTTCATCGAAACGGACATGACCGTCGCGCTGACCGAGGCCCAGCGCAAGGACATGATCGCCCAGATCCCGCTGGGGCGCTGGGGATCGGCGCGGGAGGTCGCCGACCTGGTGTCCTTCCTCGCCTCGCCCGGGGCCTCCTACGTCACCGCCGGCGTCTTCCAGGTCGACGGGGGTATCAGGCTATGAGGCAGCCGGCGAGGCCCGCCGTGCCGATCAGGTTCTACTTCAACCTGCGCAGCCCATACTCCTGGCTGGCCCAGCACGACCTGCTCGAGCGCTACCCGGACGTGGCGCGGGCCGTGGTTTGGCGGCCGTTCTGGGAGCCCGACGAGCGCGCCGAGCGGGAGCTGGCCGTGGCGGGCGGCAGTTTCCTCTACACCCCCATGTCGCGCGAGAAGCACTTCTACATCCTGCAGGACGTCCGTCGGCTGGCCGAGGACCGGGGTCTCGCGGTGAGCTGGCCGATCGACCGCGATCCCCGGTGGGAGGCGGCGCACCTGCCGTACTTCCTCGCCGAGGAGTCCGGGGTCGGCCGGGAGTACGTCGCCGCCGTGTCCGGGGCCCGCTGGCAGCTCGGCCGGGACATCTGCGATCCGGCGGTGATCGGCGAGCTGGCCGCCGGTCTCGGCCTCGACCGTGCCCGGGTGCTGGCCGCCGCGCAGGACGCCGGGCTGCGCCGGCAGGGCGGCGAGGCCCTGCTGGCGCTCGAACACGACGGCGTCTTCGGCGTTCCGTTCTTCATCATCGGGCGGGAGAAGTTCTGGGGTGTCGACCGGCTGCCCGCGTTCGTGGCGAAGGTTCGCAGCACTCTGACCGCGGCGGAGCCGGTGATCGCCGGCTTCGACGACGGTCACGCCGGCGGCTGCGGCTGAGCCCCGAGCCGGTCAGGGCCGCCGGGGACCGGTGGCCCTGACCGGCTGCCCGTCGGGGGCGGCCGAGGTGCCGATCAGTCCGAGCGCGGCGGCCCGCACCCCGGCCTGGAACCGGGAGTTGGCGTTCAGCCTCGTCATCAGGTCGGCGATGTACCGGCGGTAGGTGCGTACGGAGACGCCCAGCTCGCGGGCGGCCAATTCGTCCTTGCAGCCGGAACTGAGCTGCCGCAGGATCTGCGGGATCTTCTCGTCCAGGTCGTCCTTGAAGCAGTGCAGGAACCCGTCAAGGTCGCACGCCGACTCCCAGACGGTGTCGGCCAGCCGCAGCAGCGGCTCGACGATCGTGGGCGAGCGCACCAGCAGGCAGTGCCGGTCCCGCTGCGCGCTCCACATCAGTGTCCAGCGGCGGTCGAGGATGAACATGCCGTGCAGTCTGACCGTGCTGATCCTGACCTCGGCGCCGCTCTTCTTGGACAGCTCCTCGAGGAACCGCCGCCGGCCGTGGCCGTCGAGCTTCTCGGGATGGCAGATCAGCGACAGCCGGATGTTCCGGTCCAGCATCGCGGTGATCTGGCCGCGGAAGCGCTCGATGTCGATGGGATTGAACCCGTCCAACTGGCCGTTGACGAACAGGACCTCTCGGCGGACCGCGCTGAACATGCCGGTGGCCGTGTCGATGTAGTCGGCTTTCGGGTGGTACTCCACAAGTTCCCGCGGGACGTGCTGCTGTTCGTCAGCGGGCTCGAATGCCTGGTTCACCAGGTCCTGGGTTTGCCTTAACAGGTTCTCGATCCGGTACTTGTATGCGCCGCCCCCGGGTTCTCCGGGAATGTGAGCGACCGTCATCGTGGCTCCGTTTCGAGTTGTCGCGGGGCGAAAGCGTCGATATTGCTCTCGGAGTGAGCGGGAGGCACGTGGGGCTATAGTCACCTGGGCGGACGAAGTTCCGCCGGGTCAAGGTGGGGGAGGGGCCGCCTATCTGACGGAGATCATCCGGCCGGCCTCCTCGCGGAGGCGCACCACCAGGTAGGCCGGAAGAACACGGCGCCGGGGGCCAGAGCGTCAGATACCTTTCCGACGTTACTCGCATATCGGCGCCCGCGCATCCGGTCGCGGCGTGCTGATCAGTGCGATATCCGGTCAGGTTCCTTCGGGTGGTGAATCAGAATGCTTAAATTCCACACTGGCATCAGGACTCAGGGTTCGCACCAGGTCGGCACGCGGAATTACCGGTGGCGGTTCGTCAACTTGCTGCCATTTCGGCGACTGCCGGTCGGAGCGTCGGTAGCGTCGGATGCGCCGGACGAGAGGAGCGTGCTGCGTGGACGAATCCGAGAGGGATCTGGTGGTCACCGGGAAGAGCTCCCAGTCCGAGGGAGTCGTGGCGGTGACACTGCGTCCGCCGTCGGCGCTGCCGCTGCCGCCGTGGTCGCCGGGGGCGCACATCGACCTGGTGCTGGGCCCCGATCGCCTGGTGCGGCAGTATTCTTTGTGCGGCGAGCCGTCCGACAGGTCCTGCTACGAGATCGCGGTGCTGCGTGAACCGCTCGGCCGCGGCGGTTCACGGTACGTCCATGACGAGCTCGGAGTGGACGACCTGGTCCGGATTCGCGGGCCGCGCAACAAGTTCGAGCTCGTCGCGTCGCCGAGGTACCTCTTCGTGGCCGGCGGTATCGGGATAACCCCGCTGCTGCCGATGCTGGCGATCGCCGACGCGGCCGAGAACACGGACTGGCGGCTGCTGTACGGCGGCAGGTCGCGCGGATCGATGGCCTACACGGACGAACTGGCCCGCTACGACGACCGGGTGGAGCTGTGCCCCCAGGATGAGAACGGGCTGCCGGACCTGGCCGTCCTGCTCGGCACGCCGGCCGAGGGCACCCTGGTCTACAGTTGCGGACCCGAGCCGATGCTCGCCGCGGTCGAGAGGCTGTGCGCGGCGTGGCCCGCCGGCACCCTGCACGTCGAGCGGTTCGCGCCCAGGACGCCCGGCGAGCACGTCGACGTCCCCTTCGAGGTCGTCCTGGAGAAGTCCGGCCTCACGCTCGAGATCCCGGCGGGCCGCAGCGTCCTCGAAGTCCTCGAGGAGGCCGGCATCGAGGTGATGTCCTCGTGCGGGGAGGGGACCTGCGGAACGTGCGAGGTGCCGGTGATCGAAGGCAAGCCGGATCATCGCGACTCGGTGCTCTCCGACGAGGAGCGGGTCGGCTGCGCGACGATGATGGTCTGCGTGTCCCGGGCCGACGGCGGCCGGCTCGTGCTCGACCTGTGACAACGTGGCGGCGGTACCCGGACATTGATCGCTCCTGGCCGGGGAGATCTGTCCGGGTGTCGGCCGTGCCGCGGTGGGAAGGCCTGGCGACCCGGCCCTCCCACCCGATCGCTCAGGGGACTCAGACCGATATCGGCTCGGCCAGCGACCAGTGCCGACCGGTCGCGGCCTCGGCGTCGGCCAGGATCCTGGCGCAGTTGTCCGGCGCGAAGAACTCGCGCATCGGGGTCAGCGCGCCGAGCAGGCCGAAGAACGCGATCCGGTTGCGGTCGTTGTGCTTGCAGGCCTCGATGACAGTGAGCACGTCGGCCGGGAAGACGTTGAGCTGGGCGGCCCGCACATGCTGGCCGAACGCCTCGGTGAAGGTCGCGTCGCGCCAGGACTGGTAGTCGGCGAACGCCTGCTCGGCCGGCCTGCGGCCGCGCAGCACGTCGTCGACGGCGTCCACCAACGCCTCGGCGGTGCGGAACGCGTCGGTGATGCCGATGCCCGCGACGGGATCCTTCAGATGCGCGGCGTCGCCGAGCAGGCACCATCCCGGACCGTAGGGAACCCGGAGCCACTGTTTGCTGTTGCTGAACGCGTAGAACGGCTCGACCCGCTCGCCGCCGCGTACGAGCTCTCCGATGCCGGGAAACAGGTCGAGGGTCGCATGGTAGTTGCCTTCCACATCCTTGCGGAACTCCCGCAGTTCGCGGTGGCGCCAGCCGACCATCACGTTCACGCTGTCGTCGTTGGTGGGGATGATGAAGACCTCGCGGCCGTCGTACCGGACGAAGATCTCATGCTTGATTCCGGTGTTGCGCCAGTAGCTGTACCAGACCGCGGTGGCCGCCGGCGCGCCGAGGATCTCCTGCGGCCGGACCGCCTTGGCGACCGTCGAGTTGAGCCCGTCGGCCCCGATCACCAGTGGCGCGTTGGCGGTGAACGGCTGCTGGTCCCGGTCGTGCCCGCCGATGCCCACCACCCGGCCGTCCTCCATCAGGATCTCCTCCACCGCGCACCCCTCGCGCACCTCGGCCCCGGCCGCGCCGGCCGCGTCGATCAGGATCTTGTCCAGCACGGTGCGCCGCGGGCCGAGGCCGAAGTCGGCGCCCTCCCAGGCCGGCGGGGGGCCGGACAGGTAGATGTCCTGCATGCCCCAGAGGATCTCGGTGATCGGCGGGCACCCCGTGGCCATCACCTGGTCCAGCAGCCCCCAGCGGCGCAGACAGGCCACCGCGGGGGTGTGCAGGAAATGGGTCGAGGGCGTGTCGCTCGGGAAGGTCGCCTTGTCCACCAGCAGCACGCGGTGACCGCGCCGGGCGAGCAGCATCGCTGCCGGGGAGCCGGCGCATCGGGCGCCGACCACGATGACGTCGTACATACGGGGGGTCCTCTCTCGACCACGGGCGCGGCGAGGGTCCTCGCCAGGCCCCTCGACGCTAGCCGCGTCCTTCGGCGCCGCCGCCGCATCGGCACCTACCTGTCAAAATCCTTCCCCGCCGGCCCCGCGCGGCGATCGCCGACCAGTCGCGGGGCGCGCTCGTCCGACAGCACGGGGCGGCCGGCCCGTGCTGACAGCAAGTTGCCATTTCGAGCCCGCCCGGGCCCGCTCGGCGCGACGATGG
>Ga0302314_10005318_pt1 | contig 23485 bp, 24 predicted proteins | sample III_Palsa_N2_3_FD_200533 | JGI IMG/M metagenome (GOLD analysis project Ga0302314, IMG submission 200533) | Peat permafrost microbial communities from Stordalen Mire near Abisko, Sweden - III_Palsa_N2_3 | ecosystem: Environmental > Terrestrial > Soil > Palsa > Peat permafrost | place: Sweden... | reverse complement strand
TATCGTCGGATACCAGGCGGCGGGAGAAGTCGTGGAGGTCGGCTCTGAGGTCACGACGCTCAAGCTGGGACAGAAGGTGGCCACGACCGGCGCCTTCGGATCACACGCCGAATTGCGCGCCGTTTCGGCGCGGACGGCTTGGCCGATTCCCGACGGCTTCGATCCCAGGCTCGCCTCCGTCATTCCGGTGACGTTCGGCACGGCCGACGACTGCCTGTTCGAATTCGGCCGCCTGAAAGCCGGTGAGACGGTGTTGGTCCAGGCGGGCGCGAGCGGCGTGGGCGTCGCCGCCATCCAACTCGCCAAGCGGGCAGGTGCGACGGTCATCGCCACGGCATCCAGCAACGAGCGGCTCGAGCGCCTGAAGCCGCTCGGCCTCGATCACGGGATCAACTACAGGACGGAGGATGTCGTCCAGAGCGTCATGCGGCTGACCAACAACAAGGGCGTCAACTTGGTGGTGGATTCCGTGGGAGGCACGACCCTCCAGGGCTCCATCCTTTCCCTGGCCTATCGGGGGCGCGTGTCTATGGTAGGCGCGGCGGGCCGCGAACCCATGCAAGTGGACGTGTCCTCGATGATGGGGGGGAACCGATCGCTCTCCGGCGTGTTCCTGGGGGCTGAGATCGCGACGGACAGGGTTTACAACAACATCCAGCGCCTGATCGACGAGGCGGCGCGGGGCGAGCTCCAGGTGGTGATAGATAGGACCTTCGTCCTATCTTCTGCGGCTGAAGCTCATGCCTATATAGAAAGTCGTCAAGCGGTCGGCCGGGTGTTGCTCATTCCGTAAGGCGCTTGGATCGATTGGACTCGCCCGCCAGGGGCCCGCTCGATCCGGGGTCTATCGGTCGCAATCGTGCGCACGATCAGCTTTCGGGTCTTCCGGGAACCTCGCCATGACGCCCTCCGACGACGCCCCCGCTCTTGCTGTCTTCGCTCCAAACTCTCTCCCAGCGCAGGCGTCGCCGGACCTCGCTCTGCAGGCGCGCTATCAATCCCTCAGGGCCGCGAGCCTCGCCCTCGCCGCGCCCCTGTCGCCCGAGGACCAGCAGGTGCAGTCGATGCCGGACGCAAGTCCGGTCAAGTGGCACCTCGCTCACGTCACCTGGTTTTTCGAGACGTTCCTGCTCAAACCCTGGCTGCCGGACTACGAGGTATTCGATCCCAACTACGTGTACCTGTTCAATTCCTACTACGAAGCCGTCGGCGCGCGCCACCCGAGGCCAGCCCGCGGATTGCTGACCCGACCCTCGCTGGCGGGGGTGCTGGCGTATCGCGCCCACGTCGACGCCGGGATGTGCCGCCTGCTGGGAGCGCCTTTGGGGCGGGGGGTTCGCGACCTTGTCACACTTGGACTGGCCCACGAAGAACAGCATCAGGAACTGATCCTGACGGATATCCTGAACCTGTTCGCCGCCTCGCCGCTGAAACCGGCCTACGATGCTGGTCGCCGCCAGCCTTCAGCTGGCGGAACAGGGGGTTTCGTCGATCTGCCCGGCGGGATTGTTCGCGTCGGCGCCGGTGACCAGGATTTCGCCTTCGACAACGAAACCCCGCTCCATGAGGTCCTCCTCCGCCCCTACCGGCTTGCAGACCGGCTGGTCACGAACCGCGAGTGGCAGGCCTTCATGGAGGATGGCGGCTATCGGCGCCACGAGTTCTGGCTCTCCGATGCCTGGGCGCGGGTCCAGGCGGAGGGCTGGGAGGCGCCGCTCTACTGGGAGCGCCACGACGACGGCTGGTGGGCGATGACCCTGGCCGGGCTTGCGCCCGTCGAGGCTGACGCGCCGGTGACACACGTGAGTTTCTTCGAAGCCGCCGCCTTCGCGGCCTGGGTCGGCAAGCGCTTGCCCACCGAGGCCGAGTGGGAGCACGCCGCCGCTGCGCGGCCCGGTGCGTTCGCCCAGATGTTCGGGGAAGTCTGGCAATGGACCGCCAGCGCCTACACGCCGCATCCCGGATTCGCCCCGGCGTCCGGGGCGGTCGGGGAATACAACGCCAAGTTCATGGTGGGCCAAATGGTGCTCAAGGGCGCGGCGCGGGCGACGCCCGCGGGACACAGCCGTCCCTCGTACCGAAACTTCTTCTATCCGCACCAACGCTGGATGTTCGCCGGCCTGCGCCTGGCCAGCGACGCACCGGCGGCGGAAGGAAGCGAGGCCTTCCAGTTCGATGTCCTCACCGGTTTAGCCGCCGCCCGTCGGCGACTGCCGGCCAAGTGGTTCTACGATGCGGCGGGATCGGCGCTGTTCGAGCGTATCTGCGCGGAGCCCGAATATTACCCGACGCGGCAGGAGACCGCCCTGTTGGCGAGCATCGCACCGGAGTTGGCGGCCTGTATTCCGGCCGGGGCCACTCTGGTGGAACTGGGCAGCGGCGCGAGTGTCAAGACGCGCCTCCTGCTGGACGCCGCTCCCCAGCTGGCGGCCTACGCCCCTGTGGACATCAGCGAGACGGCCGTCGCCGCGGCGGCGGCCGCCATCGCCCGGGACTATCCGGCGCTGCGGGTAAGTCCTGTGGTCGCGGATTTCACGCGAACGTGGGGAGCCGTGGGAAGGACGGATGGGCTGGTGGGATTCTTCCCAGGCTCCACGATCGGCAACTTCACACCGGATGACGCGGTGGAGCTCATGCGCGGGGTCCACGAGCGGCTAGGGCCCGGCGGCCTGTTCATCGTGGGGATTGATCTGGCCAAGGACGAGGCGACCTTGACAGCGGCCTACAACGACGCCGCCGGCGTCACGGCCGCCTTCAACCTCAACATCCTCGCGCGCATCAATCGGGAGCTCGGAGGCGATTTTGATCTGACCGGGTTTGCCCATCGGGCGGTCTGGAACAGGATGGAAGGCCGCGTGGAAATGCACCTGGAATCCCTGCGACCTCAGACGGTCACGGTGGCCCGAAGCCACTTCTCCTTCGTTCGCGGAGAAACGATCCACACCGAGAGTTCTTACAAGCACACCCTGGAGGGCTTCGAAGCGCTAGCCCAACGCGCCGGCTGGCGAGTGGCGAGGTCATGGACCAGCGCCGCCCCGGCCGTGGCGGTGGTGCTCCTGACGCCGGCCTGACCCCTCGGCGCGGCGCCTGAGCGTGGCGCACAGCCGCGCGGAGCGCGACCCGCCGAGCAGGTCGCCGCCGGGCCGGCGCATTGGCCGCCGTGCGCTATTGGGGGCCCTTGGGCTTGCGCCCGCCGCCCTTGGAAGCCGAGCCGCCCTTGCGCCCGGCGTCGGCCGCGAGCGATCGGTCCTGGGCGAAGCTTCGCTTGTCGCTGGGTACGCTGGCGCCGCCGCGGCGGGCGATCTCGCGGCGCCGTTCCGGATCCATGGCGGCGAAGCCGCGTCGGCTTGGCTTTGCTGCCGTGTCGGAAGGGGTCGTCGTCATCGGAGTCGCTCCTGCACTTTGGGGCCGGGGGGAACCGTCTGGACGCGCGATCACGGCGCCCCGGCCTTGGTGTCGAAAATCGTCGGCCATACAATTCACTCGCTTTGATCGGGCAGAGCCTCGGGTCCCTTCGGAACGTCGGCGTGACCGTGGAGTTCCCGGAGGGTCAGGCGACAGCCGGCTGACCTCGCTTTGCGGTGAGCGACAACGGTAGCGTCACGCGGGCGCTGAGGCCGCCGTGCGGACGATTGCGCAGAACGACGTCGCCGCCGTGGCTGCGCGCGACCGCTCGCACGACCGCCAGTCCAAGTCCGATACCGCCCGTCTCGCGGCTGCGCGACGTTTCGAGACGGCGAAACGGCTCGAACACCCTCTCGATCTCGGAGTCGGGCATCCCGGGACCGTCGTCGTCGACCTCGATCACGGCCATGTCGCCATCGGTGAAGACGCGCGCGTGGGCCGAGGCGCCGTACTTGAGGGCGTTGTCCACGAGGTTGGCCACCAGGCGCTTGAGCGCCAGGGGATCGCCGTCCACCACCACTCGGTCGGCGCGCTCTACGGCGGCGTCGGCGCCGGTGAGGGCGGCCTCGTCCATAACCGTCTCCACCAACGACGCCACCTCGAGCTTGCGCCGGTCCCGAGGCGTCGCCGCGTCGCGCACGAAGCTCAGGGTGGAGGCCACCATGGCCTCCATCTGATCGACGTCGCTCTCAAGCTTGGACCGCAAAGGTTCCGGAATGGCCTCGATGCGAAAACGAAGCCGAGTGAGCGGCGTGCGCAGATCGTGGGCGATGGCGCCGATCATCGTCGTGCGGTCGTCAACATAGCGGCGCAGCCGTTCCTGCATTTCGTTGAAGGCGGCGACCGCCGCGGCCACCTCCGCCGATCCGCTGATGTCCAGAGGCGGAGCGCCGGGATCGCGGCCGAGGCGCTCCGCGCTCGCCGCCAGGGCGCTGATCGGCGCTGCGAGGCGGCGGGAAAACGCCCATGCCAGCGGCGACACCGCCAAGGCCGCGAGGGCGGACACCAACAGCAGGCGTTCCTGCCATGGGTCGAATCCGAACCCTGCGCGAGGCTCTACAATGAGCCATCGGCCGTCCGCCTGACGGATGCCAATCTGGAATCGACCATAAAGGAGAGGTTCCGGTCCCGAGGATTCCGGCCGAGGCCGGCGAGCGCGATGGGGACCGCCGAACGCGATGATCCGGGGGCCATGTTGATAGATCACCACTGAGGCCGGGCTCACGCCGAGGCTGCGCGCCAGGGCGTCGCGAAACATCAGCCGATGTCGTCCCAGGGGTTCGCCGCCGGCAGGCGGCTCGGGACCAAAACGCGTGGTCAGGACCGCGTCGGACGATTTTCCGGATTCCGCCCCGCCCGACCTGATCCCCTGGGCCACATCCCCCACGGTGTAGATTTCCGGTGACGGGGCCGGAAGACTGAAGATCACCACCACCGTGGCGATCTGGGCTGCGATCAGGGTGGCGATCACCAGACCCAGCGTCTGCGTGAACAGAGGCAGGGTGACCCGCGGCTTCATGAGCTGCGGGTCACCTTTGGCGTGAAGATATAGCCTTCGCTGCGAACCGTGCGGATCAGTTCGACAGCGCCGCCGCTGTCTTCCAGCTTGCGGCGCAGGCGGCTGATCTGCACGTCGATGGCTCGGTCGAAAGCATCGGACTGCGGTCCCCTGGCGAATTCCAGCAACTGGTCCCTGGTAAGGACGCGCTGGGGCCGCTCGACGAAGGCGCGCAGCAGGGAAAACTCACCGCTGGAGAGATTGACCACGACGCCCTGCGGCGAGCGAAGTTCGTGGCGGACCAGATCGAGCCGCCACCCGGCGAACTCGCAGGCGGCGCCGAGCGACTCTTCGGGAGGCCGGGGTTCGCGGCGGCGGCGCATCACCGCGCGCACCCGGGCTAGAAGCTCGCGTGGGTTGCAGGGCTTGGCCAGGTAGTCGTCGGCGCCGAGCTCGAGCCCGACGATACGATCGGTTTCCTCTCCCATAGCGCTCAGCATGATGACGGCCGGACCGTCCGGCTTGGCCAGCCGTCGGCAGATGGCCAGGCCGTCCTCTCCCGGGAGCATCAGGTCGAGCACCACCAGGTCCGGGCGCCGCCTGGCCATGGCGCGCTCCATCTCTCGGCCGTCGGCGGCGGTTTCGACTTCGAACCCATGACGGGTGAGAAACTCGGAGATCACGTCCCGCAGGCCCGGATCGTCATCGACGACCAGGATGTGTTCCTGCGGCGGGGCGTCTTCGATAGGAGTGGGCATGCTCATCGGCCGATGCGATTAAACTCGCGCGCGAGCGGGCGAATGTCGATATCGTAACAACTTGGCAACAGCGTGTGGCGTTTCTTCGCCATCTATCGGATCACGATCTCGTTTCAAGAAAGCGCCTCGTCCGAGACATAGGGATTGGTGCGACGCTCGGCGCCGAAGGTGGATATCCGCTCGTGCCCGGGAACGAAGGTGACATCGTCGCCGAGCGGCCACAGCCGGCCGGTGATCGAGGCGATCAGGTCGCGGTAGCTGCCACGGGGGAAGTCCGTCCGGCCGATCGAGCCGGCAAACAGGACATCGCCGACTTGGGCGAAGCGCGCCTGGCGGTGGAAGAACACGACATGGCCCGGCGTGTGGCCCGGACAGTGATAGACCTCGAACGTGGTCTCGCCGAGACTCACCGTGTCGCCGTCCGCCAACCATCGGTCCGGCGTGAAGGCTCGCGCGTCGCTCATGCCGAACCGTGCGCCGCTGTCGCCGATCTGGTCGATCCAGAACTGATCGTCGGGATGCGGTCCTTCGATGGGAACCCCGGTCGCCTCTTTGAGGGCGGCCGCGCCGCCGGCGTGGTCGAGGTGGCCGTGCGTAATCCAGATTCTGTCGAGGGTCAGTTTCTGCTCGCGCACCACACCCTGCAACCTTTCGAGATCGCCCCCCGGATCAATGATCGCGGCCCTGCGGGTCTTTGTGCACCAGACGATCGTGCAATTCTGACGCAGGGGCGTCACCGGGACGACGAGCGCGCGGATCGGCGGTTCCCGGGGCGGTTGGACGTCCATGAGGCTCCCTTCGAGGTGTCCCTCCTTGTAGATAAACCCGTGGCCGGGCAAAAGACGGCGCTTTTCGGCGTCGGTGGGTGCGCGGCGCGCCATGCCGATCCTATGTATGTCCAACGCGCTCTGGGACCCTGCGATATGACGACGATCGCCTTCATCGGCCTGGGCAACATGGGGGCGGGCATGGCCGCCAACCTGGCCAAGGCCGGTCATGATGTCCTCGCCTTCGACCTCTCGGCGCCGGCTCTGGATCGCGCGCGGGACGGCGGCTGCCGCGTGGCCGCTTCCGCGGCGCAGGCGGTCGGCGAGGCCGACACCGTGATCACCATGCTGCCCGCTGGCGCCCACGTGCGGCAGGTGTGGACCGAGGCGGTGATTCCCGCCGCCCGCCAGGGCGCCCTGCTGATCGATTGCTCCACCATCGATGTCGACAGCGCCCGGGCCGTGAGCGCCGCCGCCGCGTCGGCGGGCAGGGGCCTGAGGGTCGCCGACGCTCCGGTCTCCGGCGGCATCATGGCGGCGGACGCCGGGACCCTGGCGTTCATGGTCGGCTGCGAGGCCGATCAGTTCCCGGCCGTCGAGGCGATCCTCACGCCGATGGCGCGGGCGGTGATCCACGCCGGCGGGGCCGGCGCCGGCCAGGCGGCCAAGATCTGCAACAACATGCTGCTCGGCATCTCGATGCTCGGAACCTGCGAGGCCTTCGCCCTTGCCGAGAAGCTGGGTCTCGACCCGCTGCGGTTCTTCGACATCGCGTCGAAGTCCTCAGGTCAATGCTGGTCGCTGACCAGCTACAGCCCGTGGCCGGGCCCGGTGCCCTCCGCTCCCTCGAACCGGGGCTACGAGGGCGGCTTTTTGACGTCGCTCATGTCCAAGGACCTCAAGCTCGCGCAAGAAGCGGCGGCCAAGGCGGGCGCAGCTACGCCCCTGGGTTCGCAGGCCCAGGCGCTGTACGCGCTGTTCGAATCCCTGGGGTATGGCCAGAAGGACTTTTCAGCCGTATTGCAACTCATGCGGGGGCGGCTGGCGGACCTTTAGGGGTTCTCGCGACCGTGTGCCGTCAGCGGAGGACGAGAGAGGTTATGGACTATAAGGCCGCCTTCAGGAACGCCGTCGAACAGGTGAAGGGAGAAGGCCGCTATCGGGTGTTCGCTGACCTCAAGCGTCACCGCGGCAGTTTCCCGTACGCCACCTGGACAACGCCGGTCGGCGAGCCGCGGGACGTAGTGGTGTGGTGCTCCAACGACTACCTCGGCCAGGGCCAGAACCCGGTCATCCTCGCCGCCATGCACAAAGCCATCGATGAGGCCGGCGCCGGGTCGGGTGGCACGCGCAACATCTCCGGGACCACCTGCTATCACGTCGAGCTCGAACATGAGCTGGCCGACCTGCATGGCAAGGAAGCGGCCTTGCTTTTCACGTCGGGCTACGTTTCCAACGAGGCGACCCTCGGCACGCTGCAGAAGATCCTCCCCGGGCTGATCATCTTCTCCGACGAACTCAACCACGCCTCGATGATCGCCGGCATCCGCAACGGCGGCGGCCCGCGCATGATCTTCCGGCACAACGATCTTGAGCATCTGGAGAGCCTGCTGGCCGCGGCGCCGGCGGATGCTCCCAAGCTGGTGGCGTTCGAGAGCGTCTATTCCATGGATGGCGACATTTCCGATGTCCCCGCCACGGCCGCCCTGGCCCGGAAGTTCGGCGCCCTGACCTACCTGGACGAGGTCCACGCGGTGGGCCTGTACGGGTCCCGGGGCGGCGGCGTCTCCGAGCGTGACGGCGTGGCGGATCAGATCGATATCATCGAAGGGACGCTCGGCAAGGCGTTCGGGGTGATGGGCGGCTACATCACCGCCTCCGCCGACCTGGTGGACGCGATCCGCTCATACGCCAGCGGCTTCATCTTCACGACCTCGCTGCCGCCGGCGCTGACCGCTGGCGCGGTGGCCAGCATCCGCTGGCTGAAGGCGCACAATGAGGTCCGGGTCCAGCACCAGGAACGCGCCGCCACCCTCAAGCGCCGCATGCTGGCCGCGGGCCTGCCGGTGATGCCATCGATGAGCCACATCGTGCCGGTGCTGGTCGGCGACCCTGTGCACTGCAAGATGATCTCCGACATGCTGCTTACCGACCACGGGGTGTATGTGCAGCCGATCAACTACCCGACCGTGCCCCGCGGAACGGAGCGCCTGCGCTTCACGCCCACGCCGTTCCACACCGATCCGATGATGGACGATCTGGTGCGGGCGATGGAATCTCTGTGGGCCCGCTGCAACATACAGCGCCTCGGCGGCTACGCGGCGTAGGCTCCCTCCTCCGCACGAGGGAGGGAGGGAGGGAAACCGTCTGTCGCTCCCCATGATGGGAGGGAGAAAGTCCTCGCCCCGGTTGATCGACGCGGGAGGGGGTTTATGTAGGCCCCTCACTCTCACCCGGGGATTCTGGCCTTGAGCATGCCCGCAGAGGCGTCGACAGACGCCGCCGACCGATTCTTCACCGACGATCTGGCGACCTCGGACGGCGCGGTGGCCGGAGTGGTCCGGCGCGAGCTGCAACGCCAGCGGGATCAGATCGAGCTGATCGCCTCCGAGAATATCGTCTCGCGCGCGGTGCTCGAGGCGCAGGGATCGGTGCTCACCAACAAGTATGCCGAAGGCTATCCCGGCCGCCGCTATTATGGCGGCTGCGAGGTCGTCGACGAGGTCGAGACGCTGGCCATCGAGCGGGCCAAGGCGCTGTTCGGCGCGGCGTGGGCCAACGTCCAGCCCCACTCGGGCTCGCAGGCCAACCAGGCGGTGTTCATGGCGCTGATGAAGCCCGGCGACACCTTCATGGGCATGGACCTGGCCGCCGGCGGCCACCTCACCCACGGCAAATCCGTCAATCAGTCCGGAAAGTGGTTCCACCCGGTTCCCTACACCGTCCGCACCCAGGACCAGATCATCGACTACGACGCCCTGGCCGAGATCGCGCTGGAGGCGAGGCCCAAGCTGATCATCGCGGGGGGTTCCGCCTATAGCCGCACGATCGACTTCGCGCGCTTCCGCGAGGTCGCCGACAGCGTCGGCGCCAAGCTGATGGTGGACATGGCGCACTTCGCCGGACTGGTCGCGGCGGGCGTATTCCCGAGCCCGGTGCCGCACGCCCATGTGGTGACCACCACCACCCACAAGACCCTGCGCGGGCCGCGCGGCGGCATGATCCTCTCCAACGACCTCAAGCTCGCCAAGAAGCTCGATTCGGCGGTGTTCCCGGGTTTGCAGGGCGGCCCGCTGATGCACGTCATCGCCGCCAAGGCCGTCGCCTTCGGGGAGGCGCTGACGCCGGAATTCAAGCTCTACGCCCGGCGGGTGGTCGACAATGCGCGGGCCCTGGCCGACACCCTGGCCGCGTCGGGACTGGCGATCGTCTCCGGAGGCACTGACAGCCACCTGATGCTTGTGGACCTGCGGCCCAAGGGCGTCACCGGCAAGGCGGCGGAAGCCAGCCTCGAGCGGGCCAATATCACCTGCAACAAGAACGGCATCCCCTTCGATCCGGCTCCCCCGGCCATCACCTCCGGCGTGCGCCTGGGCACGCCGGCGGGCACCACGCGCGGGTTCGGGCCGGCCGAGTTCCGCCGCATCGGCCAGCTGATCGCCGAGGTCGTCGACGGCCTGGCCGTCAACGGCGAGGAGGGCAACGGCGAGGTCGAGGCGCGGGTCCGCCGCCAGGTGTTGGACCTCACCGCCCGCTTCCCCATCTACGCGTGACCGGTCCACGGAAGCGCGATGACACGAGGCCGGTGGCCTCGTGTATGAATCGCGCTCCAAATGCACAGTGGAGAGCCTGATTTGAGGTTTCGGAACGAAATCATCGGGCTCGTGCCGGGGAGGGGGTGAAACCTTGCGCTGTCCCTTCTGCGGCGAGCTCGAAAGCCAGGTCAAGGACAGCCGTCCCTCGGAGGACGGCGCCGCCATCCGCCGCCGGCGCCTGTGCCCCGAATGTGGCGGCCGGTTCACCACGTTCGAGCGGATTCAGCTGCGCGAACTCACCATCCTGAAGCGCTCCGGTCGGCGCGTCCCCTTCGACCGCGAGAAGCTGGTCCGATCGGTCACTGTGGCCACCCGCAAGCGGCCGGTGGATCCCGAACGCCTCGAGCGCATGGTCAACGCCATCGTCCGGCAACTCGAGAGCCTGGGCGAGACTGAACTTGCCTCGCACGTCGTGGGCGAGATGGTGATGAAGGCCCTGAAGTCCCTCGATGACGTGGCCTACGTGCGCTACGCCTCCGTCTATCGCGATTTTCGCCAGACCGAGGACTTCGCCCGCTTCCTCAGCGAAGAGGGGCTCGGAGAGGAGAGCCTGGAGGGTTCGGAATTGGATCCCAGCCCCGGCCGAGCGGCTTGAAGGCCGGGCGCCAAGGTTCCGGACGCCAAAGTTCCGCGCGTCAGGCCCGGTCGGTCGCGCGCCTGGCGGCGGTGCAGGCTCTCTACCAGATGGAGACGGCGGGCGCCGGGGTGGAGGCCGTGGTCCGCGAATTTCGCGACCATCGGTTCGACTCCGATCTTGAGGGCAAGCCCCTGGCGCGCGCCGACGAGCCGTTCTTCGCGGATCTGGCTCGCGGCGTGGTCGAGAACCAGCGTGAGATCGACGCGGCCATCCGCGGCCATCTGGCCGCTGCGTGGCGGCTCGAGCGCCTCGACGCCACCGTGCGCGCCATCCTGCGCTGCGCCGTGTTCGAGCTGAGCTTCCGCAAGGATGTCCCGCGAGAGGTGGCGATTAATGAATATGTCGAGATCGCCAAATCGTTCTTCGACGGGGCTGAGGCCGGCTTCGTCAACGGCCTCCTCGACACCATCGCGCGCGATGATCGCCTAGCCGGATGAGGGAGCGGCCCGATGAGTTCGGCTGGATCGCCCGGCTGGCCCCACTGGCGCGAGACGATCCACGGGCCCTCGGTCTCCTCGACGACGCCGCGGTGATTCCGGGGCGTCCAGGTTTTGATCTCGTCGTCTCCAAGGATGCGATGGTCGAGGGGGTGCATTTCCTCGCCAACGAACGTCCGGACCTCGTCGCCCGCCGCCTGCTGCGGACCAGTCTCTCCGACCTGGCGGCCAAGGCGGCCGAGCCTTTCGGCTACTTCCTGATGACCGCCTGGCCCGACGATCGGACGTGGCCGGATCGGGATGCGTTTATCCGCGGGCTGGCCGAGGATGGCGAAGCGTTCGCCGTCAGTCTGCTCGGCGGGGACACCGTACGCGCCGCCGGCCCGCTGACGCTCAGCGCCACCGTCCTGGGCTGGGCTCCGGCGGGAGCCACGGTGCTCAGATCGGGTGCGCGGGCCGGGGACGCCGCCGTCGTGCTGGGAACGATAGGCGACGGCTGGCTGGGCCTGCTGGCGGCCCGCGGCGAGACAGACGACCCGGGGGGACGCCTGGCCGCGCACTACCGCACGCCGACGCCTCTGCTGAATCTGCGCGAGGGCCTGCGCCGCTTTGCGCGGGCCGCGGCCGATGTTTCTGACGGGCTCGTCGCGGACGCCGGGCATGTGGCGCGGGCGAGCGGACTGCGTGTGAGCCTCGATCTGGCCGGCCTGCCGCTTTCGGCCAACGCGGCGGCGTGGTGCGCTGGGCAGGCCGACCCGGCGCGGGCCCGGCTCACCCTGGCGACGGGCGGCGACGACTACGCGCTGATTTGCGCCGTCGATCCCGCCGACCTCCCGGCCCTCGCCGCGGTTGCTGCGGACCACGGCGTGGCCAGCGCCCGCGTGGGCGCCTTTGGTCGGGGAGAAGGGGTCGCGGTGAGCTTCGATGGGCAAGCGCTCTCGGTCCAGACCCCGGGCTGGAGTCACTGAGGGTCAGGGCGCCGGGCCAGTCGCCGCTTGCTTTGAGGGACGCGTTTTGGCAGTTAGCCCCCCTCGGCGGGCGTTTGGACGGACGCTCGCCCTTTCCCGCAGGGAGATCCGCGGCCCCGCGCGCCAATGTGGCGATCAGGGTTTGGCGCGACAAGACAAGGTAAGGGGAGTTGCTTCTGATGGATTTGGTGCTGTTGCTGGTCATCGCGGCCGGCCTGTTGGCCGTGCTCTACGGTGTCGTGCAGACGGCGGTTCTGTTGGGCGCCTCGCCCGGCAACGCCAAGATGCAGGAGATCGCGGCGGCCATTCAGGAAGGCGCCCAGGCCTATCTTCGCCGGCAATATACGACCATCGCCCTGGTCGGCGTGGTGATCCTGGTGGCGATCTTCTTTCTTATCGGCTGGACTGAGGCGGTCGGTTTCCTGATCGGCGCGGTGCTCTCGGGCCTGGCCGGTTTCGCCGGCATGCTGATCTCCGTCCGCGCCAACGTCAGGACCGCCCAGGCCGCGTCGGAAAGCCTCGCGAAGGGTCTCTCTCTGGCGTTCCGCTCCGGCGCCGTCACCGGCATGCTGGTCGCCGGCTTCGCGCTTCTGGGCGTCGCCGGCTATTACGGCGTGCTCACCGGGGTCCTCGGCCTGGAGAACACCAGCCGCGAGGTTATCGACTCACTGGTGGCGCTCGGCTTCGGCGCGTCGCTTATCTCCATCTTCGCCCGTCTCGGGGGCGGCATCTTCACCAAGGGCGCCGACGTCGGCGGCGACATGGTGGGCAAGGTCGAGGCCGGAATTCCCGAGGACGATCCTCGCAACGCCGCCACGATCGCAGACAACGTGGGCGACAACGTCGGCGACTGCGCCGGCATGGCCGCCGACCTCTTCGAGACCTACGCCGTGACCACCGTCGCCACCATGGTGCTGGCGGCGATCTTCTTCCGGGGGCTGCCGGAAGTCTCCAACATGATGCTCCTGCCGCTGGCCATCTGCGGCGTTTGCATCATCACCTCGATCATCGGCGCCTTCGCCGTGCGCCTGGGGAAGAGCCAGAACATCATGGGCGCCCTCTACCAGGGCCTCATTGTCACCGGCGTGCTCTCCATCGGCGCGGTCTGGTGGGTGATCCAAAAACTGGTGCCGCCAGACGGCGTGCACGTGGCGGGCCGTGTCGTCAGCACAAATGAGCTGTTCTGCTGTGGCCTCGTCGGTCTGGCGGTCACCGCCCTGATCGTGGTGATCACCGAATACTACACCGGCACCGGCTTCCGGCCCGTGAAGTCGATCGCCAAGTCGTCGGTGTCGGGTCACGGCACCAATGTCATCCAGGGCCTCGCCATGTCCCTGGAGTCCACCGCCGCGCCGGCCCTGGTGATCATCGTCGGCATCGTGATGACCTACCAGTTCGCCGGCCTGTTCGGTATCGCCATCGCCACGACCACCATGCTGTCCCTGGCCGGATTCATCGTCGCCCTCGACGCTTTCGGACCGGTGACCGACAACGCCGGCGGCATCGCCGAGATGGCGGGCCTGCCCAGCGAGGTGCGGGTGTCCACCGACGCCCTGGACGCGGTCGGCAACACCACCAAGGCCGTGACCAAGGGCTACGCCATCGGCTCGGCCGGCCTGGGCGCTCTGGTGTTGTTCGCCGCCTACACCCAGGATCTGAAGTTCTTCTCGGCCAATCCGGACAAGTTCCCGTTCTTCGCCGGCATGGGCGGGGTGGCGTTCGACCTCTCCAACCCCTTCGTCGTCGTGGGGCTGCTGTTCGGCGGCCTGCTGCCGTTCCTGTTCGGCGGTCTCTCCATGACCGCGGTCGGCCGGGCGGCCGAGGCCGTCGTGGCCGAGGTGCGGCGCCAGTTCCGCGAGAACCCCGGCATCATGACCTATGAGGTCAAGCCGGAGTACGGCCGAGCGGTTGACATCCTCACCAAAGCGGCGATCCGCGAGATGATCGTGCCCTCGCTGCTGCCCGTGGCCTCACCGATCGTCCTGTTCTTCGTGATCCAGGCCATCGCCGGCAAGTCCAACGCCTTCTCGGCCCTAGGCGCCATGCTGATGGGCGTGATCGTCACCGGCCTCTTCGTCGCCATCTCGATGACCTCGGGCGGCGGCGCCTGGGACAACGCCAAGAAGCTGATCGAGGAAGGCCACTATGGCGGCAAGGGCTCGGAGGCCCACAAGGCCGCCGTGACCGGCGACACCGTCGGCGACCCTTACAAGGACACCGCCGGTCCGGCGGTCAATCCGATGATCAAGATCACCAACATCGTGGCCCTGCTGCTCCTGGCGGTCCTGTCCCACCACGCCTGAGGGATATGTTCTCCTCCCCCGCTGGGGGAGGGGGGGCCCGAAGGGGTGGAGGGGGCGACACCGCGGAGCTCTCGCCCGGCCGGCCCCATCCCCGGCTTCGCCGGTACTTCCCCCACGGGGGGAAGAGACTCGATTTGAGTAACGCTATGGCCCTTGGCGGCCGTGTGAGTTGGGATTGACGTCGGGCGGGGGCAGGGCCCCGGCGGCGCTCACGCTGCCAAGGATCTGCTCGAGCACCGACATTTCACGCCCGCGGGTAGGGGTTTCGCGGCCGTTATAGGCGATCACCCGGCCGTCCTTGAGCGTGTAGACGTTTACGGCTTCCACCTGGTCGTCGCTTTTGCGGAACTTGATGGCGACGACGTCACGCTTGTTCACCCGCGGATGATAGAAGGCGGTATGGCTCGACACCTGGGTGATATAATACCAAGTGTCCCTGTCGAAGGTGGAGACTGCGGTCGGGGACCCTAATCTCGCCTGGACCGTCGAGCGGGTATCCTCGCCGGCCTTCACATCTGAAGGCGAGTGATCGATGGCCTGGAACCCCTGGTAGCTGTTCACGGGTGAGCAGGCGCTCACACCGATGAGGCTGGCCCCCAGGAGGCTGGCGAGGGTGGCGGCGAAGGCCTTGCGGAACATGGATCGATCAACTCGCTCTCGAGACGGCGCGGAAACGACTTGGCCGGCTTTGACCTACGGCGATCCGGCGCTTAATTCAACGACGGCCCCATTCAACACTCGCCACAGGAGCCTGGTCCCGCGGCGAAAACGAGGCTCCCGCCCGGTGTTCACACAGCTTCTCGCGAAATCGTCCGCCCGGAAAGCCGCGGAACGCCTCTATGCGGCCGCGGCGGCCCAGGCCAGGGCGGAAGCGCTGTACGCGCGCATGGGTGCGCCGGACACGGTGGAGGGACGTTTCGAACTGCTCACGCTCCACGTGATCCTCCTGATCGATCAGCTGAAGGACGGCTCGGGCGAGGCGGCGGCGGTCCGGCAGATCCTTTTCGATGTCTACATCAGCAACCTCGATGGCGCCTTGAGGGAGATGGGCGTGGGGGACCTTTCGGTCGGCAAGCGCATGCGCAAGCTGGGAGAAGCCTTCTACGGCCGCGCCCGGGCGTGCGAGAGCGCCTTTAGCGCCCTGCCGGACGCCCGGCCGCTGGAAGAGGTGCTGCAACGCACGGTGTTCGAGGGGGCGGCGGCGGCTCAGCCGGCGGGCCTTGCCGACTATCTGCGCCGCTGTCGCGAGACCCTGGCGGCCGGCGATCAGCCGGCGCTGATCGGCGGCGCGCCGCGTTGGGCGACGCCGTGAGCGAGGCTTGGCCCTGGGGCCGGTTCCTGGCTTGGCCGGCGCCGCGTGGCGCGGAGCGGCGCCTTCGCCTGGAGGCGAGCCATGAGGCTCGCGCGCAGCTCGGCCGTGAACTCGATCTGGAGACCGTGCAGCGGCTGGAGGCCGAGGTCGTGGTCAGGCCCTGGCTGGATGGTGTGGAGATCGAGGGGCGCGTCGAGGCGCTGGTGACCCGCCTCTGCGGTGTCACCCTGGAGCCGTTCGACGTGGCTCTGGACGAGCCTCTCAAGGTCCGTGTCGTGCCGCAGGGCAGCCCCAATGCGCCTCGCGCCGAGGCGGAGATCATCGTCGATCTCAATGCCGAGGATCCACCTGACGAAGCCCCGGGCGACGGGGTCGACGTGAGCGCTTACGTCGTCGAAACCCTGGCCCTCGCGCTCGATCCGTTTCCGCGCAAACCCGGCGCAGTGTTCGAATCACCGGCGGCGACGGAGGCGATTTCTCCCTTCGCGGCCCTCGCCGACCTCGTCAAACGACCGCCCTCGGAGTGATGGGGGACGTGCTCGAAGCTGGTTGCGGGTTGCATCGACGGCTCGCGGCTGTATCGTCCCGCTGCCCTGAACGGGGAGGTTTGAAGGAGCCGACATCGACGCCGTGGCCGACCCTCTGGTGATCTCAATCGACGCCATGGGGGGGGACCATGGCCCGTCGGTCGTCCTTCCCGGGGTGGCGAAGGCTCTGCAGTCGCACCGCGCTCCAAACCCGGGCTCTGGGCCGGCGGGCTCTGGCGACCTTCGGTTCCTGCTGCATGGCGAGATGTCGGCCATGCGCGCGGCCCTGTCATCGAGTCCTGGCCTCGCCGAGCGATGCGAACTGCGCGCCGCCGACGGGGTGATCGCCATGGACGCCAAGCCCGCCCACGCCATGCGGCGCGGCAAGGGCACGTCGATGTGGAACGCCGTGGAAAGCGTGAAGACCGGCGAGGCCCGCGCGGCGGTGTCGGCCGGCAATACCGGCGCTCTGATGGCCATCAGCCGGTTACTGCTGCGAACGGCGGGGAATCTCGACCGACCCGCCCTGGTGGCCAACTGGCCGACGCAGCGAGGGGTGACCTCGGTGCTCGACGTTGGGGCGAACGTCATTTGCGACGCCGAGCGGCTGGTTCAGTTCGCAATCATGGGCGCCGCCTTTCACCGCGCCATCCACCACAAGCCCCGGCCGACGGTCGGCATTCTGAACGTGGGCACCGAGACGGAGAAGGGGCATGAGGAGGTCCGGAGCGCGGACCGGCTGCTCCGCGAAATGCAACTCGACCTCGACTATATCGGCTTCGTGGAGGGCGACGGCATCGCCCGGGGGGCCGCCGACGTCATCGTCACCGACGGCTTCACCGGCAACGTCGCTCTCAAGACGGCCGAGGGGCTCGCGCGCTTTTTCCGGGCCGAGCTGCGTTCGACGCTCACTGAGAACGTTGCGGCCAGGGTGGGGGGCCTGATCGCCAGCGCGGCGCTCCGGCGGATGAACGCCCGCCTGGACCCCGGAGCCGTCAACGGCGGTCCGTTTCTCGGCCTCAATGGAATCGTCGTAAAGAGCCACGGCGGCGCGGACGCGGGCGGCTTCGCCACAGCGATCCGCCTGGCGGCCGAACTGGCGGGAAGCGACTTCGTCGGCGAGATCGCCCAGCAGCTGAGCCGCTCGGCGGCGACCGGCTGTGCGCCGGCCAGAGAAAGAACGGTGGCGTGAACTCAATCCCGCGGAGTGTGGTGACCGGCGTAGGCGGCTGCCTGCCTCCAAATGTGGTGACCAACGACGATCTCGCCACCTTCGTCGACACGAACGACGCCTGGATCGTAGAGCGTACCGGAATCCGCTCCCGTCGGCGCGCGGCCGAAGACCAGGCGACCTCCGACCTCGCCGTCGAGGCGGCGCGCAAGGCCTTGGCCCAGGCGGGGCGGGACGCGTCCGAGGTCGACTTGATCCTCGTCGCCACCACGACGCCGGATCTGACCTTTCCGGCCACCGCCGCCATCGTGCAGCGCAAGCTTGGCGCCCCCATCGGCATCGCCTTCGACATCCAGGCTGTCTGCTCGGGCTTCGTCTACGCCCTGGCGGTGGCCGACAACTTCGTGGTGCGCGGCCTCGCCCGATGCGCGCTGGTGATCGGGGCTGAAACCATGACCCGCCTCATGGACTGGACCGACCGCGGCACCTGCGTGCTGTTCGGCGACGGGGCGGGGGCCGTGGTCCTCGAACCGGCGGCGGGGGAGGGGACCACGTCCGACCGTGGCATCCTCGGTTTCGCCCTGCGCGCCGACGGGGCCAAGCAGGACCTGCTCTACGTGGACGGCGGGCCCTCGACCACCGGGACGGTGGGCAAGCTGAGAATGCAGGGCAACCAGGTGTTCCGACACGCCGTCGTCAACATCAGCGAGGCGGTCCTGGCGGCCGCGGAGACGGCGGGGGTCGCCATGTCGCAGGTGGACTGGTTCATTCCCCATCAGGCCAATCAGCGGATCCTGGAAGGTGTGGCCCGGCGCCTCGGCATCGACGGCGGCCGCGTGATCTCCACCGTGGCGGACCATGCCAACACCTCCGCCGCCTCGATCCCTCTGGCGCTCGCCACCGGCATCGAGGACGGGCGCATCCGACCCGGGCAGCTCCTGCTGCTCGAGGCCATGGGCGGGGGACTGACCTGGGGCGCCGTGGTCCTGCGTCTCTAGCCGCCTGGCGACGTCCAAGACGTCGCGGCGCCGCGTCGGCGGCGCGCTCTTGACGCGCCGTGCGCGACAATTCACTTTGATTTTCTGAGGGAATTGATGACCGACAAGACATTGACCAGGGCGGATCTGACCGACGCCCTGCACGAACAGGTGGGTCTGAGCCGGCAGGACTGCGCCGGTCTCGTGGAACGCACGCTCGACCTGGTGGCCGAGGCGATGGAGCGTGGCGCCATCGTCAAGCTGTCGGGCTTCGGCGTTTTTCAGGTGCGCGCCAAGCGGGAGCGCATGGGCCGCAATCCCAAGACCGGAGAACCGGCGACCATCGCGCCACGCCGGGTGATCGGCTTTCGGGCCTCGCAGGTGCTGAAGGCGCGGGTCGACCGCGCTCTGGAGAAATAGAACCTCACTTGGCCGACAAGGGTCCAGACGCCTTCCGGACCATATCCGAGGCGGCGGCCGAGGTGGGGGCTCCGCCTCATGTCCTGCGGTTCTGGGAGACCCGTTTCAGCTTCATCCGCCCGGTGAGGCGCGGGGCCGGACAGCGCTTCTACCGCCCCCGTGACATCGAGCTGCTGTGTGCGGTCCGCCGGCGCCTTCACGACGATGGACTCTCTATCCGGGAGGTGCAGCGATTGAACAGGGCCGCTCTGCTGGACGCCGCCGCGGCCGCGCCGTCGCACGCGCCAGGTACTGACACGCTGGCGCGGCTACAGGTGGCGCTGTCGGCGGCCGTGGCCGCCAAGGACCGGCTCGACGCGCTTCTTCAGCGCTGATCGGCCACGCGGGGATTTGCAATTGCCGCCCTGCGCGGACCTCTCTATAAGGCCGCCTCTCCCTGCATCGGAGCGTGGCGCAGCCTGGTAGCGCACTTGACTGGGGGTCAAGGGGTCGCAGGTTCGAATCCTGTCGCTCCGACCATCGCATCCTCTCTCTTGGATGCGCGCAGGGATGGTCGACCTGGAGCCTGATGACGCCGATGCAATGTCAGAGTCAGGCTCCGCACTTTGAAATCTACGGCGGGATTACAGCAGGCGGCGTAGCCTGAGGTCTTCCCGCCGGTGGCCTCGGAACGATGATCGCCCTTTCCAGAGCCTCGATGGCGGCGCCCTCCAGAGCCGATAGGCGGGTGGGCCGCGCGCGCGCCGTGGCGATGTGGCTCTTCGTCGTCGCCGCGTTCGTCTGGGCCATGGTGGTGGTCGGCGGCGCCACGCGTCTGACCGGCTCGGGGCTCTCGATCACCGAGTGGAAGCCGCTTAGCGGCGCCCTGCCGCCCCTCTCGAACCACGCCTGGGCCGACCTGTTCGCCAAGTACCGGGCGACGTCGCAGTACCGGCTGATCAACCAGGGAATCAGCCTCGCTGAGTTCCAGCGCCTTTTCTGGTGGGAGTGGGCGCACCGCCTGCTGGGCCGCCTGGTCGGCATCGTCTTCGCCGTTCCGTTGGTGACCTTTCTGGCGTTTCGCCAGATCCCCCGCCGCCTCGTCGGCCGCGGTTTCCTGCTGCTGGCGCTAGGTGGACTTCAGGGCTTGGCCGGCTGGTGGATGGTCAAGAGCGGGTTGGAAGGGCGGGCGTCCGTCGCTCCCGAGCGTCTGGCGGTCCACCTGGGCCTGGCCCTCATCCTCCTCGCCGCCCTGGTGTGGACCGCCCTCGACGCCTGGGCCGGCGATCCCGTGACGCCTGGCCCGACGACGGCGTCTGGTGCTGGGTGGCGGAGGGCTGCCTCGGCCGCGTTCGCCGCAGGCGTGTTCGTGCAGTGCCTGCTGGGCGCCCTGGTGGCGGGGAACGGCGGTGGCCGTGTCGATACGGACTGGCCTCTGATGGCCGGGCGCATCGTGCCGGACGACTACTGGCAAGGGGGCCTGTGGACCACGTTCGCGCACGGCCGTTCGGCCGGCCAGTTCGATCACCGGCTGTTCGCCTATGCGCTCCTGGCGGCGGGGATTGGCCTCCTCATCAGCCGTCTGCGGGCGCGCGACGTCCCGAGGGATGTCGTGAGCCTGACGGCGGCGTGCGTAGGCCTGCTCCTCTTGCAGGCCGTCCTCGGCGCGGCGACTCTGCTCGCCGGCGATCCGTTGGCCTTGGCGCTCGGCCACCAAGCCAACGCCGCGCTGCTGCTCGGCGTGGCGGTGGGCCTTGCGTGGCGCTCCTCGCGGCCATGTGGTATCATATTACCTCGTCATCAAAGGTGTTGAAAACAGACAGGTTTTTGGTTTTCCACGCAATCGCTCTTGACACCCCGGGCGAGGCTCTATACCAGCCGCGCCTCACTCTGGCGCCGCCTCCGCTGCGCCATGCCAGGGCCTGCAGGTGTCATGACGACGAAGACGACGACCTATTTGAAAGCCGCCGATGTCGAGAAGCAGTGGATCGTCGTCGACGCGCAAGACGCCGTCGTCGGACGCCTCGCGACCTTCATCGCCATGCGGCTGCGCGGCAAGCATCGGCCGGACTACACGCCGAACGTCGATTGTGGCGACCACGTCGTCGTCATCAACGCTGACAAGGTGAAGTTCACCGGCCGCAAGCTCGATCAGAAGACCTACTACTGGCACACGGGCCACCCCGGGGGCATTAAGGAGCGCACGGCGGGCAAGATCCTGAACGGCCGCTTCCCCGAGCGCGTGCTGGAAAAGGCCGTCGAGCGCATGTTGCCCAAGGAGAGCCCTCTGGCGCGCAAGCAGCTGACCCATCTCAAGCTCTACAATGGCGCCGAACACCCGCATGAGGCGCAGAACCCTCAGGTGGTGGATTTCGTGTCCCTCAACGCCAAGAACAGCCGGAGCCAACAGTCATGAGCGACACCCACGGCTTCGAGGCCCTGCAGAGCCTGTCATCCACGCCGGCCCAGGCGCCGGTGGAACCGCAGATCGACAAGGACGGCCGCGCCTACGCTACCGGCAAGCGTAAGAACGCTGTCGCGCGCGTCTGGATCAAGCCCGGCCGCGGCACGGTGACGATCAATGGCCGTGACCAGGAGGTCTATTTCGCCAGGCCGGTCCTGCGCATGATGATCGCCCAGCCGCTGCAGGTCGCCGACCGGCTCGGCCAGTTCGACGTGATCGCGACGGTCGAGGGCTCAGGCCTTTCCGGCCAGGCCGGCGCCGTGCGCCACGGCATCTCGAAGGCTCTGACCTATTACGAGCCCGGCCTGCGCGCCGTCCTCAAGCCGCACGGCTTCCTGACCCGCGACAGCCGCGTGGTCGAGCGGAAGAAGTACGGCAAGGCCAAGGCCCGACGCAGCTTCCAGTTCTCGAAGCGCTAGCGGGCGCGCACGCCTCGGCAGAGTCGCGAAGAGCGCTTCGGTCCGGCCGAGGCGCTCTTTTCATTTTGGCGACAGGCGAGGGACCCATGACTCCGAAGGTCTTCATCGACGGCGAAGCCGGCACCACCGGGCTGCAGATCCACGCACGCCTGGCGGGGCGCGGCGACCTGGCGGTGGTCTCGATCGACCCGGCTCTGCGCAAGGACGCCGTCGCGCGCCGCGAGCAACTCAACTCAGCCGACGTGGTGATCCTGTGTCTCCCGGACGCCGCCGCCCGCGATGCCGTCGGCCTGATTCGGAATCCCGACGTCCGGGTGATCGACGCCTCCACGGCCCACCGCACGGCGGCGAACTGGGTCTATGGCTTCCCTGAACTGCGGCCGGGCCAGCGCGAGGCCATCCGCGCCGCGACCCGCGTCTCGAACCCTGGGTGCTATCCCACCGGATTCCTCGCGCTCGTCGCCCCGCTGGTTCGCCAAGGCCTGTTGCCGGCGGACTGGCCGGTCACCGTCAACGCCGTCTCCGGCTACACCGGGGGAGGTCGCGCGATGATCGCCCAGTTCGAGGACCCTGCCTCGCCGGACTACACGACCACAGTCTACCGGCCCTACGCCACGGGCCTGAAGCACAAGCACATCCCGGAGATGCACATCCACGCCGGCCTGGCCGTACGGCCGCTGTTCACGCCGGCCGTCGGGCGCTACGCGCAAGGCATGATCGTCGAGGTCCCGCTGCAACTGGCGGCGGTGCCGGGCAAGCCTCGGATCGCCGATCTCCACGCTGCGCTGGCGAGCGCCTACGAGGGCGAGCGCTTTATCGAAGTGGCGTCGCTCGACGCCGCGCGGACCACCGAAACGCTCGATCCCGAAGCCCTGAACGGCACGAACAGCCTGCGCCTCTACGTCTTCGGAAGCGACGACATGGGGCAGGCGCGCCTCGTCGCGCTGCTGGACAACCTCGGCAAGGGCGCGTCCGGGGCCGCGGTGCAGAACCTCAACCTCATGCTCGGCCTGGTTGAGGCGGCGGGGCTCTGACTCCACAGCCGCGCGAGCACGGGTCGGTATGATCACAGAAACGTGAGCCGCCGAATGTAATCCGGGTCACGCGCCGCTCGTATCATCGCTCATGATTGAAAAGCATCCTCGCTTCAGCCGCCGCCGCCTTCTGCAAGGCCTCGGGACCCTCGCGGCCGTCCTCCCCGTCACGGCGCTTGCGGCGCCGGATCCGTGGGCGACATCTCCCTTTCGCGCGCTGACGGATGCGCAGTGGAAAGCCCGCCTTCCCGATGCGTCCTATGCCGTCCTGCGTCATGGGGCGACGGAGACGCCTTTCACCAGCCCCCTGAACAACGAGCACCGGGCTGGCGCTTTCGCCTGCCTCGGATGCGGCCTGCCGCTGTTCAGGTCGCAGTGGAAATTCGATTCCGGGACCGGCTGGCCGAGCTTCTACACCACCTTGCCGGGCGCGTTCCTGAAGAAGGCCGACTTCGCCATCGGCATCCCACGCACGGAATACCACTGCGCCCGCTGCCTCGGCCACCAGGGCCACGTCTTCGACGACGGCCCCAAGCCCACCGGCCTGCGCTACTGCAACAACGGCGTCGCTTTGAAATTCACACCGGCGTAGGC
>Ga0302314_10005317_pt1 | contig 23487 bp, 21 predicted proteins | sample III_Palsa_N2_3_FD_200533 | JGI IMG/M metagenome (GOLD analysis project Ga0302314, IMG submission 200533) | Peat permafrost microbial communities from Stordalen Mire near Abisko, Sweden - III_Palsa_N2_3 | ecosystem: Environmental > Terrestrial > Soil > Palsa > Peat permafrost | place: Sweden... | reverse complement strand
TTTGGTATTGCCTGCATCGACGGCGTTCGATGCGCGTCCGCGGTTCATCCTTATCGTTACCGGCGTTTTCTGCCTGTTCGGTGTGATGTGCTTTGTCGGAGCGCTGCGTGGCATGGGCGCAGGCGTCATCCATGCTGGTGGTGCACTGATCGAGCGCTATCCGGAAGCCGTACATGTTGCAGCCGCCCTCAACGGCCTGATGTTTTGGGCGTGCGCCTATGGCATCTACCGCCGTTACCTGTTCGCGTGGTGGGCCGGTTTCGTGGTGCTGTTGTTGGGACAAGCCTACTCCGTGGTCGATCTCCTCACTCGCGATGATCTGGGCAACGCGTACATGCCCGGTATCCTTTTCGGCGTGGTGTCGGTCATTGTCGTTGGTCTCTGGGGCCGCTGGTGGTACGCGCAGCGGGTTCACTTTCGGAAGTGGAAAAGCTGAGCGGCGTAGACCGGGTCGGAGCCTCTCACTGACCAATAAAGAGGCCAGCTCGGACGCACTTCTTCCACGATTAGGGAGTGCACCTGAGCACGTTATACGGCACGTCCTGATATCCCTGATACGTCGTCTGCCCATCGGTTGCCGTATGCTGGGAGAGGGAAGCAATGGAATGTCACAGGGGGTCATATGTCTGATGCAATGCCGCCGCTACCGCTCGCGGAGCGCACGTTTTTTCCGAAAGTGATGTACTGGTCACTAATGCCAGGCTCGTATCCAGCGGACACACATACGCTATCGCTGGGGTTACTTCGGTTAAGGCGATGGTGGAGCCAGCTAAATCAACCGGAGTGGGCTGGGCGATTGTTGGCGCCATCGTTCTGTTGATCGCGTTATTGAATGCATGGGTGCTTGGCATTGCTCTTGGTGCGATCGCCTTGGTGGCCGGCATCCTGGTCGCCAAGTCACAGAAGGCAACACACCATTTGATTCTGCACAGTTCATCGGGCGAAGTGCGGGCGATCAGTTCGCTGGACGGTGGCTTCATTGGGCGCATCTTGGTTGCCGTCAACAACGCGATCATCTCGCGCTCATAGCGCGGCCAAGGGCAGACCCGATTCGGGAACTCCCGAAGTTGGGGCATGGCAGATATCAGCGGCGGGGCGGGTGTTCTGTAGTCCTTTGCGGTGGCCGAGGTCGGATATGCCGCATGGCTCCGAAGCGAGTTTGGGCTAGCGTCAGGGGCCTGGTGCTGTACCGGTGTCGCCACACGTCATGCTAATCCTGTTCTCTGGAGAAAGACCTTCGTACATGGCCGACCCGCGCGGTGGCTACTTCAACGGTGGCGTCTACATGCCTAGCATCGTCGCCGAGATCGGTTCGGTGGTGGACAGCACATGAAGAACATCGGGCTGATCCACGACCCCGAGATGGACGAGTCCACCCGCCAACTTATTGCCGATAAGCGCGCCGCCTCCGATCAGGCTGGGGCAAAATTGACGTAGGTGTGCACCCTGTGCGCGCCCCCGTCTCGACAGCTGCCATCGAAATAGAATCTTCCGGCTTCCCGCCAGGTACTACGCTAGGTGCAACACTCTGCGCCGATGCTGATGGTATTTAAATTGTGGGTATTCGACGTGCGGTTAGGCACGGTAATTGACGATGATTGAACGAGAGCGGCAGCTATGCCGCTCTCGTTCTTTGAGTCGCATGAGTGCGTAAGCAAGGTGGGGAGAGCGCTCACATGAGACGTTCGCTATGTTGGATCAGTACAGCCGCCAACGATCCATTGACCTAGAACACGGAAGTGGCGCTCGCCGGCACCCGTGTACTGTCGTAGGATGCATAAGCAAGGAAGATGTTTAAGGGGGAAGAGTGGCAACTAAACAGGGAAAATTCGTCGATCTGATCGACAACACCGAACGGTACAAAGCACGTCTTTACCAGTTTTTCCTTGATTTTGGGAAGTGGCGAGAATTCAAGCCGCCCATTCCCCTACCGTGGAAAAAAATCTCGTTTGACGTTGCAAGCAAACCGATGGTGCCTAAGGAGCGGGGGCTATATGTCTTCACGCTCGAGCTTCCATCCTGTCCGCTACCACAGCATGGCTACATCATGTACGTCGGCCACACAGGCAACACATCAGCGGCTACGCTGCGCTCCCGATTCGGCCAGTACCTCGATGATCTCCGTCGTCAAGATGGGCGCGGTCGTGTCTATTACATGCTTGAGCGCTTCAAAGGCGACATATTTTTTAGCTTTGTGCCGGTCGCCGATAGAGCAGTTGATCTGAAGAAGATAGAGGTTTCTCTAATAAATTCAGTTGCTCCGCCGGTCAACACAGGGGACTTCGACATCGTTATGTCCCACGTAAGAAGGACACTTTTCTGATGGCTACGCTGAAAAATATTCTCCTGCCGGCTCTTAGAGGCCATATGGGCGACTGGGTTTATTACACCTGCCTAGTACCTTTTGACGAAATTGCATCGAGGGTGACCTACGCCAAAGAAGTGCATAGGGACGAAGCGCTATCGAAAATGATCCAAAGAAGCTTAGAGGGTAAGCGCGCTGAGCATATTGCGGACTACCTTGCAAACACTAAAGAGCACTTTTTCAACTCACTTGTATTAGCCATTTATGACGGACATCCAGAGTGGCTTGAAGTAGGGCAGTTCAAAGCGTCGGGCAAACGCTTGGCCGAGGAGCTTAGCGAGCAAGGTCGTGAAACCATGGGATTCATCAGTTTGTCCGGGGCAGAGAAAATATTTGCTGTCGATGGTCAACATCGCTTGGCTGGCATAAAAAGAGCAGTCGGCAACAAGGTAAATTTTGAGGACGAACGGGTTCCAGTGGTGTTTATTTCCCACGTAGAAACCCAGCGTCAAAGAACAAGGCGGCTTTTTACGACGTTGAACAAGACAGCCAGGCCAGTGAAAAAACTCGATATCATCGCCCTTGATGAAGATGACACGATGGCCATTACAGCGCGACGATTGGTGGAAACGAATCCTTGGTTTAAGTCGCCAAAGATAGCCGTCATCTCAAGTGAAAGCCTTCCAGTAAGCAATGACGTTTCGCTTACAACAATTGCAAACCTCTACGATGTTCTCAAACAGATATTCAAGTATCGGGCTGGAAAAGGGGCGGATGAGATGTTGCGGTTTTATCGCCCAACCGATTCGGAACTGGAAAAGTATTATGGTTATGCACTTAAATATTTTCGAGCGATTGCCGAAACATTTCCAGAAGTTGGAGAGCTATTTGACTCCAGCCAGCCTACAACCGTAACTCAGATCTACAGGAATACGGACGGTGGGCATTTTCTTTTTAGGCCCGTAGGTCTCCATGTGTTTACTTCGGTCGCGATTGATTTTGCTCGCTATCACAGCATCCCACTGGACAATGCAGTGCGTGCCTTGCGGAACATGCCCACAGACTTGGGTAGTCGCCCATATCGGGGAGTGATTTGGGATCCCCTTAGACATAGGATGATTTTGACAGGACGGCGGCTCCTGCGAGACATACTTAAGCATATGTCTGGCTTAACAGACGATCCCGCCAAGGTTCGCGAAGCATATGCGCGGGCTCTTGGTACGGATGCGGCTGTTAGGCTTCCGGGACTCATTGATGTAAACATTGGCTGATCGGCTATACCGCTTGGTGGGGAGCTAAAAATGTATATGGACCAGCTTGAACCGACTACAATTAGTGTCGATTCCATCTTTCTCGACCCTAATAATCCACGATTCTGGGATAAGGTGAATCAAGCGATTATCCCAGACTCATCAGTGCCTGATTCGGGAAAGCAGCTCAAGTCCCGGACCGAGATAGATAAGCATTCGATAGGTGACCTCTACAGCAGCATATTGCGCAACGGTTTTTTGCTGTTGGATCGAATCGTAGTTAGGCCGCTTAGTGGGCTTCCAGATAAATATGTCGTTGTGGAGGGCAACCGACGCTTCCGTGCATTGTCAAAGCTACGTGCCGATATCGCGGCCGAAGAGGTTGTAGCCGAAGAGGTGAACGATGAATATTTGGCCAAGCTCTATGAAGCGACAGCCAAAATAGAAGTTCTTGTGTATAGCGGTTCCGACAAGGCAGATATTTCCTGGATGTTTCAAGGCATCCGACACCTGAGTGGAATTAAGGATTGGAACCCTGCCCAACGAGCCAAACTTCTCGCAGATCAAATTGATGTGCATAACAAGAAGTTTAGCGTTGCTGGTGAACAGTTTGGTCTATCACGCGTGGCTGCTGGTAGGTTATATCGCTCTTATCATGCACTACAGCAGATGCGTGAAGATGAAGAGTACGGGCCGAAGGCCCGAAACGATTTTTTCTCGTTATTTGATGAGGCGTACAAAAACCACGTTATTCGTGACTGGCTTGATTGGAGCGATGCGAATTGGCGCTTTAACAATATTAGCCGACTTAAACGCTTTTATTCGTGGATATCTCCGGACGATGAGCATGGAGACATGCGTCGCATAAACAATCCGAATCAGATTCGTGACGTCGCCTACCTGATTGAGAACGGTCACAACGAGCTCCTGTCATCATTCGAAAGCCATGACTTAAGTATCGCGGATGCACGAGCAAGAGCGAGCAACGATGGGGCGAAATCGCAGGATTGGCGAAAGTCTCTCGAACGTGCACATGCCATTCTGGACAATCTTCCGCAGTCTTTGCTGGCTGATGATCCGAATGGATTCATAATCGAGCTCGATAAGCTTGTTGAGGTAATCGCCCAACGTCGAAAGATGGCTGAAGTTGCGTTGGCCGATGGCTAACCTTGGCAAATTTGGCAGCATTGGCGCGGCAGCCATCAGCTTCATTTCGGAGCACCTTGAGTACGAATCGACCAAGGAGGGCGGCCCACGGCTGTACAAAATTGAACAGGAATTTTCGTTATTTCTGCAAAAAGGCAATGTTTCAGAATTGGTCGCAAATGAGACCGCAGTCAAGCAACGCGAATTCGTCTGGGGGAAATTGCGAGAGCAGATCGTTAGGTGGCAGGATCAAGGAGTCATGCCTCCTTATATCGAGAATACGGAAGAAGAGGACACTTTATTCACGTGGCGACATGCCCGGTACAAAGATATCTCCGGATCATACCCATTGAGCGAGAGTTTCTTTGCGGTCTACCGGTGGTTATCAATGCGGCGCGAGAGTGAGTTTCTTGTTCCTTGTCTCGGCTATTTGCGGGCGATAGGCTGCGATCCAATTTACGCTACGGATGGCGGTGGCGATGAGGGCATTGATTGCATCGGTATTATCGAGTCGGGAGCGCTTCGCGGTACGGCGCTTTTTGTTCAGGCCAAGTCCCGTCCATGTCATTTGGGTGCAGATGAGCTGCTGCGCGAATATGGAAAATTCATCGCGATGCGCCGCACGGAGCGCTATTTTTCTTACCTAGATGCTCTCGGTGTGCGAAAAAGTAGAACCGGTGCTGCGGACCTTTACATTCTCATAAGTAACAGCGACCTCAAGCTTGGAAGTGCCAAAGCTGCCCACAAACTGGGAGCTTTGATAAGGACCAGGCGGCAAATGGCACAGACACTATCTGAGTACTACACATTTGAAGATTTGCAGCGTTTTTTGGCGGATCCCAAGATATCCAGAGCTTATGATCCTGCAGGTCTGCTTAACGTGGCACCTATGCTAGCTCCTTCAAGAAGTGGGAACTGATGCGCGCGATGCGGGTGTCGACGAGACAGTTGCTCTAACAGTGCGGGCCTCGACTCTTCGCAAGCGAACTGAATGTTCAGCGCTACGCTGAATTTGTCCAGGTACGTGCCTGTCGTTGCCATACTTGTTGAGATCGGCGAAGACTTCGGTAGTCGCGTTCGACTAGTACGTCCATAAGGCGTGGATAGACCGTCGAATAGTTCGCTGTGGCCGGACCGAGACCGCCAGCTATCAGTTGCTGGTAAATTTCTTTCATGACTCGCTGATGGGCGAGATAGGTGGCAATTTGAGTCCCAAGCCATGAGCTTTGTGGGTTGAGTAAGCCTCCATTGCGGTGGATATGTTCCACTAGTAAATCACTACTTGCTACGAGTTCGCCGATGTTGGGCATCAGGTGAGGGTAGTGTTGATAGATAAAAGGCATCTGTTCGATTAGGCGAAATCCCTTTTTCGAATTGTCGCTTTGGACCACCATCAGCCTTCGCCGGCGCCCTTCCCCAGAAAGGGTGAGGGAAATGTCGCTGCCTTGCGTTTGAAGTAGTAGGCGACTGTCAAGCTCTCGGCGAAGGGCGCCTACTTGCGCGAGAAAAACTCGAAAGGGCCCATAGAAATCGTTGAGTTGCCTTGCCTGGAAGGCATGCATCACTGCTAGGGCGTCGAGGCCAAACTTGCGATCAGCATGTTCCTCTTGGCGTTTTGATGAACGCTCCGCAGCGTCCTGTTCTGATTGCAGTCTTTTACTTTGTAGGTACGCTGCGGTACCTCCGCTCACCGCAGCGCCAGCGAGGACGCCTAGAAAACCGAGTCCAGCGGTAAACCAGCGGTCGCTTAATGAATGGCTGACCAAATCGACCTTGGCCTCGATACGGTCAAGACGCGAGCCGACGTCTCGAGTCATTGCTCCCAGCATTGCATCAGCTGAAGATGACGGTGGTGAATTATTCTGAGGAGATACGTTGGCTTGAGACTGAATCGACGTCGGGTGTTTCGCTTGTGCAGTGTCCCTAAAGTTGGGCGGTGAGGTGGCCTGACGAGAGACGTTACTAGCTAGAAGGCTTGCTGACCATATAAGCGTAAGCACGACAGCTATGGCGTGGCATCGTCGAATAGTTCTGTTCATCGGAATAACTCTCTCAATCTAACGACGCTTTTGACAATAGAGGCCGCCGCCAATTCGACATCTGCAGGTATGGTCATTCTTCCTGGCGATAGACGAAATGCACGTTGCGCACGCGGCGTATCCCCAAACATCGCGAGCAGGACGTGCGAGGTTTTGACGTCCTCCGTCGAACAGGCGCTGGAGGCCGAGAAGGCTATATCGTCACGCAGCAAACGAATCAGACTGAGGGGTTCTATGCCGTCAATGGAAACGGATAGGTTCGACGGCAGACGTTCGGTCGGGTGCCCATTCACGACGAGCCCAGGTAGTGCTTCGGTGAGGCGCTTTCTCAAAGTGTCTCGGGTAGCCGCAACAGTTCGCGCATTTTTCTGACACTCCTTCTGGGCTATCGCCATGGCTTCGCCCATTGCCACGATCAGGGGTGTATTCAGTGTTCCGTTCCGTAGCCCTCTCTCGTGTCCGCCGCCCCAGGTGAGTGGTTCGAGTTGGGTGCGGGGCCGGCGACGGCGGACGTACAGCGCGCCTACCCCTTTGGGACCGTAGATCTTGTGGCCTGAAAAGCTTGCGAGGTCTAAACCCAGCCCATGCATGTCCAACGGACAGTACGAGGGCATTTGCGCAAGGTCAGCGTGGAGGAGGGCGCCATTGGCAGCACACAAGCGTGCGGCCTCGGCCAATGGCTGTAGCGTGCCGACTTCGTTGTTGGCCCCCATGATGGAGACAAGGTACACGCCAGCCGTCAATGCTTCCTCCAATTCATCGAGTCTTACCAATCCAGTTTCATCAACGGATAAATAAGTGACCTGATGGCCTTCACGTTCAAGCTGGCGAAATGATTCGAGCACGGCCGGATGCTCAATTTGCGTTGTCACCAACCGCTGCATTTTTTTGGTCGCCCTGACCGCCCCAATAATGGCTAGGTTATTGGCCTCGGTGCACGAGCCCGTAAAAACAATTTCGGCAGGTTGTGCTCCTATGGCACCGGCAACCTTGGCCCTTGCGGCTTCAACAGCGCTTGACGCGAACGCTCCATAGACATGCTCGACACTCGATGGATTGCCGAAGTGCTCAGTGAAATAGGGCAGCATCACCTCGACCACGCGTGGATCCATTGGCGTGGTTGCATTGTGATCGAGGTAGATAGGTTTGCCCGTACTCATGCGGCCGCCGTGTTGTCTATACGGAATAGGTCGGCAGCGCTTTTGAGACGCACTGCCAGCGCACCGACGCCCCGGTGAATGTGACTACGAAGAAGCTCAAGAACTCGCTCCTCAGTCAGCCGCTTTGCACCGGAGGGATCTTCGACGTACGAAATCGTCGCGAGAAGCAACTGGGTCAGCTCACCGGTCAATGTGTAGGCATTGAACTCCTGCCCATCATCGTCAGGAACCGGAGTATTTCCGATAGGGCCATCTTCAAGCGACAACAAGAGCGCATATCTGCAAAGTAGATTTGGGGTGATGCCAATGCGTTGCCGAAGGGTGCGAAGCTTGCTCGAAGCATCGGTCGAGATGCGTAACTTACTGTATTGCACGGACACCTCCATGCTGAGGCGATTTTTGGAAATAGCCCTTCGTCACCACGGTGCGACCTTCGCCCGGAAGGTAATCGAGACGCAACGACTGGGCGATAAAAGGAACCAGCGCCTCAGCCATGTTTTCGTCGATTTCCGTATCCGTTGATAGCACGATCACCTGATGGCTGACCTCGGGAAGGTAGCGTTCGAGAATCGCGGTTCGATGATCACTGTCCAAACGCGCTAGGGGCGTGTCGATGATGACGGGCAACGAGCGCCCACTGGTTTTGGCCAGAGCCCAGAGCATTGCGATGGCGAAAACTTGCTTCTCGCCCGCCGAAAGTCGCACCCGGGATACTTCTTCACCTGATTCACCAACCAGTGTCGCTTGGAACGTGACATCGTCGATCCGCACGGATCGCACGAGGTCCGACTTTCTTGCAAGTCGGTTAAAGCAGTCGACGAAGGCAACTTCCAGTGCTCGGGTCTTTTGCTTGACGAGCGCTTTTTCATAGGTGGCTAGAGATGCTGCGACACGTTCGGCGATTGCCATTTGCCTCGATGTTCTTCCCCCTTGAGCCTGCTTGGTCAGAATCCGTTCCCTATCTCTCCCCAATACAGTCATCCGGTACTGAAGCGCTTTGATGGACTCTTGGAGCGCGTTCAAACGCCCTTGAGTTTCCCCACAGGCCTGCTCGGCACCACGCAATTCATCGAGCAGAAAACTCGACGTGGTTTCATCAACGCGTGCGAACGAAACATCAATGTCGGTTAGGCGCCTATCGACCTCTTTGAGGCGTTCAGCGAACACGCTCGCAGTGTGTTGTTGACTGGATGCTTGGGTCAGCACTTCAGCGGCGTTGGAAATCCCTGCGAACACAGACGGATAAGACGTGCTGGTTTTGGCTGGTTTGAACGTAACATTTATCAGCGTGGCAAGTTCTTCACGGTGTTTTGCTGTCCATCGGCGCTTTGCCGAAGGCTCTGCCTTCTTTTGCCATGCGTCGAAGCGCTTGAGCAACGCTTCACCTATCTTCCGATTTGCATCAGGTGGGCTCGCGAGAAGCTTGCTGAGATTTTGGAGAAGTTTGGGGGCAACCAGCCATGGCCACAGGTGTGCTGATCCTTCGCGGAACTGAGCGAGGAGTGCCTGACGCATGTGAGACAAGATCTCCTTCTCTCCTTGGAGGCTCGTTCGATTCAAGGCCACCTCACCACCGGCAGCGGTAAAGCGCTGTTGCGCACGATCCGCGACGCGACGCTGGCCATCAAGAGCGGTGTGAAGATCAGCTCGCAAATTAACCATCTCGTTGAGTTCGAGTTGAAGCTGGTCGATATCTTCGAGAATTTTTTCTAGCTCACCGGACTGATCTGTTTCTACCCGTTGGTTTCTTGCTAGGTAAAGGCCAAGGTCTGTTCGCAGGCGTCCTACCATGTCGATACCAAGCAGAGTCCGGATGGCAGCGCTCAGCTGCTGACCATCCGTCGCATCCTCGGCAATCTCGGTGATTTTTTCGCCGTCGAAAAAAAACAGCTGCGAAACACCGAAGGGCAATAACTCTTGGAGAAAGTTATGCCACTCATCCTTCGGGATGGCCGTTATCGTGTCGCCGTCCTTCCAGACGTCGAGCGATTCGGTCACCGAGTTGGCTCGCGCTATCCATGCACGACATACCCGGTAAGTATGGACAACGCCTGCCTCAGCAAAGTCGAACTCGAGCTCAACCGATGCGCCATTGGATGGTGCACCAAGAGCCGAGCCGGTATGTATGCGCGAGCGCAGATAGAGTTCGTAGGCCGTCTGGGATGTGCGCTCACCCAGCGCAAGTTTGCCGTAGAGCGTCAATCGAACCGCATCTAGAAAACTTGTTTTACCAGATCCGTTCTTCCCTCCGATAAGGACGATGGGCTTCGGTTTTTTCCCTTTCGATGAGATTTGTACATCAATTGTCTGCCGTCCGGCATAGAGCCCGAAATTCTCGAGCGTCAATGTTCTGATCAGCATCTCAGTTGATACCCTCAGGCGCTGAGAACGCATCGTCCATGGTCATATCAGACGCCATCATCTGACGGCGCTCGGCGACAATCTCATCGCGCGTACGCCAGTCCTGGGCGAGCAAGTCTTCAATGCGCGTATGGACGGCATGCCGCCGTTTCATGCCATGGGTCGAGCGTTCCACGTCGAGCAGACGGACGACTAGATCCATGGGTACGTCATTGTCCGCACAGATGTCTTTGAGCAATTGACCATCTTCATGGGAGTAGGTCGCTGCGTCGTCGGCAACCCAGTCGAGCTCGAGTCCAAGGACTTCACGAACAATGGTTGGGACCGAGTCCTGCCAGTCACCACGTTCTTGGCGCCAAATCTGACGAATGGCGTGCAATTCCACCTCGTGAATCAGTTGGGGAATCTCACCGGGTGGTGCATCAGCCTGGACTTCCTTCTGTGCCTTTAGAAGGTTTTCTAGGAGACTGCGGCAAAATTCGAGGGTGTAGGGACCTGGGATGACTTCGTCAGTACCCGTTTTGAAATTGACCTGCCCAGTGCGCCTGCGGAAATCGCGGACGTCGCGCTTGCGAGCGGGATCTTGCGTTGCCGCCAGCATGTCCCGGTATTCGAGCAACGGCATCATCCAGTCTTGACCTGAGTCAATCATTGCCTCCATGGCCTTGTCCTTGGTGACCACGGTGCACACCCAGCATCCGAAACGAGAGTTACCACAGCTCGGCGTCGTTGTGTCGACAACGAGCGGACACTCACCCGCTTGGGCGTTGCGATACATGGCAACGAGATCACGGTTGTCGTTGCCCCAGGGCGACTCATTTTGGAGCAGATAGGTCCAAACCTCGTCGGTGCTGAATGCTTCGATAGGTGAGTACACAAACGCATTGCTCAGGCTGGAGTGGCGAGACAGGCGTGAACCTTTGATGCGATGAAACGACATGACCTGCGCACGAGTCGCACTCTCGGCAGAGCGCACTCCGAGCACCATGATGACTTCGCCAAACTCGGCCACGCGGTCGAGAATAAACTCGTTGGCAGGCTCGATTTTCAGGCGCTCGGTGCACCAACGGAAGCGACGGGAAGGGGCCGGATACCCCCTTCCGATCAGATTCACCCAGAAGCTGCGGTCTGTGCGTGGAGTGACCTTGTGCGTGCGAAACGGTAAGTCATCCCTGATCGCTACGGTGTTGATGCGCTCAAGCGTTCCGTCGATGTAATTGACGATGACGGGCGTCTCAACCAAGGTGTCTGAGCTGATGACATACACCGGTTTTTGACGACGCTCCGACGGCAACATGGCCAATGCAGTCCAGACCAGCTGGAGCGTGCACGTAGAGTCCTTGCCTCCACTGAAACCCAGTACCCACGGCCTGTTGTCGGCTTCGTAGAGTTCCTGAACCTCTTCGTAGAGTGCTGCAATCGAGCCGGCAGCGCGTTGATTCTTCATTGAACAACCTTCTGTTTCATGGTGCGGTGAGGCGTCTCTGGCACAAGCAAGTTTTCCAATCGCGCAGCTTCAGCGGTCAGTGGCACGCCAACCTGACGCAAGATGGCATTGGCGACGAGGATGACGCTTTGCCCAGACTTATTGATCTTTCCACCGATGAGCGCGCGGCCCTCCCAGGCACTCGTATTGGCCCTGGACCAGTCCATGCTTCGAAGCGCGGTCAGGTTCTTTTTCCAAGTTTTCGGGTGAGCTGCGATTAGTTGTGTGCCGGCCATGGCCATGGCTTGCAGAGCGATGCCATGAGCATGGACATAGTCACGTCGCAACTCATGCGCTAGGACTTCCTTCGTCGCGACGTTTTGCCAGTCCGGCATGTTCGCAATCACGGCCGTCCAGAACGCGATTGATAGCTCAAGATCCACATCTTCAATCAGCGCACTCTTGGACTTCTGAAGAAGAAGACCGGTGGCTTGATGAAGCGAGCTCAGGGTAAAGAGCTTCAGTGACCGGTTTGAGATGCTTGTTTTTTCGAGATCTGTGAATTCTCGGAAGAGGGGAACAGCCTGGATGATCTTTCGGACCAACTTCGCCATTTCGTCGCGATGGTCGTAAAGCAAACGAATCGACCTTGTCGGGCGGATGGCATGAACATTGAGGTCTGCAAACATCTGCTGGGAACGTACAAGCCCACCGTCCACGAACAACACAATGGAGATGGACTCTTCGCCCAGCTCAGGGCGCTCCTGCAATGCCTCTTCAATGGCTGCCCGTCGGTGCTGTCCATCATTGATGAGGATGGTTGCGCTCATGCCGATGCGCAACATGCCAATCGAACGCATCGGACCTGTACGCTCGACCGGTTCGAACTCAATTTCTCCATCGACCGACGCACAGAGCGAAGAGAGAATGTATTCATCGAGGTGCTCGACGATATACCGAGAAATCTGGGGTACCCGAACGCGATTGAGCACGCGTTGTGCTCGTAGTTCAGGGGGCAGAGCCTCATCGTCAAACCGGAACAATTTCGGGACGAGCCTCAATGGGCACATCAGTACGAAGTAAGCGCGACCTGCTTGGACGCCTCGCATGGCCGTAAACTGGTAGCTATTGGGTTCCAAGGGCGAAATCCTGTTTGGAAGTTTGTTTTTTGCCGTTGGACGTTTATTTCTTGATACTAAACGTTTGCTAAAGATGGGTCTACCCCGCAAGCGTGCATGCATGCGTCTCGTGCGGCGCAGAGACAAGGCCGGATGCCTACATATCCACTGTCGGATATGTACGACAATGGCAACGTCCCGCGAGTCAGGTGGCCGATGGTTGTCCTGGCGGCAGCCGACAATAGAAGTCTGGCGTAATCAACTGGGATGGTGAAGCTGTAGCCCATGTAACATTACTATGCTCCTTTCTTGGCGCCTTTTTTTGCGGGTGCCACTAGCCCGTACGTAGCGCGCATGCGTTGATGCTGCGTTCGTAGCGGTTAATTCCCCACATCAATCGCGATCCCGGCGGCCACGCCCAGCACTTCTTGAGTCGGCCCGCCACCAGTCTCGGGCTTTTTGCGGCGTCGGTTGGCAAAGTTGAGGCGGCGTATTCCAAATGCCTCATCGCTTCCCCTAATTTGGCGGCACCTCCAGCAGCGGTGATATCCACTTCCAAGACTTGAGCTAGCCGCCCAAGGCCATCGAGGGAGATTTGGTGACGGAGCGCTCGAGCTGCGACATGCATGTGCAAGGGAACTGCGCCAACTCGGCCAGTTGCTCTTGGCTCAATTCCCTTGCCTTGCGTAAGCGGCGAATGTTCGCCGCCGTGCGATCGCGTGCGCTCGGTAGAATCGGTAGCGACGTCCAGCGCAATGGCCGCACACCGTTGATCTGGCGCTCAGTGAATCGAAGGCGGCCGCACTTCGGAGACCTGGTAACGGCCATCCCGAAAGCGAACAATCACAGGCGCAGGCACCTCCGTAGACTCTTCCAGCGCTGCCACAATCTGCGCATCGATACGATCACCCAGCGCCGTGTCGATGGCAAAAGGGACTGTGCCCCAGAACGCGTAGACGTCCAGCTCGAGGAAGAACGATTCATCCGGAAGCGGAGATCCGTAGCCGTGCAGTGCTTCGAAATAGGCCGCGATCGCCGTAATCAGGGATTTGCCGCGAACGCAGGCAGCCAGTTCATCGTCCGGCCACAACAGCACGAAAAGAGCCTCACCCGCCATGGCAGAACCTCGATGGTGTGGTTGGAGTTTACGTCCCAATCGACCACAGTCTCAATCGTGATTAGGGACCCGGGTGAACTCCTGCTGTTCTCAGCCGGTGTGTTCGACTCTCGGGGCACGGATGCAGCGCCCTCAAGCCATCTTGCTCCCGGTGATGCGTAGACGTCCTCACGACCAAACGATATGGGGTGACCATGATCGAATGACGGGAGTTGTATCATCCACGCCCTACACTACGTTAAGCGTTTCGCTGATTTACTGAGCCCATCGCCACGCGCAACCTGACAACGCCCCGCGAGTCTGGCCCAAGCCGACGGTCGTCCTGGCGTTAGCCGACAACGGAAGTCAGGTGGAACCGACGAACGGGGCACTTGCATTCTTTTGAGTGACTTGGAGGCGCCCGAAAGGGCGTTTTTTAGTGTGCTGCGTTCGGAAACGTTTACGGCCATAGGCTAATGCCCGTTGATCGGAGAAGGCCGCGCCAGCTCTATGACCGATCCCTTCTTGTATGAATAAGAAGATATATTTTCCGGTGTCATCTTCCTTTTGCTTGCGGGTCATTGTGCCATTTCGTTAATGTCCATTCGCAAGAACGGAGATCATAACTTTCTTGGAAATCAGGTGGCGCTGAGTGGCGACGTTGGCGTTGCCCATGAAATATGTAGAGCAATAAACGGTAGATTTATAATCTGTAGAATGAAGTGCTGTAGGCGGACAAGCTTGATGAATGCCTGCTAAGCCATCGACTTCATCATTTCCAAGCGCCCGCGCCCACATTGGAGCGAACATTCGTCGCCTACGTGAGGCCAAGAGCCTGAGCCAGGAGCGACTTGCTGAACTGGCAGAGTTGCATCGCACATATGTGTCTCAGCTAGAGCGTTGCGTTACCAACATTTCCATCGATCGCCTTGAGCGGTTAGCTCGGGTTCTTGGGGTTGACGTTACAGAACTGCTGCAGTCAAGACTTTAAAGAAGAAGTGGCAACTTAGTAGCTTCGGCGGAAATGCAGTCATCTATAAAGCCTACGTTTCGATGGCCGTAGACCTAACAGGGTGAATCAAAATCGCATGTTCGGACGGCCGACTCAATGCGGCGTAGAAGCATGCGCTATTTACATCGAAGCCTTCGTCTCCCGCGTCACACGGCGTTGATAATCAGTAGTGCTTGCGCTAACGGAATAAACATAGAGTAATAACCGGTAGATTTATATTCTGTAGAACGCAAGCTTATAAATAGGCAGGCTTATACGCATGCCTTCCAAGCCCTTGATGCCTCCCGCGCTGAGCGCACGCCACCGAGTGGTTGCGAATATTCGTCGACGCCAGATAAAAGTGCTGAGCCGCAAGCAGCTGACCCCAGACGTTACGAAGTTCAATCGCATATACGAGCGGCAGCTCAAGTATCGCATTACCAACATCTCTATCGATGACCTCGAGCGATGGCCGCTATTACCGGGCGCGCCTCTTCCGCGCGGAGCGGAGCCTGACATCTGAATACGGCTCTTTTCATTAACTCCTTCAGCTTGCGGATTTTCGAATCGCAGGACAGCTGGCTGACGAAACCTTCTACAGGTCGGCATGGGGATGCCGACCACCAACCGGAGACGTTGCATGTTGAAAGACAAGGGGAGTGTAGTGGTCGGCCCGGCCAGGGGAATGGAGCGGGTCTGCGTGTTGGCATCTGCAAAACGCGGCGTGAAAACCATGCCGCATGGCTGTAGCCGCCATGAGGCGTTGCTGCAGACCACCGGCATGGACGATGCGCCGGGAACACGGCACATGCCGTTGCGCAGCTTCCGGCGCACATTGGCGTGCAGCGCCCTTGCCGCGGTGTTGACGTCACTGCTACCGCTGTATAGCGCCACTGCGCAGGTGACACCGGCAGCGGATGCCGTACACGACGTCGATCTGCCGGCCGGCACGCTTGCTGCTGCCCTCGATGCGTTCGGCACGCAGAGCGGCCTGCACTTGAACTATCCACCCGCGTTGGTTGCGGGCAAACAGGGCAGGGCGGTGCATGGCCGCATGAGCTGGCGCGATGCGCTTAACCGCTTGCTGCAGGGCAATGGCCTTACCTATCGGCAGACCAGCAACAACAGCATTGTCATCACGCGCTCGCAGCAAAGCGCCCAGTCCAGTGGCGCTGCTGTCGCCACGCATCCGGCAACCACCACCCCGCCAGCGGCACCGGCGGTGTCGAATCTATCCAGCGTCACGGTCACCGGCACACGCATCCGCGGCGGCACCACACCATCGCCAGTCATCACCATCGGCAGCGAGCAAATTCAGCAGGAAGGCTTCTCCGATCTCGGCGAAGTGATCCGCAGCGTGCCGCAGAACTTTTCGGGCGGGCAGAACCCGGGCGTCAGTAGTGGGGGCTTCTCCGGGGCCGGTCTGGCGAATCAGAATGTTACGGGTGGCTCATCCTTGAACCTGCGTGGCCTGGGGCCGGATGCCACGCTCACGCTACTCAACGGTCATCGCATGGCCTACGGTGGTTTCTCGCAGGCAGTCGATATCAGTGCGATTCCTGTAGAGGCGGTGGATCGCATCGAAATCGTCCCGGACGGTGCTTCCGCTATCTACGGTTCCGATGCGGTGGGGGGAGTCGGAAATGTGATCCTCAAGCGGGACTTCGAAGGGGCGACGATCGGTGCGCGCTACGGTGGCGCAACCGATGGTGGTCTGATCACACGCGAGTACACCGCTACCGCCGGCACCCAATGGAATTCCGGCGGTTTTATCGCGACCTACAAGGATGCTTCCGTTGATCCTATCTACGCGGCGGATCGTAATTACACGGAATATCTTGGCCCTCCCACGACAATCTATCCGGGCAGCGAGCTGAAAAGCGGGCTGCTGAGCGCCCATCAATCGCTTGGTGACACGGTTGAACTAAGTCTGGATGCACTTCGAAGCGAACGCGACCAGAACTACTACTACGACTATCTTGGAATAAACCGTCTTTCGGATAAGACCACCACGACCTTGATCTCGCCGAGTATCGAGTGGTGGTTGCCGCATGACTGGGCGTTGTCGTTCAACGGCACCTGGGGCAGGGATGAGGATCACGAGCGTCAAGTGAGGGAAGACCCCGCAACGGGCGTGTCCACGTTTTTGGTCAACGACTGCTACTGCAACGAGAGCCGGACCTATGAGTTGAGCGTGGAAGGTCCGTTGTTCGAGCTTTCCAGCGGCGACGTGCGTCTGGCGGCTGGAACCGGTTACAGGAAGAACACGTTCTGGCAGTACAGCTACACGACAGGCGCCAGAACGACACAGGGTGCGGAGAGCGCCAGGTCTGCCTATGCCGAGATCAACGTGCCGGTGATCGGCGCCAGTCAGGACGTCGCCGGGGTGAAGCAGTTGTCGCTGACTGCCGCCGTGCGAAATGAAAACTACAGCAGCTTTGGTGGCGTCACCACGCCCAAGCTCGGTTTGGTCTATAGCCCGAACAATGACTTCACGGCGAAGGCCTCGTGGGGCCGGTCCTTCAAGGCGCCTACGTTGCTCCAGGTCAACCAGAGTCAGGTTGCGCAACTTGGCTTTCCCAACAGTTTCGGTGGCACGGGTTATCCCGCCGGAAGCATGGTGCTGCGTGTGGGTGGTGGCAACCCCGACCTGAAGCCAGAGCGTGCGCGGACCTCGACCGCGTCACTGGCATACCACCCCGAAGCCTTGCCTGCTCTGGAGATGGAGCTTACCGGGTTCCGTATCGACTACACCGACCGCGTGGTACAGCCGATCACCAACTACTCGCAGGTATTGGGCAACCCCGTCTTGGCGCAAGTTGTCGATTATCAGCCGTCGGCGGCGCAACTGGAGCGGATCCTCTCCACTGCCCAGTTCTACAACTTCACAGGAGTTCCCTACGATCCCGATCATGTGGCCGCGATCATCTACGGGAACTACGTCAATGTCGCCCAGCAGAAGATAAGAGGTGCAGATTTTTCCGGGTCGTACCGGTTCGATTTGAGCCCTGGGCGTCTTACGGTCCGCGGTTCGGTCACACGGTTGGACAGCTCGCAACAGAACACGGCAACGCAGGATTTCTACGACCTCTCCGGCACCCTGTTCAATCCAGCAAAGGTCAACGGCCGGATTGGTGCGGTGTGGGAGCAGGGGCGTTTCACCACGTCGGCTTTCGCCAACTACACCGGTGGTGTGACCAATACCGCGGACGGGAAAAAGACGGCCTCGTTCACGACGTTCGACGCCGTGCTGCGCTATGCCAGTGACCAGCCTGCCGGCGCCTTGTCGGGTGTCGAAGTCACACTGTCGGTACAGAACCTGCTCGACCGATCGCCGCCGCTGTATACCCCTAACGCTTACGCGGATTACACCCCTCCCTACGATTCGACCAACTATTCGGCGATTGGTCGCTTCATCAGTCTTGCCGTTTCCAAGCACTTCTGAGGCAGTCATGAAAACTTTTGATCTGTTGGATCGTAGCCGGGCGTCGTGTGCGGGATGGGGCTCACGCGGAGCGTGCGTAACACGGACCCTGCTACTGCCCGTGCTGGCGTTTACGGCTATGGTCGTTTTTTGCGATCTGTCTCATGCCGGAACGATCTCTCCGCAGCGCCTTCTTGAGGCGGCCGACTTCAGCCCGCCCGTGGTGTCGCCGGATGGAAAGCGTGTCGCGTTCCGCATCGAGCAAGCCTCCATCGAGCGCAATACCTACGACAGCGTCTGGTACGTGCAGGACATGGACGGTGAGGCCGCGCCACGCCGCGTGGCGGATGGCGGTGTTCCGCTGCGCGATGCTGCTGGCGTTTCTCTGCCGGCGACAGCCACTTGGTCGCCGGATGGGCGCTGGATCTACTACCGTGCTTTGATGGACGGAAAGATCGATGTCTGGCGCGCAGCTGCGGATGGATCCGGTGCCGAACCCATGACGCTTGATGCCGCTGATGTTCGTGATTTCTCGCTGAGCGAGGATCGACTGCGTCTGATCTACAGCGAGTTCTCGCTGAGCGAGGATGGACGACGCCTGATCTACAGCGTGGGTGCCACGCGCGAGCAGGTCATAGAAGCCGAGCAGGCCGAGTACGACCGTGGCATACGCATCGACAAGGATGTGCCCATCGGCCAAGGCCTGTTCCGCTCCATCAATATCGAGGGGCGTTGGGAAACACAGCGCTACGCCGGCATGTGGTTCGGTCGCGCCCCGCTCATGGCGGACGTCCCGAATCGTTGGAAGGCCATCGACGTTGCAAGTCGGGAGCGTCAGGACCTTCCGGCATCCTATCGACCTTCACGTCCGCTGACGGCCTCCGATCTCGCCGCCGGACTGCCCCGGCCGTGGAAACTGGCGGTCGAGCCGCGAGGTAGCCGCATCGCGTTGCTGACGCGCGTAGGCAATGTCGATGGCTACCGCGAAGGCCTTGGTGTCCAACTGAGCATGCTGCCCAGCAAAGCGAGTAATCGGCCCATCGCTTGCGCGTCCGACCTGTGCACCGATAAGGCGATCAGCGGAATTCAGTGGCGTCCGGGTAGCGACGACGTGCTGTTCACCGTGACTGATCCAAAGGAAGGACTCGCACAGTCGATCTATCGGTGGAATGTGCGTAGCAATAACGTGCATTGGGTGGTGCATGCGCGCGGCTTGGTCAGCGGCGGACGCGACCCCTTCAGTGCATGCGGAACATCGGCGGTGGCCTTGGCATGTGTAGCGGCAGAGGCGGACCGGCCACCGCGGCTGGAGCGCATCGACCTGAAGACCGGCCGTCGCCGGGAACTGTACGATCCGAATGCGGCACTGGCGGCGGATATGGCCACAACAGCACGGGCGCGCCTGCTCCGTTGGACGGATGCACGCGGCCAGGTTTTCACGGGGCAGTTCTTTCAGGCACGCACGGCGGACGGTGCGCCACCGCCTCTATTCCTGACCTACTACAGCTGCTCCGGTTTCCTGAGGGGTGGGGTGGGTGATGAATGGCCGCTGGCAACGTTGGCGGAGCAAGGTATTTCTTCCCTGTGCATCAACGAAACTCCTGGATACCTTCTCGATGCGGTGAAGCGTTATGGCCAAGGCCTTTCGGCCGTCCAAAGCGTCATTCAAAAGCTGGCTTCGGAGGGAAAGATCGATCCTGCGAGGGTCGGCATGGGCGGCCTCAGCTTTGGAAGCGAAGTGACGATGTGGACGGTTACCCATTCCAATGTTCTTGCCGCAGCGTCAATCACGTCGACATTGATCGAGCCCAACTACTATGTATTCGACACTTTGCGGGGAGACGCTTTTTTCGCTGAGTTGAGGAAGTCTTGGGGGCTGGGAGCGCCGGACGAAACGCCTGATCGGTGGCGGGAAATCTCGCCCATGTATCAGCTCGACAGGATCAAGGCGCCGATCCTGTTTCAGATGCCCGAACAGGAGTATCTGTATTCGCTGGGCCTCACATTGCCTTTGGTTCGCAGCAGCAGGGCCGATCTCTACGTGTTTCCCGACGAAACACACCAGAAGTTCCAGCCCAAGCACAAGCTGGCTGCCTATGAACGGAATCTGGATTGGTTTCGCTTCTGGCTGCAGGACTACGAAGATGCGAATCCGGCGAAGGCGAGGCAGTACACGTACTGGCGTCGGATGCGCACCACTCCGACAAAGCACGTGGAGGTTGCACAACGCGACGGCCTCTAGCCTTGGTGGCGAATCCAGTTCTCGATCATGCACAGGTCGAAGGTGCGCATGAACGACGTATCGCGTGGCGGCAACGCCGTCTCGAAGAAGTCTTCTAGCGCTTTGGAGTGCAGTAGTCCCTGCGCCTGCAGATGCCCGTTCAACAGGTAGTCGCGTATGTGTGGCTTCTTGCGCTCGTAGATCGCTCCGAAATAGTTGATGAAAGTACCTTTGCTTCGACGCTCGAGAACGTCCCGCGGCAGACGGTCCGCGAATGCCGCCCGGGCGATGGCACGGTTTTCACCGCCAGCGATCCACATCCAAGTGGGTACCTTCAGGCAGGCTTCCATAACAGGTTGTGACAGGAGGGGAAGTCGTAGCCAGTGTGTGGATCCGCGTGGCGCGCCATCGCGGAACACCTGGGTTCCCGCCAGATCGGCGATTCGCTCTTGATCGCCCGATAGCGTCCCTGCCGGCGCGGTGAACCAAGGATGCTGGTCGAGCTCGGGGATGGCGATGGACGGGTCGAGAAACGAGGTATTTGCTTTGAAGGGTACTTTCGCACCGCGCAGCAATTTTTTGAGCGTCAATCGTCCTGCCTTCCAGTACGTGCATTGATGCAATGTGGATAGATCCCGGATTGCCGCCAAGCCGGCCGATAGACCCATCTCCTTGAATGCATCCGCGGCGGGTACCGCGCCGCCTGCGTAGCAGAAGACGGTGTCGCCACCTCCGCCAGAAAAGAAGCTGGTGGCGCCCTGAGTCCGTGCCGTTGTTGCCATGGCCTCATTGGATACATGCTGCAGGACGGACATGCGAGGCTTTGTGGTTTGCACAGGCGGCACAAAGTCGTAATTGGCATTCACTAAGGTGAGCTTCTCTGTATGTAGCTCGACGCCGAGAGCAAGGGCCACTTGGCGCGCATACTGCCGTTCGTCGGCACCAGGCACCGGTGTTACCAGGTTGCAACAGGTCACCTGTGACGTGGTCCCCTGTAAGCACATGGCGACGATTGAAGAATCCAGTCCACCGGATAGCTCCATCAGGATGGCCTTGTCTGTCTCGGCCAACGCCTTGATGACGTTGGCCACGGTCATGCGGATCTCGCTCGCCGCCTCGTGGGAATCGTGGTGCCGGTGTGGGCTGGTCACGAATGCCCAGGGTGACCAGTCTTGCCTAACCCTCGCGACAGTACCGCTCAGTATCAGCGAGCAACCGGGCAACAGTTCATGGACGCCAGCCAGTCCTGTGCGCGCCGTATTGACGTAGGGATAGGCCAACGCCTGCGCAATAAAGCCCCAATCGATTTGTCGATTGTGAAGCCCGAGTCCTGTCGCGAGTGATATGTCGGATGTGACGAAGCCGGCGTCGTTTTGATAGGAATAGACGCAGGGCACGGCCCCAGAAGGCTCGCGCAGGATGTCGAGTCTCGGGGAATGGCATACGGCGGGCTGGATCAGCAGGTATTCGCCCCAGTAATGCGTCAGCAGGTGTTTGACGAAGCACTCGGTGCTTGTCTGCGCCGGCAGATTTTCCAGCTTGACGGGTTGGCCATTCTTGGAAAAGAGGTGGCCAATTATCAACCCGCCCGGGACGACTAACGTGGGAGTCTCCTGCGAAACGAAAAGGGTGATCGGGCCAGCCATCGGGACATGCTGCATGTTGCGAGATCGTAGAAAAGCGATCTGGCTGTCAGACATCTTCGGCACTGTTTCGGAAGCGCCGGTTTCCACCAGGGCAATGTAGTGATAACCCATCAGACTTTCCGAATCGGCGTATGCGCGGCGACATTGCCCACTGTGTCGTTCAATACCCAATCCCCAGCCTGTACCCAGCAGTGTGCGGCGAACGGGTTGTGCGTAACGCCGAAGATGAGATCGGCAGACAGACGCCGATGAGCAAGAAACTTCACCAACGCGACGGAGTCCAGAAGACAGGAAGTTTCGATGGGTACGTATTGGCGTGCGTGCCTGAATGCATCCGCACTTTTTATAAGGCGTTTTGCTTGTGCTTCGTTTGGGGCGGACGGGATGTTCGCTGCCATGTGTTGTCGATAGGCGATCACTCTTGTGATGATGCGATTGAGATGTCGCGTCCTCAATTGCAATTGCGTCGAACAGACGATGGCAAGTACTTCTATCAAAGTTAGGGTATCGAACCTAGCTGCAGGAGACTTGTGTTCAATTGCGCTTAGGGAGGGAGATGCAATCACTGATGCGTATGGCATGGGTTCCGCGTCGAAGGCTTGGGTCAGGATGTTCTGCTGCACCAGGTCGCTCACGTCCACCTCGGTCTGCCCATCGCTGCTTAGGTAGGCGAGGAACATTTTTTCCAGACTATTGGATAGGCGGAAATATCGGTCTTTGTCCAGATCCAGGAAAATCAGGGAGTCATCTACCGGGCAGTAGGAAACACTCTCGCGCAGTTGGTAGGACATGGTGTTCCTCCTCTAAGAGGAGAGGCGCGCCTTTCGGCGCGCCTCCGTTGCTCACTCTTCCGAAATGCCGGTGCCGATGTTCAATCCCATCGGTTCGCCGGGATCGAAGACACCTCCCTTCGTCTCGACACTGGCAACACCGAGTTCAATGATCTCTTCCTGCTCCTGCAGGTTGATGCGGATGTTCTCGTTCGTGTTCATCTCAGTCTCCTACGGGTACGTCATGGCAGTCCCATGACGCGGGCAGCGTAGGCGGCGAGAATTTTGATTTTCAAATGATTATTGCGTTGTCATTCAATGATTATTCCGGGAGCGTGATCGTCGTCATGCAAGGCACGAATCTGCCTCGACGCTCTATCGGCTGACGCGCGTTATAGCCGTCCATTTCGTGTTGAATGCAGGCGAGAATGTCGCATCCACGTGGCATTGCATGCTGCATGGCTTGGTCATGCATGAGAGTGTGATTTCTCACGGCAACTGCTGTAGTCACCCACGCGAGTCAGCGGGCTAGAG
>Ga0302314_10005313_pt1 | contig 23495 bp, 20 predicted proteins | sample III_Palsa_N2_3_FD_200533 | JGI IMG/M metagenome (GOLD analysis project Ga0302314, IMG submission 200533) | Peat permafrost microbial communities from Stordalen Mire near Abisko, Sweden - III_Palsa_N2_3 | ecosystem: Environmental > Terrestrial > Soil > Palsa > Peat permafrost | place: Sweden... | reverse complement strand
TCTCGCCGTGAACTGGTGAGTGGCGTGGCCGGGCTTCGCACTGCATCCAGTCGCAGGCTGCCAGGAGCTCCCAGCGGATGTCGCAGTGGCTCGCGACATCGTGGTAAAGCGGCTGCGCCCGCATGAGCGGCACTCTGGCCATCGTCGTGAATGCCCGCTGCACTGATGGCGGGATCCGCTGCTGGTAATGGCGCGCGATGGTGCTGTCATTACGGGACGCGACCCTCCGAGCCGGCTGCCCGGCCGGCGCCACCGCTGCCAGCAGCCTGGCGGAAGCAGTCTGCACCGATGGCATCGCCGTTGACTGAGCCCGGTCCGCGCCGGGCTGGCTGCCCGGCGCCGAGGCTGCACTGGACGCGGGGGAGTGCGGTGTGGCGGTCACCTGCGGCTGCGGCTCCGGCGCAACGGCACCGGCCAGTCCTGGAATCGTCACGTCGCCGGGTCCTGCCGCGCGCCGCGCTGCCGCATTCCCGCTCATTGCTGGCACGCCTGATCCTGCCTGGTCGCCAGAAGTGGCTGCCGCTCCCGGCATCGCGGGGATGAACGGCCGGCCCGGTCCTGCCGTGTGGTGCCAGGCAGCGGCTGGCGCTCCCGGTACTGCCGCCTGGTGCCTTGAAGCCGCTGGAGCCGCCGGAGCCCCTGGCAGTGCGGGGGTAGCTGGCCGGCCTGGCCGCGGCGCACGGTGCCAGGCGGCAGCTGGCGCACCAGGCACCGCCACCTCGTGCCCCAGGGCAGACGGCCGGCCGCGCCCTGCGCCGTGGGGCGAGGTGGCGGCTGGCTCACCGGGCACCGCCGCCTCGTGCGCGGGCGTGGCCGGCCGGACCGGCGTCGCCGAATGATGCCGGGCAGCTGCCGGCGGGCCGGGTGCGGCTGGGACGCCGGGTACTGCTGGCTGGTGGCGGATGGCGGCCCGCATCTCCCGGACTTGCCCGTGCTCGGGCACTGCCGCCGTGCCGGGGACCGCCGCCTGCTGCTCGGCCACTGCCGCCGTGCTGGGCACCGCCGCCTGCCGCGCGGGCACCGTCGCCGTGTTGCCGGGCACCGCCGCCTGCTGCGGCGCGGCGGCTGTTGCAGGGGCGTCGTAGCGGTACAGGTCGTACTGCCCCATGAGGTCGATCAGCTTCTCGCCATAGTCGGGATCCGTGGCGTAGCGGCCCGTGAGAGAGGCAGCGAACGCCGCAGGGCGCTGACGGTCAGCCATGGACTTCTGGTAATACGGGCTGGTCGCGAGCAGCCTCGCGTGGTCATCGATGCTTTCGGCGATGCTGTGATAGACGCGGAAGGACGCGGTGCCCGCCACCGGCTGGCCATCCTGATACTCCTGCGTCGGCTCAGGATCGGCGCCCGCCGGGCCGGTGCCCTTGATCCCGAACAGGTTGTGATCCCTGGTCGCCAGCTCGCTCTGACCCCAGCCGGATTCGTCGATGGCCTGGGCTATGGTCACCGCTGCCGGCACGCCGTACCTCCGCTGCGTAGCGACCGCTCCCGGCGCGACTTCCCTGATGAACGCCTCCCGGGATCTGGCATCTGGCGGCGATGCTGCCGGCAGCGGGTCGTGCCTGACGTACCGAGCAGACGGTGATGCGCCCGCGCCAGCCGACCGATGATGCGCCGCTGCCGGCACTCCGGGAATGGCGGCACGGCCGGCCGGCCGCACGCGTGGCTGCTGGCGTGCGCCGGCCGCCGGCGCACCCGGAATGGCCGCCAGTTCCGCCGCATCCTGGTAGTGAGCCGGCTGGCCGGCAGAAGCGTGCTCACCGCTGCGCCGCGTCTCTTCCGGCGGACCGCCGAGCGCGCCGTTGTTGACGAATCCGACGACACCTTGCGCCGCAAGCGGCCCGCGATACTCGTGAGCGTTGACCGAGAAGTTGGGCAGTGAGTCCCCGCCTATGGTGTGCAGGACGTCATCGGCATATTTCGTGACCACCTCGACATGCCCGTTGAACAGGACCCAGTCGCCGGGCAGTGGCTCGTAGCCGTCGCCGAGCGGATGCCAGCGATCGTGGGCTGCGGCGTCCTGCAGGACCGAGACGATGCCGGGCGATGCCGGATTGGGGTCGACGCGGACATCGGCCCACGTGTGCAGCGGCCAGGGGTAGGAACTGCCTCCGGTCACCCAGCTCTGCTGCCCGACTACCTGGGCAGCCAGTTCCAGTGTCAGGCTGGCGAAGGCTGCGCACGACTCGCCATGGTTGGCGCCGTTCATGCTGTCGCGCTGCCAGATGAGCGCCGCCATCTCGGCCGGCGTCCTGGTCTCGGCCAGCCGATAGTAGTAATGGGCGACGTTCACGATCGCCGAGCGCATCAGCGCGTCGCCGGTTTGTGCTGGCCGTGCTGCCTGCCGGAGCGCCATCAGGCTGATCGGCATGCCCGTCGGCGCCGACAGGTCGGCCGGCGCTCGTGGAACGAAAGAGAAACCCGTGATCGCCCCGCCCGCGGTCAGGCTGATGACCGCGGTCAGGTGCTGCCAGCGGGGCCGGCCTGCAGGCTGCATGGAGATCACCTCTTCCTGATCGCGTGGGTACTGGCACCGGGCAGATCTCGCGGATGCGCCGCCGGGTCAGGCCGGCAGCTTGAAGTACGACAGGTACCGGAGGATGGCCTGGACCCGCGGGGCCGCCGGATCGTTCGCATTCTGAAACAGCACCGCGGCATCCCGTGCGCTGGCCGAGGACGCGCCGACCACCCACTTCCGGTACACGTCGGCCACCAGCGCGGCCTGCCCGGCCGGGCTCGCCACGGGCCTCGCGCAGACGCTAGGAAAGCCCGCGCGGGCGGTGAGCGCCGCTGAGCCGGTGTACCGGGCGCAATTCGCCGGGTGACCCTCCAGCCCGGGCTGCACGATCGGCTTGCCATGCGCGCTGGTGGTGGTCGCGCCGCCGATGATGTTATTGATCGCCCGAGCCGCCACCTCGAGGCTGTCGACCGGATTGGCCGGGTTGTAGGGATGATGGAGGTTCAGGGACCAGGCCACCTCCCCGCCCTGCGCTGGCGCAATCGGCTCCAGGCCCCGCCGGCCAGTCTTCGCATCGACGAAGTTCGGGTCGTCGCCGCTCGTCATCAGGGCGAGCACCCAGAGAATCTGGCGAGTTGCCTTGGCGCAGGCGAAGTTGACTTCACCGGGCTCGGACGCCACGTCGGGATTCTGGCAAGCCGTAGCGGCCTCAGTCTGCACCGTTGCCACGCTGGTCGGCCAGGACGGTCCGCTGCGGAGCACCATTGTCGCCAGCACGGCTCCGATCACCGCGGCGAAGGCCGCTCCGCCCGCCATGATGCGTCCGCGCGAGCGGCCCGGCCGATAAGCATTGCGCCGGCCGTGGCTGACGATCACCTCGGTCCGGTCGTCTGCCGCGTAGAACTCGTCGCCCGCGTCCGCGCTTCCGTAACCGAACGATGGCTCCGGCCCCGGACCGAAGGGCGGCGCCATGCCAGCGGCATTGTCGTGCCTCAGGTCGGCTGGATGGCTGCGGCTGGCGTCATCCTGGGCGCAGCGGCGTGCCCGCTGGGACCGACCATGCGCCGACGCCCGACCGTAGCCAGGCTGGGCTATCTCGCGCTCAAGAGAAATCCGGGCGTCAAGAAGCTCGCGCTCGAGTTCCTCGGCCTTGGTCTTCAGGTCAGCGACCCGCTGGCTCTTCGGGGGGACGTCATATGCCGCGTGCGTTCTCATTTTTCACCTCTAGCGCGGCCCTTGCCTGGCGTGCGCATGTAGTCATGACCGGCATGGAACCTGCCGGCTGGCAGGTGTTCTACTGGTAGTTCCTCGACCGGGCCGACTGCTGCCTGGTCCCGCAGGTGACCTTGGACATGACAACAATTAGAACATAGATACGAGTCACATGTGAAGAGCTATTTGATGGGAACGCATGTTCGAGAGCGACCTGGCCGGCCCGAGCAGGTCGCTATGCGCAGGTCAGGCGGCCGGCTCCCAGCACCACCGGGCGGGCATCAGCAGGATCGTGAGCGTGACGGCGATCACCAGGGCGAGCCTGAACCTGCCCTGCAGCGCGGGCTCGCCGGAGAGCAGCGGGACCACGGTCAGGGCGCCGATGGAGAGCAGGCTCCACAGCGGCCACGGGCGACGGGCACCCACGCAGTCCCAGAGCAGCGCGCCGGCCATGACACCAGCGGTGTAGTAGGCGTGGGCGCCGGGATCGAGGGCAAGGCGGGCGCCGACCGCGAGCAGGACCGCTGCCGCCCAGCGCCGCCGCCAGATGGCGAGCGTGCCGACCGCGCACCCTGCCACCACCTCCGCGGGCCGGTCCCAGGCCGGCGTGCGCGCGGCGTGCACCCCCAGCGCCCGGAGCGCGGAGTCGGGCAGGTTCGCAATCGTGAAATGAGCGGCTGCCAGAGTCCCTGGATCGGCGAGATAGAAGGGCAGCCAGGCAGCCGCAATCGCCGCCGCGGCCGTCAGGCAGGCAAGCACGAGTCCAGACTGGCCCGGTCTAGCTGCCGGAGCCATTGTGGTGACCGGCGCAGCGGCGCGCATCTGGCTGCCAGTTGCCGCTAACCCGATCGCGTCCGGCACGGCTGTCCCGGCCGTCACGCGGCGTCCAGGCCAGCCTGGCTGGCCGCCGCCGCCGTTGGCCAGCAGCAGCAGCAGCGGCAGGAATATCAGTGCCCAGGGCTTCGCATCGACCGCGAGTCCGACGCACAGCCCGGTAAGCACCGGACGGCGGACGACGCCGGCCCAGACCGCCAGCACGGCGCACAGCAGCGCGATAACGTCGTCCAGGTGGCCGAACTGGACGGCCAGTTCAGCCCAAGCGATCATGAAGACCGCGCCGCCGCCCAGCATGGTCCGCTGCAGCGTCCGCGGCTCCAGCGCGAGTTCCGGGCGCACGGTGAGCGCGATCCGCTCGATCGCGTGCAACATCACGAGCCCCGCGGCTGTCATGGCCAGTTCCGCGATGGCGATCCCCCCGTCGGGACCGAGGTGGCGGAGCAACTGCGCGGCTCCGAGCGCCAGGGGACCGATCTGCAGCTGTGGGTAGCTGGCATACAGATGCAAGCCCCCGGGCTTTGTGGACCCGCCGTCGTGACCGGTGAACAGCAGCAGGCTGCCCTGGACGAAGAACTTCCAGGCAATCCCGCCGTTCCTGGCGAGGATGGCGAACCAGACGGCCGTCCAGCATCCCAGGACCGCCGGCCGCCAGTGGTCGCCGAGCAGCGATCCGCGCTTCTCGCCCGGCAGCGGCCTGAACTCCGCGTATGCCTGCATATGACAGCCATCCCTGGGAGTGTGACCACTGCCCGGGCCACCCGGGACGCGCCACAGCGTAGCCCCGCGTGTCCCCACCCGGTGGCAGGACATGCGGTCGTGGCATGCTGCGGGGGTGACTTCGCCGAGTCCCGCAGCCGAACCCGCCGGGCAGCGCGTCGTTGTACCGGCAGTCAGCGTCATCGTCGGCACCGAGGACCTGCTGGTCGACCGTGCCGTGAGCCGCATCGTCGCCGCTGCGGGTCAGCTGAGTGACGCGGCGGAGCCCGGACGGGCAGCCGCCGACGGAAATGCCATCCAGGATGTGCAGGCTGCGGACCTGCTGCCCGGGCAGCTTGCCGGGCTCAGCGCGCCATCGCTGTTCGGCGGCGGCTGCGTTGTGATCGTCAGGTCGGCGCAGGACGCCAGCAAGGAAGTCGCGGCTGAGCTGGCCCGGTATGCGGCCGCGCCGGAACCCGAAGTGGTTCTGGTGCTGACCCACGCTGGCGGCGCCAAGGGAAAGGCCCTGCTGGCAAGCCTGGCGGGCTCCGGCGCCCAGCGGATCGACTGCCCCGTGATCAAGCGTTTCGCCGAGCGCCTGGAGTTCCTGCGATCGGAGTTCAGCAGGGCCGGGCGGCGGGCCGACGACGCTGGCCTGCGCGCGCTGCTGGACGCCGTCGGGACGGACCTGCGGGATCTCGCTGCGGCCTGCGCCCAGCTGGCCGACGACACGACGGGCACGATCAGCCAGGCCGCGGTTCGACGGTATTACCGGGGCCGGGCAGAGGCGACCGGGTTCACGGTGGCCGACCGCGCAGTCGAGGGGAAGCTGCCTGAAGCTATCGAACAGCTCCGCTGGGCCCTGGCCACCGGGGTATCGCCCGTGCTGATCGTCAGCGCGCTGGCTCAGGGAGTGCGGGGCCTCGGCCGGGTCGGCAGCGCGTCGCGGGGCAGGAGCGCAGACGCACTGGCCGCCGAGCTTGGCATGCCTCCCTGGAAGATCGACCGGGTCCGGCAGCAGCTCCGGGGCTGGGCGCCTGATGGCGTGGCCCGCGCTCACGCGGCCGTGGCCGCCGCCGACGCTCAGGTGAAAGGCGAGGGAGCAAGCGCCGGCTACGCCCTGGAGGTGGCGATCACTGCGATCGTTGCCTGCCGCACCGGCCGCTGACCAGCCGATCCCGCGCCGAGCCGCGTCAGCCCGCGCCCAGCTGCGTCAGCTCGTGCCGAGCTTCGTCAGCTCGTGCCGAGCTTCGTCAGCTCGCGCCGACCTTCGCGGCGCGCTTGGCGATGGCGGACTTGCGGTTGGCCGCCTGGTTCTTGTGGATCACGCCCTTGCTGGCGGCCTTGTCCAGCTTCACGAAGGCCGCTCGCATGGTTAGCGTGACCTTCTCGGGGTCACCAGCGTCCGCCGCCTCGCGGAACTGCCGCACCGACGTCTTCAGCGAGGACCGGACGGCCTTGTTCCGCATGCGTGCCTTTTCGTTCTGCTTGTTGCGCTTGATCTGGGACTTGATGTTCGCCACGCGGGTGCCTCGCTAAAGTTCTGGTCAGGTGGATCCGGAATGTGCCTGCCGCGAGCCGAGACCGCGGTTTCGCGCCCGGCATAAGAGATAGCGGGCATGCGGGCAGCCGGAACCGAAGGATACCCGAGATAGCCCCGGCCACTCAAACCCGGCTGCCCGCGCGCCGGTCAGGCGGGACCGGGCACCGCGCCGGTCAGGCGGACCCGGCTGGCGCCGGCATCCGCCCGGACATGCGACTATTGACCGCGACAAGATCTGCCTGCCCGGGGACTCGCCGGCCTGGCCAGGGACCCGGGGGACCGGCCGCCCTCGCCGGTCCTGGCCACGGCGGCACGCGCCCGCCGCCAGAGACTGCCCTACCGACTACGACGTGACGGATGCCTGTGCCACCATCGCCCGAGCCCGGCCGGACCGACCAAGCGGCGATACGCAACTTCTGCGTGATCGCGCACATCGATCACGGCAAGTCCACGCTCGCCGACCGCATGCTGCAGCTCACCGGAGTGGTGCAGGGCCGCCAGATGCGCGCGCAGTACCTGGACCGGATGGACATCGAGCGCGAGCGCGGCATCACGATCAAGAGCCAGGCGGTGCGGCTGCCATGGACCGGCGAGGACGGCCGCGAGTACGTGCTGAACCTCATTGACACCCCGGGTCACGTCGACTTCTCCTACGAGGTATCGAGGTCCCTCGCCGCCTGCGAGGGGGCGATCCTGCTGGTGGACGCGGCCCAGGGCATCGAGGCGCAGACGCTGGCGAACCTCTACCTGGCGATTGACGCCGACCTGCACCTGATCCCGGTGCTCAACAAGATCGACTTGCCGGCCGCGCAGCCGGAGAAGTACGCGGCCGAGCTGGCCGGCGTCATCGGCTGCGAGCCATCGGACGTGCTCAGGGTGTCGGCCAAGACCGGCGACGGAGTGCGCGACCTGCTGCACGCGATCGTGGCGCAGGTCCCGCCGCCGAGCGGGAACCCGGACGGGCCGGCCAGGGCGCTGATCTTCGACTCGGTCTACGACACCTACCGCGGCGTCGTGACCTATGTCCGGGTCGTGGACGGCCGGCTGACCCGGCGTGAGCGCAGCATGATGATGTCCACTAAGACGGCGCACGACACGCTCGAGGTCGGCGTCATCTCGCCCGAGCCGGTGCCGTCGGAGAGCCTGGTCGCCGGCGAGGTCGGCTACCTGATCACCGGCGTCAAGGACGTGCGGCAGGCCAGGGTCGGCGACACCGTGACCATGTCGGCTCATCCGGCCGACGAGCCGCTGGCCGGGTATGACCACCCCCGGCCGATGGTGTTCTCCGGGCTGTACCCGGTCGACGGGGATGACTACCCGGAACTGCGCGACGCGCTCGACAAGCTGCGGCTGAACGACGCGGCCCTGATCTACGAGCCCGAGACGTCCCTGGCCCTTGGCTTCGGCTTCCGCTGCGGCTTCCTCGGGCTGCTGCACATGGAGATCGTCAGGGAGCGGCTTGAGCGCGAGGGCGGCCTCGCGCTGATCTCGACCGCGCCGAACGTCGTCTACCGGGTGGTCCCCGACAGCGGCAGCGAGCTGATCGTGACCAACCCGAGTGAGTTCCCTGACGGCAAGGCGGGCCAGGTATTCGAGCCCGTGGTCCGGGCGACCGTGCTCGCGCCGAGCGACTACATCGGCGCGATCATGGAGCTGTGCCAGGGCAGGCGCGGCGTGCTGCTCGGGATGGAGTACCTGTCGTCCGACCGGGTGGAGATCCGCTACACGATGCCGCTCGGGGAGATCATCTTCGACTTCTTCGACCAGCTGAAGTCGCGAACCCGCGGCTACGCGTCGCTCGACTACGAGCCGGCCGGCGAGCAGGAGGCTGACCTCGTGAAGGTCGACATCCTGCTGCAGGGCCAGCCGGTGGACGCGTTCAGCCAGATCGTGCACACCGACAAGGCGCGCGACTACGGGATCGCGATGACGACCCGGCTGAAGCAGCTGATCCCCCGCCAGCAGTTCGAGGTGCCGATTCAGGCGGCGATCGGGTCGCGGGTGATCGCGCGGGAGAACATCCGGGCGATGCGCAAGGACGTGCTGGCCAAGTGCTACGGCGGTGACATCACCCGCAAGCGCAAGCTGCTGGAGAAGCAGAAGGAGGGCAAGCGCCGGATGAAGACGATCGGCCGGGTCGAGGTACCCCAGGAGGCATTCGTCGCGGCGCTGTCCACCGATCAGGCGCCGGACCGGAAACGCTAGCTGAAGACGTGGTGCGCCGTGGCGTGCTAGGCGGCGCCATGGCTGCCCACCGAGACCATGGCCACGGCCCCGGCGATCAGCAGCACCGTCAGCGCGATGCCGATCCAGCCGAGCACGAGCCCGGCCGTTGCCATGCCCTCACCGGCTTCGCCGGTCTCGCGGATCTGGCGGCGGGCCATGTGGCCGAGCACCACCGCCGGGACCGCGGCGAGGAACCAGAAGAAGACCTCGCCGATCCCGCAGGCCAGCGCCGCGACGGCGAGCGGGTTCGTCCGCCGCGCCGGGGCGAACTGCGTGACCTGGGCGGCGCCGGGGAAATGACCCGGCAGGTCGGCGGTCAGCGCCTGCAGTTGCGCATAGGTCTTCGACCGGAGCAGCTGATCGATGCGCTCGTCGTACTCGTCCCTGGTCAGCCTGCCCTCGGCGTACGCCACCTGCAGCAGCGTGCTCGCGCTGTCCCTGTCCCGGTCGGAGGTGCGCATCTGGCCGTAGCCGCCTGTCGTCATCCCGTATCCCCAGGTCGAACGTCGCCGACGCCCTCGCGAGCGAGCTGAATCTCCAGGATAACCGGGTTTGCCCGGCCCGGAACGCCGTCGGAGCGCTGGCAGCCCCTGCCGCGCCTGAAGGTGCCCCTGGCCCGGGCGCAGCAAAGGGTTTTGTCGCTGGCGCGCCTGGCGGATAGCGTGCGGCGTATGACGGGCGCGCGGGTGATCTCGGTGAACATGGGCCCCGAGGCTGGCCTGGACATCGGCGGCAAGCCGGCGCGAACGGCGATCGACAAGCGCCCGGCGGCCGGCCCGGTCCCGGTGCGCTGGCTCGGGCTTGACGGCGACGAGATCGCGGACACGGATAACCACGGGGGCCGCGACCAGGCCGTGTACGCGTATGCCCGGGAGGATCTGGACTGGTGGGTGGAGCAGCTTGGCCGGGAGCTGCGCAACGGGATGTTCGGCGAGAACGTCACCACGGCCGGGCTCGAGATCAGCGGCGGGTTGATCGGGGAGACCTGGCAGCTCGGCAGCGCCGTCGTGCAGGTCACCGCGCCACGGATTCCGTGCGTCACCTTCCAATCCTGGCTGGACGAGCCGCACTGGGTCAGGCGGTTCGCCGCAGCCGGCCGGCCCGGCGCGTACCTGCGCGTGCTCCAGGAGGGCGCGGTCAGCGCCGGGGACGTCGCCGAGGTCATCGATCGCCCGGCTGAGCGGGTCACCGTGGCCGAGTCGATGCGCGCCTTCTATGGTGACCAGGACCTGATGCGCCGGGTGCTCCGGGTCGCCGGGCGGGGGGAGCGATGGGACGAGATCGGCCAGCAGGTCCTCGGCAGGGTCCGGGTCTAGCCGCGCCCGCCTGCACGGCGGTGGGCTGATCGTGCCCGGCGCACCGCCCGAAGGGGAGCCGGTGCCGGCTGACGGCGGGCTGCCGGCCGCGGCACTCGACGGCGCCGGACGGCGCCCGTTCGGCGTGTACGTGCATGTGCCGTTCTGCGTGACCAGGTGCGGCTACTGCGACTTCAACACCTATACCGCGACCGAGCTGGGCCCCGGCGCTTCGCGCGAGTCCTACGCCGGCCTCGCGATCGAGGAGATCCGGCTGGCCAGGAAGGTGCTGGGCACCGCCGACATCGGCGTGAGCACGGTCTTCTTCGGCGGCGGCACGCCGACACTGCTGCCGCCGGCCCAGCTCGGCGCGATCGTGCGCGCGATCGACGCGGAGTTCGGCCTGCTGCCCGGCGCGGAGATCACCGCTGAGGCGAATCCCGAATCGGTGACCGAGCGGACCCTGGCGGCGCTGCGGAGCAGCGGATTCACCCGGATGTCCTTCGGCATGCAAAGCTCGGCGCGCCATGTACTCTCCGTTCTGGATCGGGTGCATGAGCCCGGGCGGCCAGCCCGGTGCGCGGCATGGGCCCGCACGGCCGGTTTCGAGCATGTCAGCCTGGACCTGATCTACGGGACTCCCGGTGAGACGGATGATGACTGGGCCGAGTCTGTCGCCGCGGCGCTGGCCGCCGGCCCTGACCACATCTCCGCGTACGCGCTGATCGTGGAGGAGGGCACCCGGCTGGCCGCCCGGATCAGGCGCGGCGAGCTGCCCGCCCCGGACGACGACGCGATGGCCGACCGGTACCTGGCGGCCGACCGGCTGCTCGGCTCGGCGGGCCTGCGCTGGTACGAGATCTCCAACTGGGCGGCCGGCCAGGCCTCGGCGTGCCGGCACAACCTGCTGTACTGGACCGGCGGCGACTGGTGGGGCGTCGGGCCGGGCGCGCACAGTCATGTCGGCGGCACCCGGTGGTGGAACGTCCGGCATCCGGCCGCCTACGCCGCGCGCCTCGCCGCCGGGCTGAGCCCCGGGCAGGCGCGCGAGATCCTGACGCCTGGCGAGCGCCGGACCGAGCGGATCATGCTGCTGACCAGGCTCGCGGCCGGCTGCCCGGTCGCCGAGCTCGATCAGGCCGGGATCCGCGCGGCGGCGTCGGCGGCGGACGACGGCCTGGCGGACGAGACCGCGCTCGCCGCGGGCCGCGTGGTACTGACCAGCCGCGGCCGCCTGCTCGCCGACGCGGTAATCCGGGACCTGACCGGCTGAGCGCGGGCCGCGGCTCGCGGGGATCCGCGCCGCATGCCCGGTGACGGCTACACTTGGCACTCGGGATGCAGGAGTGCCAGGGAGGTGAGCGGGTGCTAGACGACAGGAAGCTAGCGGTCCTGCGCGCCATCGTGGAGGACTACGTGTCGACCAACGAGCCGGTCGGCTCTAAGTCGATCGTGGACCGGCACAACCTGGACGTCTCGCCGGCGACCATCCGCAACGACATGGCCGTGCTCGAGGAGCAGGGCTTCATCGTGCAGCCGCACACCAGCGCGGGCCGGGTGCCGACGGACAAGGGCTACCGGCTGTTCGTCGACAGGCTGCCAGGCGTGAAGCCGTTCTCGGCCGCGGAGCGCCGGGCCATCGAGACGTTCCTGGCCGGCGCCTACGACCTCGACGACGTCGTCATGCGGACCGTGCGGCTGCTCGCGCAGCTGACCCGGCAGGTCGCCGTCGTCCAGTATCCGTCCCTGACCAGGTCCGCGGTGCGGCACATCGAGCTGGTGCCGCTGACCGACCGGCGCGTGCTGCTGATCCTGATCACCGACACGGGCCGGGTGGAGCAGCGGTCGGTCGACCTGCCCGGCCCGATCTCCGAGGACGCGATCACCCAGCTCCGCGCGGTGCTGAACGCCTGCCTCGACGGGCGCAGGCTGACCGAGGTGGCGTCGGTGGTGGCCGAGCTCCCGGAGCGGGTGACGCCCGGCGAGCGGGCCAACGCGGCTGCCGTGTTCGCCGTGATCCTGGAGAGCCTGGTGGAGCGGCATGAGGAGAAGATCGTGGTCGGCGGGGCGGCCAACCTCACCCCGGCGGACTTCTCCCGCGGCCTGCACGAGGTCCTTGAGGCCCTGGAGGAACAGGTGGTGCTGATGCGCCTGCTCGGCGAGTCCGGCGACGAGGCATCCCTGACGGTGCGGATCGGCGCGGAGAATCAGGTACAGGGGCTGCGCAGTGCTTCGGTGGTGGCGGTGGGATACGGTTCCGGCGACCAGTCCCTCGCGAAGCTGGGCGTGCTCGGCCCGACACGGATGGACTACCCGACGGCGATGGGAGCGGTGCGCGCGGTGGCACGGTACGTGGGCCAGATCCTGGCCGAGTCGTAGGGGTCCTGGTGGCCAACGACTATTACGGGGTCCTGGGCGTCCGCAGGGACGCGGACGCGGACTCGATCAAGAAGGCGTACCGGCGGCTGGCCCGTGAGCTGCACCCGGACGTCAACCCCGACCCGCGGACGCAGGAGCGGTTCAAGGAGATCACCCAGGCGTACGAGGTGCTCTCCGATCCGGAGAAGCGGCAGATGTACGACCTGGGCGCGGATCCGTTCGCGCCGGGCGGCGCCAGCCAGGGCGGATTCGCCGCCGGGTTCCCGTTCAGCGACATCATGGACGCGTTCTTCGGAGCCGGCGCCGGGGCCGCGGGCCGCGGGCCGCGCAGCCGCGCCCGCCGCGGCCGGAACGCCACGATCAGGGTGGAGCTCGACCTGTCCGAGTGCGCCTTCGGCACGACCAAGGATCTCGCCGTCGACACTGCCGTCGTCTGCCCGACCTGCTCGGGCGAGGGCACCGCCCCCGGCACCCACCCGCAGACCTGCGACGTGTGCGCGGGCCGGGGCGAGATAAGCCAGGTGACCAGGTCTTTCCTCGGCCAGGTGATGGCCTCGCGGCCATGCCCGGCCTGCGGCGGCTACGGCACGATCATCGCCCGCCCGTGCCCCGAGTGCGACGCCGACGGGCGGGTCAGGACCCGCCGCAACATCAAGGTGCGGATCCCGGCGGGCGTCGAGGATCGCACGCACATCCAGCTGGCCGGCGAGGGCGAGACCGGTCCGGGCGGCGGGCCGCCCGGCGACTTGTTCCTGGAGATCGTCCAGCGGCCGCACCCGATCTTCGAGCGGCAGGGTGATGACCTGCACTGCACGGTGACGATCCCGATGGCTGCCGCCGCGCTCGGCGCGACCCTGCAGGTGGAGACGCTGGACGGGCCGGCCGACGTGGATATCCGCCCCGGCACCCAGTCCGGCCATGCGATCCCGCTGTACGGCCATGGCTCGGAGCACCTGAACGCGTCCGGCCGCGGTGACCTGCTGATCCACGTGACCGTGGAGACGCCGACCAAGCTGGAGCCTGATCAGGAGAACCTGCTCAGGGACTTCGCCAGGCTGCGCGGCGAGGAATCGCCGCCCGGCAAGTTCGCCCCGGGCCAGCAGGGGTTCTTCTCCCGGCTGCGTGATGCCTTCAACGGCCGGTGAGCCGGCGGCCCGGAGCCGGCACGGCGAGCCGGTAGCCCGGAGCCCGCACGCCGAGCCGATAGCCCGGAGCCGGCACGGCGAGCCCGCCGCCCGGAGCCCGCGCTGAGGCCGCCCGTCTTCGTGGCTGACGCCGGCCAGCTGGCCGACGGCGAGCTGGCGGGTGGCGGCCAGCTGGCGGGCGGCCGCATCGTGCTGTCGGGTGCGGAGGGACGGCATGCCGCGACCGTGCGCAGGCTCATGGCCGGCCAGCGCGCCGACGTCACGGACGGCGACGGAACCGTCGCCGAGTGCGTGGTGACCGGCATCGGCACGGACTCACTCGAGCTGACCGTGCTGGCCGTGCGCGCCGACCCGCCGCCCAGCCCGAGGCTGGTGGTGGTGCAGGCGATTCCCAAGGGCGACCGGGGCGAGCTTGCCGTCGAGATCATGACCGAGGTCGGCGTGGACGTCGTGGTGCCGTGGGCGGCCGAGCGATGCGTGGCGAAGTGGCGGGGCGCTCGCGGTGATCGGTCAGCCGCGCGCTGGCGGGTGACCGCGCGGGAGGCGGCCAAGCAGGCACGCCGCGCCAGGTTCCCCGAAATCACCGCGCAGGCGGAGACGGCGGACGTGGCCAGGCTCGCCGCGGCGGCGAGTCTCGCCGTCGTCCTCGATCCGGACGCGGCAGCCGGGCTGCGCAGCCTGCCCGTGCCCGCCCACGGCGACATCGTCGTCGTGGTGGGGCCGGAGGGCGGGCTGAGCCCGGCGGAGGAAAGCCGGCTGGCGGAGGCGGGCGCGGTGAGCGCCCGCCTCGGCCCCTCGGTACTGCGCTCCTCGTCGGCTGGCGCGATCGCCGCCGCGCTGCTGCTCAGCGCCTCCGGCCGCTGGGGCTGAGCGCGCCAGCACGGGCCGTTGCGCCGCCCCGCACGGGCCGTTACGGACGGCGTGCTAGCAGCTCAAGCTGCCGGACTCCGCCGCGGTGTCGGCGGCGGCGTTAGTCGTGACCACGGTTCCCGCGCTCGCCGCCTGGCTGCCGTCATCGGCTGGGCTGGTCGAGTCGCTCGGCGACGGCGTGACCGTGGGCGTGACGGTCGGGGTCGGAGTCGGCGTGGGCGTCGGGGTCGGCGAAGGCGTGACCGTGGGGGTCGGCGTCGGCGTTGGCGTCGGCGTGCACGAAGGCGACGGGCTCGGTGTCACCTTGATGGTGGGCAGCACCTGCGGCCGCAAGTGCCCGCTGGACGTCTCCGCCGGGTTTCGCGGCCAGAAGCCGCCCAGCAGCTTCGGAGAGGGGCTCTTGGTCAGGTACTGGCTCGCGTGGCCGTTGACGTTGCCGGATCCGCCGTGGGACGAGGTCTGCGCGCTGCTCGCGGGCCTGACACCGCCTGCGGTGACCTGGCTGATGGCGCCCGGCAGCTCACCGAGCGCGATCGCGCCGGAGCCGATGATCACGGCGAAGGCGCCCATCGCGGCGACAGGACGCAGCCATGCGGAGCGGGTCCATCGGACGGGACCGCCAGGCCGGATCGGAGTTACGCCGGGGCCGGTCCGCGGGCGCGGCGACGTGGCCGCCGGACTGATCCGGAGGCGCAGCCGGGCGAGGACGGGCCGGAGCCAGAGCACGACGGGCTCAGCCCCGGCTACCATCCAGGCGACGACCGCTGGCCGCGGCCTGGTCAGCCGGGCGCGGATCCGCTCCAGGCCGTCTGCCGCGGGCTCGACCGAATCGGCCGCGGCACGCAGCGCGTGGCGCAGTCGCTCCGCGTGGGCAAGAGTCCGTGTCATTGGTCCCGCTCCAAGCTTCTCTTTGCGCCCCCAACCGTTCGTCATACCTCTCGCTCCAGCACGCTGCGGAGCGAGGACATCGCCCTCGCCGTATGGCTCTTCACGGCGCCCCTGCTGATGCCCATCGCCGCGGCGATCTGTGCCTCCGACAGATCCCCGTAGTAGCGCAGCACCAGCGCCTGGCGCTGCCGGGCGGGCAGCGTCCGCAGCGCGGTCACCACTGCCGATCGCTCCAGCTGGGTTATCGCGCCCTGCTCCGCGCTCGGCATGTCCGGCGGCGGCTTCGGCGCGTTCCTGTCGACCACCACGCGATGCCTGATCACGGAGCGGGACCTGTTCACCACCGACTGCCGGAGATAGGACAGGGCCTTGTCGCTGTCCCTGAGCCTGCGCCAGCCGCTGTGCATCGCGACGAACGAGTCCTGCACGACTTCCTCCGCGGTCGATACGTCGCGCAGCAGCAGGGCCGCGAGGCGGACCAGGGAGCGATAGTGAGCGCTGTAAAGGACGGTCACCGCCCGGTCGGCATCCCAGTCGGCGGAGACTGCCCCAATAGCGGGCTTCGCCACCAGGGTTTCGGTCACGTGAGTTGGACGCGCGGCTGCGTCGGCCGGTTCACTTGCTGTCATGGCCGGTTTTCGCGTCGGATCCCCGCCTGCCGACTGGCTTCAACGATCCTCCGCCCTCATGTTCGTTCCCTGCTGAGCCGGCATCGCCGCGCATGACCACGCCATCGCGAATCGTCACGAATCGAGGCGAGCGAGTCACCTCGGGCACGGCGGCACTTGCCTGCCTGTCGCCGTGAACGCGCAGGCTGGCCCGCCGAGGATTCGCAGTAAAGCAACCATATATGTCGGCCGTCTCACGTCGGGTGACAAGTTAAGATCGTCGCATGGCCGACTGCCTCTTCTGCGGCATCGCGGCAGGTGAGATCGGGGCGGCGCGGGTGCTGGAGAGCCAGCGCACGATATCGTTCCGCGATATCAGCCCGCAGGCGCCGATCCACGTGCTGGTGATACCGAAAGACCACTACCCGGACCTCGCCGCGCTCGCCGAGGCGGGTGACGGGCTGCTGGCGGAGGTCGCGGCGCAGGCGCACAGGGTCGCGGCCGAGGCCGGAATCGACGGGACGGGATACCGGGTTGTATTCAATACCGGCCCGCAGGCTGGGCAGACTGTCCAGCATGTGCACGCGCACGTACTCGGCGGCCGGGCGATGGCCTGGCCTCCCGGGTGAGGCCCGGCAGCGGGCATGGCCGATCATGCGGGCGCCGAGGCGCCCGGGCGGGGAAAGGTAATTGACCCACGAAGCAGGCGATTCGTTGCAGCGTGAGCTCCCATCGGGCGAGAGCGGCAGCCGGGTAAAGATCGTCATTCCGGATGACCACTCGATGGTGATACTGCTCGGATCCGGCGACGAGTTGCTTCGGGTGATCGAGCGTGACTTCGACGCCGATATCCACGTCCGCGGAAACGAGATCACGGTGACCGGCCCGCAGGCGGAAACCGCGCTGGTCGCCAGGCTCTTCGACGAGCTCACCAAGCTCGTGGCCCGCGGCACCGAGCTCTCGGTCGGCGTGGTCGAGCAGACGGTCTCCATGCTGCGCAACCGGCCAGCCGCCCGGCCCGACGAGGTGCTGACCCTGGACATCCTGTCCGCCCGCGGCCGGACGATCAGGCCCAAGACGCTGAACCAGAAGCGCTACGTCGATGCCATCGACGCGCACACGATCGTCTTCGCCATCGGGCCGGCCGGGACCGGCAAGACCTACCTGGCCATGGCCAAGGCGGTCCGGGCGCTGCAGGCGAAGGAGGTCACCCGGATCATCCTGACCCGTCCGGCCGTGGAGGCGGGCGAGCGGCTCGGCTTCCTGCCGGGCACGCTGTACGAGAAGATCGACCCGTATCTCCGGCCGCTCTACGACGCGCTGCACGACATGCTCGATTCCGACACGATCCCCCGGCTGACCGCCGCCGGGACCATCGAGATCGCCCCGCTCGCCTACATGCGCGGCCGCACGCTGAACGACGCGTTCATCATCCTCGACGAGGCCCAGAACACCTCGCCCGAGCAGATGAAGATGTTCCTCACCCGCCTCGGCTTCGGCTCCAGGATCGTGGTGACCGGCGACGTTACGCAGGTCGACCTTCCGGCCGGGAAACTGTCCGGCCTGCGGCTGGTCCAGGACATACTCGATGGCGTGGACGACGTCTACTTCTCTCGCCTGACCAGCCATGATGTCGTGAGGCACAAGCTGGTGGCCGACATCGTGGACGCCTACGAGCGGTACGACGCGCGCCAGGACGCGGCCGCGAATTCAGAACGGATCGCCGGCAGCCGGTCCCGCCGCGCCGGCACCAGGGTCCGGTGACCGGCGCCGTGAGCGTCGAGATCGCCAACGAGTCGGGTGCCGCGGTCGACGAGGCCGCGCTGGCGGACATCGCCCGCCACGTGCTTGATGACATGCGGGTGCACCCGCTGGTGGAGCTTTCCGTGCTGCTCGTCGACGAGCCGGCCATGGCCGATCTGCATGAGCGCTGGATGGGCGAGCCGGGGCCGACGGACGTGCTGGCATTCCCGATGGACGAGCTGAGGCCGCCAGCTCAGGCAGGCGGCCGCGCCGACCGGGGCAGCGCCGCCGAGCCGGATCCGATGCCGGGCCTGCTGGGCGACGTGGTGCTCTGCCCGCAGGTCGCCGCGGAGCAGGCGCGCAAGGCGCGGCATGACGTGCAGGACGAGCTTGAGCTGCTGTGCACGCATGGCATCCTGCACCTGCTCGGCTACGATCACGCGGATCCGGCCGAGCATGCCGCGATGTTCGGCCTGCAGGACAAGCTGCTCGCGGCCTGGCGCTCCGAGCGCGGATCTGGTGACCCGGCGGCGCACGAAGGGCGAGAAGGGCCAGGGTGAGGGCGCGATGGGCTGGCTGGCCGTCGCCGCGCTCGCGCTGATCGCCGCGGCCGCGTGCTGCGCGACCGCTGAGGCCGCGCTGCTCGGGGTCGCCAGGGCGGGCGCGAAGGAACTGGGCCGCACGGCGCGCGAGAGATCGGCGCCGCTGCAGGCCGTGCTGGCCGAGGTGCCCAGCTACCTGAGCGTGCTGGCGCTGGCCAGGGTGGCCGCCGAGGCGGGCTCGACGGTGCTGGTGACCGTCGTGCTGCTGCACGTAATCGGGCCCGGCTGGCGGCCGTTCGCGCTCGCCGCCGCGATCATGATCGTCGCGATCTACGTGGCGACCGGGCTCATTCCCCGCAGCGCCGAGCGACAGCACCCGGCGCGGCTGGCGCTCGCCGCTGCCTCCGTTCTGCATCCTGTCGTTCGCTTCCTCGGGCCGCTGCCGCGGTTCCTCGGTTCGGCCGGCCGCAAGCTGGGCCCCGGCCGGGGCCAGTCGGGGTCGGAGGAGGACCTGCGCGGCCTGGTCGACCTGCTGGAGCAGCGCCGGGTCATCGAGCCTGGCGAGCGGGCGATGATCCACTCAGTCTTCGAGCTGGGCGACACGATCGTTCGCGAGGTCATGGTCCCGCGCACCGACATGGTGTTCGTCGAGCGGGACAAGACGCTGGGCCAGGCGCTCTCGCTGGCGCTGCGCAGCGGTTTCTCCCGTATCCCGGTCATCGGCGACAACCTGGATGACGTGGTGGGGATCGCCTATCTCAAGGACATCGTCACCCGCAGCCACGAGCACTGGGAGGCGGAGTCCGCCGAGAAGGTCTCCTCGGTCATGCGGCCGGCCACGTTCGTGCCGGACAGCAAGCCGGCCGACGAGCTGCTCAAGGAGATGCAGGCGCTGCAGATCCACCTGGCGATCGTGATCGACGAGTACGGCGGGACGGCGGGGCTCGTCACCATCGAGGACATCCTGGAGGAGATCGTCGGGGAGATCACTGACGAGTATGACCAGGAACAGCCCGCGGTGGAATGGATCGAGGAAGGCCGGCAGGCGAGGGTAACCGCGCGGCTTCCCGTGGAGGAACTCGAGGAGCTGTTCGGCGTCCGCATCGACGCCGAGGACGTGGAGACCGTCGGCGGCCTGCTGGCCCAGCAGCTGGGCCGGGTGCCGATCGCGGGGTCGGTGGCGGTCGTGCAAGGGCTGAAGCTGACCGCGGAGAGCCTCGCCGGGCGGCGGAACAGGATCGGCACCGTTACGGTGCAGCGCACCGGGACAGTGCCGGAGCCGGCCGGTAACCGCAGCCCGGCGGCGCAGCCTTAGCCACTCCGGCGGGCGGCGCGAGAGTGGAGGCGGCGCGAAATGGCGAGGCGGCGCGAATGGACAGGCGAATGGACAGGCGGCGCGGCGGCCTGAGTGTCGCAGCGGCGGCAACTAGAGTTGGCCGGGTGAGCGACGCTCAGCCCGGCCCGGACGCTCAGCCGGGCCCGGAGGACATCAAGATCATCACTCTCGCGCGCTCAGCGCGTGCCCGGGTCGCGGCCGCCGAGGGCGCCGCGGTGCGCGACGAGACCGGTCGTACCTACGCCGCCGCCGCCGTGGCCCTGCCGTCGCTGCGGCTCTCGGCGCTGCGGCTGGCCGTGGCGATGGCCGTCTCCAGCGGCGCGGCCAGGCTGGAGGCGGCGGTCCTGGTCAGCGACGCGGACGAGCCGGATCCTGCCGATCTCGCTGCCGTCCGCGACATCGGCCCGGACGCTACCGTTTTCCACGCCGGGTCAGATGGCACGCTGCGCGCGACGCTGCGGCCGTGATCCCGGATGGGCCTCAGCCGTCAGCTGCCCGGGAGCAGGTCAGCCACGTCATCGTGAAGCTTTGCCATGGCCTGCTCGAACCTTGCGAGCCGGGACCGCGACGGGCGATTGGTCGGGTAAGCGTCGGTTACCTGCCGGTGGCCGACGATCCCCTGAACGCCGGATATCGGCGTAGCCGGCCCGGCCGTAGGCTCCTGACGCACCGGTAGGGGAGAATCACTGCGTGGGACGACCGCGGGGATCGCAGCCGGCCGCCGCGCCGGTGCCGCGGCCGGCGGAGTTCAAGCCGGCGAAGTTCAAGTCGGGCTTCGCGTGCTTCGTCGGCCGTCCCAACGTCGGTAAGTCGACGCTGATGAACGCGCTCGTCGGCACCAAGATCGCGATCACCAGCAGCCGCCCGCAGACGACCCGCCGGGCGATCCGCGGCATTGTGCACCGGCCGGACGCGCAGCTGGTGATCATCGACACGCCGGGGCTGCACCGGCCGCGTACGCTGCTCGGGGAGCGGCTGGACAGCCTGGCGCGGTCGACGCTCACCGAGGTCGACGTGATCGGCTTCTGCCTGCCGGCCAGCGAGCGCATCGGGCCGGGTGACCGGTACCTGGCCGATGAGCTGGCGGGCATCGGCAAGACGCCGGTGGTCGCGATCGTCACCAAGACGGACCAGGTATCCAGGGACCGGGTGGCCGCTCAGCTCGCCGCTGTCGGGGACCTCGGCGAGTGGGCGGACGTGGTGCCGGTCTCCGCGGTGTCCGGCTTCCAGCTGGACGTGCTGGCCGACGTGCTCGTGTCGCACCTGCCGGCGGGCGCGGCCTTGTACCCGGACGGCGAGCTGACCGACGAGCCTGAGCAGCAGCTGGTGGCAGAGCTGATCCGCGAGGCGATCCTGGAGGGAGTGCGCGACGAGCTGCCGCACTCGATCGCGGTCGTGGTCGAGGAGATGGCGCCGCGGCCGGGGCGCGCGGACCTGATGGACGTGCACGCGCTGATGTACGTGGAGCGGCCCAGCCAGAAGGCCATCGTGATCGGGGCGAAGGGCGCGCGGCTGAAGGAAGTCGGCAGCCAGGCCCGCCGCCAGATCGAGGCGCTGCTCGGCATGCGGGTCTACCTCGACCTGCGGATCAAGATCGCCAAGGACTGGCAGCGGGACCCGAAGCAGCTGCGCCGTCTCGGCTTCTACGACTGAGAGCCGATCCCGGCAGGGGCGGGCTCAGCCAGCGGTGATGATCTCCTGGTGCAGGTCGAGCAGGCCGGGTATCTCCTCGCGGCCCGCGCGTCCCATTCCGCATTCCGTGCTGACACCCCACACCGGGCTGCCCGCGCCGCGGCCGGCCAGCACGGCGTCGATCAGCCGGACTTGCTCCGCCGTGGTGCCAGGTGCCTGCTCCGCCGGGTGGTAGGGCACGAGCGCGAGGTAGAGCTCGGTCTGCTCGCCCGCCCGCAGGTCGGCCAGCGGCGCGAAATAGGCCGCGTCGCTCTGGTACTGGGGCACGGTGAAGGACACGAAGCTCACCTCGCGTCCCGCACCCGCGCTGACCGCGTTGAGCACCCGGACCTGCAGGGCCAGTGATTCCGGCTGCTTGAAATGCTGGTGCCCGTAGTCGCCGTAGCACAGGTGCAGCCCAGCGGGAACGTCGTCGGGCACCTGGTTCACGCAGCGGACGAGGCCCGCGATGATGGCGTCGAAGGCCTGGGCGCTGGTGCTGTCAAAGCTCTGCTCCAGGATCCCGAACTCGACGGCGACGTCCCACTGCACGGCCACCTCGTCGTGCGGGATTGCCGCGAGAAGCCGGCTAACGTCGGCGAACAGCGCCCGCTCGTAGGAGCCAAGCAGCGCGTCCTGCTGGTCGGGGACCACCCACGCGTTAATCGACGCGAGCGGCGTCGGGTACTGGACCTGGAAGCGAACGCCGCCGGGAATGGTGCCCTCGTCCCGCAGCCGGCGGAAGGTCGCGTAGGAGCCGAGGTAGGCGTCCGCGTAGCCCAGGTCCGGCCACTTCACGTCGTCCGGCCCTATCCCGTCGGCCAGTCGCACCTGCGGCATCTGCTGGTAGTCCTCCGCGGGGTTGTCGTGCGGCTGCGCCGGCACGAGCGAGCCGGACTGCAGGAACCGCTGCAGCTGGAAGTAGATCCAGTTCCCCCGGTCACCGGTTTCCCCGTCGGGAATGCGACGCACGCCGGACGGAATCCGGGTGCTGATCTCCCGCATCACGGTCTCGGTGTCCGGCAGGTTCACGCTGCCGTTGAAATGAGCGCGAGTTGGCGGCATGCAGGGCTCCTTCCGGTGATGAGCCATTATGGCGGCCCCGCACCGCCAGCGTCCACGCCGCGCAGGACCGTGCGGCGCGGCCTGGCGGGCGCGGGCGCAGCGGTGCGGGACAATGGCCAGGTGAGCGTCTACCGCGACGACGGAATCGTGCTGCGCACCCAGAAGCTGGGCGAAGCCGACCGGATCGTCACCCTGCTCGCCCGGCGGACCGGGCGGGTCCGGGCGGTAGCCAAGGGCGTGCGGCGCACGAAGTCGAGGTTCGGCGCGCGGCTGGAGCCGTTCACCCATGTCGACCTGCTGCTCTACGCCGGACGATCACTGGATGTGATCACCCAGGCGGAGACGCTGCGGCCGTACGGGGAGCCGCTGGCGGGCGACTACCCGCGCTACACGACGGGGACGGCGATGCTGGAGACGGCCGAGCGGTTCACCCCGGTGGAGAAGGAGCCGGCGCTCCGGCAGTTCCTGCTGCTCGTCGGCGGGCTGCGCGCGCTCGGCGAGGGCGCCCATGACCCCCGGCTCGTGCTGGACGCCTACCTGCTGCGCTCGCTCGCGGTCGCCGGGTACGCGCCGGCCCTGGACGAATGCGCGATCTGCGGGACACGGGCGCCGCGGCCAGTGCCGGAGCCGGAGCCGGGCAAAGATCCGGGGCCGGAACGGGATCCGGATCCGGGGTTGCGGCCGGGACGGGATCCGGATCCGGGATGGGATCCGGCTCTCGCCAGTCAGTCGGCCCGGGCAGCGAGCACGTTCCGCGCCTTCGCGATATCGGCCGGGGGGCTGATCTGCCGCTCCTGCCGCGCCCCCGGCGCGGCGATGCCATCGGCGCAGACGATCGCGCTGATGAGCGCGCTGATGAGCGGCGACTGGCCGCACGCCGACGCTAGCGAGCGCAGGCATCAGGTCGAGTGCAGCGGGCTGGTGGCCGCGTACCTGCAGTGGCACCTGGAGCATTCGATCCGGTCACTCCGGCATGTGGAGCAC